>Ga0265298_10006894_pt1 | contig 13938 bp, 9 predicted proteins | sample AusTroGonzalo_MG_3_FD_193486 | JGI IMG/M metagenome (GOLD analysis project Ga0265298, IMG submission 193486) | Bovine rumen microbial communities from tropical cattle in Woodstock, Queensland, Australia - Gonzalo_01 | ecosystem: Host-associated > Mammals > Digestive system > Stomach > Rumen ...
CCGAAGATGCTCGCGAAGGGGTTCAGGATCGACGCGCGCGTCGGCGGCGAGTGGAAGACGGTGTTCGCGGACAACCTCAACATCATGCGTTTCCGCAAGGTGTCGTTCCAGCCGGTGGATGCGGACGCGCTTCGGCTCGTGGTGACGGAGGCGTGGGGCGGCGCGGGAGAGAAGGCCCACGTCTTCGCTCTCGACGCGCTGTGAGCGGGGGCATTTTGGTATAATTTCACAAGTGCAAAGGAAATTCAGAATGAAAAACGGATGTTGCGTCGGGAAGAGAATGGCCAGCGTCACGCTGGCCGGATGTGCCATTATGGCTTCTGTGGCCGTGTTAGGCGATACGGCGTTCAAGGCTGGCGAGTGGGACGTGGCGTTCGATGCCGAGGGGGCGACGCTCAAGCTGACGCATCGTCCATCGGGCATCGAGGTCGGCGGCGAACTCGCGTTCCAGGGGCCAGAGAAGGCCACTGACGCGGCGGCGGATCCGAAGGCCGACTGGAAGGTCGGCGATTCGCGAGACGGGGTGCCTAACCGCCTCGCGGTGATCGACCGCAGCAACGACGCGCAGGGCTACATAACGTTCCAGCCCAACGGCGCGATGCTGGACATGCTCGTTTACCACCGCACGGCACTGGCCTACAGGGGACAGCTCTCGTTCAGCGGCGAGATCCACGGAAGGGCTGACGCGTTCGCGGCCAGCACAGTGCCGATCCCTGGAGAACGCGTGCTGCAGCTGTCGTCCGGCGCGGTAGATTCCGCGCTCTTCGACACGCTGTTTTCTCCTAGCCGCGACGAGGCGTTCCAGATCCTCGCGCCCGGCGGGGCGCTGCTGGAGTCCGGAGCGCCGGGCACATGGTCGTTCTCGGTGTACGCGGACATCGGCGTGCCCGAGGCGGCGAGGATCCGCCTGAACGTCGAGCGCGACTACTACCGTAACCGCTGGGTGCCGTACTATGCGCCGATCGACCGCAAGCGCTGCCCGCGCGCGCCGACTGGCTGGATGAGCTGGAACATCTACTTCGACCAGGCCGGCTCGAAGGAGAACCTTTACGAAGCGCGCTTGGGCGCGAAGTACCTCAAGCCGTTCGGACTGGAGATATGGTCGATCGAGTCGTGGCAGGGCAATTCGCCGAAGCTTCCTGTCTCCAACTTCCACAACATGAACCTGGAGTACTACAAGCCTCAGTTCCCCGAGGGCATGAAGTGGCTCGCCGACGAGATTCGCAAGCTCGGCTTCCGTCCTGGTCTCTGGATGGCGCCGTTCGGCACGGGCAACGCTGACTTCTACAACGAGCACAAGGGCTGGTTCCTGCACGGCAAGGACGGCAAGCCGCTCTCGTGCTGGAACGGCAGGTTCACGCTAGACCCTACGGTGAAGGAAGCGCGCGACCATCTGCGCGACATCTTCCGCACGGCCTCTCGCGACTGGGGCTACGAGTTCTTCAAGATCGACGGCATGTCCGGGCGCGGTGCTGGCTACTGCGCGCACAAATACGAGCGTCCGGAGGTAAGGGCATGCTTCGCTGACCCGTCGTGTCCCAATCCGTTCGAGCTGTGCGTGAAGGCGTTCCGCGAGGGCATCGGGGACGATCGTATCTTCCTCGCCTGCCAGGGGCATTTCACCGGCGCCGAGGCGGCGTACGCGGACGCGAGCCGCACGGGGGCGGACATCGTCCATCCCAACCAGCCTGTCAAGTGGGCGAACCTCATGCTCCAGGCGCGCTGCACCATAAACCAGATATTCACGCACAACATCGTGTTCTGGGCCGATCCGGACTGCATGATGATCAGCCAGGACGCGCTCGGCATCGAGCAGGCTCGCGTGGAGGCGACGGTGATCGCGCTTCCAGGCCAGCAGATGTTCGCGGGCGACAAGCTGGGTGAGCTGGCACCCGACCGCATCAGGCTTCTCCAGCAGTCGCTTCCCGTTTGCGACGTGCGCCCGGGCAACCTCTTTCCGCAGTTCGGCCATCTGCCGGTCTGGAACCTGGGCGTGAAGCGTCCGTTCGGCTCGTGGCACGTGGTGGCGCTGTTCAACTGGGGAGACGAGCAGGCGGAGGTGGGCTTCGACTGGGGCGAGATCGGCGAGGCGGCCGACCAGCAGTTCGCCTGCTGGGAGTTCTGGACGGAGACGTGGCACGGCATCAACGAGGAGCACTTCACGATGCAGGTACCGCCGCGCAGCGTGCGCCTGATCGCGATGCAGCCGTACGCGGCGCATCCGCAGTTCCTCACGAGCGACCGCCACATAACCCAGGGCGGCGTGGAGCTGAAGGGGCAGCAGTGGGCGGAGGACGTCCTTACCGCGACGCTCAACGTGATCGGCGGATTCCCGATGACGGCGCGGTTCCTGGTGCCGGACAGCTTCTCCCTGAAGTCGGTCTCCGTGCCCGGCGGCGTGACGGCCACGACGCGCCGCGAGGCGGGCGGCAAGGTGCTGGCGGTGACGCTCGCGGCGGACAAGACGCAGGACGTGCCGCTGACGCTTTCCTTCAAGTAGCGGGCGGCGGGATTTGGTATACTAGCTGACGACATCCCGAGGAAAGAAGATGAAGATCGGATTCGACAACGAGAAATACCTTTCGGAGCAGTCGGAAGAGATCCGCCGGCGCGCCGCGAAGTACGGCAAGCTGTATCTTGAGTTTGGCGGCAAGCTGATGAACGACATGCACGCAGCGCGTTGCCTGCCTGGCTACGACCCGAACGTGAAGCTGCGCCTACTGCAGACGCTCGCCGACCAGGCGGAGATCATCCTCTGCATCTATGCTGGCGACATCGAGCACAAGAAGATGCGCGCGGACTTCGGCATCTCCTACGCCGACGACGCGCTGAAGCTTATCGACGACCTGAAGCGGCTCGGTCTGCTCTTCCGCGGCGTGGTGATCACTCGCTACACGGGGCAAGTCGCCGCCCAGCAGTTCCGCCAGCGCCTGGAGAACCGCGGCATCAAGGTGTTCTTCCACTACGTGACGCAGGGATATCCCGCGGACGTGGAGACAATCGTCTCAGAGGCCGGCTATGGAAAGAACGAGTACGTGCCAACGGAGCGTCCCATCGTGGTGGTTACCGCGCCAGGGCCAGGATCGGGCAAGTTTGCCACGTGCCTCTCGCAGATCTATCACGAGTACCGTCACGGGAAGAAGGCTGCATACTCCAAGTTCGAGACGTTCCCCGTCTGGAACATGCCGCTCGAGCATCCGCTCAACGTCGCATACGAGGCCGCCACCATCGACCTCAAGGACTGCAACATGATCGACCCGTACCACCTGCAGGCGTACGGCAAGACGGCTGTGAACTACAACCGCGACGTGGATGCGTTCCCGCTCCTGCGCGCCATCTGGGAGAAGATGACGGGCGGAGAGTGTCCCTACAAGAGCCCTACGGACATGGGCGTGAACCGCATCGGCTTCGGCATCATCGACGACGAGGTGGTGCGCGAGGCGTCAAAGCAGGAGGTCATCCGCCGCGCCTTCCGCTACATGACCGACTTCGCCCTCGGCACGACGGACCGCGACTCGGTGGCCCGAGCCGACTCGCTCATGCAGAAGCTCGGCCTAAAGCCTGAGGACCGCATACCCGTGGAGGCGGCGCGCCAGGCCGCGCAGAACGCGAAGGAGGCCGGAAAGGGCAAGGCTGGCGGCAACATCGTCTCGGGCGCCGCAATCCGGCTCAAGGACGGACGCATCATCACGGGACGCAACTCGGACGAGATGCATGCCGCTGCCGCCATGATGCTTAACGCCGTAAAGGAGCTTGCCGGCATACCCGCGCAGATTCCGCTCATCGCGCCGAACGTCATCCAGTCGATCGCGCACATGAAGCACGACATCCTGAAGGGAGGCTACACTTCGCTCAACCTCGACGAGGCGCTGATCGGCCTCGCGATCTCGTGCACAACGAACCCGGCGGCGCAGATCGCCACCGAGAAGCTCAACGAGCTGCGCGGGTGCGAGGTCCACATGACGCACATAGTCACGCCCGGCGACGAGGCCGGCCTGCGCCGCCTTGGCTGCCGGTTTACGAGCGACCCGTACTTCGCGTCGAACGCGCTGTTCATGGCCGGGCAGTGAAAGGCCGATCTTTGCATAAGGAGAGAGAGATGGAGGTAGGACGGTGAAGACGCTGGAGAGGTACGTGTTCGGGGCGTTCCTTTCGTCCTTTCTTCTGGCATTCCTCGTGCTGTCGTTCGTCCTCACGATCGGACTTTTCGTGCAGATCGTCGGATACATACTGGACGGCATCCCGATGGAGCTGGTTGGCAGGTTCGCCGTCGTGAGCTTCCCGGAGACGATGCAGTGGACCATCCCGATCGGGCTGCTGGTCGCGTCAATCCTCGTCTTCTCGCGCCTATCGGCGGATAGCGAGATCGCCGCGATGCGCGCCTGCGGCGTGAACCTGCTCACCGTGATGCGCTGGCCGCTGGCCTTCGCAGCGCTCTGCACGTTGGCGGGACTTTTCATCAACAACGAGATAGTGCCGCGCGGGCACGAGGTGCGGCGCAATCTCGTCAAGCGGCTTTCCGTGGGCGCCGGGATCGACTTGCTAGAGCCCGGGCGAACCATCACCGACTTCCCGAACGTGAAGATACACTTCAACGAGAAGAAGGACGGCAAGCTGCTGGGCCTAACGATTCTTGACTATTCGAACCCGAATACAGTCGGGAAGATTTCTGTGGCTACGGCGGAGGTGTCGCAGGTGGGCCGCGATCTGGTGCTGCGCATGAGGAACATAAGCGGAGAGCCGACAGACGCCGAGGACGGCCGCAGGATGTCGGCGGACGTATGGGAGTACAGGCTGAAGGACGCCTTGAAGGACGACAAGTACAGACGCCGCGAAAAGGACTTTACTTTGTTCCCGCGCATGACCGAGAATGGGACGGTGAGGAGTGAGATGCTCTACGCCATAAGAGAGGCGAAGCAATACGCAAAGTCAATAGCTCCAGGTACGAAAGACGAGAAAGGCCGTGATGCGCGCAAGCAGGCCCGTAGGATGCTTAGCGACGTAAAGACCGAGTTCATGAAGCGTCTTGTATCGGCATTCGCCTCAATATGTTTCGTCCTGGTTGGGGTGCCGCTCGGGATACGGGCGCAACGGCGCGAGTCTACTATCGGCATGGCGATCGCGCTCGTTGTGGCGCTGTCGTACTACATGTTGGAGCTGCTGATGACGAGCCTCTCCAAGAACTACGCACTGCATCCAGACATCCTCATCTGGTTGCCGGTGGCGCTGTGCTTCGTGCTTGCCGCTCGCCTCATTCCCAAGAATCTCTAAATCACCATGAAGGACGAACTGACCATTGCGCTCGACGTGCCTACGAAACTGGCCGTGACGGTTGCGGACTGCACGTCCGCTGCGGGAGCGCTCGCACGAGCCCATCTCTCCGGGCCTGCTGCTTCGCGCTATCTCGCCCAGGCCCTCGCTGGTGCTGCGCTCCTCGGTGCGGAATGTTCAGCAGCGGACGAGACGGTGACGTTCCGCCTGGATTGTCCCGGCCCGCTGGAGGGTTTTCTGGCCGAGGCGACTGTGGCGGGCACGTTGCGTGGCTACACGAAGAAGAAGATTCTTGATGACTTCGACGGGCTGGGTGCGCCAAAGGATCCGGCCGTGCTGGGGGAAAACGGCACGTTTGAGGTGATCAGGTCCATACCTGGATCCATCTTGGCTTCGGGCGCGGTGGCCGTCGCGTTCGGAAGCCGCGACGTCGTCGCGGCAGGACTTGACGCATACTTCGCGCAGTCGTTGCAGCGGCGAGTCCGCACCGCGGTGGTGTCTGCGGCAGGCGATGACGGCGTGCCGACGTTCGCACGCGGACTGCTCGTGGAGTGTCCGCCGGACGGCAATGAGGCCACCTTTGCGCGCGTGGCTGATGTGTTCGGCTCCGGCGCGGCGGCGAAGGCTCTCTCGACGGCTGGAATTTCGGTGCGCTCTCTTCTGAAGAAGCTTGGCTTGCCGCAGGCTGAGCTGCGCGAGACCAGGCCGCTCTCGTTCGCGTGCCGCTGCAGCGCGGACCGCGCTTCGGCGATGCTGGCCGCGTTGCCGCCGGAGGAGCGTAGCGCGCTTCCTCCAGTGGTGGACATCACCTGCCACATGTGCGGGCGCACCTACTCGGTGAAGACGTAGAACGTGGTTACGCGAGGCGCAAGCGCCTTGATGATCGGCGTTAGATTCGCTACAGGCGTCTGAGGCGGTGCGTATATGAACGCAACCGTAACTTTCGCTCCCTGCTCGCCTGTCTGCGCAAGACATGCGGGAAGTTCGTTCCAGCCTGCCACGTGACGCGTCTTCGGCTTGAGGACGGGGTCGAGCCCGTCGCCGCTCCAGTCCTCCTCCACGAACGTGAACGTGCGCGCGCCGTCTGCGGCCAGGTGAATCTCGAACGGCTGGAAGAGGCGGCCCTTGCGGTCGCGCCATGCGGGGTCGGGGAGGAACGCCTTGTAGAAGAACTGGCCGTCTGGCGCGCCGTTCATCTTGAGGGCGATTCCATCCAGCGCCTCAAAAGCCTTGGCGACATTGATCGCGTGCGCCAAGGTGACGGAGGCGTCGAACGACGGGCTTACGAAGAGGTCGCTGCCGGGAGTGGCGTCCGCCTTGAGCGCACGGAGGACGTCGCCGGCGTTGTCGGCCGTGATGGTGGGATTGCGCGTCTTCACGCGCGTCGCGCCGTCCCATGCGAGGCGCATCTCCAGCAGGGTGCCGGCAGGGAAAGTCTTTTTCGCGGCGAAACGCCCGTAGGTGGAGGACTGGTCGAAGCGCCCGTCGAGCTGGAGCATGGATGGCCCGTGGCCGTATAGCGCGAATACGGCGCAGGGGATGTTGGTGGCGGCCAAGAGGCGATTTTCGGAGTCGCGCGCACCGCCGGTGTACACGAGTGGCCGGGCAAGTGTCGCTCCCTCTTCCTGTGCCAGCTTGTCGTCGAGGATGTCAGAGAGGGCGAGGGGGACGGCGTTCGTAACGCCGTATGGCGTGGCGGTGAGGACTAGCCGCTCGCCCTGCGGCCACATGCGTGCGAGGAAGGGGTCGATGGCCACGCCCTGCGGCACGCCGATCGACTCCACCGCTGCGGCGATGGCGGCAGGAGAGGCCACGGTCACGCCAAAGGACTCGTAGGAACGGTCTGAGAGGGGACCGATAGCGAAGAACTCCGTCGGCTCCGAGAGGCTGATGCCTGTCGCCTCCATCAGGAATGTGACGGTGCGCGAGGCGCGGTCGACAAAGACGCCGTCAGGCGCCTTGCGCTCGGCCTTCCAGCGGGCGATGTCGTTCGTGCGGACCGGTATCCAGTCCATTGGCGCGCGCGCAGCGTCCGCAAACGCGACGGATGCGAGGAGACCGAGAGCCAGGATGCAGAAAGGCTTTGAGATGTGGCTGTTCATGTGGGGATGATTATAGCATAATTGCTTCAGCGGCGATTGACCTGAAAGGAGGAATTATGTATCATTGCGCCGACAGGAGAATATGACATGTGCGCGATGATGACTATGAGAATGGCTGTACTTGCCTCGTTTGGGCTGGCGGCCGCGAGCCTGCTTGCCGGCCAACCGGCCAAGGCGAACTTCGACGTCCGCGCGTTCGGCGCCAAGGGCGACGGAGCCACGATGGACACGGCCGCAGTGCAGGCGACGCTTGACGCTTGCGCGCGGGCCGGCGGCGGACGCGTGACAGTGCCTCCAGGCACGTACCTCATCGGATCCATCTACCTTGGAGACCGCACTGAACTTCACCTCAAGTCGGGCGCAACGCTTCTCGGCAGCCCGAATCTGGCAGACTACAACGCGCCTGACGCCTATCCTCAGAACTGGGGCAGCAAAAACGAGGGATGGAGCGCCAAGCACCTGATTCTCGCCATCGAGAAGAAGGGAGTGTCGATCACGGGCAGGGGCGTCATCGACGGCAACGGACGCGCCTTCTTCGACGACAAGCCGCAGTTCGTAGGCAAGGTTTGCTGGCGCGACGGCGGCATCAACGCGCGCGACTACAAGCACCAGGGACGGCCTGGACAGGAGATCGTCTTCATCGAGTGCTCGGACGTGGAGGTGCGGGACGTGACATTCCGCAACATGAGCTGCTGGAGCTGCTTCTTCCATGGGTGCGAGAACGTGATCGTTGGAGGAGTGACGGTGCGGAACGGGCTGCGCAACCTAAACACCGACGGCTTCGACGTCGACTCCTGCCGCAACGTGCGGATAGGAGACTGCGACATCGTGACGGGCGACGACGCTATCGCCATACGCGGCTCGCCGGCGCGACTTAAGAACCAGTCGAAGGTGTGCGAGAACGTGCGCGTCTCGAACATCGTCTGCCGCGTCTCTGCGGACGGCGTGCGCGTGGGCGTGGGCGACGGCACGATACGCGACGTAAGGATATCCGACATGAATATCGAGCATGCCGGACGCGGACTGCATGTCCAGTGCTGCTACGGAAAGACACCCAAGAAGGGCGTTGACATCTCGAACATCCTGTTCGAGCGCATCTCGATAAGGGAAGTCTCGGAGGCCGTGGCTGTGGTGGCGGGATCTGAGCTCTCCAAGGCGACTCTCGGTGGTGTCCGGTTCGTCGGCATCGACGCGGAGACATGCCTGCCGATGACGATCGCTGGCGGCGGAACGACGCACGTGGATGGCGTAGAGTTCGAGAACTGCACGTTCCGGTTCGTCAAGTCGTCATACGATAGCCACGACGACCATGAGATGGGGACCATGTCTGGGCAGAAGAACGGCGCGTTTTACATTGAGAAGGCATCTGGCGTGGCATTCCACAGCAGTCGGCTATTCTGGCAGGAGGGAGCGATGCCGAGCGTGACGCGCGCGTTCTCCGTGCACGACGCGGCGGCGCCGTCTGTTGACGGGCTGTCGCGCATGCCAGACCGTGCCAATGCCGCAGAGCCTTCTGGCGCTGGCGAATTCACCATCGACACTCCGCGCGCGACCGGCGGACCAGTGGTGCGCGCGGTCGATTTCGGTTTTTCGCCAACGAGCGACAAGAACGCCGCCGCGATAATGCGCGCGCTTGCAGAGTGCCGCCGCGTGAAGGCGAGCCGCCTCGAGCTCGCGCCCGGCACGTATCGCTGCTTCGACGAGCCCGGCGTCGTGGTACGCGACTTTACAGACTTCACGTTCGACGGCAAGGGCGCGGTGCTCGTCTTCCGCCGCGCTCCGGAATACCGGTGCCAGCCGCAGAGCGAGCTCATCCTTGACAAGGGCAACCTGCTCGTGCAGCGCTGTCTCCGCACGGAGGTGCGCGACCTCGTTATGGACTGGGACTGGGAGGGCGACCCGCTCGCCTCGTTCGTGCGCGTGACGCGGCGCAACATCGACGAGGCGCACCTCGAGAACGCTTGGATGGAGCTCACGTTCGTCGACTACGAGCGCCATCCGAAGTACCCCGAGCCTGTGCCCGTGCAGAAACTGATGGCGATGGACGAGTGTCGCACGCGATTCCGCGCGGCTCCCGGACTTTCCTGCGGCCAGACGGAAGGGCACTTCGGGGCGAAGAACGAATGGACCGCGCCGAACGTGCTGCGCGTATGGCCGGGCATGCCCATGCCGGAGCGCAACCAGAATCCAGCCACGCGCTTCGCCGCAAACCCGAAGTGGAATCTCCAGGTGGTGCGCCGCTTTGAGGAGGGCGGGCTCTACCGCCTCCAGCACTGCTACTACGGCAAGAACGGTATCAATCTCGACTCGAACCGCCATCTCACCTTGCGCGACGTGCGCGTGTGGGCGTGCTTCGGAATGGCGATGGTCACGGACGGCGCGCAGGAATACTGGCAGGTGGAGCGCCTCCGCGTGGCGCCGCCCACGGCGAGCGAGTTCGCCGCCGCCTATCCTGCGAAGCGGTTCTTCGAGCGGCCTGTGTCGTCCACGTCAGACGGCCACCATGTGGCGCGCTCGAAGGGGCACTGCAAGTACATAGACTGCTACTGGACGCGCAACAACGACGATTCCAACAACTTCCACGACCGCTTCACGATCGCGGTGAAGGTGGCGCCGCGTACGTTGTACGTGATCAATCGGCGCGGGGTGGCCTATTTCCGCGCCGTGCCGGGCGCGCCGATCGAGCTACGACACCCAGACTTCTCGCCTGCGGGCTGCACGGCGAAGCTCGTACGGGTGAACAAGGAACTTCTCGAGCTGGACCGCGACATTCCCGACCAGAAGGGGCCATGCTTTCTCGTGTGGGACCGCACTTACGGGACGGACTGGGTGCTGTTCAAGGGGTGCACGTGCGAGGACAGCGGCTGGCGCAATCTCTTCTCGCCGTCGAACCTCACGATCGAGGACTGCACGTTCCGCCGCACGCCCGGCATGCCGCTCCGGCTCATCGCCGACTGGCGTGCGGATCTCTGGTGCGAGGGCATGGGCACGACGAACGTGGTGATCCGCGGCTGCACGTTCGAGGACACCGGCACGCTCGTGCCGAAGGAAGGGCAGATATCCACGCGCTGCGTGGTGCCGACGGGCTGGGACATCCCGCCGCCAGACAAGGGCTTCGTGGGTGGCGACATGCTGATCGAGAAATGCACGTTCGTGCGTCCGACGGGGCCTGTGCTCGACTTCCCCACGGGCCGCAACGTGACGTTCCGTGACTGCACGGTGGACCTGCGCGGCGTCAAGAACGCCACGCCTTCGTCCGGAACGTTCAACGTGTCCGCTGCCGAGAACGTGCGCATCGAGCGTGTCACGACGTTGAGGTAGGACGATTGCGCAGGCGGAAGGGGTATGCTAAAATATCATCGTTGTCGTTAACCACTCAACCCAAAGGATGTCAAAATGAATTATTACCTAGATTGCCTGAAGACAAAGTACTTCTGTTTTTCTGGTCGTGCGCGCCGCAAGGAGTACTGGATGTTTGCCCTTGTCAACTTCGTCATTACGCTCGTACTGGGATTCATTGACCAGAAGTTCACCGGTGGCATACTGCAGTTTGTCTATGGGATAGCAGTCTTGCTGCCATGTCTGGGCGTATGCGTGCGCCGTCTGCACGACATCGGCAAGACCGGCTGGTGGTTGCTTATCTGCCTGGTGCCGATAGTGGGGCCGATCGTGTTTCTTGTGTTCATGTGCCTTGACAGCAAGCCTGGCACGAATGAATACGGCCCCAACCCCAAAGGTCTCTAAAAGGCTGGATACTATAACGTGCGTAGGTTGGCGTCATCCCTCCTCGCAGCGTTGTTGGCGTTGACGGCCCTTGCGCGCGTGGAGTATTCGTGGTCGGAGGCGTTCGTGCCTCCGACTGCCATGACGAATGCGCCCGTCGTCAAGCCGGGCGACCAGCACGTGCTTTATTTCTCGAACGGCGTGGTGCGTGTCCACCACCTGGTGACCGACCGCTGGTTTGACCTGCAGGACGCGCCGTTCCAGACATGTTCGGCGGCGATGCGGTTGGACGACGGCCGGCTGATGGTAGTTGACGGCACTGGCGAGAAGGCAGTTTACGGTACCCCCCGGCGAACGAAGACGTACCATCCAATCAACTGGATGGTCATCGTCGTCTACCTTCTTCTGATGGCGGGAATGGGGGTGTGGTTCATGCGGCGGAACAGGTCGAGCGACGACTACTTCCGCGCCGGAGGACGCGTGCCGTGGATAGTCGTGTCCATGAGCATCTACGCCACGATGTTCTCGTCCATCACCTTCCTCTCTATCCCCGCGCTGACGTATCTCACCGACTGCCGCTACTTCATAATCACCTTCGGCATCATCCTGATGGCGCCGGTCGTTACAAGGTGGTATCTGCCGTTCTTCCGGCGGCTGAACCTCACTAGCGCGTACGAGTTCCTGGAGGTGCGCTTCAACCTGCCGTGCCGTCTCTTCGCGAGCGCGGCGTTCATCCTCTTCATGGTGGCCCGCACGGCGATCGTCACGTATCTGCCTGCGCTTGCCGTGGCGGCGGTGACGGACCTTGACGTGAACGCGGCCATAGTGGCCGTCACCGTAGTTACGATCTTCTACTGCACGATAGGCGGCGTGGAGGCTGTCATCTGGAGCGACTTCGTGCAGAGTGTCATTCTTATAGCCTCGACGGCGCTCATCTACGTCCTGCTCGTGACCGGCACCGATGGCGGGTTCGCCGGATTCATCTCGGCAGGCGCCGCCGCCGAGAAGTTCCGCGCGTTCGACTTCGCGTTCGACTGGACGCAGCCATGCTTCTGGGTGGTGCTGATCGGCGGCATAGTGGCCAACCTCGCTAGCTACACGAGCGACCAGTGCGTGGTGCAGCGCTACATGACTACGAAGGACGAGCGGGGGGCCGCGAAGTCCATCCTATTCAACGGCGTGCTGTCGTTCTTCAACTGCATCGTATTCTTCACGTTGGGCGTGGCGCTCTGGACGTTCTACCGCTCCAACCCGGGGCTGCTCGACGTGACGATGCCGAAGAACGACAGCGTGCTGCCGCTCTTCATCGGCAACGATCTGCCGACGGGCATATCAGGACTCGTTCTCGCCGCCGTTGCGGCAGCCACGATGAGCACGCTTTCCGCCAACCTCAACTCCGCTGCGAGCGCCATCGTCACTGACTTCTGGGATAGGCTGATTCTGGGAGGGTCGCGCTCCCGCGCGACCGCGGACGCGCAGGAGCGTGTCCCTCCCGCATCCGACCGTTCCAAGCTCCTTTGCGGCAAGATATCCACCATTGCCGTAGGGCTCCTCGGCGGCGGGTTCGCGCTGGTGCTGGCCAACATGGAGATATTGTCGATATACGACCAGTTCCAGCGCTTCCTCGGCGTGCTGACAGGTGGGCTTGGGTGTCTGTTCTTCATGGGCGTGTTCATGAAACGTGTCAATGGATTTGGCGCGACGGTTGGCCTTGTTGCCAACTACGCGGTATGCTTCGCGCTCGACCAGCTGCAGTTCGCTGGAAAGCCGCACCTGCTGCTCTATGGCTTTCTGGGCATGGTGACGTGCCTGATCGTGGCGCCTGTCGCCAGCAGGTTTAAAAGTGGTTCCTAAGACGCATTCCCCAGATGTCCGATGGTCATAGATTTCCATACACACAACTTTCCTGACTCCATAGCGCAGCGGGCCATCGCGACGATGGTCGAGAAGCTCCGGCACGAGTTCGTTCCGTTCGGGGATGGCACGCTCGCGTGCCAGCTAGCCGCCGCCAAAGCCGACGGCATCGACCGCTGCGTGATGTGTCCGATCGCCACGAAGCCTTCTCAGGCGGACGTCATCTTGCGCACGGCGCTCGAGATCCGCGACGGCGAGAAGGGCGAGGAGGCAAAGCGCGTCATTATCCCGCTCTCATCCGTCCATCCCTTCGATCCAGACTTCAAGCTTCACCTGAAGGCGATCGCGGATGCGGGCATCCCCGGCATAAAGCTGCATCCGTACTATCAGGGGTTCCGGCTGGACGATCCTGCCGTCTTCCCGTTCTTCTCCGCAGTGCGAGACCTGGGACTTGTCGTGATCGTCCACTGCGGCTACGACCATGGTTTTCCTGACGAGCCGATGACGTGCGGGCCTGCGGAGATAGCCGCGCTCCTTGCCGCCGTGCCGGGACTTGGCCCGCGTTTCGTCGCCGCTCACCTTGGCGGTCGCGTGGGCAATCCGCCTGGCGCAACTGACATCCTGCTCGATACGGGCTGCTTCATCGACACCGCCTGCCTCGAGATACTTCAGGACGACGCTGACGCGATCCGCGTGATGGAGACGTGGCCGATGGAGCGCATCGTGTTCGGCACCGACTACCCGTGGAACCGCCAGGGACGGCTCGTCGAGTGGGTGAAGGCGCACCGTCCGCTCGCCGCCGACCTTGAGGCGATCTTCCATCTGAACGCGGAACGTCTGCTCGCCCGTTAGCAAGTTGTCCCCTTTTCGGGTGACATGCGCGGCAAGGCGAGTTATGGTAGAATTCTTTCCGTGAAATGCTGCCAATTGACATGCCTTGGCCTTGCGATCGGGTTGTCTGCGGTGGGAATCGCCGAGAAGGCGAAGG
>Ga0265298_10006895_pt1 | contig 13931 bp, 15 predicted proteins | sample AusTroGonzalo_MG_3_FD_193486 | JGI IMG/M metagenome (GOLD analysis project Ga0265298, IMG submission 193486) | Bovine rumen microbial communities from tropical cattle in Woodstock, Queensland, Australia - Gonzalo_01 | ecosystem: Host-associated > Mammals > Digestive system > Stomach > Rumen ...
CTTGATTTTCTTGCAGCTCTCCCAGTCGCCGTTGCTGGCCACCTTGACTATGTATCCCTTGGCGTTGTTTTCCCTCATGTCCTTCTTCGCTTCTCGAAGCGTGAAGAATCGCCCTTGGTGGCAGGTTTCGTCGTTGAGCGTCACGTAAAGTTTCATTTTGTCCTCCGTGTGGTTATTTTGCCCATTCCGCCATCATCTCTTTGGTGATGCCGCATCCCGTGCATCCTCTTTTCTCGATCCACCAGTGTGCATCGGTATGCTTTCGCACCTGGTCGGTATGCCAGCCCATCAGTATTCTCACGCCTTCTTCGCCGCTTGGCAATGCTGCCAGCCTTGCGTCGATTTTTGCCTTCGCCTCGGCATCCGTGGTCAGCGCGTGGTATGCGTTTGCGAGTTCCGCGTGGAAATCTGGAATGTCGATTTTTGCCGCCTTCGCCCTTATTGTCTCCGCCCAGGCGATCTGCCTTTCGCTTCCAGTCAATTCTGGGAGGTCGAGGTCGGCGGTCTCTTGCTTTGCCTTTTCCGTCGCTTCTGCGTGTTCCTGTTCTTTCCTGGCCTTGTAGCATTCGGGGCAGAGGCCCTCGCGCTCGAGCCATGCAATCTTGCGGTCGCGCTCGTCCATTTTCCCAAAAAGTTGAATTTCGCCCGTGTGTCCGCAGCTGTAGGTGATTGTGTATTTTGCCATTGTCTTTTCCTCCTGTGTTTGCTTTATTCGTTGATGTGTTTCATCATGTTCTGTACATGGTGCAGGGTGTCCAGTTGCGCTGCCTGCTCCTTCGCCTGGCTGGCGTAGCGTGATGTTTCCTGCATCAGGCTGTCCAGTGTGTCCACTGCCAGTTTCAGGTTTGCGCCGTTAACGTCATTGCGTAGGTTTGCCAGAATGTCGGTGATTCGCTCTACTGCCTGGTTGAGCGTTCCCGTCAGATTTTCGGTCTTCCATTCGATTGCGCTCTCGATGTTCTTTTTTGCTTCTTCGGTTGTCATCTCTGTTTTCTCCTTTCTGGTTATGCGTTAAGGTTCCTGCTGAAAAATGCCCTGTTATCGCAAATGCCGCCGAAGTCGTAGCGGTGTCCCTGGCGGTTGACTATCGCCACCAGGTTCCCGTCTTTCACGCTGCTCTTCAGGTAGTATCCCAGCTTTTCTGCTTGTTCCTGGCAGTCGCTTGCCGCGCTTCGCAGTCCTTCTTCATCCCTCTTGTCGCCGTAAAAAATCGCGTCGCGGAGGCGGTTGATGATGATTTCGTAGTCTTTCTTGAGTTCTTCGATTTCGTTGTTTCTCATTTTCGTGTCCTCTTGGCTTGTTGTTTGGTTGTTTCTCTCTTTTTGTACGCCTATTAATATAATTGTTTTTATGTAAATTGCAAGTCAAGAGGTTGAAAATAATTAAAAAATCGTGTTTTTTTTTCTTCCTCGGTGGCAAAAAAAAGGCGGTGCGCCTGAAAAAACGCACCGCCCGTGTTCGTGTTGTTTTGGTCACCGCTTGAGCAGAATCTGCGCCACCGCCAGTGCGGTCGCCACTATCCACCCGAGCCATTCACGGTACCATTTGCCCTTGCTCTTGAGCAGGGCGATTTCCTGTTCGAGCTTGACCATCCTGTCTAGCAGTCCTGGATGCCCGTTGCCGTAGATTGCCTTGCCGTCATTGTCGAGCTTGGTTTCGATCCGCCCCAGCCTGTCGATGACCTCCCTTTCAAAGTTGGCATCAGTCGCTGGCATTGTCGGCCTCCTCGCGTTCCTTGATTGCCTTGCTGTAGGCTATGCTGCCTGCAATGTCGCAGAGTTTCGCAAATTTGCGGGCCTCATGCCTGGCGATGTATCGGAGCGGGTTGTACCATCCGTAGCGGTCGTCGGCGATCTTCACGCCGTTGGCTGCAAAGTCGGCATTCGCCTTCTTGAAGTCCTTTGCGGTCCCGTCGCCGAAGTAGTACGCCAGGTCGTGGATGATGGCCACAGTCTTAAGCGACGGGTGAAGCGCGTCGATTGCCTTGCGCAGGTCAGCTGGGAACCATTCGGGGCCAATGCCGTTGCAGACGTGCATGATTGTCTCGTCCTTCGTCTCCAGGAGAAGTTCCGCGCCGTTGAGTTTGAGCCTCGCCGCCTCCTCCCGTGCCTTCTGCAGATCCTTGTCCGTCATTTTGTCTCACCTCCGTTGTCAGAATTGCCCTGATCGCCCGTTTTGCCAGTCGCTTCAGGATTGCTTTTGATGGCGTTGGCCGTCCCGCTGGACGTGCTGACCGCCGCTTCCGCGTTGGTGGTCTTCTCCGCGTTGACGGTGTCATGTCCAGCCTTGCTGTCGGTCTTGCCCTCGGTGGTCGCGTACTGCTGGTGCGCGTTGCTGCGCCAGGCCACGCTGACTGGCGCAGTCGCGATGCACCCAGTGAGTGCCATCGCCAGAATTGTAATTGCCGCTAGTTTCATCTTCTTGCCTCCGTTGTTATTCGGTCGGTGTCGCCGTCCCGTTGTTGTTGGTCACGTTGTTCGTGGTGGTGCCTTTCGCGCTCTTGATCAGGTAGCCGCCGAATGCCGCCGCGCCGATTGCCTCAGTGGTCGTCAATGCCCGTAGCTGGTAAGCCTGCCCGTCAGGAATGTTGGTGTGGACAAACGGCTGGCTCGGTGCGTTGATGATGAGTTCGCCGCCCTCTGGAACGTTGAGCGGTCCCTTGATGCTCAGAACCTGGTACGTCGGCTTCCAGGCTTTCTTCGCGTCGATGTCGTTCTTTCTGAGCTGGTATTCATACTTGCTCATGCACCCAGTCATCACGATTGCGGCTGCGAGTGCTGCAGCCACCGTCAGTCTTTTCTTCATGTCAGTCCTCCTGGTTGTATGTCCATTCGATTGTGATTTCGCGCAGATGCGCGTCGAATTCGTCTAGCGTGCAGGGTGCCTCGCCCGTCTGCTCGTACTGGGTCAGAATCTGCAGCCCGTAGACCATCACCCTGTCGCGAAACGCCACCCAGTCCCTTGCGTCCTGCGCCCATCGCGGGATGCCGCTGTTGTAGTATTCGCTCGGGTCTCGGTCTGTGTAGCCTCTGGCCGAGCGCACCTCCTTGAGGTAGCCTTCCAGGGTGTCGTTGTAGTCGGCAAGTGTGACCGCCGATGCTGCCGCCGCGATCCTGGCGGCCTTGTCCTTCTCCGCTTCCTGCGGCGTTATGATTCCAGCCATCTTTTGAGTCTCCTTATGCGTTCGTGTGAATTGCCTTGCTCTGCGTGAGCCTTCCAACTGTTGAAACTGTTAGTCAAATCCTGCCATTGCCGTTCTCCTCTGATTGCCTTGTTCTTAAGTTTGCGGAGCCGTTTCCGAATCCGCACGATGTTCCGTCTGTCCAGGATTCTCACGACCTTGCCCGTGTCGGTCAGGATGAACCTGAATTTCAGGAACCTCACGCCCTGCTTCAGCGGGTGCAGCGTCGATTTTGGGTTGAGCTGGAGACCGAGTGCCGCCAGTCTTCCCGCCACGTCCGTCCATGTCCGCTGGAGAAACTCCTTGCTTTCGTGGATCATCACGATGTCGTCGCTGTACCGCAGGTAGTGCCTCACGCCCAGCCTTTCCTTGATGTAGTGGTCCAGCTCGGAAAGGTAGGCGATGGCCAGGAGCTGTGAAATCTGGGAACCCAGACCGATGCCAGGGTCTGAAAAGCTGTCTATGATCTCGTCCACGCGCCGCCTGAATTCCTCGCACCGTGCCTTTTTGGCGACCATCGCCTTCAGCTGGTCGTGCGGAATGCTGTCGAAGAATCGGCGGATGTCTAGCCGCAGCACCCATCCGTCGTTTCCGTGCTTCCGCCAATAGCGTTGCAGGTGGCATTCCAGCCTGTCCATCGTGAAGGTGGTTCCCTTGCCGTTCTGGCAGGCCCCGTTGTCGTGGATGTTGCCCCGCGTGAGGTCGTGGTAAAGCCCCGCGTTGCACATCGCCCTCTGGACCACGCGGTCGCGGAATTTCGGCGAGCGGATGGTCCGCCGCTTCGGCTCCGTCACGTCAAAGACCACGTAGCCTCCCAGCCTGTAGGTGCCGTTGTCCAGCTCCTCCTTCAGTTTGAGGCAGTTCAGGGCGATGCTTCGCGGGTGCGTCCACGCCGCGATGGAGTCCTTCCATTTCACGCCGAGTGCGCATTGCCGCGCCGCTTCCATCAGTCCGTCAAATGTCAGAATGCTCGTCATTTCCTCTTGCTCCTAAAATGTGCCGCCGTGCATAGACGTCCTGGTCTTTCGGCCAACGTCATCGGCGGCAGGGTTCGCAGGTCTCTCGGCCTGCCTGGTCGTGCGCTCCCAGTGCATCGCCTTGCGCTTTTCGGCGGAGCCGACTCCGCTTACTGGTTCGCCTTTTTTGTGCATTGTCGGGCAGGAACGCATACGCGTTGTTCGCGTTGTTGTTGTTGCTTGCACCGCTCGTGTTGATGTTGTACTCGTTGTTCACGTTGCTCGTGTTCGGTGACCGCAGCCAGCAATTACGGGCGGGCAGGATTCAGCGCACGGCCAGCTGTCAATTCGTGGCATTCCTCCTTTTGCGGTCGCTGTCCATCCAGCCCCGCAGGAGTTCCTGTTCCTCCTTGACAAGTTCCGTCCAGTGCTTATGCACCGCTTCGTCGAAGTGCGTCAGCCGTCTGGCAATGTGGACCAGCGTCATCAGCCTGAACGTCGCGGTTAATGCCATCCGCTGCTCTATGCGCCTCTGTCGAGCCTCTTCCTCGTTGTCCAGCCGCAGCGTGTTCGCCGTGTCTATCCTCGTCGCCATTTCCAGTGCCGTGTCCACAAGACGCGTCCCCAATGCCCAGCGGTCGCGCTTCGGGACGATCTTCTCCTTCAGCGCGTTGTCGATGGTGTATGCGGCCAGGTCAGTTGCCTTCGTCTGAACGTCCATTTTGCTCTCCTTCCTTTCGCGTTTGCGTACCGACATCTTTCCGCTCCCATTCCATCGGGTACAGCTTGACTCCCCGACCAGCCCGCTTGACGATGCAGGTGAAGCCTTGCTCCGTCTCGCCTGCCTCCTGCTTCGCCTTGCTTATCTGGTCGAGCTGCTCCATGATTATCGCGCTCCCCGTGTTCACGAGGAAATGCCCCGCCTCCAGTTCCACGTGCATCTGGACGTATCGGCCCGACGGGTTGCCGTCCCTGAATCGGCTTTCCAGCTCCGTCCATTCATGCACCGTGCAGGGCAGGTTGATTAGCGATCTGACGCTTCTTTTCGGGTACCTCCCTTCGTTCTGCGTGAAGTCTATGTATTGTGAAATGTCTTTCATTCTGTCTCCTTGCGCCGCCGCTGGACGCGGCGGCGATTGCTTCGATTTCCGATGACGCTAGGCGATGCACATGGCGGGCAGGAACGCATACGCGTTGTACGCGCCGTCGTTGTAGCTGCTTGCACCGCTCGTGCTGATGTTGGACTCGCTGCTCACGCCGCTCGGGTGCGGTGACCGCAGCCCGCAATTACGGGCGGTGCCGCCTTCATCGTACTGGATGCGCTGCGCGTTGGTCGTCGCCACGTCTCGGAAGTAGGCGAATTGCGAGCCTTCCGCGATGTTGTTCACGTTGCTGCCGTTGAATTCCTTTAGGCTTGGCAGCCAAAATTTGTCGAGCGTCATGTCGTAGCCGCCACCACCACCGCCTGAAATGGTGGCCGTCGTGTTCCTGGCGGTCTTGTTGTAAACGGGCATAACGAGGTCGAGGAACCCTGAAACAAAGCCCGTCAGCCAACCGCTCCTGTAGTCGGTGTTCCCGCTCTTCACGTCGTACTCGTTCTGCTTCTGGAACCAGTCGTTTCCGCTGGCGTTCAGCCATTGCCTCATGTTTGATTCCTTCCAGATGTTGTTGCCGTTGCTCACCCTGCTGCTATGATTCTTGCTGTACACCGTGTCGCCGTGCAGGGTCTGCCAGTCGGCCACGCTGTCGCCGTCTTGGTAGTCGGTGCCTTCCGTCAGCTGCGTGTAGGTTTCGCCGCTGACCGTGTAGTATGCCTTGCCCGTGATAAACGCTGTATCCCATGTCGCGCCGTAGCTGGTCTCTGGCGCGTCAAACTGCATCATGGATGCGTTGTTGTTGTCCGCGCCAAGGCAGGGCAGGTATTGTGGTATCCAGATGGAATTGTGGAGCCTCGTGTTGTCGTACATGAAGTCTCCGATTTCCGCAAACGTCCCTTTGTAGTCAATGTGCGCCAGCCTGTACCGCATCTTCGGGTAGAGGTCGTTCACCTTTATCGGGACGACGCTGCCGATGGCCATTCCTGGGTATTGCATCAGCGTTCCCGCCCGTGTCATCATGGCGATGGTCGCCCATGTCAGTTGGTCGGTGGTGAACCTCGGGCAATCGTCGCCCGTGTGCCAGGTGCCGCCTGTCGATTGCGTGAAGAGTGCAAAGTAGTAATTGCTGGTTACGCCTGCGTCCCAGGTGAATGGCGTTGTCTTGTGCTGGTTGCGTGTGGTCTCGTCGATCAGGATGGTGCCGTCCGTCTCGTCCGCTGGGAAGCCTCCAGTCTTCATGAGCAGCCGCGTCTTCGCCCATTTCACCACGTTGTTGTCGGCTGGGTCTGTCCACGTGAAGGAAAGAATCGTCCCGCTCACCGTCACGCCGTAGTTATAGGCGGGTCCGACGTAGTAAGTCGCCACGGTCGCCTGGACGCTCTCGTAGATTGCCTGCGTCTGGTTCTTGAGCGTCTGGCAGGTCTGCACGCTGTCGCCGATGCTTGCCACGGCCTGCGTCGCCGTCTGCGCTGCCGTCTGCGCTTCGCCTTTCGCGCTCACCGCATCAGTCTTGGCCTGCACCGCGTCGGCCTTCGCCGTCTCTGCATCGGTCTTGGCCGTTTCTGCCTTTCCCTGCGCCGTCTCCGATGCCTCCTTGGCGTTCACTGCCGCAGTCGCCGCAGATGATGCGCTTTCGGCTGCCGCGATGGCCTGGTTTGCCTTCTGCACCGCCGTGTTTTTCGCCTGAATCGTCGCCGTGACGTTTTCCGCTGCGGTGTTCGCCGCGCTTTCCGCCTGGCCTTTTGCCTCCACCGCCGCGTTTTTCGCAGCCACCGCGTCATTTGCCGCAGTCTGCGCCTGTGTCTTGAATTGTCCTGCAGCAGTCTGCGCTCCCTGCGCAGCGTTCGCGGCATTGGCCGCATCGGTGGCCTTCTGCGCCGCCGTGTTCGCGGCATTGGTCGCATCGGTGGCCTTCTGCGTTGCCTTGCTGGCCGCCGTCTGCGCCTGGCTCGCGCTGTTCCTGGCCTCTGTGGCCTTCTGCGTCGCCGTTGCTGCCGCCGTTGTTGCGTTGCCAATCTGCGCCAGTATGGCCTCCTTTGCCGCATTGGCCGCCGTCGCCGCTGCCTCGGCCTTTCCCTGCGCCGTCTCGGCCTTTCCCTGCGCCGTTTCGGCTTTCCCCTGTGCCGTTTCGGCTCCCTCTCTCGCCGCCTGGGCAGCTGCGACCATCGCGCTCACGTCCGCTGGCAGGAATTTCACCGCTCCGCTCCACGTCGGGTTCTTTGCAGCTGGATTCCTGAAGCGGAGATAGATGTCGCTGTCGGCCTGTTCCGCGTGCCAGTTCTGGCCGTCGGTGCTGAATTGAAATTCTGGGGCCGTCGCCATCAGTGCGTCCAGCTCGTCCTTCGTGTATGACGCATTCGGGTCGAGCAGCACCGCCGTCGCGCCGTTCACATAGACGATGCCGCGTAGGAAGGCGTTGTCATCCACCACCGTCTGCGCCGCCGTCAATGCCCCGCCGACGTAGCGGATGACCTGCATCTGCGCCATGACCAGTCCTGGCCTGCCGTTGGTCTTGTCCAGCAGCTTCTGGGTGTTGGTCGCCACGTTGGCAAAAGTCACCGTATTGCTGGCCACGTCGATGGTCGCGCTTTCCTGGAAGGCGCACAGCCCGTCTCCCAGGAAGTTGTCGGTGTCGATTGCCAGAGCAAAACTGTCGCCTGCTGCCACCTTGCCCGCTGGCAGAATGAAGGCGATTGTCATCGGCTCGTTGAACCGAAGCACTGGTTTCTGCGCGTCGCGCAGGGTGATTCCGCTGGTGTTCACCAGATGTCCGTTGTCATTGACCTTGTAGTTCATCGTCTGTCTCCTAGTTCCTGGTTAATCGCCGCTATGACCATCTTCGGCGTGATTGTCTTCGTGCATTCGTGGTCCTTTTCCCTTGGGCACCAGTCTGGCAGCCCGCATTTGAAATGGCAGGACGCGTCATTCCAGCAGCCGTGGCAGGCCAGCCTGTTCTGCACCCGTCGGCATGGCATCTCTGCCCACGGCTCCGTGAAGCCTGAAATCATCACGATCGGTGTTCGCATCATCCAGGCCATCCAGGCCAGTCCGCTTGGCAGGCCCACTAGCATCTTCGCGTTCATCAGGGTCTGGAGCCGTTCCTGGAGCGGTCGGTCTCCCGTGAAGTCCTCTGCGCCGTGCAGTCCGTGCTTCTTGTCCTTGTCGATGCAGATTGCCCTGTAGCCTCTGCTCTGGATGTACTCCACGACCTCCTCCCAGCCGCCTTCGCGCTGCCATTCCTTCTGCGCCATCGAGGCCCTGAAGGCCAGGCAGATGTGTGGCTCCTTCACGTATCCGTCCTTCCCGTCGCCGTATGACGGGATTGGCGGCTCCTGCCTGATTTCGTCGTCCATTCCGAGGTCGTAGCCTGCCAGCGCGTCGAGCGGGACCTGCTGATGCTCGAACCTCGCCCGTGTTCCGTCGCCGTCGTATCTCACGCCCAGCCTGTAGGTGGCGTATGGCGCGAGGTTCTTTGCCTCCTCCTTTGTGAAAAACGCGATGTCTTGGTAGGTCGTCTTGAAAAGGTCGGCCACCGCTGGGTTCATCACGCAGCCCAGCTTGCAGACGTGCTTCCTCTGGAACCTGGCCGCGTAGCTGAACCAGGCGATGGTGTCGCCCAGCGCGTCGCTGTCGAACCGCAGGAGCGTCTCCTTGCCATGCAGATCCATTTCGTGCCTGAAGACCAGCCTTTCGCCGATGCGGATTTCCAGCCCGTATCGGACGTAGAAGCGGTGCCTGCTCTGCCATTGCTGGCCTCCCGTCATCTCGTGTGTCTCCAGGAGGTTCCCGCTGTCGAGGTCGTGGAGCGTTACGGTGTACTGCTCCTTGCCCTCTGGGGTCAGGATTCGGCACCCGTCGTTGAAATCGTAGCGGATGTTCTGCGGCGTTATCTCCGACGGGATGAGCGGTTCTCGTAGAAATCCCTTTATTTTCATTTTTCCTCCAGTGCCTCCTTGACCTTTTCCAGAACCATCTGGCTCGTTATCGCCCGCGTGCATTCGAACCTTGCGTTTCCTTCCTGGAATGGGCACCAGAGGTAGTCTCCGTGGTCGAATTCCGCCCGCGTGTCGTTCCAGCATCCGTGGCAAACGTGGCGGTTTTGCACCCTGTGGCATTTAAACTCGTTGAATGGCTCCGTGAAGCCTGAAATCATCACGATCGGAACCCTGCAGCACCAGGCCAGCCAGGAAAGTCCCGAGCTTAGTCCGATGAACGCGTCCGCGTCCTTGATGAGGTCGATGCGTTCCTGAAGCGGTCTGTTTCCCGTGAAGTCCTCCGCTCCGTATGGCATCGCGTTCCAGATGATTCCCGCGCCCGTTTCGCGTTCCTTGTCTATGCAAAGGACGCGGTAGCCGTTGTCCTTCAGTGCCGCTATGACCTCGCGCCATCCCTGCGGGTTGTTCCAGAGTTTCGCCTGGCTGCTTCCCTTGGTCGCTATGACGACGTATTTCTCCGCGATCTTCCGTTCTGCGGAAAGGTCAACCCTCGGCGGCTCGTCGCCGATTTCCTCGTCCAGTCCAAGCTGGTATCCGATGGCGTGATGGAGGCCAGTCTTTCGGAAGTCCACGGGCTGGTGGTCGATATCTCCCTTGAAATAAAGCCCCAGCCTGTAGGTGGCGTATGGCATTTCCTTCGCCGCGTCTTCGTGCGTGATGAACTCCATTTCTGGGTACTGCTTCCTGAAAAGGTCGGCCAGCTCCGTCTGCATTGCCAGCTTGAGCCTGCATCCGTGCTTCTTCTGGAAACGCTCGGCGTAGCTGAACCAGGCGATGGTGTCGCCCAGTGCGCCGATGGGAAACTCCAGCAGCACCTCCTTGTCCTTGAGGTCGTTGAAGGTGGTAAAAACTGGCCTGTCCAGCTCGCCCTTCCTGTAAACGTCGATTTTGTACGGGACGTAGTATTTCTTGATTGTGGCAATTATCGCCCCTTTCGGCACGTCCATCGCGTATATGACGAGACCGCTGCTCAGGTCTGTTATGACCACCCTGTAGTCGTCCTCAGCCCATTCCTCTATCTGGATTCTCGCGCCGTCGTTGAAGTCGCCGCGTATCGGGTATCTCGTAACCCAGCCAGCCAGCGTCTTCGGCGGTGCCGTGAATGTCCGCTTTTGCGGTTCGTTGCTGCCCATTGCGGTCTCCTGTGGCTGTGTGTCGGTGTTTGCTGGTATGCTGGATGTGTTCGTCGGTGTCTCCATTGTCGCTCCTTATTCGTTGTAGTAGATGCTGTTGCCCGTGATAATCGCGCCCGCCTCGGATGTCACGCCTCTCACCCATGCGCTGTAGCCGTCGCAGTAAAGGGAACCGCCGCTCTGCACGGTCACGTTGCTTGCCGAGTTGCGGCTGCAGATGCTCATCACCGCGCCGTCTCCGACGGTCACGTTGGTGGCGTAGTTGCTCCCTCCGTATGCCACGAGCATCGCCCCTGCGCCGATGCTGGCGTTCGCCAGCGTCGCGTAGTATGTCGGCCTGACCGTCGCTCCTGCCGCGATTGTGGGTGCGTCCAGTGTCGCGCTGGAAAGGACGACCGATGCCCCTGCGCCGATGCCGACCGTGGCGTAGCCCCTGCCGTACATCGTTCCCGATGCCCCGCCGCCGATGTCCACCGCCGTGCCGCCGTTCACCAGGTTGAACGTCGCACCGCTGCCGATGGCCACGCTTGCCTGGTTCGCGCTGTAGATCTCTGCAAAGCCGCTTTCGCCCATCGTGATGCCGTTCTCGCCGTTGTGCTGGTAAACGGAAAGGTAGCCGCCGCTCCCTACTGCGATGCTTCCTGCTCCCGTGCAAAATTGCTCGTAGTATGTGCCTCCTGCGCCTAGGCTTATGTTCTGCGCCGAACAGCCGCTTTCAATCCTCACGCTTGCGCCAGCACCTAGGTTTATGTCGTGGGCCGTCCCTCCGTATTGCATCGAAAAACCGCCGCCGTCTCCAAGCGTGACGTTATGCACCGTGGCCAGTGTGTTGAATGCCAGCGCGACGCTCTGCCCGTATGCCGTGTTTCCCAGGCTCGGCTTCCTGTTGTTCCAGTACATCGTGCCGCCGCTGGCTCCGAATGTCGCCGAGCCGAGGTCGTAGTCGTCGTAAAGGATGGCCGCTCCTCCGTTAATGTCGAGGCTGTCGATTCTTCCGCCGCTCATGATGTACGCCCGTCCGCTGGAGACCAGTGTCGCCGCCGTCACCGTGCCGAAGTTACTAACGGACATCACGCCGCCCTCGATGGTCGCCTGCGCCAGCTGCGCGTTGGCCTCGATGTAAACCGAGCCACCTGCGGTCACGTCGGCGATCTGCGCGTTCTGGTTCGCCTGAAAACGTGCGCCGCTGTGGATGGTGTTCCCTGCCGCCGACGCGTTGCTGACAAAAAGCGTCCCGTATTGGCTCACCTCGTTCCCGCTGGCGTAGCCTCTGTTCACCACGTACAGCCTCATGTTGGACATCACCTGGTTGTCCATCGCGCTGCATTTGGAGTAAACGGTCCCGTATGCGGATGAGTAATGCGGCCCCCAGGTGGTGCGTGTAGCCATCGCGCCAGCCTGAAGAATGAAATTTTGGTAAAACTGGCAGTCTTCCGCCGTGCCGTAGTTGCCGATGCTGCCCAGCCCGATGGCCACGTTGCTGATGTGCGAGCCGTTTCCGCTAAAGCTGCCCCTTGCGCCCGTGCCTTCGATTCGGAACCGCTCGTCTGTCTCGCCGCCTGGGTAGATGTTGATTCTCGCCCCTTCGGCCATGTCGATGCCTGTCACCGCTGCGCCCGACGAAACCGTCAGCGTCGCGCTGCCGCCCATCGTCATTCCCGCGATGTCCGCTCCGTCCACCGCGTAGAAGCTCATGTATTCGCCCAGGCTGACGTTCCGTGCCGTCCCGCCGCTGGAAACGTTCAGCGTCTTGCTGTATCCTGATTTGAAGACCAGCCCGCTGGCCGTCCCGCCTGACTGGATGTTGACGTACTGGCTTGAGTTGTTCATCTGGCAGTCCAGCAGAACCGCGCCGCTGCTCACATAGACGTTCGCCCTTCCTCCGTTAAGCTCCACGCCGCTGGCCGTCCCGCCGTTTAGATTGAGGTTGCAGGAGCTTCCCATCGCGATTCCGTGCGCCTCGCCCTGGGTGATGTTGATGTTGCAGGAATCGCCGCCGTCGATGCCGCTGGCCGTCCCGCCTCTCAGGTTGAGCGTCGCGCTGCTCATCAGCTCCACGCCGCTTGCCGTCCCGCCCTCGATGCGGATGCTTGCGCCGTTGTAGATCCTCACCGCCTGCGCCGTCCCCTGCGAGCTGACCGCCATGCTGTATATCGTTCCAGCTCGGAGCGTCCGTCCGCTCATCGCCATCGCCGATTGGTTGCATTTTCCGTTCTGGAGGAACGTGAAGCATCCCCTCACGCCCATCACCGCGCCGCCTGGCACGTCCTGGCCTGGGTCGCTTCCCATTGGGTTGTATCTGAAGGGTATTTTCATTTTATGCCTCGTATGAATATGCGTAGTTCACGTGCAGGTCGATGTTGTTCACCGCGCCTGATTTATAGAAGCCTCGAATCGTGAACACGTGGTATGTGGTGTTGCCGTTGACAAGGGCCAGCGTCTCTGGGATGCTGATTGCGCTCATCGTGCTGCTTGCGCTGCCCACGGTGATGCTGCTGATCGCGCCTGTCGCCCTGACGTGCAGTTCCCACGTGTAGCATTTGTCTTCCTGAATGGTCGCCGCGTTCCCTTCCGCGTCCTTAATGCTGGTTATGTCGATGGCCAGCGTCCCCGACGCTCCGCTCGTGGTTCTGGTGATGCGCTTGTTGAGGTAAAGGGTGCCAATGCTTCCCGTGTACGCCTTTTCGATTGCGCTGTCCTGCAGATCCTCCGCCTTGTGCGTGTGGTTCTTTGCCGCCGCTCCGATGTCATCCAGCGTCACGTTAGAAGAGCCGTCGAAGTCCGCCAAGCCGATTTTTCTGGCGGTTTCCAGCTTCGTGGCATTGTCCGCCTTGTCGGCCAGGTTGACCTTGCCATCGTTGTTGGTGTCATAGACGACCTTGGTCATGTCGCCCGTTCCAGTCCCGTCGTCGCCGAGGAATTTCACCCACAGCCCCGTGAAGTCCGCCGCCGCTGGTTCCGCTATCGGCTCCGTGGTGGTCTTGATGGCGATGTATTTCCTCGTTATCGCTGGCGCGTCCGAGAAGTCCGTACCCTGGTCGTCGCTGGCGTATCGCACATAGACGTATGCGCTTTGCCCGTCGTCGCCATCTTCACCGTCCTCGCCTGATGCGCCTGCAGGTCCCGCTGGCATCCTGATTGCCACCGTCCATTCGGCGTTGCTGTCGCTGGCCGACCGCCAGCGAATGTAGATGTCGTCGGTCGTCTGGGTGCCGTGCCAGTTCGTGCCGTCCTCTGAAAACTGGCAGACCGTGCCAGCCGCTATCAATGCCCGCACCTCGCTCGCATTGAGGTAGGTCGGTTCCGTCTGTGTCGGTTCGCCCGTGTCATAGACCAGGTTCCTGACGGAAAATCCCTTAATCTGGCAAATGAAAACCTTGTCGGCGTTGCCGTCGAAGCCGACCAGCTCGCCGATCAGTCCGCCCACGTCCTCGTTGGAGCCTAGCAGTTGGATAAGCTCCTCGCTGTTCATCCCTGGAATCGGCACCGCCACCTGCGTGTAGGTGTGTTCGGTGTCTCCGATGGTCTCCGTCACCGTTGACAGCTCGATGTTGGCGTTGTCCGCTATG
>Ga0265298_10006896_pt1 | contig 13930 bp, 13 predicted proteins | sample AusTroGonzalo_MG_3_FD_193486 | JGI IMG/M metagenome (GOLD analysis project Ga0265298, IMG submission 193486) | Bovine rumen microbial communities from tropical cattle in Woodstock, Queensland, Australia - Gonzalo_01 | ecosystem: Host-associated > Mammals > Digestive system > Stomach > Rumen ...
CAATATAAAAATATTTTAAACGGAGGGTAAACCAATGAAGAAGATCCTGGCTCTCATCCTGGCAGCTGTCATGCTGCTGACCCTGGTCCCCGCGATGGCGGACAGCGCCGTGGAGATCACCATGCTGCTGGAAGGCTGCAACGTCACCGACGATGCCGCCGTACTCGAAAAGCTGAACGCCTACCTGGCCGACAAAATCGGCGTGACCCTGAAGCCCACCTGGGGCACCTGGGGCAACTTCGATGAACTGGCCCGGAACGCCGTCAACACCGGCAGCGACGAATATGACATCATGTTCACCTGCTCCTGGACTTCCAACGAATACGCCACCTATGCCAAGAAGGGCGCCTATGTCCGCCTGGACGATCCGGAAGACGATCTGCTGGCTGACTACGGCGCTGACCTGAAGACCGTGCTGCCCGAGCTGCTGTTCGAAGGCGCCATGACCGAAGGCCCCGATGGAGAAAAAGGCATCTACGCCGTGCCCGGCTTCAAGGATTTCGCCACCATGAACACCTGGGACGTCAACGTGACCCTGCTGGAGAAATACGGCTACACCCTGGAGGACGTTGAAAAGGCCGGCTTCTATGGCTGGAACGACATTTTCGCCACCGTCAAGGCGGGCGAGGAAGCAGACGGCAGCGTCTTCTACCCCTTCATCTTTGAAGGCGCCGTTGTGGAACGCTATGTCACCGGTACCCCCATCATCACCGGCGATGCCAACAGCCTGCTGAGCTACTACATGAACACCGAAGATGTTTCCACCCCCGGCGCCTATGGCAACGTGATTTTCAACAAGTATGCCACGCCCGAGTTTGAGAAGTTCGCCCGCCAGATGCGCGAATACTACCAGGCCGGCTACATTGATCCCGCGATCGCCATCGGCGAAACGGCCACCGACGCCTGGCGCAATGCTCAGAACACCGCAAACTACCTGATTTCTTCTGAAGTGTCCCTGTACGGCTATGAGTTCACTACTTCCGAAGCCCGCGGCATCAAGGTTGCCTATCTGATGACCACCGATGCTCCCTATATCGACAACACCTCCGTGCAGGGCGCCATGATGGCCATCTCCGCCAATAGCGCGCATCCTGTCGAGGCCATGAAGTTCCTGAACCTGCTGAACTCCGATCCCTATGTGATGACCCTGCTCAACTACGGCGTTGAAGGGATCCACTACAACCTGAACGCTGAAGGCGAAGTTGAGTTCGTCGCCGATGCCCGCGCCACCTACTCCCCCTGGACCAACGGCGTTGGCAACGTGACCCTGCTGCCCCCGCAGAAGGGACAGGGCGCCGACTTCCAGACCCGGTTCGCCGAGTTCTATGCCGGATCCAAGAAGCTCCCGATCTACGGCTTCACTTTCGACAGCAAGCCCGTTGAAACTGAGATCGCGGCCGTCACCAACATCAAGGAAGCCTACGCGCTGAGCCTGTGCACCGGCGCTGTGGATGTGGATGAAAAGCTGCCCGAGCTCCTCTCCAAGCTGGAAGGCGCCGGCATGCAGAAGATCGTCGACGAAGCCAACGCCCAGCTGAAAGCTTTCCTCGGCGAATAATCCGGATTCCCGGTTTTCCGCGGCGCCCCGGTTCAGGCCGGGGCGCCTTTTCCTGCGATCGAAAAGCGCGGACCCGGCTGGATGCCGGGTCCGCTTCCTCTATGCCTGATATGGTTATCCGAGGACAACTTCCGTCTTGTGGGTCTTGCCGTCGCCGAAGGCCGGAAGTACATTGCCGCTGATTTCTTTACCGTCGACCGTGATCTTCTTCACGCCGCGGCAGACATGGGACGGATTCTTGATCTCAATGTCGTAAACCGCGCCGCGGAAACGGCGGCTGATTCTGTATCCGTCCCAGGTCTTCGGGATGCAGGGATCGATCTTCAGGCCGTCCCAGTCGGGTTTGATGCCCAGAATATAATTGCTGATCACGTAGAAGTTCCAGGCCGCTGTTCCGGTCAGCCAGCTGTTCTTGGCCTGGCCGAAGTTCTTTGCGTCCTTGCCGGCGATCATCTGGCTGTAGACATAGGGTTCCACCTTGTGCAGGTCGGAGATCTCCTCGCGCCAGGCGGGAGCGATGCGGCTGTAAAGGTCAAACGCCCGGTCGCCGTGGCCCACCACGGTTTCGGCCGCGATAATCCAGGGATTGTTGTGACAGAAAATACCACCGTTTTCCTTGTATCCCGGCGGGTAGGAACTGACCTCGCCCAGCTCCACATGATATTCACTGTAAGCCGGCTGCTGCAGCACGATGCCGTGCTTCGTCTCCAGATACTTGTGGACGCTCTCCAGCGCTTTTTCAGCCTTGCCGTCCTTCACGCCGATACCTGCCATCACGCAGTAGCCCTGGGACTCGATGAAGATCTTGCCCTCTTCGCATTCGTTGCTGCCGATCTTGTGTCCCATGGCATCATAGGCACGCACAAACCATTCGCCGTCCCAGCCGTCCTTTTCCACAGCGGCGGTCATAGCGTCAATCTCTTTCTGGAAGGCGTCAGCCTTGGCGTCGTTGCCCTTGCGGCGCTCAATCGCGACCAGTTCCGGTCCGATGGAGACAAACATGCCGGCAATCAGCACGGATTCCGCCACGCGCTCGTCCGGTGCGTTGGGATTGGAGAAAGTCTGGAAGCTTTCATCCGGTGTATCGGAGTAGCAGTTCAGGTTCAGGCAGTCGTTCCAGTCGGCACGGCCGATCAGGGGCAGGCCGTGCGGTCCGCGGTTATTGACCACATGCATGAAGCTGGCTTCCAGATGCTCCAGCAGCGTGCCGCAGTCATCCGGATTGCAGTCATAGGGCGTTGCGGCATCCAGGATGCCGAAGTCTCCGGTTTCCTTGATATAAGCCGCTGTGCCGGCGATCAGCCAGAGCGGGTCGTCGTTGAAGCCGCCGCCGATATCGTTGTTGCCTTTCTTGGTCAGGGGCTGATACTGGTGATAGCAGCCGCCGTCCCGGAACTGGGTCGCGGCAATATCCAGGATGCGTTCCCTTGCGCGTTCCGGAATCTGGTGGACGAAGCCCAGCAGGTCCTGGCTGGAATCACGGAAGCCCATGCCGCGGCCGATGCCGCTCTCGAACATGGAGGTGGACCGGCTCATATTGAAGGTGACCATGCACTGGTAGGGGTTCCAGATGTTCACCATCCGGTTCAGCTTTTCTTCGGAGGAGGTCAGCGTATAAGCGCTCAGCAGGTTGTCCCAGTGGGCTTTCAGCTGGGCAAAGGCTTTGTCCACCTGTTCGTCGGAGGACAGGGCGGCCAGCATGGCCTTCGCGGGTTTCTTATTGATGATGCCCTTCTTTTCCCATTTTTCCTCAACCGGCAATTCCACATAGCCGAGAACGAAGTTGAATTTCTTTTCCTCTCCCTTTTCCAGATGAACCTTGATCTGGTGGGCGGCCATCGGCTGCCAGCCGGAAGCGACGGAATTGCCCATCTTTCCGGTCACCACAGCCTGGGGAGCGTCAAACCCGTTATACATGCCCAGGAAGGTTTCCATGTCGGTATCGAAACCGTCCACAGGGGTATTCACCGCGTAGAAGGCGTAATGGTTCCGGCGCTCGCGGTATTCGGTCTTATGATAGACAACGCCGTTCTCCACTTCCACTTCGCCGGTAGAGAAGTTGCGCTGGAAGTTCAGCATGTCGTCCTGGGCGTTCCAGAGGCAGAATTCCACGAAGCTGGTCAGGATGACGTCCTTCGCGGCATCCGACTCATTGGTCAGGGTGATCTGGTGCACCTCGGCGTCATAGCCCATGGGCACGAAGCTCTTCTGAGACGCTTTCAGGCCGTTCTTCTTACCGGTGATAATCGTGTAACCCATGCCATGGCGGCAGGAATACTCGTCAAGCTCAGTCTTGACAGGCTTCCATCCGGGATTCCAGACTGTGCCGTTATCATTGATATAGAAATAGCGGCCGCCGTTATCCACCGGCATATTGTTGTACCGGTAGCGTGTGATGCGGCGCAGACGCGCGTCCCGATAGAAGCAGTATCCGCCGGCGGTATTACTGATGATGCCGAAGAACTTCTCGCAGCCGAGATAGTTGATCCAGGGATACGGAGTCCGCGGCGTATCGATGACATACTCCCGCGCCTTATCGTCAAAGTGGCCGAATTTCATGGAGCATTCTCCTCCTGTTTAATTTGTCCGTCCGTAAACGGTCATTTTTGAGTATAGCATACTTACTTTCACTGTGCAAACGTTTAAATTCACTTTTCCCTCGTTTTTTCGAGATATTCCTCATAGTTGCAAAGATAGTCAGTGATGGTTCCGTCCGCGTGGATTTCGATGATCCGGTCCGCGACGGTGGAGATGAACTGATGGTCCTGGCTGGTGAAGATCACGTTGCCGGGGAAATTGATCAGTCCGTTGTTCACCGCTGTGATGGATTCCAGGTCCAGATGGTTTGTGGGCTGGTCCAGCATCAGGAAATTCGCGCCGGACAGCATCATGCGGCTGAGCATGCAGCGGACTTTTTCACCGCCGGAGAGAACGTTCACGGGCTTGTATACGTCGTCCCCGCTGAAGAGCATCCGGCCCAGGAAACCGCGCATATAAGTTTCCAGCTGTTCCGGGGAATACTGGGCGAACCACTGCATCATAGTCAGGCTGCACCCGTCAAAGAACTTGCTGTTGTCCTTCGGGAAATAGCTGGTGGTAATGGTTACGCCCCATTTGATCGTACCGCTGTCCGGCTGGATTTCCTCCGCCAGGATCCGGAAGAGCGCCGTTTCCGCCTGTTCGTTGCCGACAAGCGCGATTTTCTGTCCCTTTGTGACCAGGAAGGAAACATCCTTGAGCAGCTGCACCCCGTCCTGGGTATAATTCAGGTTCGTTACCTGCAGGATATCTTTGCCGGCTTCCCGGTCCGGGGTAAACGCCACCCAGGGATAGCGCCGGCTGGACGCCGGCATCTGCTCGATGGTCAGCTGGTCCAGCAGCTTTCTGCGGCTGGTGGCCTGCTTCGCCTTGGATTTGTTGGAGGAGAAACGCTGGATGAAAGCCTGCAGTTCACGGATCTTGTCCTCGCGGCGCTTTTTCTGGTCGCTCATCAGGGCCTGCATAATTTTGCTGGATTCATACCAGAAGTCATAGTTGCCCACATACAGCTTGACCTGGTTATAGTCAATATCCACGATGTGCGTACAGACGTTGTTCAGGAACCACCGGTCGTGGCTGACCACAATCAGGGTGCCCGGAAAATCCATCAGGAAGTCCTCCAGCCAGGCCACGGAACGGTTATCCAGGTTGTTGGTCGGCTCGTCCAGCAGCAGGATATCCGGATTGCCGAACAAAGCCTGCGCAAGCAGCACCTTGAATTTATCGCCCGCCTGCAGTTCCGACATGAGCATCGTATGCTCCTCAGCCGGAATCCCCAGACCGGTCAGCAGGGTAGCCGCGTCACTCTCTGCATTCCAGCCGTCCATCTCGGCAAACTCGCCTTCCAGCTCCGCCGCTTTTTCCCCGTCCGCTTCATCAAAATCAGGTTTGGCATAAAGCGCGTCTTTTTCCTTCATGATATCGTAAAGGCGCTGATTGCCCATAATCACCGTGTCCATAACCGGATAGGCGTCGTACATAAACTGGTCCTGTTTCAGGGTGCTCATTCGTTCGTTGGGCGGAATCGTCACGGAGCCGGTCGTGGGCTCCAGCTCCCCGCTCAGAATCCTGAGGAAGGTGGATTTGCCGGCGCCGTTGGCGCCGATAATCCCGTAGCAGTTGCCGGGCAGGAACTTCAGGTCCGCGCCGGAAAAAAGCTTCTGTCCTCCGAATGTCAGCGATACGTTACTTACTGTAATCATTATTTCATTCTCCTGGTTATTATTTCTCTCTTCTGTTTCAGACAATTATCTCCGGACAGCAGGCAATTCATCATTCGGCCGCAAGCCGAATCAGGGCGTTCGCGTAGATCTTCATCGCCAGCATCAGCCGGTCGATCGTCTCATACTCGTCCGCCTGGTGCGCAAGATCCTCTTCGTCCGGGAAGAGTGCGCCGAAAGCCACGCCCTGTTTCAGTACCTTGGCATAAGTGCCTCCGCCCGTAGACATGGGCTCTCCTTTCAGCCCGGTTTCCTCCTCATAGGCGGCCAGCAGGCACTTTACGAGTTCGCTGTCAGCCGGCACATGGTGCGGCGGTTTCATGGTCGTCGTCTGAACACGGATCCCGGGCAGATGCGCGATGGCGGCGTCCCGCAGTTTTTCCAGGTCCGCAGTCACCGGGCAGCGCATGTCCAGAGTCCCGAACCATGTACCGTTTTCAAGATGGAGAATACCCATGTTGCAGGTCAGGCCTTTGGAAACCTCATCCCGGCACGCGCATCCCAGGCTTTCTCCGTCGCTCTCCATGCCCACCGCTTCCGCCAGCACAGCGACCGGGCCCTCCGCGCCAAGCTCCCTGAGCAGCAGAAGCATCATCCCGATCGCGTTCCGCTTTCCCTCCGGATAAGCGCTGTGGCCGGGAATGCCGGTGGCTGTGAGCTGCACGCCCCGGTCTGTAACCTCCGCCGTATAGGGAAGTCCTGTCCGCGCTGCGTAGGCTTCGGTCATTTTTACAATTTCATTTCCGCCTTCGACCAGGGCCCGGCACTCGCCCGGAATCACGTTCACCCGATCGCCGGTAAACAGCTCCAGTACCTTCAGTCCCGTTTCCGCCCGGGGAGCCGTCAGTTCAAGGCCGAGCATCCCTTTTTCCGTGTTGATCAGCGGGAAACTGGCGTCCGGGCTGAAACCTATATCCGGAATCTGTTCATGTTCGCCGTAATACTTCATATCTTCCCAGCCGGTTTCCTCGTCACAGCCAAGGATGAGCCGGATACTCCGCTTCAGCGGTATGCCCGCTTCCCGGATCGCCTTCATGGCAAAGAGCGAAGCGAGCGCGGGGCCTTTATCGTCATTGGTACCCCGGCCGTAGATCCGGCCGTTCTCAATCTGGCCGTCAAAAGGCGGCCTGGTCCAGCCGTCCCCGACAGGTACGACATCCAGGTGGCCCAGTACAGCAATCTTTTCCTCCGCCGTACCCAGGGTGATATCGCAGGCATAACCGTCAAAGTCACGAGCCGCAAAACCCAGGCTCCGGGCATCCGCCATGGCTGTGTCCAGCATATTCCGGACCTCACGCCCGAAAGGCGCTCCCGGCTCCGCCGTATCTTTTACGGAAGGAACGCGGATCCAGCGCTGCAGCATTTCCGTATAAGCTTCCCGATAGCTTTCAATCAGACTGATTACTTTCTGTTCCATTTTTCCTTCCTCCTTAAAACGCGTTCCTCGGATCCCGGCTCTTCTTCTTCGGAGCGTCCGGATCAATGTATTCGATTTCAAGCCGTTCAAACGGCACTGTCTCAAAAAAAGCGTCCGGCAGGAAACGGGTCATGCCGAATTCATTCCATTCCCGCTCGTTCTTCTCCAGCCAGATCGGCTCCGGCAGGTCCATTTCATGGCAGGCTTCATGCAGCGCCTGCCGGGCATCCGCCCGAGTACAGGGCACAGTAGCCTGCAGATCGGTCCGGTGATGCCGGATCGTTTTGACCCAAAGCGCGGTTGCCATAAAGAGTACCTCCACAATTCACAATTCATTACGATACTATGTTCTCTGACTTCCGGGTTTTCCGAAAATCAGCCGACCATTCATAATTATGAATTATGAATTCTGAATTATGAATTAATCGTATTATTATCTCATGAAACCCGACAGCCTGACAACCTTTATTTTTTCTCCGCCCAGGCGCGGACCGCCTCCGCGGAAACGCGGTTCATCCCGGGTACCGCCGCCAGTTCGTCAGCGCCTGCCGCGCGGATCGCCTTCAGGCTGCCGAAGGCCTTCAGCAGCGCCTTGCGCCGGGAAGGGCCGATACCGGGGATATCCTCCAGCTGTGAATGGATGGAAGCTTTTCCCCGAAGCGTCCGGTGATGGATGATGCCGAAACGGTGCGCTTCGTTTCTCACCCGCTGCACCAGCTGCAGCTCCGGCGTCCGGTGATCCAGCAGAATTGGTTCTGTCGCGTCCGGAAGCCAGATTTCCTCCAGCCTTTCCGCCAGTCCGAACATGGCCGGCGGTTCAATTCCCAGGTCAAGGATCGCCTGGCGCGCGAAACGCAGCTGCTGCGGCCCGCCGTCAATCAGGATCAGATCGGGCAGATCAGTAAATTTTCCTTGTTCCGTCCCCTCTTCCAGTTCCCGGGCCGCATGGGCATAACGCCGGCTCAGCGTCTCATACAGGGATGCAAAGTCGTTGGCGCCTTCCACGGTCCGGATCCGGAAATGACGGTATTCCTTCCGGGCGGGTTCCCCGTCGATGAAAACGACCATCGCCGCCACGCTCTGGACACCCTGGGTGTTCGATATGTCATAGCCTTCTATCCGCCGGGGATAGCGGTCCATCCCGAGGATTTTCCCAAGTTTCCCGGCCGCCTCCACCGTTCTCTCCTCATGGACCGTACGCCGTGCGTTGCGCTTAGCCAGCGCGTCAGCGGCATTCTTAGCCGCCAGCAGCACAAGCTCATGCTTTTCACCCCGCCGGGGCGTCGCGACGGTCACCGCGGAACCTTTTTTCTCCCGCAGCCAGGCTTCCAGCTGTTCCGGAGCGCCTTCCGGAAGAACCTGGCACAGTATATTCCTGGGAATCAGGCCGGCCTGCTCATAATACTGAGTCATAAAAGAGGCGATGACCTCGCCCGGATCCTCTCCGCCTTCCCGTGGAAGCGCGAAATGATCCCCGCCCACCATCCGGCCGCCCCGGACATACAGAACCTGGATCATCGCGTCCAGCCCATCCTGGGCCAGGGCGATCAGGTCCTGCTCGCTCCGGTCAGTGCGTAGCGCGATCTGCCGCTCCATCAGTCCTTCCACGTCCCGGATTTTGTCCCGGATCGCGGCAGCCTTTTCATACCGCATGGCCGCGGAGGCTGTTTCCATATCCTTCTTCAGTTTTTTCAGTACGCTGTCATAATCCCCGTCCAGGAAGTTCAGTACGCCTTCCATCATTTCCCTGTACGCTTCTTCCGTACATTTCCCGGCACAGGGGGCCATGCACCGTCCGATGTCATAATTCATACAGGGACGCCGCGGTGTTTTCGCCGGCAGCGTCTGGTGGCAGGAACGGATGGGAAACACGCCGCGAACCGACTCGATTACCTGGCGCACCGCGTTGGCGCCGATATACGGGCCGAAGTATTTCGCGCCGTCCTTTTCCATCCGGCGGCACAGTTCGAGCCGGGGAAAAGGCTGCCGCATATCCATCTTCAGATAAGGATAGTGTTTGTCATCCTTCAGCAGAATGTTGTAATACGGTTTATGCAGTTTGATCAGGTTGCATTCAAGAATCAGCGCTTCCAGATTGGTTTCGCACAGCAGGATCTCAAAATCATCAATATGTGCGATCATCGCCGCTACTTTCGGCGTGTGGACTGTATCCCTGAAATAGCTCCTGACCCTGTTTTTCAGGTTAACGGCCTTACCGACATAAATAATCGCGCCTGCCGCGTCCTTCATGAGATAGCATCCGGGAGAATCCGGCAGCATCCGGATTTTCTCCTCCAGCTTTTCACTCCATCGGATCACCGCCCGACCTCCTCCCCGAATGAAAAGAAGCGGGGTGCCCGCTTCATCTGTCTGTTATTCCAGAGTGCTCACTGTGCTCTGGAGTTCCTCCAGGGCCGATTGAAGAGTCGTTGCGTATTCGCCGGTTCTCAGGCCGCCCGCTTCCACATAATCCTGATACCGGTCCACCATGTTCTGGATCGTCATCAGGCCGTCTTTCTCCAGAATCTGGGAGCCGGAACCGCTGCTGATATCGTTGATGATTCTGATGGAATAAATACTGCAGCGGATCTTTGCCAGATTTGACGCAGAATCAGATCCGGCGTTCCGGCTGAGCGTATAAGCCTGGCGGACCGCCTCTTCGCATTCCGCCTGAATCTTCTGAATATATGTGGCCCGGGTTTCCTTTTCCTTATTGATCAGCGGAAGGCTGATCACCAGCAGCGCGATCAGCGCGGCCAGCAGCAGGAAAATCAGGATATTCTTGATCCGGTTCCGGTTGATCTGTGAAAGAGGCATACTGCCGTCGCCCACCTGGGAATAACGTCTGTACAATGCTCTCCCTCCTTTACCGGAGTATTGTAACATATTTGAAACAATTCGTAAAGAAAAACCCGCACATGGCTTAGCCAGTGCGGGTTTCGGTTGCTCAGCCCTGCTTCTGCTTATGCTTGGGATTCTCGCAGATGACCATAACGCGGCCCTTGCGCTTGATGATCTTGCACTTTTCGCAGATCGGCTTCACAGACGGACGAACCTTCATCGTTGTACCCTCCTCTTTCAGGATCAGTTCTTGCTGCGCCAGGTGATCCGGCCTCTGGTCAGATCATAGGGCGATAGTTCAATCGTTACCTTGTCGCCGGGGTAGATCCGGATGAAGTTCATCCTCATCTTTCCGGAGATATGCGCCAGGATCTGGTGGCCGTTCTGAAGCTCCACCTGGAACATGGCGTTCGGCAAAGCTTCAACCACCTTGCCTTCCATTTCGATCACGTCGCTCTTGGACAAGAATCAGTCCCCCTCTCGCAGCGAGCGTTCATCGGCAAAACCGTTTGCCTCCAGCGCTCTTCTCAGGTCGCTGTTCTGCAGTGCTCCGCCTTCCGGCCTTAATGCCTTCAGGTTCAGCAGAACCGGTTTTGCACGCAGATGTTTCGTCTTTTTCTTCTTCGGGTTTTCCAGCTTGTGGTGAAATCCGTCGGCGATCTTTACAATTCCTTCGGTTTCCTCCAGAACCAGGAAAAAGTGTCCCTTGTCCCTGCCCTGAATGCTTTCCACCACTCGCCCCGGTTCAAAAGTGAAAGGCTCTTTCATCATTCTTCCTCCCAGTTGAACCCGGGAAGGGTCAGGATTTCCGGAAGCCCTTCTTCCGTAACGGCGATTGTGTGCTCGTAATGAGCTGTCAGGCTGTGGTCCACGGTACGTGCGCACCAGCCGTCCTCGTCGATGGACAGATGCCAGTCCCCGGCGGAAATCATCGGCTCAACCGCCAGTGTCATTCCGCTGCGGAGTCTCATTCCCCTGCCGGGTTCGCCGTAGTTGTATACGGCGGGATCCTCATGCATCGCCTTACCGATGCCGTGGCCGGTAAACTCGCGGATAGGGGTGAACCCGTTCGCTTCGGCATGGCTTTGGACCGCATAGCCCACATCGCCCAGCCGGTTTCCCACCACACATTCGCGAACCGCTTTCCAGAAGCACTCCTCGGTGACCCGGATCAGCTTCTGCGCATCTTCGCTGATGGCGCCCACTCCGGCCGTAAAAGCGGAATCAGCCTGCCATCCGTCAAGAATCAGCGTACAGTCCACGGAAAGGATGTCTCCTTCCTTCAGGACTCTGCGGTCGCTGGGAATCCCATGTACCACCTCATCGTTGAGGCTTGCGCAGATACTGCAGGGATAACCTTCATAGTGAAGGGATGATGGAATCGCGCGGTGTTTCCGGATCAACCTTTCGGCCAGCACGTCCAGCTCTGCCGTAGTCACGCCGGGTCTGATGGCCAGCCGGACCTCGTCTTCCACTTCCCGCAGGATCTTGCCCGCTTCACGCATCTTCGCGATCTGCGCCGTGTTCTTCAGGCTGATCATGCCTTCGCTCCGAGTACTTTCATGATCGCCGTGAAAGTACCCTCAATCCCCTGATCGCCCGCAATCGCGTGCAGCAGCCCCTTCTTCTCATAATACCCGATCAGGGGAGCCGTCTGGGCGTGGTACACATTCAGGCGGTTCTGCACGGTCTCAGCCTTGTCGTCGTCACGCTGGATCAGCGGCTCACCGCACCTGTCGCAGTCGGTCTTGCCGTTCAGCATGCTGACGTGATAGGTTGCGCCGCACTTCAGGCATACGCGCCGCCCGCTCAGCCGGTTCACCAGCACCTGATCGTCCACTGCCAGTTCAATGACAGTATCGATCACGGCGAAGGTGTCCAGGGCTTCCGCCTGGGGCACTGTGCGGGGGAAGCCGTCCAGGATGTAACCGTTTTTGCAGTCATCCATGGCAAGGCGTTCTTTCACGATGTCGATAATGACTTCATCCGGTACCAGCTTGCCGGCGTCAATAAAGCTCTTCGCTTTCAGGCCGGTTTCCGTACCGTCCTTGATCGCCCGCCGGAGAATATCACCGGTGGAGATCTGGGGAATACTCAGCGCGTCGCAGATGCGCTGCGCCTGGGTTCCTTTACCTGCTCCGGGAGGCCCGAGAAAAATAATGTTCATTGAAAACCTCTTCTTCCGGTGGATTTATGTAAGCCATCGGCTTACATAAATCCATCCATGTCCATATCGATGCCGCGGACGCTCATCTCGCCCTGGATGGTCCGGACGGTTTCAAGCGATACGCTCACAGCGATCAGGATGGAGCTGGCGGCGAAAGGCACCTGCACGTTGGCCAGCTTCAGCAGAAGCGTAGGCACAGCAGCCAGGATTGCCAGGAAGAATGCCGCGAACAGATTCAGACGATTCATAATGGTCTGCAGATACTGCCGGATGTTCTTGCCCCGCTGTCCGGGGATCACGGCGCCCTGCTGCTGCAGTTGTTCCGCCTGCTGTTTGGGATCAAAGCTGATAGAGGAGTAGAAGAATGTGAAAGCAATGATCAGCAGCGCGGACACGATCATGTACCAGACGCTGCCGGTAGACATGTGCGTCATCCACCATCTGGTGAACCAGCCTTCCATCTTGGGATCGATCAGCTGGGCAATGGTTCCGGGGAATGCCAGGAAGGAGTAGGCAAAGATCAGGGGCAGCACGCCGACAGAGACCACTTTCAGGCTCATGTGGGTGTTCTGTCCGCCGTAAACGCGGCGGCCCTTCACCTGTTTGGCAATCTGCAGGGGGATCCTGCGTTCGCCCAGTTCCACAAATGTTACGATTACTGTCATCAGGATACAGGTCACGATGATTACCAGCAGGTTAATCCAGCCGGAGGTCGTTCCTGTGGTCGTGGCGGTATTGAAACCGGACACGATCCCGTTGAACAGGTTGGAGATGATACCGACGAAGATCAGGAGGCTGATGCCGTTGCCGACACCCTTCTCGGTGATCCGCTCGCCGATCCACATGGCCAGGGCGGTACCGCCCGCCATGCTTACGCCAACCAGCACATAGTTCAGCCAGCCGGCCCTGATATAGCCGAGGCCGCGAACCAGGCCGATCGCCTGCAGGGCTGCAAGTCCGACCGTCACATACCGGGTGATCCGGTTGATCTTCTGTCGGCCGTCCTCTTCCTTGCTCAGCCGCTCAAGGGCAGGAATGGCAATGGTCAGCAGCTGCATAATAATGCTGGCATTGATGTAGGGTGTGATACCCATGGCCATGAGGGTCATCTGGCTGAAAGCATTACCGGTCATCATATTGACCAGCTCCAGCAGGGGCAGGGTGGAAGTGTTGTTCTGGCTCATCACCTTCGCGACATCCACGCCGGGAGCCGGAATCACGCCGACCAGACGGAAAAGCACCAGCATCATGAAGGTATAGAGAATCTTCTTGCGAAGCTCCTCGATCTTCCACATTTTACGAATGCTTTCAATCATGTCAGATCACCTCGGCCTTTCCGCCGACGGCTTCAATCTTTTCCCTGGCGGTGCCGGAGAACTTGGCCGCTTTTACGGTCAGCTTCTTCGTCAGCTCGCCGACGCCGAGAATCTTCACGCCGTCCAGTTCCTTGCGGATAATCTTCTTTTCGAGCAGGGCCGCGGCGTCCACCACGTCACCGTTCTCAAATACTTCAAGGCGTTCCACATTCACGACAGCATATTCGGTGCCGAATACATTGTTAAATCCGCGCTTAGGCACCCGGCGGTACAGAGGCATCTGGCCGCCTTCGAATCCGGGCCGTTTGCCGCCGCCGCTGCGGGCTTTGGCACCCTTGTGACCTTTACCGGAGGTCTTGCCCAGGCCGGATC
>Ga0265298_10006898_pt1 | contig 13926 bp, 8 predicted proteins | sample AusTroGonzalo_MG_3_FD_193486 | JGI IMG/M metagenome (GOLD analysis project Ga0265298, IMG submission 193486) | Bovine rumen microbial communities from tropical cattle in Woodstock, Queensland, Australia - Gonzalo_01 | ecosystem: Host-associated > Mammals > Digestive system > Stomach > Rumen ...
CTTTGCCCGGGTGGCACCGTCCACGCGGGCGGCCTCGTCCAGCGACATCGGGATCGTATCGAAGAACCCCTTTGAAACGTAATAACCCATACCGGAGGAGGCGATGTAGACGAGAATCAGGCCGGGCACCGCATTGGCCTGGGTAAGCCCCAGATCCTTCAGAACGCGGTAGAGGATAATCATGGAGAGCATGCCGGGGAACATGCCGAGGATCAGCATGAAGCGCATGAGCGGCCCGCGCATTTTGAAACGGAAACGGGACAGCGTATAGCTCATGCACAGAACGATGACCGTCTGGCCGACGGCAGTAGCCAGCGCGCAGATAAAGGTATTCGTATACCAGCGGGGGAAGTCTGTCTCAAAAAGTCTCGTGTAGTTTGATGTTCCCCAGACCTTCGGAATGACATACCCGACCTGGCCGGTGTTCTCCACCCGGAAGGACTGTAGCACGATGCAGACAAAGGGGATCAGCCAGATAATGCTGATAACGATCAGCAGGATATGAATCGCAGTGTTGGAGAGCGCACGGGAGGTTTTCAGCCCCATGTGACGTTTTGCGGTTGCTTCACTCATCACCGGAAATCCTCCTCATTCTTAATACTTGGCAGCAGGTTGTACACGATCAGCGAGATCAGCGCGACGACCACGAACACCAGAATACCGATGACCGAGGCCATATAGTACTGCGATTCGGCACCGGTGGTAATCTTGAACAGCCAGGTGATTAACAGGTCCGTGTAGCCGACATTGCCTGCTGCCGAAGAAGCCGCGGAATTGGTCGGCGCGCCGGCTGTCAGCAGGTAGATCACGTTGAAGTTGTTCATGTTGCCGGTAAAGCTGGTCAGCAGGTACGGCCCTGTGACGAAAAGCATATAGGGCAGGGTAATCTTCCGGTACTGCTGCCAGCCGGAAGCCCCGTCGATCTTGGCGGATTCGTAAAGATCTGCGGGGATGTTCATGAGGATGCCGGTAGTGATCAGCATCAGATAGGGGATGCCGATCCAGATATTGATCAGGATCACCGTCACCCGAGCCAGCCACGGGCGGCTGGCGTCCCCGAAGAAGTCAATGGCCTGCGTGATCCACCCCATATCCAGCAGGAAACCGTTGATGATGCCGTTCTTGGCGAACATCTTCGAGACATACAGGAGGGAGATGAACTGCGGAATGGCGATGGTCAGCACCAGGATCGTCCGCCAGCCCTTCTTGAACTTAATCCCTTTTTTGTTAATGGCCATGGCCACGAACATGCCCAGGAAATAATTCGTGAAGGTGGCGAAGAAGGCCCAGATCAGCGTCCAGAGGAGCACCTCGCCGAAGGTGGCGGCATAGGACTGGGTGCCGCCGGCCCCGCCGGACCAGGAGAGCATGGTGTTGAAATTATCCAGGCCGACCCAGGTGAACAGGCTGTTGGTATAGCCGTTATGGGTGCCGTCATAGTTGGTGAAGGCCACCAGGATCATGAACAGGATCGGCAGGGCCGTGAAGAGGATGATCCCCGTCATGGGAAGCGCCATGAGCGTCTTATGGAACTGATCGTCCACGACGCTGCGCAGATCATCCTTGCCGCTCTTCAGCTTCTTGCCGGAGGCGAGGATCTTCTCCGCCATCTTGTTCTGACGGACATTGACCCGCCAGGTGTAGATGAAGGCGACGATGAAGAAGATCGTCAGCACGCCGTAAAGCAGAATCTGGAAGGAATTGTCGTGATAGGTCGTCACGTAGGCGTCCAGGATCTCGTTGTATTCCTCGCTGGGGCCGACCAGACCCAGGGAAGGCAGCATGCTCAGCCAGTAGCCGCCGGACAGGATCATATAGCCGATGAAGACGATCTCAAAGAGCAGGAACAGCAGTCCCCGCAGAACCTGGCCCCGGGCGATGTTCCCGAAACCCATGACGAAGAAGGAAAGCTTTGTTTTCCAGTCCCCGTTGACAAAGGTGCTGACAATATCGGCAAACTCCCTGCCGATGGCGGCGCCGGCCTTCCCCAGGCCCTTTCCGATGTTCAGGAAGAAGTGCCCGATCGCTTTGGGAATCCCGGTGAAGAAGCGCCTCAGTTTATACCCGAACTTCTGCCCTTTGGACAGCTTCAGGTACTCCAGATCACTGAGCTGTGACATATCTGTGATTCACTCCTCATCAGATTTGGAATTCGAAAACGGCCGGAGCCGAAATGATCTTCAGCTCCGGCCGCCTGTCATGCCGGTGACCGAAGGATCGGTCAGCCAGGCTTATTCAGCTGTGAGCGCTACGGTTTCAGCAGCCTCGTCAAAGGTGACGAAGTAAGTGCCGTCCGCTTCAACCTTGAAGTTCTCCGCCGGGCAGGCTTTGTCCCAGCTCAGGCCCTGGCGGACCTTGAACTCGGTGCCGGCAGCCATCTCGTAGGCTTCCTCAGTCTTCCAGACGCCGTCGTCGCCCTTGACCATGGGGAAGTCCTTGTCCCAGTTGCTTCCCGCAACGGTGCCGATGACGGTCCAGCCGAACTTCACTTCGTCGGAGAGGGTGAACAGGCTGGCGATCTTGTTCTGATAGTTGTCGAGGGCCAGCTGCAGGCCGGCATCATCCGTCGCGGCCTTTACGTCCTCGCCGATGACCTTGGCGATATCCCACCAGGAACCATGGATCTGGCCCTGCGGCACAGAGTAGGGCGCCTGGGCAATCAGCGCGGCCAGGCCGGGGTTGGCCTGAACGGCTTCGGAAGCCTGGTCAACCAGGTTGGAGGGACCCCAGGACAGCGCTTCGAAACGCTCCATCTGTCCCTGCTCACCGGTCAGGTACTGCGCCAGACGATGCAGGGCGGCGGCCTTCACGGCATCCACCTGCGGCTTGACGCCCATGAGCTTGCAGCCGTTGAAGGAACCCAGGTGATATTCGGTGCCGTCCACTTCAAAGGAGGGCAGATCGGTCGCGCCCATGTTGTCGCCCAGGATGGCCTTGGCGGCCTCATAGTCCCAGGTGCCGCTGACGAGGATGGCCGCACCCTGGTTGAACTGATCGGCGCCGCCGGCGCTCAGATGGAAGGGGGAATCCACGAGCTTCTTCATGCCCTTGACGGCGATCAGGCCCTCGGGGCTGTCGAAGGTATCATCCACGGAGACGAAAGATCCGTCATCATCGGTGACCCACTCGGACTTACATCCGGTGCCGAAGAAGAAGGAGGCCAGATACCAGGCGGACGTCTGCATCTCGAAAGCGAAGAACTTCTGGGCGGCTTCGCAGTCGGCGATCAGCTTTTCCAGAGAATCCACATCCTCGTCCGGGATGATGCTCTTGTCATAGTACATGAAATAACCGTTGTCAGAGGTCAGGGGATAGGCGTACAGCGTATCGCCGGAGGTCGCCGCGGCCACGGTACCGGCATCGTTGTTCGCGATGACCATCTCAGCAGCCTTGGCGCCGAGCTTGGCCAGGGCGCCGGCCTTGACCAGACGGGCGAACTGGTCCTGCGCGAAGCAGAAGAGGTCGCCGCCGGCTTCAACGTCGGTGATCATCTGGGTCGCGGCATCCGCTTCGGAAACCGGCTCCACGGTGGCGTTGAACTTAATGCCGGCATCGTTGGAAGCATTGAAGTCCTCAATCTGCTTTTTGGTCAGGTCGACAGCGTTCTCAGCGACCCAGACGGTGATGTCATACTCACCGGCGAGCTCGGCCGAGGCGGTCAGGCATACGGACAGCACCATGATGGCTGCCATTACGATAGCGAGAAACTTTTTCATGGGAATCTTCCTTTCCTTTTGATTTTTCAGCGGAAGAAACAGCTATCCTCCAACCCCTGTTCACTTCCGTCCAACTTTAAAAAGGATTGTAAACCCGAAGACCGCTTTTGTCAACAGAAATTTTCGCCGAAACCCTTTATTTTCCTCAATTGGTATCGTTTTCAGTATCCGGCGGCCGCGAGGCTTTTCACGGCACGGAATTCAGCACCGCGTCGTCGATTTTGCCCCAGGCGCCGTTTCCCTCTCCGGCGCATTTCACATAGATCCCGACCGTTATTTTGCTGCCGGCCGGATGCTCGAAGGCCGGCACGGTTCCCACATGCCAGTTCTTGAATCCGGTGATCGGGATCTGCTCCGAGCGGGCGATTTCCTTTCCGTCCGCCTTCACATAGGCATAGATGTCCGTTTTGCCGCAGTCGCCGCCCATGACGGAGACGGAGAAGCTGAACTTTCCTTCCGGCAGGTCCTTCACGGTCTGCTCGAGGGTGAACTCGACGGTGTTCCGGTTCGCGGACCAGAAGTGCGCGTGTTTCGACCCCGTCAGGGAATCCGTTTTCTTGTCCTCCACCCAGAGTTCGTCCGCCCGCTTCAGGTCCCTGAAAACCCAGCCGGTATCCCCGTCCTCAAAGCTGTAGTTTTCCAGATAATTGTACTCCACCATGGAGACCCGGCAGCGGGCGGCAAGCCCCTGCGCTTCGCCGGTGATCTCATACTGCTTCGGGCCGGCGGAGCGCATGGCCTGCTCCTCCTTAGGCGTGATATTCCAGGTGACAGGAACCGCTTTGCGGGAGTTGTCCGTCATGATGACATTGACGGTTTCCGGCAGGACGAGGGGCGCGTTCAGGTCACAGACCACCTCCGGCACTTCAAGCGAAGCCGGGACGGAAGCGGTCTCGTTCCCTGCCCGCATGAGGCGGAAGACCTTCAGGGATTCAAGCGGATGGCCATGGGGATCGAAGAACGTCTGGTTGTCCACCGCGCAGCCGCCGTAGTACTTTCCCGCGTCGTCCGGATCATAGACGGCGGCATAGCTGGTGGCCCAGCCGGATCCGTACCGCTCCCAGAGGACATGGTTCTTTTCCCAGCTTTCCGTGCCGACGGGAATCCAGGCGCCCTCCCAGTACACCACGCCGATCCCGGAAACGGTCCGGTTGACGACGGTGTCCGTGATCTCCCGGATGCAGCTGGCCTGGCCCTGGAGCGTGAAAGGCCAGTCGACGGCGCTGCCGCTGCCGACCGTGTTTCCGGAGAAATCGAAATCCTCCTCCGTCCAGGCGTAGGCGGTCTCCATCACCATGACTTTCTTGCCGTAGGTTTCCGCGATTTCCGAGAGGATGGCCGAGAGATTCTCCAGGGTGCCGTGCCAGTACGGATAATAGGAGGAGGCGAAGACGTCATAATGAATGAGCCCGCGCTTTTCGTAATACGCCAGCTGTTTTGCATAGTTGCGATAGCTGTCGGGGTTCTCGGGATCGGCGAAATGCACGGCGACCAGCGCGTCCGGGAAGACCTCCCGGGTTGCCCGGGCGCCGGCATCCATCAGGAGGGCGATATTCGACCAGAACTTTTCCCCGCAGAGCTTTCCGTTGGTCTCGTTGCCGGTCTGCACCATACAGACATCGACCCCGGCTTCCTTCAGCTGCCCGAGGCACTGCTTCGTATACTGATAGACCGCCTCGGTCTTTTTCTTAATGTTCATTTTTTTCCAGGCCCTGGGGACCATCTGCTTGCCGGGATCGGCCCAGAAGTCTGAATAATGGAAGTCAACCAGGAGGCGCTGGCCGGCGGCCGCGGCGCGTTTCCCGATCTCCACGGCCGCGGCGATATCGCAGTTGCCGCCGCCGAAGCCGCGTCCCTGATCGTCATACGGGTTATTCCAGACCCGGACGCGGATCGTGTTGATGCCGTTGTCCGCGAGGAGGTGAAACAGGTCCGTTTCGTTGCCGTCAAAGTCATAATACTTTACGCCGCTGGCCTCTTCCGCCAGCACGCTGGACACATCCATGCCGAAGATGAAGTCCTCCGGGATATTGTCTACCTTTTCGACGTACAGGGAGGAGGAACCCTCCGCGGGCGAGGCGAGCGGGAACAGCAGGCACAGGGCCAGCAGCAGGGACAGACAGGCAGTACGGAACATCACGGGACCTCCTTCTAACCAATAAACGTTTTTTTATGATCAGGTTTCGATACACGCGGCGGGGAATCCTGCGTGCCCGACGCGCATGAAAACGCCCGATGATTCCGATATATCAGCGGGACAGGGAAGCGGTGAAATCCGCGAGCAGGGCATTCGCCACGTCCAGGGCCGCGTGATCCGCCAGGTGGACGGAGTTCCTGCCGAAGAAGAGCAGGTAAGGCTCCGCCGCGCCGCCGGCGGCGGTGTAAAGGATGCAGGACGAAGCGGCACCCGCGCCCGAAACCGGATCAAAGACCGGGATGCCGTCCGGATCCTCCGGGGAGGCAAGCGCCGCCAGCTCCTCCGGCAGCGGGGCGAACCAGTCCCCGTATTCCGCCGCATGGGAGGCGGGCACGATATACAGATCGGCCTGCTTCAGGGCGTCGCTGCCGAAGAGGGCATAGGTAAAGGGGTGCAGCTTGACCATCCGGACCGGGTCCGAAACGCTTTCCTCCAGGCGGGCGGCCAGCGCGGCGGCATCCCGCAGTTCCGCGTCCACATAGACGGAGACCTTATGGGCGGCGTCCGTATCCGTGATGCGGGTGAAGACAAAGCCGCCGAAGATCGGGACGATCAGGATCCACAGGACAAAGAGCGGGAAAAGCCGGGAAAAGACCCGCAGGAAGCGCTTCCCCGGAGCGGGGCGCTTTTCCCCGGCAGGCGCCGGAGACGCCGGCGCTTCCAGGATTTCCAGCCCGGTGATAAACTTCCGGACGGTTTGGACACGGACCAGGGACCCGTTCGCAGGCGCCCGGGAAACCCAGGCCTCATCCAGATTCAGGGCGGCGGATTCATCGCCGTTTTCCAGGCGCACCTGCCGCACGCGGACGCTCTTGGGAATCTGAAAGGAAGCGGACGTCAGGAAAAAGCGGCCTTCCCGCAGGGCCGGGGACTGATCCAGCAGGCCTTCCAGGTGGGAAAGCTTTGCCCGGGCGGGGGAAAGGAGGCAGACAAAGACAGCGATGCAGGCCCAGCCGAGCAGCACCGAGCCGACAAGCGCGGCGCGCAGCGTCCGGGCGGCGTTCGCGGTATCGGTGCAAAGACAGAGAACGACAAAGAACGCCAGGGTCACAAAACACAGGCTGCCGAAAAGAACGGCATAACGGCGGGCCTTTTTCCGCTGCGCCTGGAGATCCTGATCAGTGCAGAATAATTCCATCACGGGCATCCTTTACCACTTTTTTCTGAAATATAGCATGTTTTGCTTTCGGTGACAAGAACTGATATAATGAACCAAAAACAACGAAAAGGAATCGAGGCAATGAAAGAATTACTGTGTCTGGCGCTGATCCTGATCATGACCCTGACCCTGGTTCCGGCCTGCGGGGAAGAGGCGGACGTGGGGGACAACAACCGGGTTTTCTACGAGATTTTTGTCGGATCCTTTTCCGATTCCGACGGGGACGGAACCGGCGACCTGCGGGGGGTCATCAACCGGATGGATTACCTGAACGACGGGGATCCGGATTCCGGAAAGAGCCTGGGCATCGAAGGGATCTGGCTGACCCCGGTCTTCCTGTCCCCTTCCTATCACAAATATGACGTGACGGACTACTATACGATCGACCCGGCGTTCGGGACGACGGAAGACCTGCAGGAACTGATCCGGATCTGCCATGAGCGGGACGTGAAGCTGATCCTGGACCTGCCGCTGAACCATACGGGGAACCGGAACGAGTGGTTCAGGAACTTCTGCAATGCCCACGTGCTGCATAATACCGGCAACCGGTACTACGATTTCTACACCTGGATCGGGAAGGATGAGCAGCAGCCGGCCGGCAGGCGGTTCGAGCCGATCCCCGGCACGGATGAGCTGTACGAATGCAACTTTTCGGAGAGCATGCCCGAACTGAACTTTGACAACGAGCTCGCCCTGGAGGAAGCCCTGAACATCGCCAGATTCTATCTGGATCTCGGGGTGGACGGCTTCCGTTTCGACGCGGCGAAGTATATCTATCTGGGCGAAGAGGACAAAAACGCCGCCTTCTGGTCCCTGTATATGGCGGAACTGAAAAAGATCAAACCCGATATCTATACCGTGGCGGAAGTGTGGGACGGGGACGGCATCGTGGAACGCTATCAGCAGGCCGTCAACTGCTTCCACTTCTCCACCGCACAGGGCGAAGGCCTTTACGCGGAGACCGCCCAGGGCGGGGACGTGAACAAACTGACCCGGGCCACGGAGATCTATCTGAACCGCCTGCGGGAGATCAACCCGGAAGCGATGAACATCCCCTTCGTGTCCAACCATGACATGGACCGTGCGGCGGGCTACCTCAGCATGTCCAACGGCCGGATGCAGATGGCGGCGAATCTCTACATCCTGACGCCGGGATCACCCTTCATCTATTACGGAGAGGAGATCGGCCTGCGGGGCTCCCGGGGCGGCGCGAAGACGGACGCGAACCGGCGCCTGAAGATGCTGTGGGGCGACGGGGACACGGTGCAGGATCCGGCGGGGAGCAACTACGCGAAGCAGACGCCCTACTCCGTGATGGATCTGGAGGGAATGGGCGGCAGCCTGCTGAACTACTACAAAAAGCTGATCCGGGTCCGCAGGGAAAACCCGGAGATCGCCAAGGGCGAATACCGGGCCCTGGCCTTCAGAGACACGAAAATGGGCGGCTTCCTCTGCACATGGAACGGGAAGACCGTGGGCGTGTTCCACAACACGACGGGCAGGGAACTGACCGTGGACCTGAAGGAGGCAACGGAACAGACGTTCACGGAAATCGCCGCGGTGCTGGAAGCCATCCCCGGCGAAGGCGGCGCCGTCCTGGAGGGGACAAAGCTCACGCTCGGCGCCCAGACCAGCGCGGTGCTCAGATAAAAAAGGAGGAAAAAAACATGTCCTGTACGACAATTCTGGTCGGAAAGAAAGCCAGCAACGACGGTTCCACAATGGTTGCCCGGACGGAGGACGGACACTTTGACGTAAAAAGGCTGACGGTGGTCAATCCCAAGGATCAGCCGAAGAAGTATAAAACGAAACTATCGCATCTGGAGATCGAACTGACGGAAAAACCGATGCGGTATACCGCCTGTCCGAATGTGGACCCGAAGGCCGGCGTCTGGGCAGCGACCGGGATCAACGAAGCGAATGTCGGCATGACGGCTACGGAGACGATTACCTCCAATCCGCGGGTGCTGGCGGCGGATCCGCTGGTTGAATACAAAAAGGCGAAAACCCGGCGGGAAAAAGATGTACCCGGCGGCATCGGGGAGGAAGACATCGTGCTGCTGGTCCTGCCCTATGCCCGCACCGCCCGGGAGGGTGTGCTGCGGCTGGCAAAACTGCTGGAGACTTACGGCACTTATGAAATGAACGGAATCGCCTTTAATGACGAAAACGAGGTATGGTGGCTGGAAACCATCGGCGGCCATCACTGGATAGCCCGGAAGGTTCCGGAGGACCGGGTGGTCATCAATCCGAATCAGTTCGGCATGGATGAGTTCGACCTGGAGGATGCCTTCGGGAAACAGAAGGCGCACCTGTGCTCTGCGGACCTGAGAGAGTTTATCCGGGATAACCATCTGGACCTGAACCAGGATGGAAAGTTTAACCCACGGAATGCTTTCGGCAGCCGGCGGGATATGGACCATATCTACAATACGCCCCGGGCCTGGTTCATGGGCCGGTATCTTACGCCTGAAAGCCATCGGTGGGAAAGCCCGGACGCGGAATTCACCCCGGAGAGCGACAACATTCCCTGGAGCCTGCGGCCGGACCGGAAGGTTGCGGCGGAGGATGTCCAGTATATGCTGTCGGGACATTACCAGGGAACGGACTACGATCCCTATACCAACCGGGACACCGGAAAACGGGGGATGTATCGGTCCATCGGCATCAACCGCACCGGGGTGACCACCATCTGTCAGATCCGGCCGGACGTGCCGGAGAAGCTGAAAGGCATCGAGTGGATCTGCTTCGGATCCACGACCTTTGGCGCGTTCCTGCCGTTCTATACGGCTGTAAGCCGCGTTCCGGATTATCTGAGCAGGATTACCTGCGACGCCAGCACGGAAAACTATTACTGGGGTAGCCGGCTGATCGGCGCGCTGGCGGACTCCTGCTATGCCGGGGCAATTCAGAACATTGAGCGGTACCAGCTGACTGTTGCCACAAAAGGTCGGGAGATCATCCGGGAATACGACGAAAAGATGACAAAGAGCGGGGATTTCTCTCTGACGGAGGAAGCCAACAGGAAGCTGAGTGCCATGGCGAAGGAGGAGACGATTTCCACGCTGAACAAGGTGCTGCAGACTGCCAGTGAAAAGATGAAGAACGGATATAATTTAGCGGATAATTGATAAGGGGGTATTTAAGGGGCTTTCTGATTGCCCCTTAGACCCTTCGGCCGGAAAAGAGTTTGCTGAAGGGAAAAATAAACGGGAACTTTTTCCGGAAACATGCGTCTGACAGGATGAAAGGAAACAAAGCGCGGGAAATGTGTTAAGAGAAAGAAACAAAACGAACGAAAGAGAGGAATCAAACCATGAAGAAGCTGATTGCCATCATCCTGATGCTTGTGCTGGCCTGTACGGCGCTGACTGCCCTGGCGGAGGATCTGACCGACGTGGCCTGCACGGAGATGCAGTTCGCCACGAAAGCTCCAACCGGCACGATTACCGGGTATGTAGAGGACACGGGACTCAGGATCTACACCAAGACAGAAGGAAACATTCCCTATGTGCAGGTGACCCGCAGGCCGCTGGAATATAAGTTCAGCAATCCCCAGGGCTATCTGAACAACACAGTGCGGGAGTACCTTGAGAATAAATACGGCGACGACAGCCAGGGCATGAATCCCGCGAAGGACTGGGAAGTCGGCGGCAAGATCCTGCTGGGCGCAAGATACTATTATGTGCTTCAGGGGATCAAGGTAACCCAGATCAACCTGATTGAAATCCGTGATGCGGGAGACGTGGAGTATACCGCAAAGTTCTACGAAGGCAACGAAGATATCACAATGGCGGCGCTGGAAGCGGCGGTTAGTTACTACCAGGAAACCGATGTTGCCGCGGTAGCAGTCGAAGAACCCAGACAGGGTAGCGGGAAAACCGTGGAACCCATGGATCTTTCCTCGCTGTCGGTCAACACGGAAGACGGCCAGTACTACGTCAGGATCACGGACACAAAGAAGATTGACGACGGCGGATATTTTACGGCAGAGATCTACTTTGCGGATACTTATCCGATTGAAGAGGTCTATGCCCTGCAGGAAGGCGACAAGGTAACGGTGAACGGGACCGTGTATACGGTGGATGCCCTTCTGCCAGAGCAGGACGGAGCCCGGGAACTCCGGGTCAAAGAAGACTTCGACGGGTATATTGTCTTTAAAAAAGCGACGGACAATTATCTGACTGTACAGATGAACGACTGGACCCCCAGCACAAGGATCAGCACAGAAAAGATTATGTTGCCGCTGCCCAATGCCTTTGCCTTCTTCTGGATGAGCGGGGATGAGGAAGTGCAAACCTACGATTGGGAATCCTTCATCAAGCTGCTGCGGAGCGGCGAGCTGGACGGCAAGCTGACCCAGTACAACACGTTGATCCAGTTCAAAGACGGACTGGTGGGTTCCATCGGACATACGGATTACCCCGAAGGCCCGGCGACAATCATTGAAGGCGGCTGGGCGGGAGAGTAAGATTGATACTTCAAAGAAAAGCAAGTAAAGAGGGGCTGCCCGATCGGGCAGCCCCTCAAAAATAGGCAGACAGCGTTCTTTTTCTGTTCTTCTGTTTTTTTTCTGTTTTTTGGCTTCTGTTATTCATGAAGAGGGAAGCTTATGATATAATATTTTCTCACACGACACGGATAAGGAGTGTTCTGATTGGTTTCATACATACTGAAACGGATCCTGGGCGCGGTGGGAACGTTGCTGATTATCATGGCGATCACGTTCTTTCTGATGAACGCCATTCCCGGAAGTCCTTTTCTAACAGAAAAATCAACTCCGCAGATGATCGAGCTGGCCAATAAGAAATACGGCCTGGATCAGCCTTTGCTGGTACAGTTCAAGAATTATGTCCTGAACTATCTCCGCGGAGATCTTGGCGTTTCCCTGAAGATGCAGGAAGGGACCGAGGTCTCAAAGATTATTTTCGGGCAAGGAAAATTTGAACTGTCGCTTAAACTGGGCCTTCTGGCATTAGCGCTTGCTGTGCTGATCGGGATTCCGCTGGGCTGTATTGCAGCTTACAAGCGAGGCTCATGGCTCGACGGGTTCCTGCGGGTGGTGACGACTGTCGGGGTTGCGATTCCAACGTTCGTTCTGGCCACGCTGATGCTGGTGTTCTTTGCCGTGCAACTGGGGTGGCTGCCTGTCAAGAGCAATACGCTTCCTGATTTCAAGAGCTATATTATGCCCGTGATCAGTCTGTCAGCTTACTATACCTGTTATGTGGCAAAACTGACAAGAACCAGTATGCTGGATGCAATCAACCAGGACTATATCCGTACCGCGCGGGCCAAAGGCGTCAAAACAAGTAAGTTGGTACTGAAACACGCCCTTCGCAATTCCCTGATCCCGGTGGTCACTTATCTCGGCCCTGTGACCGCGGGTATCATTACCGGCAGTTTTGTGGTTGAATCGACATTCCAGATCCCGGGACTTGGCCGTTATTTTGTACAGAGCGTTCTGAACCGTGACTACACCGTAATCATGGCAACGACCGTGATTCTGTCCGCGCTGGTCATCATTATGAACCTTGTGGTGGATCTGGTTTACCGGTTGGTGGATCCCCGGATCACGCTGACGACGAAGGGGGACTGAGCATGACAGAGAAGTTTGCGAAAATCAGTCCTTTCATGGTGGATCCGGAACCGATTGAAAAAGCATTCCAGCTGCAGGACGGCGATTTTGAACGGGCTACGTCGGATGAAAAGGAGTCCGTCGTCGAAAAGCACAAGAGTATCTCCTACTGGCGGGATGCCGGACGCCGTTTCCGCGCGAACACGGTTTCCATGGTCGCACTGTTTATATTTATCGTGATCCTGCTGTTTGCCTTCCTCGGACCGGCGCTGATCCCGTATGACTACGCGCAGCAGTACCGGACGGCGCAGAAGCTGGCTCCGTATGAATATTCCAAGGAAGAGCAGCTGGTCCAGAACGTGGGAAAACACTGCGACGGATTTTATGCGACTACGCTTCAGGCCGGCAGCCTGACAGCGATCCGAAAAGGCGACTACTATATTTCCGCCGACGGAAAGACCTATGCTTTCAATGTTGCCAAAGCGATTGAGAAAGCGATCCTGGTCTATGTCAAGGACAGCGAGACGCCGCTTTCCGTGGTCAAAATGAAAGACGTGAACGAAGACGGGACATGGAACAACAGCACCCCGATTGAAACAACGGACACACCGGCGGAAGGCGCGGCGGAGATCAAACTGGTCAAAAGCGTGTTCCCGCATGTGTTCGGAACAGATTCAGCCGGACGTGACCTGATGGCCCGGACGATGTTCGGCGCCAGGGTGTCCATCATCATCGGTATCGCAGCGGCACTGATCGTGCTGGTGATCGGCTCCATTTACGGATCGATTTCCGGCCTGGCCGGCGGAACAACGGACTTTATCATGATGCGGCTTGTGGAACTGATTTATTCCATTCCCGAGGTGCTGATTGTGCTGCTGCTGCAGGTTGTGCTGAAGGATCCGTTACAGGCCTGGTTTGACGCGAACAAAACCGGCTTCATCGGCGCGCTCGGGGATCTTGGTTCCGGAATCGTCAGCATCTTTATCACGTTTGCGCTGCTGTACTGGGTTACCATGGCCCGGATCGTCCGCGGCCAGGTTCTTCAGCTGAAAAAGCAGGAATATGTGACCGCGGCCGTGGCTCTGGGCGCCTCCAAATGGCGGATTATCCGGCGCCACCTGCTGCCGAACGCGGTGGGCGCGCTGGTAATCACGACCTGCCTGCAGATCCCCTCCGCGATCTTCCTGGAGAGCTTCCTGAGCTTTCTCGGACTGGGTGTTTCAGCCCCGATGGCCAGCCTCGGATCCCTGTGCTCCGATGCGCTGGAATCGATTAC
>Ga0265298_10006899_pt1 | contig 13926 bp, 7 predicted proteins | sample AusTroGonzalo_MG_3_FD_193486 | JGI IMG/M metagenome (GOLD analysis project Ga0265298, IMG submission 193486) | Bovine rumen microbial communities from tropical cattle in Woodstock, Queensland, Australia - Gonzalo_01 | ecosystem: Host-associated > Mammals > Digestive system > Stomach > Rumen ...
GGTCTTGCGTGACCGGAGCAGCGACGGGCGCGCTCGCCTCGCCGGTCTTTTCGGCTTCGGGCGCCGCAGGGGCCTCTGGCTCGGCCTGCGCCTCCTTTGGCGGAAGCGTCTCGCCCTTCTTCGCGCGCTTCTTCCACTGCGGCCCGTACTTCGGGAACTTCTCGACCGCCGAGTAGACGCCCATCTTCGCGAAGGCGACGACGTGTCCCGTGGAGACGAGCCACTGGAGGTGCTGCAGCACCCCCTCGCCCTCGGGGAGCTCCGTCCTGTCGCAGCACGGATGCTCCGCGATGAACTTCGCGACGGACGCGAGCTCGGGGATCGCGTGCGACGCGTCGAACTCCTTGAGCTCGGCGCTCGTCACGAACTCCGGACCGCGCGCGTCGTTCGCGCGGAAAAAGTTGAACTTGCGGTGGTGCAGCGCCCCGCGGAGCGCGAAGCACATTCCGTACGGCGAGCGGCGCTCTGCCTCGAGCGCGTCGCGGACGGCCCACACGAGGGGCTTCACCGGACTCTTCATCGCGACGTCCGCGGTGATCATGAGGTGCTTCGGCCTGTCGACGAGCGACGGCAGCACGTTGCGGCGGAACTCGCCCTCGGCCTGCTCGCGCGTCATCGGCGCGGCGCCTTCGACGTCGGCATGGCCCTTCGGGAAGTATACGGTCTTCTTCGTCGCGCCCTTGCGCCACTCCTCAATCGCTTCCGCATCGCGCACCATCTCGATGTGCGAGCGGTACTGCTCCTCGGACATGTCGGGGTACCTCGTGCGGATCATCTCGCGCACGGTGGAGTTGAACTCGTGGATGTTCGGCGGCCCGAGAAGGACGCCGGAAAGCCCGCACTTCGCGATGCAGTTGAAGTTGCCCTTGGGCGGCTCGACCTCGATCTCCTTCGGGTCGTAGTAGTCCGCCAGGTGCGCGGCGAGCGCATGGTCAACGACGTCGCCCTCCTCGGTCGACGCGAAGCCGCACGCCTTGCACTGGAAGAACCTCTGGGCCTGCTGCTGCGGCTGCGCGGGCTGGCCGGGCTGCGCCTGCTGCGCGCGCGGTGCGACCTTGACGAGCACGGACTCCGGATTGTCCAGGAAGAAGTACGCGAGGTCCTTGAGCTTGTACGCGTGGCAGTCGCCCTGCAGCTTGCGGATCACCGTGCCGAGCGCCTTGGACTCGGGAAGCACCTTCACCTCGACGTCGAGCGGACGCGGACGATCGGCGAAGCGCGGCTTCCCGCGGTCGCCAGGTCCCTTGCGCTCGCCAAACGGCTTGCGATCCCCAAAACCCTTGCGGTCCCCGAACGTCTTGCGTTCACCTGCGCCCTTTCGGTCGCCGAACGGCTTTCTGTCTCCGAACGGCTTGCGATCGCCGTCGGCGCGTTCGGGGCGTACCTTGCCCACGGTCACCCCGGCGTCCTTCCTCGCCCAGTCGGGCGTGAAGTCGAACGAACCGAGTGAACCCAGATCAAGCTTAGGTGTGTCTTCCTGTTCCATATATTGAGTAATTATATCATATATCCTGACGCCAGTGCGCGCAGATTCGATTTTCACTCCGATATCACGTCGAGGGAGTCGAGGTCGATTACGCCCTCGTAGACTCGCTTGACCGGACCGGTCAGCGTGATCTCCGAGAAGACTCCGCCGGACTCGCTTCCGCCGACCGTCAGCTCGTATCCCCCGCCGGTCTTCACGCGCACCGGGAACCCGAGCCCGTACGACGCGACGCCGACCACCGCAGCCGCGACCGCGCCGGTGCCGCAAGCGAACGTCTCGGCCTCGACGCCGCGCTCGTAGGTTCGTATCGCGACGCGGTCGGGAGCGCGGTACGTGACGAAATCCACGTTCGTGCCGTCCGGCGCGAACTCGTCGCTGAGGCGGATCCTACGACCCTCGCCCTCAACGTCCGCGCGCGCGAGGTTCTCGACGGGCACGATCTTGTGCGGAACGCCCGCCACGACGAAGTCGCCGTCGAGCCCCTTCGGATCCGGCATCGCTATGCGCACCAGGTCCTCATCGAGCAGCTCCGCGTCGACGAACCCGGCCGCCGTCTCGAAGCGCATGACCCTGCCGCTCGCCGCGCCGATCTCGCGCGCGAACGCGGCGACGCACCTCGCGCCGTTCCCGCAAAGGTCGGCCTCGGATCCGTCGGGGTTGAAGAAGCGCATCTTGAAGTCGGCCGTCTCCGACTTCTGCACGAGTATGACGCCCTCGCATCCGATCCCACCCGGACGCGTCGCCATCGCCGCCACGAGGCGGTGCTCGCACGGAAACGACCCGTCGCGGTCGTCGACAAGGACGAAGTCATTGCCGGCGCCGTGCATCTTCACGAATTTCCTCGGTCTCATCTTCAGTATCCTCCGAGCAGCGAGTTGTACCAACTTCCGTTTGTGCGCGGACGCGGAAGCTCCGCGCCGCCGTTGAGCCTTATGAGGTCGAACAGGATGTCGAACGCAGAGTCGAGCACGACGTCGTCCTTCGCGCGCTCGTTGCGCTTGCGGCGCTTCGAGACCTTCTCCTCGGCGTTCTCGTCGTCTTCGTCGCCGTCGTCGAGTTCCCTGAGCTCGCGGTCGGCCGCCATCTGAGCCTTCCTCGCCTCGCGCTCGAGCGACACCTCCTCGCGGTCGCTGATCTCCTTCATTCCGCGTACGTTCTCGAGGTGCTTCTGGTAGCGCGCGTCGTCCGCGAGCCTGGCCTCCGCAAGCCGCCTCAGCTCGGGCACGTACTGCTGCATGTTCCAGCAGCGCGCGTAGTCTGCCGGGAGTATGCGGCTGAACGGAAGCGCGTTCGGAAGCTTGTCCTCGCCGATATCAAGCGAGTCGAGCAGGGACGGAAGCCGTATGTCGGCCTGCACGCCCTCGACCTGCGTGGACCTGCCGTCAATGCGGTAGAACCTTGCCGTCGTGATCTTCATCGACCCGTACTGCGCGGGGCCCATTCCAAAGACCGTCTGCACAGTCCCCTTGCCATGCGTGCGACCGTCGCCGAGAATGATGGCACGGCCCGTGTCCTGAAGGTGGCCAGCGACGATCTCCGAGGCGGACGCGCTCGCGCGATCGGTGAGGACAACCATCGGCTTCCTGAACGCGACCGGGTTGCCGTACGGAATCGGAAGGCTTCCCACGTTGCGCGCGTCCTTGATCTGCACCACGGGACCGCCGGGGACGAAGAGCGCCGACAGGAGCACAGCCTCCCTCAGCGATCCGCCGCCGTCGCCGCGCAGGTCAAGCACGAGGCCCTCCACGGCCTCGGCGTTGAAGGTGGCGAGGTACTCGGCCACGTCCTTTGCGCAGCTGCGGTAGCCCGGATCGGACGGACGCTTGTCCATCGTGCCGTAGAACCCCGGCAGATAGATGTATCCAATTTTACTCTTGAAGTCGCCGCGCGTGACGGTCTCAACGCGTCCCGTGGCCGCCTGGTCCTCGAGCTTGATCTCGTCGCGCACGAGCTCGATGCGCTTCTTTGTCGCGCCGGACGAGTCGGAGCGCGGGACGATCTCGAGCGTGACGCGCGTGCCCTTTTTGCCGCGTATCTTCTTGATCGTCTTCTTCATCGGCTTCCACATGACGTCTTCCATCTCGCCGTCCTCCTGCTGGACGCCGACGATCTTGTCGCCCTCCTTGATGCGTCCGTCCCGGTCGACTGGCCCGCCTGTCATGACCTCGACGATCTTGAGCGCGCCCTCGTCCATCTGCAGGACCGCCCCGACGCCGCAGAGCGTCAAGTTCATCTCCATGTCGAAGTCCTCCTTCGACGCAGGCGACATGTAGTCCGAGTGCGGATCGTACGCCATCGCGATCGCAGAGAAGTAGTGCTGCAGCACCGCCTCCTCGTCTGGCTCGGTGAGGACCGTGTAGTACTGGCGGTACTTCTTCAGAAGGTTCCCCGCCGCGTCGACCTTGTTCGTCGACTTGTCGAGCTCCGCGCCGAGTATCTGCACGAGCATCTCGTTCTTGAGCCTCCTGCGCCAGTGCTCCTCGGCTTCAGCCGCCGTCTCCGGCCAAGGCGCGTCCTTGCGCTTCACGCGGTACATCTCGTTTGTAGAGAAGTCCCACTCTGCCGTCTCGAGCAGGTTTGTGACGAAGTCCATGCGCTCCCCGAGCCTGCGGCAGTAGAGGTTGTAGACGTCGAAGCCGAAGCTCGCGTCCCCGGACTTTATCTCGTCGTCGAGCGATTTCTCCCGCTCGGCGAGCGCGGCGAGGTCGGATTTGAGGAACACAGAGTGGTCGAAGTCGTAGTACGTGACGAGGTTCGTCCACGCCCTCTGCGAGATCTCGTCGTCGAGTTTGCGCTGGAGAACGTGGTACTTCGGCAGCATATTCGAGAGCCGTACGGATATCTTTCCGTAATACGATTGGGGCTCCACATCCGCGACCACTGCCTTCGGAAGCTCTGGTTCAGCATGGACTGGCTCAGCAATCGGCTCGGGCTCCGGTTGCGGCTCGGGCTCCGGTTGCGGCTCGGCGACTGGTGCCTGCTCCTCCTTTGCTGGCGGCTCGGCTTCTGCCGCCTTATCCGCATCTGGAACGCACTGGCAACTGCAGATTACGAAAAAGACGACAGCCAGTATCGCCAGCGGTAAAACGACTTTTACAGTCGCCGAGACTTTCCTTTCAGTTGCATTCATGAGTTGCTCTCCATTAGCGAGACGAGCCGCGCGAGCTCCTGCGGCGGAATCACCACGCGCTCCGTCTTGAAGCTCTTCTCGAGCTCGCAGGAATTAATCACGACGGCGCCCTGTATCTCGGCTATGTGCTGGTGGAAGTTGTCCGACGCGAAGGCGAGTACCGGCGTTACGGTGCCGTTCCACCCCTCCTTCGCAAGCGCGTCCCTCACGAGCTTCGCCTCCTTGCGCGCCTGCGCGAGCGGCGCGCGGTCGGGGAGCTGTCCGTTGAGAAGAATGCGCCCGTCCTCGACGGTCACCTTTCCGCGCCAGAACTTCGTCTCCACCGCGAAGACCCCCGCGGGACCCGCGACGACGTGGTCGACGTGCATACCGCCTGCGACGAAGTCGTTGAAGACATGGTACGAGTCGGGCAGGTTCTTGAGTATCCCCGACACCCTCTCCTCGCCGCGCGCGCCCTTGAAGAAGCGCTCCGCGTGCCTAAGGCCCTTCATCAGGCTCCAGCCACAGTACGCAAGCGACGCAGCGAGCAGCGCCACCCCGAAACCGACCTCGCCAAACACGAGCGCTGCCACCGAGAACCCGGCGGCGAACACGCCGAGGAAGAGCGGCCACAGTCCGGTCACCATCCCCTTCACGCGGGCCCATTCGCCCGCAACTCCATGTACCTTAGCCATAGTTAGGTTGAAATGTTGTAAGGTTGAAATGTTGAAAAGTTCTGAGTCAGGCGGCTGACGATCGACTCAATGTCCAGGCCGCAGCGCCTCTCGAGCTCTGCACACGTCCCGTGCGGAATGAACTTGTCGGGCCAGCCGAACTTGAAGTCCGCGCCGATCGCCTCCCCGAGCCCGCCCGCGACCGCGCCGTTCTCAATGCACGCGATCTTCATCCCGGCGGCGCGCTGCTCGGCAAGGAGCTTCGAGTCGAAAGGCTTGATGTAGCGCGCGTGCACCGCCACGCCGCCGACGCGACGCGCCACCTCGCACGCCTTCCAGTACCAGTCGCCGGTGGCCCAGATGGCGAAGCGAGTGCCAGGTGCCTGCGCGCCTTCGGCGCTGGTGCCTGGTGCCTGGTGCGACTGCGCCTTGCCGCGGGGGTAGCGGATGACCGTCGGGCCGTTGCGGACGAGCGCCTCCTTCATGAGCGCCTTCAGGTCCTCCGCGTCCTTCGGCTGGCAAATCGTGAGGTTCGGCAGGCACCTCAGCATCGCGATGTCGTAAAGGCCCTGGTGCGTCACGCCGTCCGCGCCGACCACCCCCGCCCTGTCGACGCAGATGACCACCGGCAGGTTCGCGATAGCTACGTCGTGCATCACCTGGTCGACGGCGCGCTGGAGGAACGTCGAGTACACGGCGACGACCGGCCGCATCCCGCCCGCGGCGAGTCCGCCGGCGAACGCGACCATGTGCCCCTCCGCGATGCCGACGTCGAAGAAGCGCGACGGAAACTCGCGGGCGAACTCGGAGAGCCCCGTCCCGTCGCGCATCGCCGCGGTGATCGCGACGACCCGTTCGTCCTCTCGCGCGATCTCGCGGAGCGCCAAGCCGAACGCCTCACTCCACGTCGGATCCTTCGGCGCGGGCGCGGCGTCCGTCGGAAGCGCAAGGTCCACCGTGTTCGGGCCGGGCGGATACGCGAACGGACCCACCCCGTGCCAGGCGGTCGGGTTCTTCTCGGCGGGACCGTATCCGCGACCCTTCTTCGTCACGACGTGCAGAAGCACCGGACGGTCCTCCTCCTTCGCCGCCGTAAGCGCCGAGACGAGCGCGGCTACGTCATGTCCGTCGACCGGACCGAGGTAGTGGAACCCGAACGCCTCGAACCAGACGTCCCTCAGCATCATCGTCTTGAGCCTGTTCTTGACCCAGTGGACGAATCCGTACAGGAAGGAGAGCTTCAGCGCGCGCCCCGCCTTCTTCGCGGCGTTCTTGACGCGGTTGTACCTGACGCCCGACGTGAGGCGTCCGAGCGTGCGCGCAAAGCTGCCAGCCGGCTTCGCGATGGACATCTCGTTGTCGTTGAGGACGACGATGATCCGGCGCGTCGCGGCGGCGCAGTTGTTCAGCGCCTCGAAGCTGGTGCCGTTCGCGATGGACGCGTCGCCGATTACCGCGACGACGTGCTCGCCTCCGCCCCTGCGGTCGCGCGCCGCCGCAAGGCCCTCCGCGACGGAGAGCGCGACGCCTGCGTGGCCCGCGATGGCGGCGTCCGCCTTCGACTCGGCCGGATTGGGGAAGCCCGAAAGCCCGCCGGACTTCCTTAGAGTCGAGAACTCGTCCCAGCGTCCGGTGAGCAGCTTCCACGCATACGCCTGGTGCCCGACGTCCCACACTATCCTGTCGCGCTCCGGATCGAAGACCTCGCGGAGCGCCATCGCTATCTCCACCGCGCCGAGCGACGACGCGAGATGGCCTCCGTTCTTCGAAACGGTCTCCAGAATCCTGTTCCTTACATCGATTGCCTTCACTTCGCGGCCGCCTTGCGCTTTAGCACGAGCAGAGTCGTGGCGTTCTGCCCGAAGGCCTCTTCCCTCGCCAGGAGCTCGTAGTTCTTCTTAAGTATCTTGAAGTAATCAAGCTGAGTCTCAACGTCCGTCTCGTCGCACCTCGGAGGCGCGATCGCGAAGGAGTATCCGGAAAGCGCGGCGATCTTGCACGGCGCGGACTCCAGAAGCTCGCGCCAGCGCTCGTCGCTGAGCATGCTGAACGGACCCATCTCGAGACCCTCCGGGACGTGGCGCCCCGTCTCGATCGCAAGATAGAGGTCCTGCGTCAGGAGCATGTCGCCGTTCGGGTCCTCTTCCTCGATCGTGCGCGCAACGTCCCTGAGCTGCGCAAGCTCGAACTTGTCCTTCTTCAGCGTCCAGAAGCGGTCCTGTCCGTTGGTGGTCCACTTCTCGAGAAGCGGAGAGCCAAACGCCGTCGCCCACGCAAGACCCAGCACGAGGAGGAGTGGGAGGGTTGTGGGTTGAGGGGTTGGTGGGTTAGTGGGTTGAGGGGTTGAGGGGTTGAGGGTTACGAACAGCACCGACGCAAAGACGGCGAGGAGTCCGATGACGGGCACCTGGTAGTCCTCGTAGGGGAACGGCGCGAGCATCTGCACGGCGAAGACGGCGAGGAATCCCGCCCCGGCGAGCCACGTCTCCAGCGTGATTGCGCCGCGAACGCCTCCCTCCGGCTGGCCCTTCCGCAGCCGCGCGCAGAGAAAGGCGATTCCCATTCCAAGCACTATGAAAAGCGGAACGTACCAGCGCACAAGGCGGGACACCGCCCCGACCGTGAACACGGGGTCGAATCCGCCGCGAGCCGCGTGGTACATCTGCGCCGCGACGAGCCCGGCGCGCGACAGCGGGTCGGCGAGGAAGAATCCGTAGACTACGAGAAGCGCAAGCGCGCCGCCGATTCCGAACCAGAGAAAAGTCCAGCGGCGGATGCGGAACGCCGCGAGAAGTCCGAACCCGACTACGGCGAGCAGGATTCCGAGGCTGATGCGCGTGCCGGAGGCGAACGCGAGCGCCACGCCGGAAGCGGCGGCGAACACGGCGCCCTTCCATCCACGCTCGCCGGCGAAGGAGAGCAGGAAGAACCCGACGGCGACGAAAAGCGATGCAAGCGCGTAGGTCTTGGGAATCGCGACGTAGTAGAGGTGGTAGAGGTTCGAGCCGAGTAGGAGGAACACGACGAGCGCCGCGAACGCACGTCGACCCGGCGCGACGAGCCGCGCGGCGAGCGCGCAGAAAAACGCGATTCCGAGCGCGCCGAGAAGCATCGTGAAGATTCGCGCGCCGAGGAGCCCGAATTCGTTCCAGATGGACACGAAGGCAGAGTACACGATCGGCATGACCGGCGCCTGTGTATAGAAAAAGTCGCGGTACGGCGTCTTCCCCTCGGACACTAGCCGCGCCGCGTAGAGATACCATCCCTCGTCCTGATTGAGCGAGCCCATCCACACCGCCGCGAACGCGAGCACGGCGAATCCGAAGGCCGCCAAAAACCAATATCGCTTCATTGGCGTAAATTATACCAAAAAACGTCGCATTTTGGGTGACTCAAAAGGCAACACTCTAAGAGATGTCAGACGCTCAAATTTCGCTCCACGCTCATTGACCAACCCAAAACGTTTTTAACCTCTTTCATTCATCAACTGTCTCGTCTCGTTGATACACGGGAAGCTGCCTGTATGGCACGGCGAAGGCGAGTATCGTCATCGCCGTGGCGTATGGCTCGGAGCGCTCGCCGCCGTGTTCCGGCCAAGCGCCCGTCCCCTTCTGGCGCGGCAAATACGCCGCGTACATCCAATCCGAAAACTCCTTCCAGTTCTCGCCGCCGATCTGGAAAAGCCCTTGCGAGGCGTAGTAGAGTCCGTAGTAGGCATAGTTCTCGTTCGGGAGCTTCTCGCGATAGACGGACATCAGGAACTTCGCGGCGGAAAGCGAGTCGGGGTCTTCGTGGCGACCGCATAGCTCGAGGCAGAGGATGCCAGCGCCGGAAAGCGTGACCGCGAACTGGTCCTGGTGCTGGTAGCCGAAGCAGCCCTTCTCACGGTGATGGTGGCGGTGCATGTACTTGACTGCACGCTCAATCGCCGACTTTGGCACCTGCGCACCGTTCAGGCGCGCGGACCTGAGGGCCATCAGCGCCCACCCAGAGCAGCTGGTGTCGGAATCGGTTGCATCGGGCGTATACCGCCAGCCGCCGTCGTCGCGCTCGTTCTTCTTGACATCCTGTGCGTCGAGAATTACCTTTATCGCCATCGGTAGCGTCTCGTCAATCTGCGCCTGGCGCTCCTTCGAGACCATGCCCGAACATTCGGTTAGGAATAGCGTCGCGATTGAGTGTGCGTACATCTTGCCGTTACCAACGGCGCCAAAGTAGCCTCTCTCGTCGCGGTTTGTGATTACATAGTCGAGGGATTTCTCGATCAGCTTTCCGTACTTGACGTCGCCGGGAACGTGGCCAGTCGCAAGACAGGCCATCCCAGCGAGCGCTGGCACGGCCACGGTGTCACCATACTGACCGCCGAACGATCCGTTCGGCTTCTGCGCCGCAAGAAGGTACTCGAGCCCGCGTTCAATCGCCTTGTCTACTGCATCCGGCTCTCTGGCGGCGAATGCGGACAGGCACAACGCGCCCGCCATGCAAATGGCCGATGTTAGCTTGCCTCGATTCATTTCTTCTTTCCTCCCTTGTTAAGGGCCTCGAAATAGTCGCGGACAAGGCTGCGATATTCGGACGGGACGTCGTCGAGCGCATCGGATTCGGCGCCAACCGCAGTCTCGCTCTTCATCTTGAACCAGTTCTCGTCTTCTCCGTCGTCTCCGAACTCACCGCGCTTAGACCTCTTGCGCAAACCCCGACGGCGCTTGTCAGACTTGTCGCCCGGATTCACTTTCTTGGCAGGCTTAGAGTTGTCCGACTGCGATCCGTCGGACTCCGCGGCATCCTGGCCGCCCTCCTCGAACCGCTCGATCGGCATATTTAACTTCCGCGCCTGCTCGCTGGTCTTGCCCTTCAGCTTGCTGGCGGCTTCAGCCGCCTTCTGCGCGGCATTGCGCATCTCGTCGCCTGCCTGCCGCTCGCCCTGCTTCTGAACCGCCGCAGCCTTCCTCGCGGCATTGGCGGCCTCTTCGACGGACTCAAGGAGCTCTTTCATGCCCTTTGCGCCGTCGGCGAACTCCTGGTTCTTTGCATCCATCTTCCGCTGGGCGTCGGCAAGCTGTTCGCGCGCCTGTTCAAGCGAGGCCTTGACCTTCTGCATGTCGTCCTTCGCGCCGTCTGCATCCCCGCTATTGATCTTGTCGGATGCCGACTTCGCCTCGTCGGCGGCGGCATTCGTCATGTCTGACGCCTTTTCGACAGGTTCGGACGTCTTGTTCTGGTCCATCTCCGGCGTTCCAGACAGCTTCTCGATCTCCCGTGCGAGCGACTTGGTCTGATTGGCGAGGTCTGCGATATCCTTTGCAAGGCCAGCCTCCTCCTCCGCGGCCGCCTTCATCGACTCCTCGTCCTTGCCATTCGCGGCGTCCTCGGCCTTCTTCGCGATCTCGTCCTGCCGCATCTCGAGTTCCTTGCCCCTCTCCTCAAGCTCCTTGGCCCTCTCCATCTGCTTGTCGAGGCTCTTTGCGAGGTCGTCCTTTAGCTCCCCCTTGAGCTCTTCGGAGAGCTTGCGCTCCTCACTGGACAGTTCGCCAGCGTCGATTTCGCCCCTCTCGGCCATTTCCGCAAGCGTTTCCTCTCTCTCGGCGAGGTCTTCCATACGCTGAATGTCCTCTGCGGCCTTGGTCAGAATCGCAAACTTGCGCTGGGCGTCCTCTAACGCCTTGATTGCGGCGTCAGTGTCCCTGGAAAGCTTGAGACACGACACCCGCTTCTCCTCTGTGCTTCCCAGCAAGAAGACGTCCTCCGCACCCAGCCTGACAGGCTTGACGTGTCCGTCGAGCACAGACCGGAACATCTCTACGCCTGTCTCGAGCCTGCTGTCGGCGAGCCCCTCGATGAATTCCGCGAGAAGGCCCTCTGCGTTGCGCGACTCCGCCTTGGCAGCGTTGCTGTTCTTTGCGGCCTCGTTGCGGTGCCACTCGTTGTTCTCGATATGGTAATAGTTTCCGGCTGCGTGTTCGAAGAAGCGCTTTGACCTCCTCAAGTGGTCGGCGATGTTCTTGAGGTCCTTCTTCGCATCTTCCACCTGCGCGGCAAGGGCCTGGCGTTCGAGCGACTTCGCACCTTTTGCAATGAGCTGCACCATGATCTCTGGGGTGCGAGCGACGCCAGGCCCGCCGAGTTCCGGCGGGAGGTTGTCCTCGACGCGTACCCTGTAGCGAACGACTGCGGAGTTACCTATCCTCTCGCTTGCCGTCAGCGACAGGAACTGCACCTCGCTGGACCCACCCCACGCAAGCGGCCCCGTCCTCGAGACCTCAATCTCGCCTTCGTCCTCCCATGCGCCTGCGCCGACGCACATCTCGAGCACGGCGCGCATGACGCCAAAGTCATCCTTTGCGGCAAACTCGATGGGAAGGCTTCCGTTCCTCGGGAGCTTGAGCTCAAGCTTCTCCGGCACGACAAGCGAGACATCCGGCGGCATGTCCTTTACGACGGTGATTGTGGCCGTGTCGACCTGATTGGAGAACCCGTTATCGTCCCAGACTACGGTGCTCCATCCGCCCTGAAGGTCCTTGTCGAGCACAAACGAGAACTCGAGAAGTCCGTCCGAGGCGGACGCTGGGACCGTTCTGTCGCTGGGAAGCCTCGCTTCGCCCGATATCCCGGGACGTGTGGGCTTCGCCGTCACGGTCACCCTCGAGCCAGCTATGCCGACTATGGAGGCAGTGTTCGTGTAGCGTTCGGGGGCGCGCCCCGTGTATTCGGGATGGACGATCTCGACGGCCCGTTCAGAGTACGTAGGCTCCGGAACTGCCTCCACGCGGTAGGAGCGCGTGAGCGCGCTTCCACAGTTGATGCGGTACGAAAAGCTCTCGGTGACGCGCGGGTAGCTGAACGAGTAGAAAACAGGACCTGCGGCGCCCTCCTCGGTAACGCGGACCATGCGCTCGACCGTCTCCCTCCTTCCGTCGCGCCTGGTGCGCACAAACGCGCGCGAGGGGAAGCCTCCGTCCACTGCGAGGTTCACGGTGAGCGGAGTCCCGACGAGGACCACCTGGTCGCCGGGCGACACCTTTAGCGAAGAGGCGTAGATGTTGTCAACCTCCGCAGAAGGCATCAGCGCGCGCGTCACGAGGCGGAGCGTCGCCTTGGGAAACGCGGCGAAGAGCGCGGCGAGGATGAAAAGCGCGGCCGCGGCGGCGAACAGGCGCGGCTTCACCGTGCGTCCGGTGAACTCCTTCTTCGGTGAGACGGACCCCGCGTCCATGACGGCATGGCGCGTTATCTCGTCCATCAGCCGCGAGGAGGAATCGAGGTCTCCGGACTCTGCGAGCTCGACAACCGTCGAGAGGCGCTCCTCGAGCTCCGGGTGGTTCCGCTCGATGAGCGAGGCCATCTCCGCGGACGTATACTTGCGTCCGAGCGGCTTGACGAGCGAGACGTAAGCGACGGTGCACGTGCCGACGACGCCGGCGGCCCAGAGCGCCCAGCGTATCCACGACGCGTATATGGTAACCATGGCGTCGACGGCCATTATGGCGAGAACCGAGGCGACGAACGCCGCGAGCGCGGCGCATGCGCCGCGGAAAAGCAGTATGCGCCTCACGCGCCTCAGCGAGGCGTCAAGGATGGCCTTGATTTCGGCCGGGACTTTGCAGTTTCTGTTCATTGTTCAGGCAAGCGATGCGCGTCTGCGGATTATCCACTCCGCCGTGAGGAACACGACTGCGAGCAGGAACAGCGGGGGAAGGCTCCAGAGCTGGAAATCGACTCGGTCGGCGATGCGCTTTGACCCGCCGCCGAAGTCGGCGTCCAGCTTTACGTACTCGGACGGCGTCATCACCCTGCCGCCTGTCGCCGCGGCCACGCGCTCGACCTGTGCGCGCGTTGCAGTGATGTCGACCTCCTCGGCCGGACGCTTTGTGGTGACGACGACGAAGCTTGTCGAGAGTCCCTCGGGATAGAGTCCGCCGAGGACCTCGCGCGCCTTCGCGCAGTCGAGGTTGAGCGTGTAGACGCCAGGCTTGGTGCAGCCCGGTATCTCGCACTCGTAGACGCCGTTGGAGTCCGGACGCTTCGACGCGCGGATCGTGCTGACGCGCGCGGATCCGGGCGCGCGAACCACGAGCCGCGGCTCGAGTCCGTCGATTCCGTTGTGCCGCTCGTCTATGAAGCGCACGTACGCCTTCACGCTCTCGCCGGCGCCGTAGCGCAGCTGGTCGGTGCCAATCCTCACGTGCATGTTGCCGCTGCGGAGCTTCTCGCCCGCGCCCCAGCGCATCACCTGGCCCCAGAAGCGGTGGTGCAGACGGTCGCCGTCCTTTGTCCTCAGGCGCCACATTGAGTCCGTCGTGAGCATGAGCACCTTGCCCTTCCCGCGCGCAACAGCCACGATGAGCGCGTTGCGGCTCTGCTCGCCGCGCATCTCCTCGAGGCGCCTCAGCGCGGCCTCGGGGTCCTCTTCAGCCGTGGCGGCGATGGATTCCGCCAACGCGGTCTCGTCAGCGGCCGCGTCCGCCTTCCTGGGCTTCGCATAGGCGAGGACGTCCGCGCCGGCCTTCACTCCGGACACCGGAAGGCGCCAGTGGAAGTCTGGCACCTCGTTCCATATGTCCTCGTTCTCGGACGGCGACGAGCTCTGGTTCATGACGACGTGCCCACGCCCCGCCGCGGCGAGCAGGAACGCGAACGCTGCCTCGGGGGCCTCTCGG
>Ga0265298_10006900_pt1 | contig 13923 bp, 11 predicted proteins | sample AusTroGonzalo_MG_3_FD_193486 | JGI IMG/M metagenome (GOLD analysis project Ga0265298, IMG submission 193486) | Bovine rumen microbial communities from tropical cattle in Woodstock, Queensland, Australia - Gonzalo_01 | ecosystem: Host-associated > Mammals > Digestive system > Stomach > Rumen ...
TGGGTTCCGTTCGACGCATACACGATGCAAGAGGCGATCGACGACGGATACATCCTCAATCCGACCAAGCACATCATCCCCGTTGTCAGCAAGATCAGCTTCGAAGCGCCCGAAGATTACGACCCCGATTCCGAGGATCAGACCATCACCATCGACAAGTCGAAGATCTACGGCAACAAAGACCGCATGGAGCAGATTTCGCACTTCATCGCCAACCGGCTCGTCAGCCTCGTCTACGGCAAGATCCACGGCACGGGCAAGGCCATGCTGGCCGTCACGTCCATTCCGCTCGCCATCAGCTACTGCAACCGTATCAGGAAGATGATGGCCGAGCGGTGTTCCGAGCCGCTCTATACGCGGTATGCGAACGCACCCGTCAGCATCGTCTATAGCGACAACCAGGAATACGAGTCCAGCGCGTCGATGAACGGAGGCAACGGCGAAGCAAAGGTCATTCAGGACTTCAAGGCCGCCAAGAACGGCCTGATGATCGTCGTTGACAAGCTCCAGACGGGTTTTGACGAGCCCAAGCTGCATACGCTCTTCCTCGACAAGGAAATATCGGACATCAACGCGATCCAGACGATCAGCCGCGTCAACCGCACGTGCAAGTACAAGGAAGAGTGCCACATCGTCGACTTCTCGTGGCGCAATGTCAACGTCGAGAACATCCGCGAGGCGTTCAAGAAATACTGCGGCATCAATGTTTCCGGCTTCAATCCGGAGCAGGAGGCGCTCGTCGTGAAGATGCTCTACGACCGGCTCTGCGCAAGCGAACCGTTCGTCCGCTGGTTCGCGGAGTTCCGCAAGAGGTCCAACGACCCGCAGTTCATGCTACAGATGGAAGACGGCATTCGCCAGTGGATACGCATCCAGTTCGAGCGGACGCGTGATGCCGGCGCGCAGCAACTCAAGGCGACGGACGATGCGTTCATGCAGGTCGTGAACGCGGCCAAGGAACTCCGCAGGACCGTCGGGCAGTACGGTTCGTCAATCAAGTCGCTGGAGGATGTCCTCGACATCGCGCCCAAGTACACCGAGCACATGTTCGAGCATTTCTGGGAAATCTACTGCCGCATCTACCGTTCCTTCATGCAGTGGTGGAACGAGAACGATCCGAACAAGCCGCTGCACCCCGACGTCGAGGGCGATGACGAGATTCCCGGCATCACCATCGCCGAAGAAGCCCCGCCGATAGACGACGATGACGATGATGATGACGAGGAAGGCGAGGGAACGGGCGGCAAGGCGAAGCACAGGCAGGACATCCTCGCAATCATCAAAGCCTGGAACGACGCCGAGCAACTGACGCAGACAGAAGCGGAGAAGTGGCTCGTCGAGATCGGCAAGTTCTTCGAGTGGCTTTCAGGGCAGACGAAGTTCATGGCCGTCATCAAGGACAGCGTCTTTACGCCTGACATGAAGCTCGCGGAATACACCAAGGCGCTCAAGGTGTACAAGTTCATGCTCAACAAGCGCACCGATCTCGTCAAAGTCCAGCTCTTCAAGAAGATGCTTGAAGACAACGGGCCTCAGCTCCTCGACGTGTTCATGCAAAGCCTGCCTGGCGTCGAGGCAAAGGAATACAGCTTTAACTTCGCCGATGACGAAGAAACGGAACTGCCGATGGCGGCTGATCCGACGGCTGAAATTGATGAGGAGGGATAACCGATGATTGCCACGCCCAGCAACCGTGCCCATGCGTCGGGTGACATGCCGCGCGAGAAGTTCGCAGCGGCAGGACGTGCCGGTGCGCTCACGTCGGAAGATCTCCTTGCCATCCTGCTCAAGACCGGTGCGCCTGGATGCGACGTGTTTACGCTGGCGCACCGGCTCATTGCAGCGTTTGGCGGAACGGGGCACCTCGTCCGAGCCGAACTCTCGACGCTCAAGCGCCAGATTGAGGTGTACAATGAGCAACATCCAGAGGCGAAGATTCTCGGCATTGGCGAGGCCAAGCGGATGGAGCTTGCGGCGGCGTTCGAGCTGGTGCGGCGCGAGTACGCGGGGCGCGATGACGACGAGCGCAAGCTGGACGTCACGAAAGTCGAGAACCGCTACCGCATTTTCAGGCGTGTTCTCCGTCCTGAAGACCGACAGGAGAACTTCTGCGTACTGGTCCTCGACACCAAGATGCATCCGCTCACCGATCCGTTCGTCGTCTTTCGCGGCACGATGGACCGGACGATGGTACATCCGCGAGAGGTCTTCCAAGAGGCAGTGCGCTGGGGCGCACATGCCATCATGGTGGCGCACAATCATCCATCCGGCGATCCACAACCGGGCAGAGCGGACATCGAGATGACAAAGACGCTCCTTGACGCGTCGAAAATCATGGCCATCCCCCTTCTCGACCATCTTGTGCTTGGCGCCGTCGATTCAGCGGACGGCAAGGGCTATGTCTCCATGCGCGAAAGCAGAATCGTGAGTTTCAAGTGACACGGCAGAATGATGAGATGTCGAAGACAGGGGCGTAAAGATGTCAGTAGAAAAGGCGCAAAAGGCTTATGACAACATCCTAGCTCAACTGAAAGAGTTGATCAGGCAACCCATGTCGATAGAGAACTGGTCTGCGGCGTGCAATTTGATGGCCAAAGGAATGCGTGTCGCAACAATTGCCAAGGAAGAAGATGTTAGTGTCCTTCCTTTCTATCGGGCAGGATTGAAGTATTTGCGCCATGCTCCAAAAGAGGTTTCAATAGAGCAGGTCTTGGAGACGATGGATGATTCCAACGAGTTCTACTCTCTGAAAGAACAGCGAACCATTCTCGAGGCCTTTTCTAGTTTCGCTGATCGGCTTGAAGAGTGGGCCGAGGCGATTGATTTGCATCATGGTGTATATTGGCGGATGAGAGAGAATACTCGCCCATGGAATCGAATTGATCCGGAAGACTACGATCAAGATGATCGACCACCTTACTACGGTTGGGTATTGGTGAATATCAACAAGATCAAGGGACATTTCGAGCTGATGCCTGAACCCTACGCGAATGAGGTGAATAGTAATCCTTTTAATGATAGGCTCTTTGCGTATCAACAAACAAGAAAGCAGTGGAAGTTTCATCCTGAATTTATCGAAACACTATTGGCCAAGGTGAGTGAAGTTCCTGAAGAAAACCCACTGGTTGGAAAGTACCTTGAGTGGGGAGCTAAAAGCGTAGCAGAAATCTCGTCCGCTCTTCTAAAGATCAAGGATGGTGCGATTAGCAAAGAACTTACAGAGAGGAATCTTGCCGTTCGAGACGAGGATTATGAGGGGTTGTTTAAGCGTCTAAACGAAAACGCGAACACCTACCTTGACGAGCAGGAAGCAAAGGTACGTGATGCGATAAATGAGTGTCTCGAGGGTGTTGTCTATGAGAACCGCGACGTGGTTGATGTGGTTAATGAGAAACTTGAAGAGGTTGACAAGGGGTTGGATAGGTGTTGGCTTGCAGGCGATTACTGCTGGGGGCCTGTTCTGGCTGCAGCACTGAGGTTGCCGCGGTACACAGTCTATTATTTTGATTGGGCGATGCATCATTATGATGAAGGACCGGATGAGCCTGGATTAGTGTATCAGCTTCGCGATGGGACTACGCAGCAAGTTCATTACCAAGTGCGAGAGTCAAAGTGGTGGGACGGCATGGATATGGCCGAATGGAAAATCCAGAACATCATTGACAAGTGTAAGAACGTTGCTACTCAGATTGGCACTGACGCGGTTTTGAATCAGTGGTATGACATTGAGGCCGCATGGAAGAAATGTAAGCGCGGGAATGAAAACCTGTACCATGGTTCAGGTGATACGGATGGATTCGCAGCAGCATTTTGTGATGGCCTTCTGAAGCTATCCGTCATCCTTCCGCACATCAAGACAAAGCCCAAGCCAGAGGAGAAGTCCGATTCGCGATATGCTGCTGTAGAGAAAACGATGGCCATGTGCGCCAAAATGAAGCCATCGATTACACGATTCCAATTGTTATGTGGTGTTGTTAGAGATGGGATGGAGGCCGCTTGCAACGGCGATCCCGATTTTAGCGTCTGGGAACAGCCTTGGCTTGCCGCCGCTCTCCAGTTACTGTCAGAAGACCCATGCCGTGGCGAATGTAATCTAATTGATCGACAAAACATGTTTAACGCGATCATTCCGGCGTTTTCCAAGATTGTCGCGTTGTTCTCTCTTGTACAGAGTGAAGATCCTGACATGACTGCCGAAGAATTAGATTATTTCTATCAAGACGTGAATGAGGTCATGCGCCTGAATTGGAAGAAGCACCCTGAGACAGGAGGAAAGGGGGTTGTTCTCACACCTGGTTTTGTCACGCGCGAGGGAACTAATGACTCGTGGGAGTTCAATGATGTTTTTATCCGGCGTTTAGCATCGCATTGTTCGGCAATGAATGCGCTCAAGCAGTTCCAGGATGCCGCATTGTCTGATTCCGATCGAGACATGGTGAGGTCTGCCAATGCAGATCCCGCAGACGCGGGTTGCGGAGGTTTTGCCGAGCACATGCTTTTTCATCAGGCGATAAATTCGGCTGCCAGTTTCGTTGAGTCGTTAGAATCCGCTACTGATGCAGGAGCGCGTGTGCTGTTGTCTAACGAAGGTATAATGAGTGAAATACTGCAGCCATTCTTTGGTACATATTTTCGGCCCTACACGCGACATACAAACAAGATAGAGGAGGATAAGGAGCTACAGATTGACATCCCCTCCGACATTAAGCAACTTTCCGATTTGATTGAGCGTATCCTTGCGCGTATTGGCAAATTGCCGAATAACAGCATCCGTTTAAAAGAGGCAACTGAGGTGTGGGACAAAATATCAACTTTGTATGAGTTCAGAATGAAAAATCCGTTCATGCGGCTTACATGTCAGACGCAAGAAGATTATCGCAACCTCATTCTTGCTGCTGTGCAGAAGTTTACTGATTGTGGCAAAAAAGATGCGAATGGCGAAGCCATTTCAAAAGTACCTCGCCCCGAGGACGGCCGCGATACGAGTGACTGTCATGCCGCTGATATCGCTTCGCGTATCATAGAGAAACTGTGCGAGAAGCCAATCCCAATGATAGTTGATGGATATACGAAGAACGGCAGGAAAGAATCCATTCAGATAGCGAACACAAAAGTTGCGGAAAAGGATTGGTTCTCAGATCCGAATCTTGCAGTATTGTTTGAGGTTCATCCTAATAGCATAGCAAACTGGCGAAGGGGGAAAGGCGCCCCTGAAGGATTCCATGCCGCATTCGAGAAGAAGGATATCAGGGCTATGTGCTCATGCGCAGAAAAATACAAGGTCACACATCGGAAATGTGACGTGATGAACGTCAAGGGTATCGAGCGAAACATTTCAGAGGAGCAAATATACAAGCAAGGCGGCAATCGATGAGACCTGTTTCGGAAACAACCGAGCTGGGATTTGTGGCAGTAGTATCGCCGATTCTTGATTTCAAACACAGGAGATGGCAACATGATCATTGAATTTCCGCGAGAAGGCGAGATCCCATTGGGCGAGTCTAATGACAATCGCGGCGAGTTTGATAATAAGACCGATGAGGAACTTTTTGCGTTACGAGCACGCTATAAGAAGTTTGAAAAAACGATCTTCGCCGAGTCGTGGCAACGACCTTCTCTTGGACGATTTCAGGAAACCTGTGCGGCATTGTGTCTTGCCCTAGATCTTGCGACGAAGGAAAAAGACAAGGACATGGTGTATTGCCCGTGGTTGTTTGAGGCATTTAGCACCCTGCAGTCCAGGATCATCAAGGTTCCCAAAGAGCTTCCCCAAGGGGACGCCTATCTTAAGTGGACCGCGGAGATAAAAGACGTAGTTGAGGGAACAAGCGCCGCGTTTGGATGCTTTGGAGATTTTCTTGTTCGATATGTAACAACAGTATATCCTGACGGAACAGATTCTCCTCATGACTTCATTAAAGTTGTCCGCTCCGAACTGAACAGTTTTTTTAAGATTGGCGAAAGCAAGAACAAGGATCCATTCGTTATGGCTGCATTTGAACTGCTGTATAGATATGACGAACGTGGCTACCCAAAATTACAAAAGGAGGTGTTGCGAAAGTTGAGTCGTGCCTGCCCAACTTCGAGGTGGCCGGCGAAAATTCGTACCAAGGAAGATATGCCTACTCTAATTTCGAATATCACGGATGATGAATTGTGTTCGCTGCTTGGCATTAAGTTGCCGCCTCCAGAAGAGCGAGAGAGAGTTGATCGTCAGATTGAAGCTGAAAGGGCCCAAGCCGATCTAGACGCAGCCTTTGAAAAGGCGGAAACGTTCTTTGCAGCTGAAGATTGGTTCAAGCAACCTGGACCGTCAATAGCGATGTGGCGGATATGCCGTCGCGCAAGCACAATCGGCAAGAAGGCTAACAAATATCATGAATATTATTACAATAAGTCGAGTGAAGGTCCGGTTCAACCTTTATCGGAAGATCTCCGCGGTAATCGGCAAGACGACCTTATTCCGCTGATAAAAGCATTCGCCCTCGACTTTCAGCGCGAGATGTCTGATGTAACTTGCGTGAGTTATAAATTGAAAGAGCTGATTCCTTCGATGATGAATCTCAATGACGCAATTGAGTCGCTTCTATATTTTCTGGACAAATTGCCCCACGATCGACATTTAAACGCAGCCAGGCGTTTGTTCGACGAGTGGTATGAGGTTTTGTCGTGCATTATTCGCGAACATATTAAACCATTGGAGGCATCGTCCGTTATGGTTGATAAAATCGAGGAGTTTTGCACTGAACTCATTGCGGCAAGCGACGTATTGAATGAGCGCGAAAGTGTGCTACATGACAAGCGTGCCTTTCAAGAGGTTTCTCCCGCACCTCAGTATTCATTTGAGATAGAGAAAATGTTTAAAGATGATAAGGACATCAACTATGTAGCCTTTCTTGAACGTGTCATGTCGAATTGCCGAGAGGTGTATATGAAACTGGGAGAAAACACCGACAAGTGGCCACGGCAGATGCTGCCGTATGCGGCAACTATGGAATTGTTGCTGGCCATCGATGCGTCTGAACGATTAAAAGAACGACTTGCTGGTCATGATGTGCCAAGAAGCGAGTTTCCTCCGCTGCATACGATGCTTGATCCTGAAGACGGCCCATTTTTGTCAGCGATGAAGCGAATCTGCATGTCATTCCCGAGTTTGACCGAAGAAGAGTATACTGAGGAGCTGTACGAACAGCTGTTTAGTGTCGGCTATATGGCAGAATTCTATTTCAGTTTGAGTACAACAGAGCAGGGTGTGCGGGTCTTGCCTGACTGGAAGCACTTTTGGTTTAAGACATATAGCGAGTTGTTTTGTTCTCAGAAAGCGAAGCGAAAACCGGATGTGACAAATGACCAGGTTATAGGGGCTTACAAGGAATTGGAAGATTGTTGTCGTATCCTATCTCGAGAGGCCTGCATTCAGAACAGTAACTTAATGCGTAAACTATCGAGTGAGGGAAAACTCCCGCCAGGGAATGTTAGTTTTGACTGTTCAGCTGGGAAGAACATGACTGTTCCTCATAATGAGATGATACCGTCTCTAGCCGAGCACCTTGTTGAAGAAATGAAGAAGAAACCGATAGATGTTCGCGTAATTGATTTTAATGCCAAAGCAAAACACGAGATAACCTTGGCGACTCGGGTACAGATGCCAGAAAGGACCTATTTTTCGGACCCGAATCTTGCGGTATTGTTTGAAGTTCATCGTAATAGCATCGCAAACTGGCGAAGGGGGAAAGGCGCCCCGGAAGGGTTCCGTGATGCATTCGAGAAAAAGGACTATGAATTGATGTATAACTGTGCTGAGAAATATAAGGCTAATCGTAGTCGTGCTGATGCGATGAGCACGAAGAAGGTAGAGCACGGAATTTCAGAGGAGCAAATATACAAGCAGGGTGGTAATCGATATTGTGAGAATTATGAAAACCCACAATAAACCCACAACGGTAAATTTTTCTTTAGAAAATTATAGCTGGGCGAATCTGACAAGGATTCGCCCTTTTTTATTGTTTCTGTAACGCTCCGTTTGCGGATGATGTTGTTTCGTTGTGGGTATTTAGGCTTTTTGACCCACAATTCGACGCGCTTTCAGCGACCTTCGTGACGAATCCGAGGTGCGGACTTGCGCGATGGTCGGTCTGAAAAGGAACGGCTAAATGAAACAACTCATGGCTCATGCCGCCACGGCGGTGAAGGTTACGGGCGCGTGCCCGGCCACGAAAAATAGTAGCCAGGTCGGTGACATCAGAACCCGACGGGTGGGAATGGGGCGGAAGTGGGAACTTTTCCGCGAGGCAAAACAGCGGCTCGAACACGGCGTGCCCGTGGAGGTACTGATCCGGTATGTCACACGGAAGTTGCGCACGATGGCTGCCTACAAGGGGGTGGTGCGCCATGCGTAAAGATTTCATGGAGAAGGATTGTTTCAACGTGCAAGGTGTCCGTTCTCCAAGTGGGAATGTTATCAACATGCCGGTGGGTGTCTCGCGCACGCGCGTGGTATGTCATACGGGGGTTGATTTTCAACCCTTCGGGGACATACCAAGCGCGCACGCGCATACGCGCGAGGCGGCGCTCGCCGCATGGCGGATCAGGCAGTTCGGAGGCGACTTCGACCCTGTGCGGGGCGTAGTGGACGACGCGGTGGCGGCGTTCAGCCGACGCCAGCCCGCAGACGACCGCTCGCTCTGGCTAAAGGTGGCCAACACAATCGGCTGGGAACGTTTCCAGGAACTCTACCACGAGCAGCTGTCCATCATGGAGGACTGCAAGCGGCGCGGTCATCCACTTCGCAATCCGGCTGCGGCGTTCCACAAAAAGCTGAAGGCACTTAAGTCGGCTGGGGCGAAGGGAGGTGCGGCATGAGCGCGGCGTTCAGGAAATGCCTGAAGCAGGAACGCGACCGCGCACGCAGCCGGCGCGAATCCGCACAGGGGATGTTCGAGGCGTCCATGCTTTCGCTCGACCGGCTCTTCGACACGTTCGAGGATCCGTCCAAGGCGGCGGCGTTCTCCGACGGCGGCGCGGGCGAGGAACGGATGGTCGCCGAGTGCGACGGCGACTACAGCCTCGGATACTACCGTGCATGCGTCAAGCGGGCCATGAACCGCCTTCGCAAACGTCCGGAACTCCGCCGCACGCTCCGGCTTGTGATCAAGCATTGGCCGCGCCGCGAGGACGCGATCTGGGAGATTCTGGCGTCACGGAAATGTCCCACCTGGGATGCTGCGCGGAAGCAGTATTTTGCTCACCTCGAAAAATTGCTAAAAATTTTTTGCGGCCAATAAACACAAGGGTGAAAACGACTTTCCGAGACCGTCTGAGCCCTTCCGCCATCTCCAGAAACGCCAAAAATCCTCGCTTGAGACATGAGGGGGGCGTGCGATTCTGGAGAGGTTCCCGAGCGAGAGCGCCCCCCTCATTCACAACCCAACGAAAGAAACACCGACATGAACACGAACACCGACATGAACAGGAAACCGAGGCCCACGTGCGCGAACTGGGACGAGGGAGCCACGGTCGCGATCCGCTCTCACGGACGCGGCTGGCGGACGGAACGCAAGGTCGTTTCGACAGGCACGGGAGAGCTACGCCTGCCGAAGAAGTACGGCGACTCGCTGCGCAGGATGCTGCGCGCGGGCCTCGACGTGCACCTTGCCTTCGGCGACGAGGCCTGCGTGCGCTTCTTCGCCTGCACCACGGAGGACGGCCGGAACATGGTCGTTGTGGCGCAGACGATGGGGGCGTTCCGCACGGCCACCTACGACGGACTCGTCGTGAGCTACACGAGCGAGAAAGGCGCGAGGAAGATCGCCAAGGCGGAGGCGATGGAGCGTTTCGCCCTCTCGAAGGCACCCCGTGCGCAACGCGCGGAGGGCGGCCAGGAGCGCGACCACGTGACGCCGGAAACGGTGGTGGCGTGCCCCAGGTGCGGTTACGAGTTCAAGGTCGGCAGGTCGCTGGTCTAATGTCCAAGCAGAAAGGAAAAAAGAAAATGGCAATGAAGTCAATCAAGGTTCTCCGCGAGATCGCGGAGGCGGCGCTCGAAGCGGGCGTCGCGAACAGGGAGCAGCTTCGGAGCGCGGTGCCCGCGCTCGTGGCGCTGCAGAACGCGGAGCGGTCCATGCAGCTGCGCATCAAGGAGACGAGGGCGGTCATACAGGCGCTCTCGGAGGCTTGTTCGGCGTATGCCCACGAGCACCCCGAGTACGTCTTCAACCAGACCTTCTCGGTCTCGCCGATCGGCGTGGAGTCCGGCGACATCGAGGTCGACGGGAAGACCTACCACTTCGCGTACGGCTTCGACGGCTACGACCGCGCGGAGCAGGGCCAGAAGCTGACGCAGGAATTCCTCAAGACGTTGCCTGAAGGCTGGACGAAGTCGAAGCTTGAACTCGACAAGTCGGCGGTGAACAGGGCAAAGCCCACGGAGGATGATCTTGCCGAGGCCGGCCTCGTCCGCAAGGTCAAGCAGACCTGGACGGAGATCGGGTGAGTAAGAAAGGAGAAACGAAAATGAAACTGAAGATCGACTGGAAGGCGCTGGGAAAGGCGCTGTGGAACGCGGTGAAGCCCGTGCTGCTCGGCGCGGTCGGCGGCGGCGTGATCGCCCTCGCGGACGGCTGCTCGTCGCTCACCCCGAGCGCGAAGACGCAGTCGATGGGCGTGTACGCGCTGGGCATCCCCGGCATCGCGATCATCACCAAGTCCACGCAGAACGAGGACGCCTCCGGCGGCGACAGCAATGCGCCCGCGCAGGTGAACCCGGTGACGACCACGATGTCGACGGGGAAGTAAAAGCGGCTTAACCGTGGAAACTTGCTAACTTGAAAACTTGCTAACTTGAAAACTGCGAGTAATGGCAAGTTGGCCAGTTGGCCAGTTGGCGAGTTGGCCAGTTGACAAGTTGACAAGTTGACAAGTTGACAAGTTAACGTCCCCCTACACGGGGAGTGCCGTCTCCCTACACGGGGTAAACGCCCTCCCTACACGGAGGGTTTGACTTCCCTACACGGCACAAACGGCTTCTCTCCGCGGGTGCGGAGGGGGAATACAACAAGAAAGGAAAAAGAAAATGATAGTGAAGTTCATTACGGTGAAGGGGCAGGGCAACATCGCCAACAATCCCTTCTACGTGGGCTTCGTGCAGCATGACCGCACGATGTCCAAGCGCGAGACGTACGACTACTGCGCGGAGCGCACCGGCTTCAAGGCCGCCGCCATCCGCGCCGTGTTCATGGCGCTCGCGGAGTTCATCAGGGAGAACCAGCGCAAAGGCAACATCACGTACCTCGACGGGATCGCCTCGATCCGCAACTACGTCAAGGGCGCGTTCGCGGGCCTGTCCGGCCCGTGGGTCAAGGGCGTCAACTACCTCTCCGTCCAAGCGGTGGAGATGGAGCCGTTCAAGACCCTGCTCGCGGCGATCCTCCCGGTGAACAACTCGGAGGGCGCGAAGCCCGCAATCAACACGGTGCTCGACGAGACGACGCTCGTCTACGACGTCATCACCGGCACGGACGTGTTCTCGATCGCCGGGGCCGACCTCGCGCCGGACGCGACGAAGGACGACGAGTACGTGGCGCTCGTGGACGCGCACGGCGTGGAGACGAAGGCGGTCATCGACTTCTCCGACCTCCAGAACGTCAAGGCGCATCTCGAGAGCGGCCTCCTCGCCGGCGAGTACACGCTCAAGGTCTACACGCGCAGCGGCCTCGGCGACGAGTTCGGCGTGCACGTGGCCTCGCGCAAGATCACGGTTGAATAAGCAGAAAGGAGCACGACAATGGCAAGACATGAAGTGATCATCCACGAGAACACGAGCGCGACGAGTGCCGTCGCGCCGTACCTCGGCAACTACATCGCCAAGGAGACGCTGGCAATGGCCGCGTTCGCGTCGTCCATCGGCGCGAAGTGCGGGCTGCCCGCGATCCAGGTGATCGCGATCCTCGACGGCGCGTTCCAGGCGCTTGAGGACCTCGAACGCGAGGGGCTCGTGCGCGTCCACACGGACATCGGCGTGATCTGCGCCGTCATCAAGGGCTCGTTCCCCACGGCGGACGCCGCGTTCGACCCGGAGCGCAACTCGCTCGAGCTCGCGCTGCGCCTCGACGACGCGATCCAGCTCGACCTCTCGGACACCGTGCCGGTGATCGTGACGGACGAGAACGTGACCAAGCTGCGCGTGGACAACGTGATGGACCTGGTGGAGGAGCGTCCGATGAACCTCATCCACGGGCAGCACGTGTTCCGCGTGGCCGGGTTCAACATGGTGCTCACCGACGAGGGCGCCGCGGCGTACCTCGAGAACGGGCTCGGCACCACGTTCCCGCTCGTGGTCGACGAGGTCGTCTCGAAGCAGCTCTTCAAGGCGCACACCGCCGAGCTGCTGCCGGGCGGCGACTACAAGCTCGTCGTGAAGAGCCGCGCGGGCGACGCGGGCGGTCCGCTCCAGACCTCCTTCCGCAAGGTCAAGTACCTGCGCGTGGTCGATCCCGGACCGGGACCGGAACCTGAGCCCACGCCCACCGGACCGACCGTGACCGCCATCAACGGCGGCACGTTCCATTCGGGTGACGGCAACGTCGTGACGGGTGCGAACATGCGCTTCGCGGACAACTCGCCCGCGTCGCACGTGATTCTCAAGGACCGCGAAGGCAACACGCTGGCCGTGAACTTCGCGGATGACGGTTCCGAGGAAGCAACGGAAGAGTCGTTCGGCCTGAGCATCTCGCCGAATCAGGAGCTGATCACCAACGCGGAGTACACCTTCGAGTTCGCGATGGTGGACTCTGCCGGACACCCCGTCACCGTCACCTGCACGGCGCGCTGGGACCCGGACTGATAGGTTCAAGTCCGTTCGCGGCCCGTGGTCCGTGGTTCTTCGGAGCCGCGGGCCACGGGCCAGCGGAAACTTTTGAGAATCCTAAAGTTTCATCTTAATATTCTCAATCCTTTGTCACTTCTGCAGGGAATCTTCTTTCCTCCTCATACTTTGCGGCAAACATTCAGGCCTACGGGCGGAAATGTCGCGGGGCGAGTCCTTCCCGCCGTCGGTTGCCCAGGCTCTCTCAACCGGGCGCTCCTTGTGAGTGCATATTGAATGGCCATTTAAGTGCGATTGGATATTGTGATTGGCTGACGAAAAATCATAAGATTATGTTTTGGCGTCGGGGGAAGGATTGTGGTTAAATGGTGCCGTCCCATGAGTGAAGAAGGAGCAAGGCGGATGGAAGATGTCATAGTTATAGGCGCGGGCGTGGTCGGATGCTCGATCGCGCGCAGCCTCTCGCGCTACGACCTGAAGGTGCGCGTGCTGGAGGCCGGGAGCGACGTGGCGGAGGGCGCCACCAAGGCGAACAGCGCCATCGTGCATGCAGGGTTCGATGCGAAGCCCGGCACGAACAAGGCGAAGTTCAACCTCCTCGGCAACAAGATGTTCGCGCGCGTGTGCGCGGAGCTGAAGGTGCCGTTCGTCCAGAACGGATCGCTCGTGCTGGCGTTCTCCGAAGAGGACAAGGCCGAGCTGCAGAAGCTGCTGGAGCGCGGGGTGACGAACGGCGTGGCGGGACTCGAGATACTCGACCAGGCCGCTCTCCGCGCCCGCGAGCCGAACGTGAGCGAAGAGGCGGTGGCGGCGCTGTGGGCGCCTACCGGCGGCATCTGCTGCCCGTACGACCTCACCTTCCGCACTGCGGAGAACGCGGCGGCGAACGGGGTCGCTTTCACTTTTGACGCGCGCGTGGAGAAGGTGGAGAAGGGCGCGGACGGCTGGAAGCTCGCGACGGACGACGGGCGGACGTTCGAGGCGAAGGCCGTGGTGAACGCGGCGGGCGTGCATTCCGACGAGCTGAGCAACCTGGTGAATCCCGTCAAGTACAACATCCAGCCGCGCCGCGGCGAATACTACATGCTGGACCGCTCGGA
>Ga0265298_10006901_pt1 | contig 13923 bp, 16 predicted proteins | sample AusTroGonzalo_MG_3_FD_193486 | JGI IMG/M metagenome (GOLD analysis project Ga0265298, IMG submission 193486) | Bovine rumen microbial communities from tropical cattle in Woodstock, Queensland, Australia - Gonzalo_01 | ecosystem: Host-associated > Mammals > Digestive system > Stomach > Rumen ...
CCGAGAACTCCTTGGTGTCGGTGTCGATATAGTTGATCATCGTTTGATAGGTGGAGAACATGATACGGGCGTTGAGGTCCTTATCTGTGTTGTTGTTCTCGCTCAACACACAGGTGGTGGTGTCGGGCAGCAGCTTGACAAAATTCCTGTGCGCCTGTCTCACCAACGAGGTGCGGTCAGCCAGAAACAGCACGTTTTTCACCCAGTCGTTGCGCATCAGCACATCCACCAACGAAATGGCCACCCTTGTTTTTCCCGTACCCGTGGCCATCACCAACAGGGCGCGGCGGTGCATCGTGTTCAGATGCTCGCAAACGGCTTTGATGGCGGTCTTCTGGTAGTCTCTGTCGGTGATGTTGTCCTTGATCTTCAGGTCGGTGATTTTACCCCGTCCGCGTCTTCCGATGATCAGTTCCAGGTCTTTCTCGGTGTGGAAGGCATACAGCCTCCTGGGAGGATACCCCAGCCCGTCGATGATGTATGTTTCAAAACCGTTGGTGTAGTAGATGACGGGGCGCACTTTGTATTGCTTTTCCAGACAATCGGCATAGAGCTCTGCCTGATGTTTGCCTTCCACGGGGCTTTTGCTGGTACGCTTGGCCTCGATAACGGCCAAAGGGGCACCGTCGCGTCCAAACAACACGTAGTCGGCATATCCTATTCCTTGTTCGTTGGGCATCCCGAACACCTCCACCTCCACACAGGCGGTTGAGGGCAATATTTTCCCCTCTTCTGAAAGCACTGCCCAACCGGCCTCTTTCAACATCAGGTCGATAAACAGGCGGCGTGTTTCGGCTTCGCTCATATCCGTGTGAGGGGTATGCATAGCCTCGGAAGAGACATGGGAGGCGTTCACACTCTCCACAAAGTCCTTGCTTGGCGCAGGATCTTCTGAAGGAACGGTGTAGATGGGCGGCTTCTGGGGAATCAATTCTCGATTGAAGGGTGGAAAACTATCCACTATTCCCAATTTCACCAGCGTTTCACCCACAAAGTGGTAGATGTTCAGAAGAGAGAAAAACGACTCTTTTTGGGAGACTTTGCCCGTATGGGCAGCGGCATTGCCCACTTTGCGCACATAGTGAACCGCCATCATCAGCTTGTCATTCGCGACAAATTCCTTGAATGGCTCGCTGTCCACCATTTCAAACAACGACATACGTTCACCCACTTCCAGCTCTTTGACGGCGTAGATGGCTCGTGCCACCCATTCCAACGCTTTGCGGCTGTTGATGGCAGATTGTTCGGGATCGGACACCTGCGTCACCTCTGCCACATTGCAGAAGTGGTAGAGGTTGCTCAGCGGGGCAATATCCTTTATGTAGTCGAAATTGCGCATAATCTTACTTGAAATGGGCTTTCACAAATTCATACCAGCTGCCGAAAGTTGCAATATGACCGGTTTCTTCGTAACGCTTAATCAGCTGTTGCAGATAGGCTTGTTGCTGCACAGCGTGTGTGTTTCTTTTTGAATAGGACATATTCCGTTCCTCAAGCATCTGTTGCAAATACCGTAAATGAAATCTTGCTGCGGTGGCGAATCTGTTGGGATTCATGTTTCCCATCTCCTCGGGGTTATTCTGCCCCACATGGTAATACTTGATGAAATCCCGATATTCAGAATCTTGGGGATTGTCCTTGAAAACACTCTGATTACCCAAAAACCAAGTCTCCATGCAGATTTTTTGTTCAAAAACCAGCAATTCGGCATTTTGTAATGAGATTCCTTTTGATTTCAACTGTTTTTCAATTTGTTGCATGATATAGTCTCGATTTTCCTCTTCGGTATCGAGGCATACCAATAGATAATCGTAATGAGAACCTTCCTTGCTGTTAATCTCATTAATATCCAGAATGGCATTTGTCACATGGGTATAAATGGAAGGAATACCTCCACCACAGAAGATGTAGTAGTTGTTTTCGTTTACATCATCAAAATTCTCTATGCGCGTGTAAGCGGGTGCCAACAGGGACAGCCACGCAGGGTACACGGACATTTCCGTTTTTTCGCCTTCAACGATAATATAAAAGTTCATGGTTTATGGGGTTAGTTAGATGAGATTAGCGATTTTGACCTGTTCTATATTCGGGGGTTTGTAATAATTGCATAAAAGCTTCGTGTTTCGAGTGCTCACCAATGCGCAGTTGTTCGGCAGTGTGCACATGCACATCGCATCCGTCGCGAGTGAGAATCTTCCAATCCTTCACGGGGATGGCGTTGATAATGTAGGGATGGTGACTGGTCATCACCACTTGAATATCGGCCTCCGGTTCCATAATAAGATCGGCCAACTCGTTGATACAGTTCACGCCCAGTCCGTTCTCGAATTCGTCAATCATGATTACATCGCCGTCGTTGGCCAACACCAACGTGATGATTTGCAGCAAAGTGCGCATCATGCCAGAAGAAATGCCATCTTGCTGAATCCAAGAATCAACGTTTTTCTCCTTTAATATCAAAACAGGAATTAGGGCGTCTTTGAATGTTTTAGCTAATGTGAAATCCAGCTTTTCAACATTTGGGAAAATATCCTGAAACTTCTGACAAATCACATCAAATTCAGCTAACTTGTTGTTGCAAAGTAAAAACAATTTCTCTAACGGAGTTAAAAATGGTAATAACTTGATAACATCAATGGTATGTACATTACGTTTATAAACGTCAATGATTGGTGAAGGCTGTATAGAGGAGTTGGCCACATCCAAATTATAGCACTGACTAAAGCCCGACTGAATTGGATTGATGGAGTTCTCTTCTTTTAAGAGTTGCACGGCACTCATTGTGCTATCCAATTTAACCATCTCACGTTCCTTGTAGGTGAATTTATCTTTTGTACGTGAAACGATGATATTCCCATTGTCTGAAAGAAATTCTTTAATGAGAGAATACTTCTTTTCAGACATATCAAGAATGATCTCCTCGCTTTCTTTCTTGGATTCAAATTCTCCTTCCCAAACATATTGATGGTCGTCTTGCTCAAACTCCACTTTCCAAGCAATTCCATTGAAGGATTTACCTTCAGCAATCTGGCATAATACGTTAATAAGGTTCAGAATTCGGGTTTTGCCCACGCCCGATGCACCTACCAGCAGTGTGAGCATAGGGTTGAATTGAATGTTTTCCACATTCCAACCGGAGAGTTTGTCCTTTGCGCTTATCGTTTTGAATTTCATATTGTTCAGAATTTCAAAATGCAAAAATACAGATTATTTTGATTGATGGCTATTATTCTCCGAAATAATACTCCATTCGGCTGTCGAACAGGGTCTGAGCCTCACGGATGGATTGGTTGATTAGTTCTTTCTGTCGCTCGATGGCTTCCACTTTGGCGGAGAAGGTTTGTTGGAGGGATAGAGGAGGGAGAGGGACAAGAAAATCACGAAAGACACCCATTGAAACCCTTGGCATTTTTGCACCTGCTACTTTGCTGTTTATAAATGATACAAATGAATTACTGCGCAGTAAATAAGTTAAGTAGTGCCGTGTTAGTTTAGATTGGTTTGGTTTTAATGGAACAAGCTCAGATGTCGCATAGCCTATCTGATTAGGGATTACAACTTTATTCAAATACGGTCTTAACTTTGAATACAACACATTGTTACCATCAAAAGAAACAACAGAGTTTCCAATTTCATTATAATCGTAATAATCTACAGATAGAATTCGTCCCGTTTGGGACTCTACCTTGTCAAGATTTAGCAACCAGAATTTCCCATTATAGTCAGGATGCACTCCTTTGTATTCGATTGTTGGGGCAACATCAATCATTTTTTCTTGTGGCCATGTTTTGCTGTTTGTGATGGGGTCGCCAAACATCTCATAGAAGATTGCTTGTGCGAGGTTGTCCAGCTCCTTCACCTGCTGTTTCTTTTTTTCGATAATGAGGTTCAGTTTGTCCAATTCTGAAACTATTTGTTGTTGAACGGTAAGAGATGGGACAGGCACTGAGCACTCTTTCAGTAGTTTGTAGTGTCTTGAATAACCCAGACTGGGAACGTCATACCATTTCAAATAGTAGTATAGGAACATGGCTTTTATGTCATCAGTAGGTTGCAATATTTTCACACCATCAGCACCTAATACGAAGTCGAAGTCAATGTATTTTAATATTCGGGTGTGGTCGCCAAACACAACTATCGGTTTGACCAAACGAAACACGTCCTCATCCTTATCCCAATAACCACTAATCAAACAATCCTCTTGGGATACTATTGGATACTTTCCCTTTTCTTGATAGTTTGATGATTGCAGTTTGGATGTATAAACAACCTTTTCCAAACATTTTTCAAAATCTCGATATTCCCAATTGTGCTTCATACTACATCATTTTTTCGAGGTCAGACAAAGCACAGCTAATTTCGCTTTCAAGAGCCTTGATGCGGCCAAGAATCACTTCGGGCTTTTCATATTCCACCTTTACGCGCTCAATTTCTTTGTACTTGTTGATCGAAAGGTCGTAATCGTTGGCGCGAATTTCGTCAACTGGTACAATGAAGCTCTGCTCCTTACGGGTGCGGCTTTCTTCGGCATCCAGATTCTTGAAACGGGCAATCACATCGGGAATGTCGTTCTCCTTCACCTCATCGCGTTTCTGGTCCAGGCTGAAACCATCGGCTTTCATGTCGTAGAACCACACCTTATCTGTGCCACCTGCATTGGTCTTAGTGAAGATGAGAATGGCGGTGGAAACGCCCGAATAGGGCTGGAACACGCCGCTGGGCATCGAGATGACCGCCTGCAACCGCTGATGGTCTATCAGCTCCTTTCGGACGGCTTTGTGTCCCGTGCTGTTGCCGAACAACACACCATCGGGCACGATGCTGGCACACCGCCCGCCGACGGTCAACATACGGGTGAAGAGGGCGACGAACAACAATTCCGTCTTTTTGGTCTTGGTGATGGCCAACAGGGATTTGCTCACCGCCTCGTTGTCGATGCTGCCCGCAAAAGGAGGATTAGCGAGGCACAGGGAGTATCTCTCGGTGTCGGTGTTGTCGGTCGAGAGGCTGTCTTTGTACTCTATATCGGGATTGTCCACCCCGTGAAGCATCAGGTTCATGGCTCCGATACGGAGCATGGTCTGGTCGGTGTCGAACCCGTGGAGCATGTCGTTCTTGTAGTGTTCCGAATGCTCTTTCTTCAACAGCTCGTTTTTGTAGTGCTCGGTGATGTATTTGGCGCTCTCCACGATGAAACCGGCACTGCCCATAGCAGGGTCGCAAATGGTGTCTTTCAGTGTGGGCTGCATCAGCTCCACCATCATGCGGATAATATGTCGCGGTGTGCGGAACTGCCCATTGTTTCCTGATGCGGCCATTTTCCCCAACACATACTCATACACATCGCCCATTGTGTCGCGGTTGTTCATATCGAGATTGTTCACCCCTTCCACAATCTTGGTCAAGGTTCTGGGGTTGGGTATCAGGAAGGTGGCATTTTCCATAAAACGGCTGTATGCGCTCTCCTTCCCCTCATTGAGGTTCTTGATAAAGATGAAGGCATCCTTGCTGATGGTCTGGAACATCTTCTCGGCCTCGAAGTTCACAAAGGTTCTCCAGCGGAGATTTTTGTAGGGAACATCCTTGTCTGTGTCGGGGTTGTGCCAGAATCCGTCTTTGAACACTGGGTCTTTGATGGTGCCACCCAACATATTGGCGGCAGCTTCCTTCTTCACTTGGGCATCATCCAGCATCTTCATAAAGAAGAGGTAGGTCATCTGTTCAAGAATGGTGATGGAGTTGGTGATACCTCCCGTCCAGAAGGTGTCCCAAATGGAATCAATACGGTTTTTTATCTCGCCTGTAATCATAAACGTATCTGCAATGAATCAAACGGCAAAGATAGTAAATTTCTTTTTGTATTTTTGCAGCGAAAAAATTAGACTTTAAGAAAGATGTCGGTAGCTTCCTACGTTTATTTGGAAAGTGAAAAAAAGAAAAGGCATTTGGAAGAGGTAAAAGAGCGCATTCTTGATGCCGAAAACGAGAAACTTCCCATAACCATTCAGGGTATGGAGGGTGTGGAAAGCATCACCATAGACGACCTGTCATTTGACACAAACACAGGCGGCTGTTACTACATGGCATATCTGCATACCACATGGGAGGTTTACGAGCGGCATGAAAGCAAATATTTTGAATTTGGCAAGACTCGACCGGTAAGTTATGAACTTGTTGTGTAAACATCCAAAAAGGGGGATGTTTACACATGCAACTTATGTTTGTCGATTGTCAAATAAATAAATATTCCCCATTTCCTTTGGGAGGAATACATTGTCGTAAGAAGATAAAAACTAATACTCTAAAACAAGCCGAACACCAACCATAGTTTGATCGTTACAAGAATAGAATGGAGCAGAAATAGCACACTGCTCGGCTTTTGAAAAGAGGCAACCACCTCTCGCAATAAGAGGGTGGTATTTGGAATTGTCCGGATAATAACAATACACATATTCATTAATATCACTTGTCAATTCCCAAACGCTGCCAGACATGTCATATAGCCCAAGTTCATTAGGCATTTTTTTTCTTGCAAAAACAAAGGGAATAGAAGGATTTGTTTCTCCATAATTAGCCACTTCGTTTATGTCATTACTTCCTGAGTAAATATACCCGTGTTGCTTGTTCCCACCTTTTGCTGCATATTCCCACTCTGCATCAGTAGGCAAACGAAATGTCCGCCCTGTTATTTCGCAAAGGGTTTTGATGAATTCATTCCATTGGATAGGCGTATGTTGATCGTACATGTCTTTGCTATTCGGACGCATATTGCTCATTACATAATTATATAAGTTATGAGTTACTGGAATATCTGTCATTAAAAAACTTTTTAGATGGATAGTCTTATAATCATAATTTGGTATATAATAAATAGAATCATTAATGAGCTTTGGGGTATAATTGGTACGGCAACTTTGCACATCTCCACCGACTACCGGGACGAAACGACATAGTTCAATAGTATCATCCAAAAAAATAGCTTGATTTGTAACCTGAAGACTTTTATTTATGATTGTTTTTATCTTGTTACTACTTGCAGTTGTTTTTTTTGTTGAAATTAATGGATAGATAATCATTGATATGAAAAAAAACAAACCTGCAATTATTATCAATATTGCTGGCGTTGATTTCTTTTCAATATTGAAAAATTCCTTTTGGAAAATGTGATTTTTCATAATTTTATATTCACAATTTCAGATGAATAATTTACAAATTGTCTATTATCAGTGGTACTCGCATCGATATAGTGTACTTTTTTGCCTAACATTTTATATATCGGGTATCTGAGAAAATTACAATATCCACTTGCGGGTGTGACGGTTCCGACTGTTATCAATCTCTTAGAACCGTTACCTTTTATAGCTAATGCTTTGACCGCTATTAGATTACCATCGGTGTCATAAGGAAGATTTGAATCAGGATTGGGGTAAATGGTGTTCTCAGCTATGCAAACTAACTTATGAGAGCATGCATAACCTTTTGACTCAACTGTAATCAACACATCATCATCAATACAATAGTATTCTTTGTCAAATACAATGTCTATATGTTTGTTGACCAAAGTCATAGTAGAAATAAAAAGTGGGAAAAAACAGATGATGCAAAAGACTAGGATAAAAGCATCCATAGGATAAAAGTCCACTTTACAACATAATATAAAAATACTCACAATTAAAGCTATGCCAAATAACCACCAAGAGAAATGTGAAGTTAAAGCAAGCGTTGCCAAGCATGAAATAAGGATAAACAACCAAGAGTTCATAAATAATCTAAAATATTTTGCTCTCGCAGAATAATAATAATCGTTCTTTTCCTTGTTTATCGAATTTGTGTCAATAATGTATTTTCCCTTCACATAAGTAATGTAAAGACATAAACAAAGAACAATGGTCAGTACATAATGTACTAAAATGTACCCCATTTGACTGTTGAGGGATTCGGCTTCTGTAAAGTTACAGATAGTTTTATTGAGAACGGCCCATCCAGAGATAAAAAAAATGATTACCGCTAATAGCAATTGAAGTTCCAGTCGTTCAATAATTTTCTGTGCGTCATCGCTTGATAATTGATGATGCCGATCGTCATTGTTTAAATTGTTATTCATATGCAAATTTTAAGAGACAATACTTATTCTATGACAATAATTAAAAACTCATTAGTGGTGCGAAATTAAGATAAATGTTGTTATGTTAAAATAGGAAATTAGTGCCAACAATTGCCCGTCGTCTTATAAATCAATTTACCCCTTTTGTTAATATAGCCGGTCCATTCGTCTTTCTCTCCAACCATAGCTAATCCATTACAAAAATCAAATGCTATGTAGTATTGTAACGGGATGACGAGTTTTCCTTTCTTATTAATATACCCCCATTTTCTTTCATCATCTTTCCAAACACATGCTAACCCTTCAGAAAAAGGACCAACATAAAAATAATCATGTGTGAAGACGGTATCACCTTTTGTATTTATAATAGCCCCTTTATCACCTATTTTAACGTTCGCTAAACCCTCACTAAATTCAGAAGCATAATCGTAAATCGGTTCAATAGCCAATTCTCCTGCTGTATTGACATATCCACTTTTAAGGTGATTTGTAGTGAACGTTGCCAAACCATCTTTCGTGAAATCGCCAACATATTTAAAGATAGGTTCGATGAAAATATCTCCATTCTCATTGACAAATCCCCATTTGCCATTGATTTTAACGGCTGCAAATCCATTTGAAAATCTTCTTGCTTCTTCGAATTGAGACAAGATGTTCAATTTGCCATTGACCTCTAAAGGCAGCCCGTTATTATCAGTTTTAATTATTTCACCATTGTTGTTGATGTGAACAAGATCACCATCTAACCAAACTTCGGCTAACCCACTTTCAAAAGGCATGGCAAAATCGAATTGAAAAGGTATTATGATATTCCCATTGATGTCAATATAACCATACTTGTCTCCTTTTTGAACAGAAGCTAATCCTTCTGAAAAATTAAACGCTTTGTTATATTGTACCGGAATAACAACCTTCCCCCATCTATTCATAAAACCTTTTTTACCATCATTACAAATCAAATATCGGGCATCTCGGTTGCAGCCTAACAAACAAATTAGCATTAAAATAGTACAAAATATATAATATGTTTTTCTCATAATGAGTCTCTTACTAAAAACAATCTGCAAAATTACAAAAAAATCATTTCATAAATAGATACAAGATCAAAATAAAATATTATTTTGTTAAAGAGTATCCCTTGTTAAAGAGAGCCCCGTATGGTGCTGTGGGAGTTTAGAACACTGGGGAACAAGAACGATGGCATTGGTAACAAAGCTCGATCAAAAGTCATTCGTGAATCTCGTTTGCGAGAACCTTTTCTTTTTGTGAGGATATTATTCTATCAGTTCTTCAACCGAACCATCGTCATGAAAATGAACGTCATACAGAAAATTTCCTCTTTTTTTCTGTAATCCCCCCTCTCCCCACCACCATTGTACAAAACCCTCCTTCCACTGTACAAAACACCCCTGCAAATGTACCTGTTTTTTGCCCTTGTACGCAAAGATTGAGTACATTTGCGGCGTTGTTTTATGTTCAAAATCAAATACTATGGAAAAAGAGACAAAATCATCGATGCCATTCAAGAAGAATGGGAGATCTGGGGTCACAAACGGGAAAGGTGGGGCGGGGACTCCGCCTATGTGGTGGCTGGTGGGCCCACGGTTTAGCGAGGGCTTGTGCGCTGTGGTTAATGAGGACAAAATGATTGGCTATGTGGATGCGAACGGTGAGTTGGTTATCCCTTTTCAATATAAAAAAGGGTGTGAATTCAAGAATTGCGTGGCGATGGTGTCTGATGATTCGGGCAAATGGGGCGCCATCGATCAAGAAAACGAGCTTGTGGAGCCGTTTATCTACTCTTGGAATGAGTTGTATGGCAAATTGTATGATGCTACCATACATGAACTGAAAATCTTGCCCGAATACTATCGGTTGATAGAAATCGGAGAGAAAACCTTCGAGGTGAGATTCAACGATAGGGATTTTACCAAAGGAGACATCCTGTTTCTGCGCGAGCATGATGAAAATGGATATACGGGTCGGGCTATCTCAGCCGAGGTGACCTACCTGCTTGACAATCCCCGCTACTGCAAGAAGTATTTTGCCATTATGGCCATCAGGGTGTGCAATATTCTGTCGCCCGTTGAAATAGGTCTTGCAAATGGAATTCAGCAGAAGGAAGAGTTGCCTTTGCCGCATTGTCCAAAACAAGGAAAAACGTTTTACATCGAAGAAGAACATCCGGTTCTGGATGAGAGGTTGTTGAATAAAGATAGCTTATATGACTTGGAATACAGATTGATTCCGCAATACGTATGGTCCGTCGGGAAAAGGAATGGGGATGTGACCAAATTGTATGACTTCTCGGTTTGGAGTCAAGATTTGATTAGACGGATGTATTCCACGAAGGTGATCGACTGGGAGGAAATCGTGTGCGAGGTGATGGGGGATATAAACAACGAATTTCTCGTGATTTATGAATTCCCAAAGCCTTTCAAGGAGCCTTTGGCAAAATTTGGCGCTGTCTATATCAGCAAAAGAGATGAAATATTTGAGTATTTCACGCTCGAGAAGTCGTATGGCGCCTATATGTTTGGCTCGATGAAGACTGATATTCATTATGATTTGTGTAATATGGATGACATTTCGAAGGATGAGTTTGTCAAGAAGGTGTGCCGTTATGCAGAGATTGACGAAACGCTGCTGGAGAAGAAGATGGTGGTGAGGATGGAAGTTGGGAGTTAAGAGTTAAAGCCAAAGTTATTGTTGAAATAGCTAACAACCCAATACCCAAAAATATGATACAAACGGTGAGAACACATAAACCCTTTATTGAAAACGGTCTGCTTGTACTTAAGGATAAGAAGGGCAGGACAGTGGCGCATTACATACGCTTCCCATACGTTTACTATAGTGAAGGGCTTGCGATGGTGCAGGATGCGGATACGCTCCTGTATGGCTTCGTAAACAGGGAGGGCAAGCTGGTGATTCCGTGCCAATATAGGGAGGTGAGCGACTTTTGGATTGACTGGGCGATGGTTTCCGATGACTCGGGCAAATGGGGCGCCATTGACGCCGATAACAATCTAGTGGAGCCCATAGAGTATGACTGGGACGAATTGCGCTATAAACTGTATGAAGTCATATTTGGAACCTTAAACTCATAAGCCCCGAAGCCTGTAAGCTTGTAAGCCTGTAAGCTTGTAAGCCTGTAAGCTTGTAAGCCTGTAAACCAGTAAACCCTTGTATTCAAATTTTATATACCTTTGCACCGATTAAATTTTTGCATTATGGATGAATTATTGGAATTTTTTCAGAGTGTTTTCCATTTGGAGGACAAGGAGGTGGAGTGGGGCATTATTGAGGTGACTACCCGAAAGGATGGGTTTGAGAGCACCCAACGCAAACCCGGTCTCCTTGTGAAGGACAGCCGCGTGTGCCTCGACCTTTTTGCGAGGCGGTTTTACTCGTTGGTGGACCGCCCCGATTTCACCCGCAAAATCTACCCGGCGAAAATGCAGACCGAGGAGAACGGACTGGTGATGATTGACGAGGACGAGCCCGACAATAAGTATGTGGAGGGGAAGATGGTGTTTTCTGCCAAACACGACGACCGGATATTTCTGGTTTATGACGACAACATTTTTTCGAGGATTTATTTTGTTGTCACCTACGATCCGATTTTGGAAGAGGAACTGATGCTGTGAGCAGCGGAATCTGTTTTTGAATCACGAAAATTTTGCGAATTATGACAGAAAAAGAACTTTTAGACAAGTTAGTTATACTATATAACCTCTCTGAGAAGGAGGTGGAGTGGGGCATAATGGTCTTTGCCGGAAAATCTAAAGAATATACGCCCGGAATTTACATCCACGACAGCGAATGCGCGGTGAATCTGAACAGCCGTCGCTTTTATACCATCATTACCCTAAAGGATTTCTCCTACGAGTCGTACCCGGCGGAGTGGCAGGTGGTGGATGGCAAAACGCGCCTGGTGGCGAAAGAGCACCCCGAAATCTTTGTGGAAACCTCCGTGGAGGCGATTTGGGACCTCCACAAACTGAGCCTCTACGGCCCGTGGATGGAGGAAGAGGAGCTTCCGGAATAGCGCGTCTGTCAATCAACGGCCACCGTCAGTCCTTCATCCGCCATCAGCGTGTGGGGGAACACTTCGGTGGCATGCTCTAACAGCCCGTTTTCATCTTTGTAGCGCGAGGAGAAGTGTCCTAACAGGAGCTTTTTCGCGTTACAGGCTTTTGCGAATTCCGCAGCCTGCAGGGAGGTGGCGTGGAAGTATTTTGTGGCGAGCTCTTCGTCGCCGGAGCAGTAAGTGGCGTCGTGGTAAAGGAGGTCCACGTTTTGCAGCATTTCGGCGTATTGCGGCACCACAAGGGTGTCGGAAAGGTAGGCGTAGCTGTGCGTGGGGTCGGGTGGGGTAGTGAGCTCTTGGTTCGGAATCAGCTGTCCGTCGGTGGTGGTGAAATCATGGCCGTGTTGGATGCTTCGGATGGCGTCGTAAGGGATGCCATACTGCCGGATGCATTCGCGCTTGATGTGGCGGTCGCCGGGCTGCTCCTGAAACAGGAACCCATAGCACGGCACGCGGTGGTTGAGCGGAAACGCGGTGACTTTTACGTTGTTATCTTCGAAAATCTCGGTTGGCTGTGGGCAGCTGATGGGGTGGATGCGGATGTTGAAGTTCAGGTGTAGCACGAAGAAGTCGATCTGCGCCTGCAGGATCGGCTCCAGATCGGCTGGCACGTGGAGGTGTAGGTCGTTGCTGCGGTTGTCGAGCGCGAGCGACGAGAGCAGTCCCACCAGTCCCAGACAGTGGTCGCCATGGGAGTGGCTAATGAAGATGTGGTCCAGCTTCCCGGAGTGGATCTTGTATCGTATCAGCTGCACCTGCGTGCCCTCCCCGCAGTCTATGAGGTAGGGAGTCCCCTTGACGCTGACTACCTGCGAGGTGGTGTGATGCCGCAGTGTCGGTTTCGCGCTCCCGCAGCCGAGGATGGTGACACTGAATTCCGTCATATCGCCTGTTTTTTGTTTTGGCGGCAAAGATAGTGAAATAATTGCGAAAAAGATAAAATTGTATCTTTGCACCGACAATTATTTCTAAATATGTACAACAGAGAATTTACCCCCGAAAGAATATCACAACTGAAGCCGAACGAGATATTCGTGTTTGGCAGCAACCTCGCAGGCGCACACGGTGGCGGGGCGGCACGACTGGCTTACGACCGCTTTGGGGCGGTGTGGGGACAAGGCGTGGGACTGCAAGGACAAAGCTACGGTATTCCCACAATGCATGGAGGTGTTGATGTCATCAAGCCCTATGTGGATGAGTTCATCGCGTTTGCGAAACAGCATCCTGAAATGAAGTTCTTCGTGACCAAAATCGGCTGCGGCATTGCCGGATTCACCACCGAGGAGATGGCCCCGCTGTTTGCCGATGCATTAGAGGTGGAAAATGTCATCCTCCCAAGAGAATTTGTAACAGCCGCTCTGTAGAGACGCGATTAATCGCGTCTCTACAATATCGTTGTATGTTGTTGCTTTCCCTGTTGCCTATTGCCTGAAAAATCGTATTTTTGCCGCAAATTTTCCAATATGGCTGAAACTCCTTCTCAAGAGCCGGTGAAGATGCCCGGCAAATATGAGCTGATTGCGGAACTGTCGAAGTATTTCCCGACGGAGAACGCCTCTACCATTGTGGCCACAGGCGACGATGCGACGGTGGTGGAACCCGATGGAAACCAGATGGTTACCGCGTCGAAGGTCTTTGTGGAGAACGTCCATTTCGACCTTACCTACTTCCCGTTGCGACACCTCGGTTACAAACTCTCCACCATCGCCTTTTCGGACGTGCTGGC
>Ga0265298_10006902_pt1 | contig 13922 bp, 11 predicted proteins | sample AusTroGonzalo_MG_3_FD_193486 | JGI IMG/M metagenome (GOLD analysis project Ga0265298, IMG submission 193486) | Bovine rumen microbial communities from tropical cattle in Woodstock, Queensland, Australia - Gonzalo_01 | ecosystem: Host-associated > Mammals > Digestive system > Stomach > Rumen ...
CGTACCCGAGAACGACTGGGATATCCATCTGGAACCTGGCGAATGTATCGACGTGGTACCAGTGGGCGAGAAGGAGTATGAGGTGCGTCGCTATCGTATCGATGAGGCTGTCAACAGCAACGAACTAGCCGAGCGAGCCAATCTGCGTCGCCTCTTTGCTCAACGAAAGGCTTTTCGTGCCCAGAATTGGCCGGCACTGGCCCGCAACTGGCAACATTCGGTATTCTACCAGCTCGACCTCGATGATGCGGCACGTGAATTCCGCGAGATGCAACTCCCTCTGCCAGAGCCGATAGCACCAGAGGCCCCTTTGATGACGCGTATCCACGACGCCATGTTCCGAGGTGACAGCAATGGTGCTTTCTCGTTGTTGCGCGATGGCGTTTTGTCCACGTTGTCTGCATCGTCCTCTCCTTCATCTATGGTTGGTGATACTATATGTTCTACCCCTCGTCTCTCCGTATTCCCCGACCAGATTGTCTGGAGCCGTTCGCCTGTGCGCATTGACTTAGCAGGAGGTTGGACGGACACACCGCCATATTGTCTGATGGAGGGTGGTTCGGTGGTGAACATTGCCATAGAGCTGAACGGACAACCTCCGCTACAAACGTATGTCAAGCCGTGTCGTGACCTGCATATCGTCTTGCGTAGCATCGACCTCGGGGCTATTGAGGTCATTGAGACCTTCGAACAACTGGCAGAATATAATAAGGTGGGATCGCCATTCTCCATTCCTAAGGCAGCACTGGCGTTGGCTGGCTTCTTGCCGGCTTTCTGTACCGAGAGCTACAAAACCCTGCATGACCAACTGGAGGCATTTGGCAGTGGCATCGAACTGACGTTGCTGTCAGCCATTCCTGCTGGTAGCGGCCTGGGCACGAGCAGTATCCTTGCATCGACTGTCCTGGGGGCTGTCAGTGACTTCTGCTCACTGGCATGGGATAAGAACGAGATAGGTCGTCGTACGCTGGTCCTCGAACAGCTGTTAACCACCGGTGGTGGCTGGCAGGACCAGTTTGGTGGTGTCTTGGGTGGCGTGAAACTCCTCCAAACCCAGCGCGGCTTCGACCAGAACCCGTTGGTACGTTGGCTGCCTGACAGCCTGTTTACACAACCGGAGTATGCCCAGTGTCATCTTTTATATTATACGGGTATTACGCGTACTGCCAAGACCATTTTGGCTGAGATAGTGCGTCGTATGTTCCTCAATCATGGTGGCGAACTGCGTCAGCTACGGGCCATGAAGGCACATGCTGTTGATATGTATGAAGCCATTCAGCGTCAGGATTATGAGATGTATGGTCAGTTGGTGCGTAAGACGTGGCAGCAGAACCAGCTCATTGACAGTGGCACCAATCCTGACAGCGTGCGTCGCATTACCGATCTTATCGACGACCTCTGCTTAGGCTACAAGCTGCCTGGTGCTGGTGGTGGCGGCTACCTGTATATGGTGGCTAAGGACCCTGAAGCTGCAGCCCGTATCAAGCAGATTATCAATCAGGCTCAGCCCAACCCCAATGCCCGCTTCGTCGACATGACGCTGTCGAAGACGGGCCTGCAGATTAGCAGGAGTTAAAGGAAGGGTATTTCTCTTGGAATGCCTTGAGGCGTTCTTGCGTCTTTTCCTGAAAACGTTGGTATTCTTCTGACTCAGGATGGAAAGGACGGTGCTGTAGGGCTTCCCTGATGGGACGCCATTCATCCATGAACGCCTTGGCCTCGTCGTTGAAACACCAGGTTACGAGTTGCTCCCACACATATGCCACAGCCTGTTCCGAAGGATGTAGCATGTCTGCAGCATAGAATCGGTAGTCACGCAGTTCGTCCATTAGGATTTCGTAAGCGGGGAAGTAGTGGGAATGACTGAGGCCTGAGGGCTGATGGCTGAGTTGCTCGATGGCCAAGAGCAGTGTGGCTTTCGACAGTTGGCTCTCATGGTATCCGTACTTGCGGTAGCGGATAGGACTGACAGTCATCACCACTTGCACGTCAGGACAATGGCTCGTCAGTAACTCAACGGCCTTCCGCAGATATTCTGCGCACTCGTCCACCGTCAGTTCTTCTTCCTGAAACAAGGCAGCTGGTCGCTTCTCGCAGTTGTCCACAATCTCGCCCGTTTCCTTCAGTCGATACACATGATTGGTACCCAGTGTCAGAAACACGAAACGTGGCCTCTGTCGCCCTTCGTCTATAAGCCGCTCTAACGTATGCAGTATGCTTGCAGGGTTATACATCGTGCCGTAGGGATTTACCGTCGCAGGGAAACCGTTGTCTTTGAACCGCTGGCCCATCTCGCCGGCAAAGCACGACCCCACCAGCAGCACCTCTTCGCAGGCTCCTATCTGGAACCCCGCCTTGCCCGTCTCTACTTTAGTCCTAAACTCCATTGTCGTTCATCATTATTGTGATGGCAAAGTTACAACATTATCTATAGCTACGCAAATTATCTGGATAAAATTTATAAAACCTCTGAATAATTCCCGTTATTCATAATTACATCTTTTTATGGTTTGATAATGCAAAATCTCAAAAATAACGGAGTCGTCAGCTGCCTGCCATTTGCGCCCCTTGACACCAACTGGCGACCCCATTCCAGTGGATTAACACTCTTGATTGATAAGTATGTCGATGCAAAAGTACAAAATAGATGCCCCTTTGTCAAGAGGTCATTGGTAATTGACACATCTTTGGAATATAACGTTTTGACTTTTAGTTAGTTGACTTTTATATTCCTCGTTGGTTGACACAAGAAAAGATGAGGCTGCATCTCAGAAAAACTCAAATAAATTTGGTTTTTCATTCGATTTGCACTACCTTTCACCTTTGGTGAAGGTAAGATGCACTTCGGAAATAAAAGAAAAATAAATTTTTTCTTTGTATTTCTCTCAGTTTTCATTACCTTTGCAGTATGAATTACAACATCGAGAAAATTACGACGCTCATAGGAGCGCGACGCATTGGCACGGCTGATGCACAGATAGGATGGCTGCTCACTGATAGCCGTTCCCTTTGTTTCCCTGAGGAAACGCTGTTCTTTGCCTTAAAGACCGCTCGCAATGACGGCCATCGCTATATTGCCGACCTCTACCGTCGTGGCGTCCGTAACTTCGTGGTGTCTACTGTTCCCAGCGGTTTTGCCGATGGCTCTTCTGTTGCCGATGCCAACTTCCTCGTTGTACCTTCGCCGTTGGCTGCCCTCCAGCGTTTGGCAGAGCGTCATCGTGATGAGTTCAACATTCCCATTGTCGGTATTACGGGCTCTAACGGTAAGACGATGGTCAAGGAGTGGCTCTACCAGTTGCTCTCTCCACAGTTCACGGTGACGCGTTCGCCCAAGAGTTTTAACTCTCAAATTGGCGTACCCCTCTCGGTATGGCTACTTAACGAGCAGACAGAAATCGGTCTCTTCGAGGCTGGCATCAGTCAGATGGGCGAGATGGAGGCCTTGTGTGACATTATCCAGCCTACCATCGGTGTGCTGACCTCATTGGGTGCTGCCCATCAGGAGAACTTCCGCTCGTTAGAGGAAAAATGTATGGAGAAACTGCAACTGTTTCATGGGGCCAAGGTCCTTGCCTACAATAGCGACGATGACATCATCTCGCGTTGTATCCGCCGCTTTGCCTTTAAGGGTGAGAAGATAGGGTGGAGTAGGGAGAATCAGTCTGCGCCACTATATATCTCTAGTATTACAAGTGATAATTGTTCTACTAGTGTGTCATATATATATAAAGGTACGCGCGGACAGTATACGCTGCCCTTCTTCGACGAGGCTTCCCTGCAGTGCTCCTTTGCCTGTACGGTCATCGCCCTTTATCTGGGCGTGTCGTCCGACCAGTTGGCTGAGCGTATGTCTCAGCTGGAACCGGTGGCCATGCGTCTGGAAGTGAAGGAAGGCCAGCACGGCTGTACGCTCATCAACGACTCGTACAACAGCGACATCAACTCTCTTGATATCGCCCTCGACTTCATGTCGCGTCGTGAGGGTACGCGTCGCACCCTCATTCTTAGTGACATCTTCCAGAGCGGTAAGACGGATGCCGATCTCTACGCTGAGGTCAACGCACTCTGCATGAAGCGCGGTGTCAGCCGCATCATTGGCATTGGTCCCCGCATCACTGCCAGTGCCGGTCTTTTCCTCGTAGGCGAAAAATCTTTTTTCGCCACTACCGAGGACTTCCTGAACAGCGAAACCTTCCGTTCCCTCCACGATGAGGTTATCCTCATCAAGGGTGCCCGTCCCTTTGGCTTCGACCGTATTACGGAACAATTGGAACAGAAGGTCCATGAGACCATCCTCGAGGTCAACCTCAATGCGGTGGTCGATAACCTCAACTACTATCGTTCCTTCTTGAAACCCGAGACCAAACTGGTATGTATGGTCAAGGCTGATGCCTATGGTGCCGGAGCCGTCGAGGTCGCCAAAACCTTGCAAGACCATCGTGTAGACTATCTTGCTGTTGCTGTGGCTGACGAAGGTGTTACCCTACGTCATAACGGCATCACGCAGAACATCATGATTATGAATCCTGAGATGACGGCCTTCAAGACGATGTTCGACTACGACCTCGAACCGGAGGTCTACTCCTTCCGACTGATGGATGCCCTTGTCCATGCTGCCGAACAGCAAGGTATTACGGGCTGGCCTGTCCATATCAAACTGGATACGGGCATGCACCGCCTGGGCTTCGATCCAGAGAAGGACATCGATGAGGTCATCCGCCGCCTGAAAGGCCAGAACGCCATCATTCCACGTTCTGTCTTCTCACATTTTGTGGGCTCCGACAGTGACGACTTCGACAGTTTCTCGGCTATGCAGTTCCAGAAGTTCGATGTGGCCAGCCAAAAACTGCAGGCCGCCTTCTCTCACAAGATTCTGCGCCACATGGACAACAGCGCCGCCATCGAGCACTTCCCTGAACGACAGCTCGACATGTGCCGCCTCGGTCTTGGCCTCTATGGCTACGACCCCCGCGCCAATACTTCACTCCTCACTCCTCACTCTCCACTCAAGTGCGTCAGCACTTTGAAGACCACCATTCTCCAATTGCGTCACGTCCCCAAGGACGAAACGGTGGGCTACAGTCGCAAAGGTGTCCTGACTCGCGACAGCGTCATCGCCGCCATCCCTATCGGCTATGCCGACGGTTTGAACCGCCACCTCGGTCGTGGTGCCTGCTATTGTCTGGTGAACGGTCAGAAGGCCCCCTACGTGGGTAATATTTGCATGGATGTGGCGATGATTGACGTGACAGACATTCCCAGCGTCCATGAGGGCGATACGGTAGAGATATTCGGTGAACATCTGCCCGCCACTGTCCTTTCCGACGTTCTCCAGACCATTCCCTACGAAGTCCTTACCAGCGTCTCAAATCGCGTCAAAAAGGTCTACTTCCAAGACTAATGAAAACGTTTTAGTAAGAAAAATCAGCGAAACGCAACTTGTTTCGCTGTTTTTTTATTAACTTTGCAGCGGCATAGGCCACTGCGATACCTGGCGACACCTCAGCAAAGATGTTTTCTTTGCGTTCGGTTTGCACAGGCATTGACAGCGCAATACGCTAAAACGAACAAAAAATATCGATATTAAAAACAAATGGAACAAGTCTTTAGTTACATCATCAGCTTGGGTGCATCGGTCATGATGCCCATCCTGTTTACCATTATTGGCCTGTGCATAGGCCTCAAATTCGGTCGTTCCCTCAAGTCGGGCCTCTATGTAGGCGTCGGTTTCGTGGGCTTGGGCATCGTTACGGCCCTGCTGACCACCAATTTCGGAGGACCCTTGTCGGCCATCTCTGAAATCTATCACCTCCAGCTTAAGGTTTTCGACATGGGGTGGCCTGCTGCTGCCGCTGTAGCTTACAATACGGCTGTTGGTGCGCTCATCATCCCCATTTGTCTGGGAGTCAACTTCTTGTTGCTCATCACAGGATGCACGCGTACGGTCAATATCGACCTGTGGAACTACTGGCACTTTGCTTTTATTGGTGCCGTGGCCTATTTTGTCATGGACCAGTCGCTGGCATGGGGCTATTTCGCTGCCATCGTGTGCTATATCATCACATTGGTCATGGCCGACCTTACTGCTGACAAGTTCCAGGAGTATTACCCTGAATGGCAGGGTATCTCCATTCCCCAGCCGTTTTGTCAGAGTTTTGTGCCTTTTGCCCTTATCATTGGCAAGGCACTGGACAAGATTCCTGGTTTCGACCGCCTGAACATCGATGCTGAGGGTATGAAGAAAAAGTTTGGTGTCATGGGCGAACCACTCATTCTGGGTGTTATCGTAGGTGCCCTCATTGGTGCCTTGGCCCAACTCGACATCAAGAAGGTGCTGTTCCTTGGTGTGACAATGGGAGCCGTCATGGAACTCATCCCCCGTATCACCTCTTTGTTTATTGAGGGTTTGAAGCCTATCGCTGAGAAGACTCAGGAGGTCGTCAAGCAGAAGTTCAACGGTAAGAAGGTGTATATCGGTATGTCGCCAGCCGTTGTCATCGGTCATCCCACCACGCTGGTCGTCTCGCTGTTGCTCATTCCCGTAGCCCTTGGCCTTGCTGTCGTACTGCCTGGCAACCAGTTCCTGCCCCTTGCCTCTCTGGCTGGTATGTTCTACCTCTTCCCCATGGTATTGCCATTCACCAAGGGTAACGTTGTCAAGACATTTATTATCGGACTGGTAGCCCTTGCCGTGGGTCTCTATTTCGTCACCGATATGGCCGCTGCCTTCACACAGGCCGCTCATACCGTGTTCGAACAGACGGGCGACAAGGCCGCTGATATCCCTGCTGGCTTCGAAGGCGGTGCCCTCGACTTCGCCTCCTCGCTCTTTGGCTGGGTTATCTATAAGTGCGTAGCCTACCTGAAGTGGATTGGCGCTGGCATCCTCACCCTTATCACCATCAGCATGGTGGTGTGGAACCGCATCCGTATTTCAAAGGAGAATAAAAATAATCAATAATAATACAACAATGAAAAAATCATTTCTTTTATTACTGCTTATGGGCAATTTACTGACTGTTTCTGCTCAGCAGAAAGTGAACTTCCAGACGGCTTGTCATCCTGAGGACGTGAAGCACTACGACACGAAGACCCTTCGCGAGCGCTTCGTCATGGAGAAGGTGATGGTGGCCGACGAGATTAACCTCACCTATTCGCACTACGACCGTTTCATCTTCGGTGGTGCCATGCCTGTCAACAAGACCCTGAAACTGGAGAACTTCCGTGACCTGGGTCTTGATGTCGATCCGGGCATCAAGGACAAGTACTTCCTTTACAACCGTGAGCTGGGTGTTGTCAACTGCGGACAGGGTGACGGTGTTGTCATCGTCGACGGCAAGGAGTATGCCCTCGCTCCAAAAGAGGCCCTTTACATTGGTCGTGGACATGTTGACAAGAACAAGGACGTCAACAAGGAGGTGCTGTTCCGTTCGAAGGATGCCTCAAAGCCTGCCAAGTTCTATCTGAACTCAGCGACGGCCCACAAGCATTATAAGACCCAGTGGATTACCCTCGACGGCCGTAAGGGTTCGCTGAAGGCTGCTGTCTGGGGACCCGTAGGCTCTCTGGAGGAGTGCAACAACCGTACAGTCTATAAGCTCATCGTCAACGATGTGTTGGAGGAAGGCCCTTGCCAGTTACAGCTCGGTCTTACTCAGCTCAATCCTGGTGCTGCTTGGAACACGATGCCTCCCCATCTCCATGGTCGCCGCATCGAGGCCTACTATTACTTCAATCTGCCTCAGGACCAGACCATCGCCCACATCATGGGTCAGCCTGATGAGAGCCGCGTGGTATGGCTGCATAACGAGCAGGCCATCATGTCGCCCGAGTGGTCTATCCACGCCGCTGCCGGCACCTACTACTATACCTTCATCTGGGGTATGGCAGGCGAGAACCTGTATTATAACGATAAGGACAACATTCCCGTCATCGACATCCGATGACGGAATTAAGAATTATGAGTTAAGAATTAAGAAGTATCGGCTTTGCCGAGTAAGAATTAAGAATTTTCATAGAACTGTAAAAATGTGGGAACATGAAACATCTAAATTCGAAACTTCTTACTTCTTACTCGCAGCAAAGCGAGAATACATCTAAATTCTAAATTCTAAAATCTAAATTCAAATCGCTGTGAGTGATTTCAGTAAATTGTTTGATGAGAAATGTCTCATGTTTGCTACAAGAATAGTGAATTTATGTCGCTTCCTGGATAAAGAGCGAAAAGGAAAGCATATTTTAGATCAGATTATGCGTAGTGGAATGAGCATTGGAGCAAATTATGCTGAAGCTGAATGCGCTATTAGTGAGAATGATTTCTTGGCGAAACTCTACATCTCTTTAAAAGAATGTAATGAAACGCTTTATTGGTTGCGATTACTCAGAAATGTGAATGATTTGGACGAAAAGATGTTCCAATCCATTTATGATGACGGTGTTGAACTGAAACGTATGCTTGTCACTATCATTAAAACAAAGCGGAAAAATATGACAATGCAAAATTCTTAAATGAAACATCTAAATTCGAAACTTCTTACTTCTTACTCGCAGCGAAGCGAGAATACATCTAAATTCTAAAATCTAAATTCTAAATTTAACAATATGTCTGCAGTTCAAACTACAAAGATGTCCAACTTCCGTTGGGTCATCTGTGCGTTGCTCTTCCTGGCAACCACCATTAATTACATGGACCGTCAGGTCTTATCACTAACATGGAAGGACTTTATTGCTCCTGAGTTCCACTGGACCGATGGCGACTATGGTACCATTACCGGTATGTTCTCGCTGTTCTATGCCATTGCCAACCTTTTCGCTGGTAAGTTCATCGACTGGATGGGTACCAAGAAGGGTTACCTCATCGCCATCTTCGTATGGTCGTTAGGTGCCGTGCTTCACGCAGGTTGCGGTTGGGTAGCTATGACTGTCGAGGGTTACACCTCTGTGGCTGAGTTAGGTCAGCTTACGGGTGATGCCGCTGTGGCCATTGCCACCATCTCCGTATGGTTGTTCCTCTCTTGCCGCTTGATTCTCGCTGTCGGTGAGGCTGGTAACTTCCCCGCTGCCATCAAGGCTACTGCTGAGTTCTTCCCCAAGAAGGACCGTGCTTTCTCAACCTCTATCTTCAATAGCGGTGCCTCTGTGGGTGCACTGGCTGCTCCTGCCACGATTCCCCTTTTGGCTCGTGCTTGGGGTTGGGAGATGGCATTCATCATCATTGGTGCCTTAGGCTTCATCTGGATGGGCTTGTGGATGTGGCTCTACGAGAAGCCTGCCAAGAATCCGCGTGTCAATCAGGCCGAGCTCAACTACATTGAGCAGGACAACGACATCGCTGACTCTCAGGATCGCGACAATATGAAGGAAGAGAAGACCATCCCGTTCTTCAAGTGCTTCACCTACAAGCAGACGTGGTCGTTCCTCGTGGGTAAGTTCATGACCGACGGTGTGTGGTGGTTCTTCCTGTTCTGGGCACCTGCCTACTTCTCTGACCAGTACGGCTACACCTCCGACTCGGCTATGGGTATCGCCCTCATCTTCACGCTCTATGCCATCGTGACCATCCTGTCTATCGGTGGCGGCTATCTGCCTACCTACTTCGTCGACAAGAAGGGCATGAATCCCTATTTGGGCCGCATGCGTGCCATGTTTATCTTCGCCTGCTTCCCCGTTCTGGGTCTGTTTGCACAGCCCATGGGAGCCTACAGCGCTTGGTGGCCTGCCATTCTCATTGGTTTGCTTGGTGCAGGTCACCAGGCATGGAGTGCCAACCTGTTCTCTACCATTGGCGACATGTTCCCCAAGTCGACTATCGGTACCATCGTAGGTCTGGGCACCATGGCCGGCGGTATCGGCTCTATGTCCATCAACCTCGGTTCTGGCCGCTTCTTCGACTGGGCAGCTGCTCAAGGCAGTGCCTTCTCGTTCTTCGGTTTCGAGGGCAAGCCCGCAGCCTACATGGTTGTCTTCTGCATCTGTGCCGTTGCCTACCTCATTGGCTGGTGCATCATGAAGGCCCTTGTACCCAAGTACAAGCCCATCGAGCTCGAGGACTAATCCTCTGATTATTACTGATACAGTAAGGGCGTATTCCATTGCGGGATCCGCCCTTCATTCGATTAAGCCAGCAATACTCCGACATTATTTTGCAATACTCCGGCTTTATTTCATAATACGATGGCTTAATTCTGCAATAGGATGGCTTTATTTCACAATACTATGGTTTTATTTTGAGATTAAATTTCTTGCATTTTTCCTTTGCCGTTACAAAAATAATTCCTAAATTTGCATCATAAAACGAAAGATATGGAAGAAAAGAAATATCCACATATTGACGAGGAAGAAGGCATTGGCATGTGCTGTGAGCCTGCTACAGACAATGCGATGTTGGAATATGATTCACCTTTACTTGAAAATTATGACAGGATTGCAGGTATAGGACCGCAGTCTGTCGAAGAAATGTATGCCGATCTCCGAGTAGCAGAAAAGGAGATGAAAGACCCACAACAATGGGATACCCTAAAGAATTTCATGACTGGTTTTAAACAAACACACGCCGCATGGTTCAAGTAATTTGGCGCAAGAAAGCTCTTAAGGATTTCACGTTTTTTTCTTTGTCGTTTCAAAAACTTTTTGTACATTTCCTGACTTCGGCGATGAGTCACCCTCAATCACTACATTGCTACATCAACAAAAACATGCTGCACCTTCTGCACCCTCTGCACCTGAAAGATTTTCAACAATTACAACGCAAGTCATTTATATACAGCATATTATATAGATATCAGACGCTTTTCAGGACACGAATTATCGTACAAAAATGCGCACCCCCTCATCCTGTATAAAAGCATCGCTGTTACTTCGCATAACGGTGCGACATACCAACATAAAGACTACTATCTGTAGTAAAACAACTTGTTTTGCAAAATTTAGAGGCACTTTACGAAAAAATAGAGGCGCTATTTTTTCAAACGGAGCCGCTATTTTTCCAAACGGAGCCTCTATTTTTCCAAACGGAGCCTCTATTTTTTCAAAAAGTGCCACCGTTTGGTTGAATTTTCTCGAGAATTCAGAGCCATAGCGGCGTCTGACATTTGTCTGGCAGTTGCGCATTTTCGAGTAGGTCTTCCGCTTGTAAAAATAGGGCCTTCGTAAATGTAAACCTCAGTCATGTAGTATTTTACAAGACGGTTGTTGAAACATCTTCAGGTGCATAGGGTGCAGAAGGTGCAGGCTATTTTTGTTAGACCTATATGTGCGCCTCATTAAAATAAATCCCGATTTATTTGTTTTTTTGCTCTTTTATTCGTATCTTTGCCCACGACTAAGCCGGTCCGTTTGTGGGCAGGGCAGGTCAAAGACATCGATGGAATCCAGAGGCCGACGATGCCGTTTGTAGGGAAGGCCGAAGGGAAAGGCGTTTACGGACGTTATCATTCTGTGCTCTCAAACTTCGCAACTTTGAAACCAGTCACAGAGATAATGCAACGAAACGTCTGCGTGGGTAGATTATATCCCAGCTATTGCTATATTATAATTAAGGTATAGCCTTTAGTTGCATTTATAATCACTTGGCGTGGGCTGGCTGCGTTGCTTATCCTTGACTGGGGGCAATGCGAAGGCCTGAGAGTAGGGATGGGCAGAAGTAGAAACTCCCATGCCTTTTTTGTTTCCATTAACTTAAGACGAATTACTAACCGCTGAATTTGGGAGTTCAGGAGGCACATAAAAATGATGCGAATGAGTTTGTGTAAGTCTATTCTATTATTATTTTGGAGCGTTCTCTTATTAATTCCGCAAATTATATCAGGACAAACTACTACTGACAATCCTATCCCTCAGCCCCTATTGCAAAGATTAGAAGGGGTATGGATTTCAGACATATACAGCACAGAAAGTTATAGTGGTCTTCCATTTCTTGTGTTGATTATTCATAATAGCGAAGCAAAACTTGATATGATAGGATATGGATTTGCTGCGACATTGGCAAGCAACACTCCTTCTGGTATGTCGAAAGAACAAAGTGTGACGGCACAGCGAATCAGAAATGTTGATGAATCTTCTTGTGAAATAGTTTGGTCTAATGAACGTTTGAAAGTGCCGAACCAAGCAATTGCATCAGGATTAGGAGAGGCTGGTGGTGATGTGGCTTACGAAATAACCAAGCACGGAACAAATGAACTATTTGGGGATTCATATATAGGAAATTTGGCATCTGATCTTGCGAGTGATATTGTATCAAACATTATTTCTAGTATAATTTTTGATGCATTCACACCATCGAAGAAGATAAACGTGATGGAAATGTATATTCAGCAAAATAATGAATATGAACTGACAGCACTTGCAGCTACACAAGAGATAAAGATTAAAGGAGAAAATAAACCACAAATTACAAACAATGAATACAAAATCCATTTTACAAAATACGATCCTGCTAGTGGAGTCTTCTTTGATATTCCATACGAGCCCAAGATATATGTTCCAGGAGATGGAATGTTAAGTGATATACCCAAAAAGTATAAAGAAATAGGCAAGGCATATCTAAAATATTATGAATTACGAGTGCCAACTCATATTTCACAAGAAACGATGTTTTCCTATTATCAAACGATACCGTCTAATCGTTCGGATGCAAACCCTTTTAATATTTTTCAAATCCAAAAACTTCAATATTACAATGAAAGAAAATTGTTAAATCTCGGACATGAACATTCCATTTCCAAACCATATATAGGGGCATTAACGCAGATCACGGAAGATAAGAGAGGCAAGAAGGGATGCTACGTGTATCAAGTTTCCCACTTATCTCCTGCTTTCCTTTTCGATATTCAAGAGGGAGACTTCTTGCTTAATATAGATGGATATGATATAGAAACTCCTGATCAAGTAGAGAAGTTTATTGAGTCCTTAACACCATTTCAATGGATAAATATCCGCCTAAGAAGAGGCAAGAAAAACATAAATGTAGACGTTGAACTAAGCAAACAATAAAACATTAACTAAAAATGCAACAATTATGAGAACAATTAGGTTTATTTTTTTAATGATTGGATTACCCTTTGCCAGCATGCTTTATGCTCAAGATGTAAATGCAGATAATGAGTTTGAGGGTGTTAAAATCGGCTCACGTAACTATTCCAGAACAAAGACAGGTTTCTTTGCTCCATCAGACATGAGTCTTGGTTTAGTTTACGACCTAGAAACACTCCGCTTTTCCGACAATGGATATAGTACCAAGCCACTTAACGGCGGAAGGATTTGCTACGTGATTCATGGTCCACTGAGTAAGAAGGGAGTTCTGTCACTTGAACTTCCGACCAGTTTACGAGTGAATTATGTTAAAGATACAAATGCAGGAGGTGGCTACAAGTCATTATATAGATGGGAAGGTGGTTCAACTTTCGGAGTCCTTCTAAGCACAGGATATTGTTTTAGTGAGAAGTGTTATGTTACTATTGGTGGTGGTGTCGCATTGTATTGGATCTTTGAAGAAACAACACTGAAAGACTATTCTGGATCTAAAACAAAAATAGGAAACTTTGATGATGAGAACAAATTGATGAAAGAGTTTGACGTTCCTATCACCTTTTCTGCATCATTCAGATACAAACGTCTTGGTATGCGAATTAATTACGATATTGGAACCATCAATCGATACAATAAGAAATTTTATGAGCAGACAGGACTTCCCGAAAGCTATACAAAAAAGAATAATCACTTTTGTGTAGGTGTTCAATACTATTTCATGTAAATATTAGATTGCTCTATCACTACTGTCCCGTTAAAGTGGACTAATCGTTCTTTGAAATGATTGATATTCAGTCTTTTATGAGCAGTTTTGCGAGTCAACGGATTTGATTTTGTATCTTTGCGGTCAAAACAACAGATCGCATATGAATCAAAACAAATACGTTTTTGCT
>Ga0265298_10006903_pt1 | contig 13920 bp, 11 predicted proteins | sample AusTroGonzalo_MG_3_FD_193486 | JGI IMG/M metagenome (GOLD analysis project Ga0265298, IMG submission 193486) | Bovine rumen microbial communities from tropical cattle in Woodstock, Queensland, Australia - Gonzalo_01 | ecosystem: Host-associated > Mammals > Digestive system > Stomach > Rumen ...
ATATCCTTTCTTCCTTGGGGACAAGCTTTGCCTCCATACCCTTTGGAGTTCCCGCAAAGAGGAATTCCGCGTCCGGATACTTTTTCTTTATTATATCAGCAATGGCGATACCCGGATTTATATGTCCTCCCGTACCGCCGCACGCGATAAGAACCTTCATGCTCATGCTCCCTCCGGCTCATTGATTTCCTTGCCTTTTCGCGATCTCCTTGTACTCTGCCGCGGCTTTTCGTCAGGATAATACCGCTGCTGTGATATATTCAGCATTATACCCATTTCCGCCAGCTGCATTATGAGGGCAGTACCTCCGTAGCTGAAAAATGGCAGGCTGATACCTGTATTGGGTATGAGGTTGCTTACAACGGCAAGGTTGAGGACTGTCTGTATGCCTATCTGAGTGGTTATACCCACCGCTATGAGCATACCGAAGCGGTCCTTGCAGCGTACTGCGATAGAATAACCTTCCACTATGAGAAGGAAGAATACGATTATAATTGCGAGAGCACCTGCAAAGCCGAGCTCCTCGCATACTATCGGAAAAACGAAGTCGTTCTTAGTTTCGGGGAGATACAGATACTTCTGACGTGAGTTTCCGAGACCAAGTCCGAAAAGTCCGCCCGAACCGATGGCGATAAGGGAATTTCCCGTCTGCCACGAAATGCCCAGCTTATCCTCAAACGGTGCCTGCCATGCGCTGATACGCTTGCTTACGTAGCTTCCGGGGATCTGAGCCTGCCATGAGATATAAGCGATAGCTATACCGATAGCCGCCGCTCCGAGTCCGATGAAATGCTTCCTGTTCACACCGCCGCAGAGTATCATGGCTACAGCGATAGTACCGATAAGTATACAGCCGGAGATATGCTTCTCAAGAACTATGAGCAGCAGGTACACGCCGAGTATAGCGGCATATTTCACTACACCGGTCCTGAATGTATTCATTTTCTTGCCGTCGCGCTCCATGCTGTAGGCAAAGAATATTATCAGTGCCAGCTTTGCCACCTCGGAAGGCTGAAGGTTCAGCGGTCCGATATCTATCCATCTTCTCGCGCCCATAGAACCGCCCTCGTCGTTACCGATGAGAAGAACGGCAACGAGCAGCACGATACCGCCGATATACAGGAAGCTTGCTATGTTTAGCTTCTTTAGTATGGGCAGCTTTATGTTCTTGAAGTTATGATAGTCCATCTTCATAAAAAAAATCATGGCGATGAAGCCGATAACAGCGTGCTTCGCCTGATTTTTCGCATAGAAAAGACCGTCGCCGCCGTGCTCGCTGTAAGCCCACGCATAGCTTGCGGAGGACATCATTACGATACCGACAACAAGCAGTATCATAACATAAGCAAAGAACGAAAGACTGAGGTCTCCGCGCCTGCCGCCCGAAAAAGGATTGAGGTCGGCAAAGCGTTTTTTTGTATTTTTATTGCTTGAAGCCATTTTTTCTCCTTATGGTACGATTATATTTGCCGTATCAGAATACCAGCAGTGTAATTATTCCCAGAACTCCGAAAATAATGCCGCAGAGCGAAAAAGTTATCACGATCTTGTACTCGCTGAAACCGCTCATCTCAAAGTGATGATGTATAGGTGTCATCTTGAATATACGTCTGCCCTCTCCGTACTTCTTCTTTGTACGCTTGAAGTAAAGCACCTGTATCACAACCGAGAGAGCTTCAAGGATATAAACCATTGCAACAAGTAAAAGGAGCAGATGCTTGTGGAGTATAAGTCCCACGCCTGTTACTGATGCTCCGAGGAACATCGAACCGGTATCGCCCATGAAGCACTTTGCGGGGTTCAGGTTCCAGAGCAGGAAGCCGAGACAGCCGCCAGCAAGAGCCATAGCAAAGCATATCATCTCGTACTGTTTGAGTATCGAGCAGCATACGGTGAATATCAGCATGGCAACGAAGGTAACAGAGCCGCAGAGACCGTCTATACCGTCTGTGAGATTTACCGCGTTGGTGAGGTAGATTATCACAGCCATCATGATTATATAATAGAAAATGCCAAGTGAAGGACTGGTCCAGAATCCAAGGTCTATCTTTGTGGATTTATCGCCGAAGCAGCGCAGCGCAAAGAGGAAGCCCACGGAAAATACAAGCTGCATGGCTATTTTCTGCCAGCCGGTAAGACCGTCGTTCTTCTTTCTTACGACCTTCAGGAAATCGTCGATAAATCCGATAAGTCCGAAGGAAGCCGCATATACTATACAGCTGAGCATCATGTAAAAGCCGTTAAAGCTCTCCTTATCGGTGGCATCTATGCCGGTTTTCCATCTGCATATCCAGTAGCCTGCTATGGCAGCGATTATTGTGGATATAATGAACATGAAACCGCCCATTGTGGGAGTTCCCTGTTTTTTCGCGTGCCATTTCGGACCGTCCACGGTCTTTATAGGCTGACCGAACTTTATCTTATGCAGGAACGGAACAAGGAATATACCCGATACTCCTGCGATAACGAACGACAAAAGTACGATCAGAAGATTGATTATCCAGAAAGACATTGACATTTTTTTATAACAACTCCAGTTTTCTTATTGATCGAGCAGTTTAAGTCCATCAGCGACGACCTCACGCTCGTCGAAATGGATATGCTCCATGCCTGCAAGTATCTGATAATCCTCATGTCCCTTGCCGGCAAGAACTATTATATCACCTTTCTCAGCAATTTTCAAGGCATGATATATAGCTTCCCGTCTGTCGGTCACAACATCGTAGTTTACGGACATTCCTTCAAGTCCCGCAAGTATGTCGTCAATGATAGCCTCAGGCTTTTCGTTTCGGGGATTATCCGAGGTTATAATGAGCTTATCTGCGTATTTTGCCGCAGCCTGAGCCATTTTCGGACGCTTTGCCGCGTCGCGGTTGCCGCCGCAGCCGAACAGGCATATAAGATCGTTTTCCGTATATTCCTTTACGCTCCTGAGGATATTCTCAACGGCGTCGGGAGTGTGGGCGTAGTCGCATATCACCGTAAAATCGCGTCCTGTGGGGATTATCTCGCAGCGGCCCTTTACTCCGTTGTATTCCTCTATGGCAGGGATAATGCTCTCGATGGAAAGTCCCTCTTCAAGACAGGCTGCAATAGCAGCAGTTATATTCGATACATTGAAGAGTCCGGGCATTCTTGTCTTTATCAGGTGAGACTTGCCGTCCCTGCAGAACCAGAAGCTGGACCCCGTGGACTTTATCTTTATGCCGTCCGCGTAGATATCCGCATTTTCCTTTACGCTGAAGCCGTACTTCTTACAGCTTATCTCACCCATGAGACGTCTGCCGTAATCATCGTCCATGTTGACTACAGCGCAGCCGCAGATATCGAACAGCATTTTCTTAGCCTGATAATAGTCCTCCATATCCTTGTGATAATCGAGATGATCCTGAGTAAGATTGGTAAACACAGCGACATCAAAGTAGGACGAACCTATCCTGTACTGGCACAGACCGAAGGAGGACACCTCCATGACAACGTACTCGCAGCCTGCGTCCGCCATTTTAGCCAGCAGCTCCATGAAATCATATGCCATAGGAGTGGTATTGTCGGTATGCAGCACCTCGTCGCCTATCTCGTTCTGTATAGTACCCACAAGACCGGTCTTGTGACCGTTCTTCATCAGGATATGCTTTATGACATTTGTGATAGTGGTCTTGCCGTTCGTACCGGTAACACCTATCATTTTCATTTTGCGCTCCGGATGGCCGAACCAAGCCGAGCATATCTGTCCGTAGAGCTTTCTTGAATTACCGGTGATTATCTGTCTGTCACCAAGTCCGAGGTCCCGCTCGCATACTACAGCCGCCGCACCCTTTTCAAGCATTTCCGCAGCCGCGGTGTGTCCGTCAAAGCTTCCGCCCTTAACGCAGACAAAGAGGCTGCCCTCAGTCACCTTGCGCGTATCATCAGTCACGGAGCTAATCTCGGTATCGCCAATGGCTGTAACAGCATTATCTTCTATAAGGTCGCTCAATTTCATTTTGTCTGCCTCCTGTCTTTCTGTTTCTCTTTCTTTATAATGTGTATGATATCCGCTGAGAATATACCGCGTTCATTTTGTCAGTCGGTAAATGTTTCGGTTTCAAATTCCAGTTCCACGACTGTTCCCTTAGGCACCATTGTACCTCCGGCGTAGCTCTGTTTCTTTACATAAGCTCCGTCCTGCACGTTCAGGACTCCCTTGGCGATATAATTGAGACCCGCCTGGCTCAGCGACTGATTCGCCACTTCCATAGAGCAGCCCACTATAAACGGTACCTGTACCATCTTCTCGCTTTCGGTATACTTTTCCGTATAAAGGTATATACAGCCGTCCTTTGCCATTGTTCTGCCGGTCAGCGGAGACTGCTCAACCACCTCGATACCGTTTCCGTACTCAACGTGCTTTATGCCCTTTTCGTCCAGTATCCTTATTGCGTCGTCAATGCTCGAACCTGTGAGCTGAGGCACATTTATGTCAAGGTTTTTGAGTTCTTCCTCGTTATACTCCGGACTCATTCCGAGATAAGGAAGAAGCTCGTCGAGCATATCAGCCGCACACGGCTTCGCAACGCCGCTTCCGTAATAAGCTCCCGGCGAGTTGTCCGGCATATCCGCAAGTACAAGAAGTATCAGCTCCGGATCGTCAGCAGGAGTAAAGCATATATATGAAGCTCCGTACTCAAGACCGTTTCCTTCTGTTATGTTATTATCGTTAAGATTGCGCACTACCTCCGGCTCGCTTCGTCTTTCCGATGTACCGGATTTTCCTCCGATAGCGTAGCCCTTGATATATACATTGCCCTTCTGGTTATCCAGAACGACCGTTTCAAGAGCCTCACGCATTTTAGCGGAGGTATCCTCGGATATTACCTGACGTCTTACGGTGCGCTCGTTCTTCATAACTATATTGCCGTCGCCGTCAACTACCCTGTCGACCACATAGGGCTGAAGCAGATAACCGCCGTTTACAGCTGCGCTGCAAGCTGTTATCAGTTCTATGGGAGTAACGGTCTCGCACTGTCCGAACGAGGAATATGCAAGGTCGATATGGGACATTGCCTCTCTGCCGTCAGTTTTTACAAGCGGTGGTATATCGCCGACAGCCTCCGCAGGAAGGTCGATGCCGGTTTCCTCTGTGAATCCGAAGGCTTCAAAATAGCTGTGGAATTTTTCTGCGCCGAGCAGCTTTCCGAGCGCCATAAATGCCGGATTACAGGAATCCGTAAGAGCCCTCTGGAATGACACGACTTTATGTCCGCCTGTTTCGTGACAGTGAATATAAAAGTCCTTGTCACCGTCCTTGAATACTTCAACGCCGCTGCAGTAATGACTCCATGTTTCTGTATCTATAGTCTTTTCTTCAAGAGTTGCGGCAGCAGTTATTATCTTGAACACCGAACCGGGTTCGTAACGCTCGCTGACGCACTTGTTTCTCTTCTGCCTTTCAAGGACCTCCGATTCGTATTTCTCCTCGTCTTCCTTGGTAGGATTAAATATCGCCTTTTCAGCGTATACCTTCTGATACAGCATATCAGTATTTATCTCTTCCGGCTTGTTGAGGTCATAGCTCGGATACTGCGCCATACCCAGTACAGCGCCGGTCTTTGGGTTCATGAGTATCGCGCAGGCACGGTTCTTTACATAATGCTCGTCGCACATTTTCTTGAGATTCTTTTCAAGTATGTACTGTATCTCTCTGTCAATGGTGAGATATACGTCCGAACCGTCCTTGGGATCATACGTCTTGGAATACTTGTAGGGAAGAGCGTTTCCGTGGGAGTCCTTAGCCGAAATAGTCCTTCCGTCGACGCCGGAAAGGTAATTGTTGTAGGACGCTTCCACGCCGTAGAAGATATTTCCGTTAGTATATCCGACAACGCTTGCCGCAAGGTCCTCCTGAGGATAGTAGCGCTTGGTATCTTCAACGTAGCCTATGGAAACAAATCCCATATCGTCAAAGTATTCGTTGATATCGTCGACGATGGATTTTTCCACCTTGCTCTTCAGTTCCTTGTACTGAGTATCAGCTTTCAGCGCCGCTGTGAACTTGCTCTGAGCGATCTCAAGCTTTATTGATATGAACTCGGTAGCCTTTGCCACGAACTCGTCCGCAGAAGCCGGCAGCGCGTCGATCTCATTTCCTTCCTCATCAAACTTAGGCACATAATTGCCGTTTGCCTTGTCAAGATTTCTCTTGTCTATGCGGTTCTGCAATCTTTTTACGTCCTCGTCGAACTGCTTCGGGTCAACAAAGACAGTATATACTGTAGCGCTCTTTGCAAGAGCCACGCCCTTTGAGTCATATATAGAGCCTCTGTGGGCTGATATCGTCATAGAGGCAAAATGCTGATTATTTGCCATATCCTGATATTTCTTGTTATCGAGTACCGATATCTTGAAAAAATTCGCAGCAACTGCCACGAAGAGCACACTGAATACTGCCGTCATTACGAATTTCGTCCTGAACTTCATGGCCTTTGACGGATTTGTATTTATCACTGAAAAATCTTCCTTCCGTGATGATCTGTATAAATAAAGAAAGGCAGGGTCTTTATATGCCCCGCCTCTGAACATCTTATTTTTTCTGGGATGTCCTTTCTTTTGATACGACGAAGGATTTATCGCTATTCAAGCGTGGAACTGCCGCTCCCGGACCCTTTATTCCGCCCGGATCCGGGAACTGCGATTCCGTTATTACGATCACCCGCTGTATCTCCTTGTTCTACATATAACTTCGGCATTTATATATATTTTGTTTCGCCGATAGTGTTCATTTTATACAGGCAGTCCGTTGTTATATTTATATTGGTACTACCCTCTGAAATATTCCACGCACTTGTCGAAAAAGGACTTTATTTTCGCTATCAGACCTTTTTCCTGCTCAGGAATAGTTACGACGTCGTCCGTCTGTGTGGCAATATAGTTTATCTGGGAGGAGTTTATCTTCTCCATTCCGAGAGATTTTGCGTATTCCTCAATGCTCTTGGCAGATACCTTGCCTTCAAGTTCAGACTGGAGTCTTACATTTTCGGCTGCGGCACTATCGAGCTTCTCATTCAGGGCAAACACCTTGTTGTACATGGTATTGCGCTTATCAAGCGAATAGATGACCGAGCCAAGCAGTGCGGCAGCCAGAAGGGATACGAATATGATCATCATTACAGAGCCGCTGCGGGCTTCATTCTTTCTCATCTGTATCTCGGGCTTATGCTCAGTCTCATCACGCACGACGCCGCCTGTTCCGGTTGTCTCGTCCGAACCTGCATCGTCATAGCTGTCGTAGTTATAATAGCGTACAGTGTTTTCAGCCATTGCTTTCCGCACTCCTTTCTATTATTCTGAGCTTCGCGCTTCTGCTTCTGTTGTTTCTTTCGAGTTCTTGTTCTTTAGCCTCCAAGGGCTTTCTGTTCACAAGTTTTCCCTGCGGCTTGCGTCCGCATACACACTGGGGGAAATCCGGCGGACAAATACAGCCTCTGCACCATTCCGCAAACTTCTGTTTTACAAGTCTGTCCTCAAGGGAGTGGAAGGTTATCACTGCAAGGCGGCCGCCTGCCCTCAGACTGAAGAAAGCGTCCTCAAGACCTTTTTCAAGGTGCTCGAATTCTCCGTTGACCGCTATTCTTATTGCCTGAAAGGTCTTCTTACAAGGGTTCTTTTCGCGTCTCGCTTTCTGAGGAACGCTTTCTCTTATGATGTCTGCAAGCTGCAATGTTGTTTCTATCGGTGAAGCCTCCCTTGCCTTAATGATATTTGAAGCTATTCTCCTGGAGAATTTTTCTTCTCCGTACTCAAATATAATTTTTGAAAGCTCTGCTTCCGAAAAAGTATTCACAACATCTGCTGCGCTCATTCCCTCCTTGCTCATTCTCATATCGAGCGGAGCGTCGGAGTGGTAAGAAAAGCCTCTGCTTCCCTCGTCAAGCTGAAATGACGAAACGCCAAGGTCCATGAGGATACCGTCGGCATAGTCTATATCAAGTTCATCGAGGACCGCTCTTATCTCAGAATAATTTCTGTGGAACACCCTTGCGTTAGGGTATACAGACAGGCGCTGCGTCGCTACGGCGACTGCGTCCGGGTCTCTGTCAAGAGCGATGAGCCTGCCTTTTTCACCGAGGCGGGCTGCAATTGCAGAGGAATGACCTGCTCCTCCCGCGGTACCGTCAACATAGATACCGTCCGGACGGATGTCAAGTCCTTCGATACATTCCTCAAGCATTACAGGTATATGGCTGAATTCCATTAAACAATTCTCTCCTTACAGCCGACGTTATATCGGCAACGAAGGCAAAAACGTCCGCATCAGATAACAAGATCCTCGAGTGCCTCGTTGATCTCTTCCTGACTGATACTGCTGTTGAATTCTTCCCACTTGGACTTATTCCATATCTCAGCTCTGTTGTTCGAGCCGATAACAACGACTTCATCGGTTATACCGGCGTGATCCCTGAGCTGCTGTGTAATGAAGATACGTCCCTGCTTATCTGGGATCTGCTTATCAGCGCCTGCAAGGAGCTTACGTCTGATATCAGCGCCCTTCTTGCCGGCTATTGAATAAAGCTTATCACAGTAGTCCTGAAATGCTTCAGTCGAGTAAACGGCGATGTAGGAATCATCATGTCCCTGACAAAGGAAGAATTCAGCTCCGAGTATATCTCGCAGCTTTGTGGGGAAGCTCATACGGCCCTTCTGATCTATGCTGGGGTAATAAGTACCGCATAAATGCTCTGCCATAGAACTTCGCCTCCCTTTCTTGTAACCTCAGGAATGATTCACCACTTTTTGGAAAATTTCACATCCAATCACCTTTTTTCACCCTAAACCTATTTTAGCATTAATAGAGCAAAAAAACAATTCGTGTTTTCAATGATTTTTCTCCACAAAAACGAAGATATTTCGTTGATTTTGTTCAATCATTAACCTGTAGTCGACAAGAAAAGAAACATACGTTTTCTTTTTCGTTAAATATTTTTCGGTATTTTCACCTTTTTTCACCTTTTTGGATAATTTCAAGGAGTTTTTCACCTCTCGGCTTCACCCTCAATCACCCAAAAGGAGAAATAAGTCTCTGAATACAATGAGGCACCTGCCCCATTGATACCCAAAGACTTATTTCTTTTGTTCTGTGTACGTATACGGCACTGAGCCGTTTATCAATCATATGTATATGTAAGATTGAATTTAGATGATTTCAGTCCCATTCTCTGCGAGAAGGGATAGCCCTTGACTGTTGTCTGACCGTCTATGCAGACTTCGGTGACATAGCCTGTTTCTTCAGAGTATACAGGCTGGATCCAGTTGCCGGGATCATCGGAGAGAGTTACGTGATAAAGCGACTCAAGCTTCTTCTTCACGTCCTCTGCGCTCATATATGTTACTGTTCCCCAGTGTGGATCAAAGGCTGCGTCGAAATCGCTGGGCACGCTTCTGAGATACGGGTAGTCAGCGTAGAATACCTCATAGCAGTTTGCCGAGCAGCCGCCGCTAGAAGCGGAGAATACTGTAAGGGCGTAGCTGCCTTCGTAGAAGAGAGCCTCGCCGAGAACGTCGTTGCAGGCGTCTATAACTATCTGCGGAGGATCTGGTTTGCCTCTGAGGTCGCTGGAATCGTCCCCGTTATATTTTAAATAAGTATATACAGCGACTGCCTGAGCCTTGATAGCCTCATAGGAGAAGCTGCCGCCAACCTCGCGGTTAACGATCTCCGAAACCACCTTCAGGGTATCTCCTGCAGGCTGATGAGCTATAGTGAGTTCTTCCTCTTCAGTCTCCTCTGTATTCATCAGTTCAGTTCCCGGATAGTAATGGTACAGAATATCCTGATAAGTCCAGCCTGCATAAGCAGCATAGAAATTGGCACCGTTCTGGCTCATTCCGACGCCGTGTCCCCAGCCGTAGGTAACAAATGCGAATTTGCCGGGCTGCTCCTCAACATCCGGAGCTGTTCTTTCAGCAGGTATATCACCGACAGCAGCACCGGAGGTAACTCTCTCCACGACTGTAGGCTCTTTTGTATGGCTTGTAGCCGCGTGCTTTGACAGAGTAGGCGTAGCCTTTCTGAGAGCATTTTTCTTTTTGGTTATGCTTTCCTCAAGCGCCTTGCGCTCTTCCTCGGTAAGACCGGCGTAAGGATCAACAGGTTCGCCGACTTTTGCCATTTCCGGAGTAGCAAGCTCATAGCTTACAAGCGAAAGACTGGAACCGTAATCGCTGACATCAGCTTTTTCCCAGTCCTCGGGCATTGTTATATCCCTGTCCTCATTTTCGTCAGAGACTTCAGAAACTGCTTCCGTTTCCGCAGCTGTTGTGACATCAGCAGTCGCAGTCTCAGTGACTGACGACGTAGTGGTCAACGTGGTATCTTCCTCCGCAATAGTCACGCTTGAAGAAGCTGATATGACCAGAGCGCCGGAAGTCAGAGCTGCCGCACGTTTAAGCATTGTCTGTACCTTCATAACGATCTCCTTTTATTATAATAGTATAGCCGCTTACTGCTGAGGCTGCTCCTCAGCCTGCTTTGCAGCGTTTTCAGCAGCCTCCTTCTGTGCCTTCAGGAATTCCTCGGTATGCTGAACTGAATTAAGGTCTCCTGCTACCTCGCCGTCCCTGAGCTTTCTTGCCACGACTATGAAACGAGAGTTGTCCCAGTCCGCGTAGCAGGTGGAAAGGGTCAGGAGCTGATCGCCGTACTTCACATCTATGCCTGTATCTATACACCATGAGCGTTTACAGCAGTCGATGAAGAAGTTGAAATCCTCTTCCGTATCTATCTCTTCCATGTTCCAGTAATGGAAATCTGTAGCGTCATAGGTTCCGCTTGTAACAAGGAATGCAAAAATAACGTAATCGTAATCCCTGTAATTGGAGCTTACCTTTATAAAGGGATACTGATTGTAAAAATCAGCTCCGGAGCGGTATTTTCTGAGGGAGCCCATCATAGTGCCGTCGTACCAGTTATGACCATAGATAACGAGGTTTTCCGAATGTTCGGCTTCATTGCTGCCGAATATATTGCGGTAATCCGCAAACAGGCTTCCCCTGTCGTAATACTGTCTGAAAATATCCTTTTCAAGATAGTAGGAATCGGGTATATAACTACCCTCTCCGTAATACGGGTCACTTCCGTTGAGCTCTCCCGGATCCAGCAGGAACGGGTAATCCACCTGTGTACCGTCTATCTTGATATAGCCCATTACATCCTTGTTGAGCCTTTTAAGGGACTTTGACCTCTCACACTCACCTGTTCTTGAAGGGACATAAGAGTACCTGTCCGAAAGATTTTCCGGTATCGGCGGCTCAGTGGTCGTTTCCACAGGGACTGTCGTTACCTCGCTTTTGCTGATTGTCGGTACCTGCTTCTTGTCATTATTCAGAAAAACAGTCACAGCACCGAGTCCCAGCGCAGCCGCACATACGGCGCAGGCTGAGATTATCTTGATAGATCTGTTCATACTTGTCACTTTCCTCCCTTTGGACCGTAGGGAATGAATTCTGCGTCGGGATCATAGTGCTCATTCGGATAATCCGCATAGTAGATAGTAGGCCACTTAGGATTCGGATTGAGCCAGCTGTGCTGAGTGCCCTTCAACGGATCCTCACCTTCTCTGACCTGTCTTGCAAGAACTATAAGTCTTCCCCTTTCATCAGGGAAATAGGTACTGCACGTAAACAGCGTGAGCAGAGGATCTCCGTATTCAACATCAACATCGTTGAGGAATACAGATCTTCTCTTTGCCTCGTTGACAAAGTCATAGAAAGCTGTCTCATCGGCAAAGTCCAGCATATCCCAGCACCTGAACTTTGTATCCGTTTCATCTGCAGCGTCAAGTACGAAAAATGCAAATATCTTGTACTGGTACTTTTCATAGTTGGAACTGAGGTTTATAATTGGGTGAAGCCCGTAATACGCCTCGTTCCTGATGTAATATTTAAGTGATCCGAACATCTGATCGTCGTACATATTATGTCCGTAGATTATAAGGTTGTCGGAATTGGGGTATTTAAGGTATCCGTCCTCTCCCACGTCATCGAAATGGTTCCTGTAGTCGAGGAATATCTCACCTGCGTCATTTTCCGTGAGATCGTACTTCATTCTGAGGTACTTGTCGTTGTCCTCAGCCTGGAGCACAGGGTTATTGACAGGAGTATCGGGGATATTTATAACTCCCACGATCTCATTGTTTATATCGTAGAGCTTTCTTGCTCCGTCAAGCATACCGTTATAGTGCTTGCGCGGGTCTCCCTCGGAAGTATCCTCGATCACCACCTGGGGTTCGCGTTCCGCATAGAGATCATATATCTCCATGATCTCGTTGTTTTTCTTTTTGCTTGTCCAGCGGTCGTAGTAATAATCAGCTATGCGGCAGCCGCAGATGATTATCGCGATCATGCTGCAAAGGAACACAGCTTTTCTTATGCACTCCCCGACGCTGTCTCCCTTATGAGGGAAAAGCCCGATAAAGCGCTGTTTAAGACTTTTCTTGCTTTTCTTCTTTTTATGCTTTTTCTTAACTTCGGCAGCATCAGCCGCAGCCTGTTCTGCAGGCGCCGGATTGATCTGCGCTTTATTATCAATAGTTTCCGCAGTATCCGTGCGCAGCTTTTCATCAGGCACGCTGAATACCTCGGTATCAGCTTCTTTCTTTTCGGGTACATTTTCTTCAGCCGCCGGCTCTGTTTCATCTGCCGGCAGCACACCGGCAGCTTCATCTTCGTAAACAACGTCCGGAGCCTGTCCCTCGTCAATGATGTCTGAAGCTTCATCTCCGTAAACAACACCGGGAGCTGTTCCATCATAAACAGTATCAGAGACCTGATCCTCATAAATGAGATCATTAGCCTCCTCAGCGTCAGTTTTTATCGGAATAGTATCTTCCGGTACAGATCCGCCGTATACAGGCATCTCATCTCCGATAGGGTCTCCTGTGCCGGCAAACTCTGTAAAGTCACCTGCTATCTCCTCTGCGATCTCTTTAAGCTCCGCCTGAACAGGAGTTCCCAATTCTGGGATAAGATCAGATATATCAGGAACAGCGTTAGCAGCTGATAATTCAGCGGCTTTTGCAGCCTCTTCAGCTCTTTTTGCAGCAAGAGCCTTTTCATATGCGATAGCAGCGTCAAGCTCGTCGAGTATATCAGCCGCAGTGGACTGCTTTTTTTCTTTAGCCCTCAATATGCGGTCGGATATACTTTCCGTGCGTTCGATTTCCGTTTTATTCTCATAGGTCGTGGGAGCGACCTCAGCCTCTCCGTGTATAGACCTTCTTATAGCCTTTATTTTCTCAGCTCTGCGCTGAGCCTCTGAGCTAACTTCATTGAATTTGTCGCTCATCAGTCTGTGATCGCCTCCATCAGCATTTTTTCTACAGTTTCAAAAGCGTAAGCAGCCGCGCATTTTCTGATATTGCTCCTGCTCATATCGCTGAGCTTCCAAAGCTCCGGCAGTCTGACAAACTCCCTGCCGCAGATATCGAAACCGATATATACCGTTCCGACGGGCGTTTCCGCAGTTCCGCCCGAAGGACCTGCTATACCCGTAACGGAAACACACACATCTGCACCCGAACACTTTTTAAGTCCCCTGACCATACTAAGTGCCGTCTGTTCGCTTACCACGCCGAAAGTCTCTATAGTTCCGGCAGGCACCCCCAGAAATTCAGTCTTTATGCGCTCGGAATAAGTACATAATCCCAGTTCAAAGACCGCAGACGCGCCCGATACTGATGTTATAAGTTCAGAAAGAAGTCCGCCGGTACAGCTTTCAGCCGTAGCGATAGTCAGACCTTTCCGTTCTAATAATTTTACAACATTTGTGACTGTTTTGTCAAGTTTATCGGTGTCACATTCAGAAAAATCAACGCTAACCACTAAATCGCCGTCCTTGCTTTAGTTTACATTATACAAAAAAGATGTGATTATTTTGTGAAAAACTTA
>Ga0265298_10006904_pt1 | contig 13919 bp, 15 predicted proteins | sample AusTroGonzalo_MG_3_FD_193486 | JGI IMG/M metagenome (GOLD analysis project Ga0265298, IMG submission 193486) | Bovine rumen microbial communities from tropical cattle in Woodstock, Queensland, Australia - Gonzalo_01 | ecosystem: Host-associated > Mammals > Digestive system > Stomach > Rumen ...
GCAGGCGCTGAAGAATCATCATATGATGTTCAGCGAGGCAGCAGAGATTGCCCGGGAAAACGCGCCGGCCACGCTGCTGCTGACCCATTTCAGCACGAGTCTGGAGGATCCGGAAAGCCGGCTGGACATCGCCCGGGAGATTTTCGAAAAAACCCGGACGGCTTCAGACGGACAGATTATTACCCTGCGATATCCGGAAAAAAATAACGAAAAGGCCCGGATCAGTCTGCAGAATGATGAATAAGAAAGAACAGGCAGAGGAGAAGGCATGGATCAGTTTGTGCTGAAGGCGCCGTACAGCGCGTCGGGCGATCAGCCGCAGGCCATAGAAGCACTGGCAGCCGGCGTGAAAGCGGGACTGAAAGATCAGATTCTGCTCGGCGTGACCGGAAGCGGAAAGACTTTTACGATGGCAAGCGTGATTGAAAAGGTTCAGAAACCGACGCTGGTTATCGCCCACAATAAAACGCTGGCGGCACAGCTGTGCAGCGAACTGCGGGCATTCTTTCCGGACAGCCGGGTCGAGTACTTTGTTTCCTATTATGACTATTATCAGCCGGAAGCCTATATCGCATCCTCCGACACCTATATCGAGAAGGATGCATCCGTCAACGACGAGATTGACCGGCTTCGCCATTCGGCGACCGCGGCACTGCGGGAGAGAAAAGACGTCATTATTGTTGCTTCCGTGAGCTGCATTTATTCGATGGGAGACCCCAGCGAATACGAAGGGCAAATGATCAGCCTCCGGCCGGGTACGGAATACCCCCGGCAGAAGCTGCTTCGGGATCTGATCGATATCCAGTATGAGCGCAATGACACGGATTTTGAACGCGGATCCTTCCGGGTACGGGGAGATGTGATTGAGATCATTCCCGCGGGAGAAAAGGAGCACGCCCTCCGGGTTGAAATGTTCGGGGACGAGATTGACCGGATTTCCCAGATTGACGCGGTGAGCGGGCATGTGCTTGCGACGCTTGAGCACGCGGCGCTTTTTCCGGCAACGCACTACGCGACGGATCCGGAACACCTGGAGGAACACATCGGGGAAATCGAACAGGATCTTCAGAAACGGATTGAGGAGTTCGAGGCACAGGGCTTGCTTCTGGAAGCCCAGCGAATTGCGCAGCGCACCCGTTACGACATCGAAATGATGCGGGAAATCGGTTACTGCCAGGGGATTGAAAATTATTCGCGGTATTTTGACGGCCGGAAACCGGGGGACGCGCCTTACACGCTGCTGGACTATTTTCCGGGCGAGTTCCTGGTCATGATCGACGAAAGCCACGTAACGGTTCCGCAGATCCGGGCCATGTACAACGGGGACCGGGCACGGAAGGAAATGCTCGTGAAATACGGTTTCCGGCTGCCGTCGGCTTTTGACAACCGGCCGCTGCTGTTTGAAGAATTCGAGCAGCGGATCGGCCAGACGATCTATGTTTCCGCGACGCCCGGGCCCTATGAACGGGAACGGACGCAGCAGACGGTTGAACAGATCATCCGTCCGACGGGACTGCTGGATCCTCAGGTGCTTCTTCGCAAGGCGACCGGGCAGGTGGACGACCTGGTGGGCGAGATCCGGAGCGTTACGGAAAAAGGCGAACGGGTGCTGGTGACCACGCTGACAAAACGCATGGCGGAAAGCCTGACGGACTACCTCCGGGAACTGGACATCCGGGTCCGCTATCTGCACAGCGACATCCAGACGATGGAACGGATGGAACTGCTGCGGGATCTGCGGCTTGGCGAATACGACGTGCTGGTCGGGATCAACCTCCTGCGGGAGGGCCTCGATCTGCCGGAGGTCGCGCTGGTGGCGATTCTGGATGCGGACAAGGAAGGTTTCCTGCGCAGCGAGACTTCCCTGGTTCAGACCATCGGCCGCGCGGCCCGGAACGTTGACGGAAGAGTGATTCTTTACGGGGACACGCTGACGGAGAGCATGGCCAAAGCCGTGTCGGAAACCAACCGGCGGCGGGCAATCCAGGAAGCATATAACCGGGAGCACGGAATTACGCCGGAGACCGTCCGCAACGCGATCCGTTCCGTTCTTGAAGTCACTCGGAAGGTCGAAGAAACCGCGCCGGAGACACTGACGGAGGAAGAACGCGACGCGCTGATGCGGCGGATTGAAGAGGAAATGATCGGAGCAGCCAAAGAACTTGAGTTTGAACGGGCTGCCGCGCTGCGGGATCAGCTGCTGCAGCTCCGGGGAGACGCGCCAATGAAGGACGATATGCAGCAGAGAAGGCACAGAAGAAGGGAGAGATCAAGAAAAAGTGAACACTGAGAACAAAAAGAAAGAAGGAATCGGCCTCTGGTTCCTGCCCCTTGTGACGGCGGCTCCGATTCTGGCTGCGGGGGCTTTCGGGATCCTCCGGTTCGGACCGAAAATTCATAAACTCCTGAATATCCTGATCAAACTGGTGGTGAAAGCATGAGCGGCATCCAAGCGAGAGGGGCGACGAAGGCCGAACGCGTATGCGCCTGGATCGCGGCTTTCCTGCTGGCCGCTTTCCTGAGCGTTACCATTCTCGGAATGACGGCAGTGCAGATGATTACATCCGCCGGGCTGCATCTCAATGTTGCAGCGGACGAAGGAATGCTGGACAGGCAATATCGTCAGATCTGCGATAATATTGACGAGATGGCGGCGGAATACGGTTTTTCGGCGGAAAACGTGAAAGCAACGATCAGCAGGGACGAGCTGAAAGAAATGAACCGGAAGTCGGCGGAATGGTGGACAGGGCTGCTGACGGAAGGTGAAGGCGGGGTGTTTCCCCGGTGGAATATCGGAGCGATTCAGGACATCATCTATACAGCCGCGGAGGAGAAGACGCTGACGGAAGACGCGCAGAACGTGATCAGCGACCTGCGGGAAATGATTGAGGACACCGTATTCCCCCTGCGGGAGACCACCATCACCTTCGGATCGAAAATGGCAAGGGACATGGCGGACATCCGCGGGATTATCCGGGCTGTCCGTCAGCTGCCGATGCTCGGCCTGGCGGCGAGCCTGGCCTGCGCGGGACTGATCATGCTGCTGCTGGGACGGGAGATCTTCCTGAGTCTGAAATATTACGGGACTGCGCTGGCGGCAGCCGGTATCGTCACGCTGGCCGGATGCATCGGAATCCTGGTGATGAAGTCGGACGGGATGCTGCAGGAAGCGTCGGCGGGACTGGCGGAAGAATTCCGGGCACTGTTCGGAAAGCTGGCGCTTGGGACCGGGCTGGTCGGAATCCTGCTGGTTGTTGCGGGATATCTTTGTCTGTTTTGTTTCAGCAGGAAAAAGAAACGTGAAACAGCGGGGTCCGAAGCATGAAGCGAATCATTACCGAACATACCATCCGGTCGCCTAAAATTCCGGAAAAGCTGGTGCTTGCCGTAGCCTCGGATATCCACAGCGCGCCTTTCGGAGATATGCTGGAAGACTTTGCGGCATGCGACGCGCTTCTGATTCCCGGGGATCTGGTGGACAGACACCGGCGGGACAACAGGAACGCGGAACGCTTTCTGCAGGAGGTTCCGGAAATCGTACCGGTTTTCTATTCGCTTGGGAACCATGAAATCAAATACAGGGAATCAGATGCCTATCTGGCGCGGGCGGCGGCAAGCAAAATGACGCTTTTGCGGGATGAAAGCTGCCTGTTCCGGGGCATCCGTATCGGCGGCCTGAGCAGCAGGAAAAAGGGCCCGCCGGATCTCGGATTTCTGGAAAGATTTGAGAAAGAGAAGGAATTCAGGCTGCTGCTCTGTCATCACCCGGAGGTTTACCGCGACTATGTCCGGGGGAGGAATATCGACTTTACTCTCTGCGGGCACGCTCACGGCGGACAGATCCAGCTGTTCGGGCGGGGACTTTACGCGCCGGGACAGGGGCTATTGCCGAAACTGACCCACGGAATTCATGACAACGGAAAGGTCATGATCTCCCGGGGAATGACAAACGCTGCAAAACCGAGGATTCCACGGATCAACAATCCGTGTGAGTTGATTATTCTGAAACTGGAACCGGACAAAGGAGGAAAACAAGGATGAATCAGGAAGACCTGCAACTGCTGATGGACTGGTTTGAACAGAACAAGGATCACAAGCTGAACTTTATCGAAAAGGAAGCCATCAAACTGGCGGTCAGGAAGGCCGACACGGTCGGCGATCTGCTGCAGACTGCGCTGGGACTGCTGAAGGGCGGAAAATAAACAAAGAAACAGCCTGCCGAAGAAAACCGGCAGGCTGTTTGATCGAAATGACCACGGCGGCTGAAAACCGTCCTTATTCATCATCCGAAACCACCCAGCTGGTGGGGTCGCTTTCATATTTTGCCCGGCAGGCGGCGTCCAGCTGCTGCTGGGTGGAAAGGTTGGCCCAGCCGAGGGGGCGGAGGTTTCGCTCCTGCTGAAAGGCCTGGAGCGCTTTATTTGTCGCGTTTCCGAAGGTTCCGTTCACATACTGCGGATCCAGCAGCCCGAGATAGACGAGCTTTTCCTGGAGCTGACGGACTTTTTCACCTCGGTTCCCGAAGTGCATGGTGATGTCCGCGACGTCGTGGACCGTTCCGTAACCGAGAATTCTTCCGTCCAGGAGGCTGTAGGTGTTGCGGGCAACGGCAACGGGGGCGTTTCCCTCAATCACATGGATCAGAATGCCTCCGGTTTCCGGATCCCGGGAACAATACTCCACCATGGCGACATGGTCGGTATCCACCCCACTCGTGAATGTCAGGAAAATCCAGTCCCCCGGCTGGGGAACATAATCCCCGGGGGAAATATAGGAATCCGCACCCTTCAACCATTCATATCCCCAGTCTTCAATGATGCCTTTGCGGATCACATAGCGGCCGGCGGTGATAAACCAGTCGCGGCCTTCATTGGACCCGGTATAGAGCGGATAAACCTCATTGAGCAGGGAGGTTCCGTACTGCTGATCCACCTGATCCACACACCAGCCGAGAAATTCGGCGCACCACTGGCAATAGGGGTCGCCGATCCATTCGCCGTATTTGGTCCGGCCGTGATCCTCGGTGTATCCGACCTCGCCGGACGCAACATCCAGCAGGTGCGTCACATAGTCCGGCACGTCCCACTGCGGCGGGATGACTTCTCCCTCTGCCCGGCAGAAGCCGGCCGGGAGCATCATCAGAAGCATCAGTACAAGCAGACAGCAGCTCCGGCGCATAGGAAACCTCCTTCCCGAAAAACGAAAACAGGCGGGTGATCTGCACCACCTGCCTGTGATTATACCACAAAATCCGATTATTTGATTTCGACGGTTGCACCGACGGCCTTGAACTGCTCGGCGATCTTTTCGGCTTCTTCCTTGGAGACAGCTTCCTTGATGGTCTTGGGAGCGGACTCGACGATGTCCTTGGCTTCCTTCAGGCCCAGGCCGGAAACGACTTCGCGGACAACCTTGATGACCTTGATCTTTTCGGAGCCGGCATCCTTCAGCACGACGTCGAACTCGGTCTTTTCTTCTTCAGCAGCGGCAGCAGCGCCACCGGCAGCGGGGCCGCCGGCCACGGCGATCGCGCCGGTTACACCGAACTTTTCTTTCATGGCATCAACCAGTTCTTTAACCTGCAGCAGGGTCATACCTTCTACTGCTTCAAGAATCTCCTGAATATTCATTATGATTTCCTCCAAATAAATAATTTTGTCAGGCGGCAATCAGGCCGCGGGGGACATCAGGCGGCTTCCTTCTTTTCGGCGATCTGCTCGAGAACGGAGACCAGCGCAGATACGGGGGAAACGAGACAACCGACCATGGTGGCCAGCAGTTCTTCCCGGCTCGGGGTGGCGGCGAGTTCCTTGATGGCGGCAACGTCCATTACTTCCGTGCCCATCAGGCCGCCCTTGATCTCAAGAGAGGTTAGCTTGTTCTTTTCGATAAAAGTGGAAATAATCTTCGGCGCAGCCGTGACATCCTTTTCACCGAAAACGAAAGCATTGGGGCCTTCCAGCAGAGCGTCCAGCCCTTCGATGTTCAGCTCTTTCAGCGCACGCAGAACCAGACGGTTCTTCAGAACGCAGTAGTGTACATCGTTTTCACGGCACTGCTTGCGCAGAGCGGTGACCTGTTCCACCGTCAGTCCACTGTAGGAGCAGATGACCATGGATTCAGCATTTTTAAACTTCTCAATAATTTCGGACACGACCTGTTTTTTCAGTTCGAGATTGCTGCTCATTGTACGTGTTGCACCTCCTGTCCGGTTCAGAATAAAGAAACCCTTGCGTGCAGGCGCAAGGGAAAAAAGCAAGATCCTCTTACACCTCGGCAGGCGGGCAAACCCTTTAAACCGCGGGAGCGGTACCGGCTGTCTTCGGCACTGGTTCCTCAAAACCTTGGGTACCTTATCACACAGCAGGGGGAATTGTCAAGGGGCGGTTGAGAAACAAATCACCGGGGTTGAGAAACAAATCACCGGGGAGTGAGAGACAATTCCGGGTTTTGAACCGGAAAACGAGTTTTCAGCAACAAATTTGTTACAAATAATGGACGAATAAAAAGAAAAGAAAAAGAAAATATTAAGCATATTGTTGACATTGTAATAAAATCGTAATAAAATAAAATTGATTATCGTGGGAAAGGAGGTCTATGCATGAAAAAGTTTAGGCTCTTTTTTGCTTTGGCCAGTATCCTTTGCCTGATTCCTCTGTTTTCGGCAGTGGCACAGACAGGAACCGTGACGGCGGACACCCTGAACATTCGGGCAAGCGCATCAACGGAAAGCAATGTGGTCGGCGTTGTTCATTCGGGAGACAAGGTAACGATTAAAGATACTTCCGGGAGCTGGTACAAGATTTCCTGCAACGGCAAATCCGGCTATGTTTATAAAAAGTATGTAAGCTTATCCTCCGGCGGATCTTCCGGCGGCAGTTCGTCGGACGGAACCTGCCAGATCGGCGACAGCGGCAGCGCGGTGCGTAAGGTGCAAAAGCGTCTGATTGCCCTGGGATATCTGAGCGGCAGTGCGGACGGCAGTTTCGGAAATATGACCAAAGATGCCGTAAAGGCTTTCCAGCAAAACAACGGACTGAAAGTGACCGGAAAAGTCAACTCCACGACGCTGTACAAACTGGACAGCAGCAGCGCCGTAAAGGCAGGCGAGTCTTCTTCATCTTCTTCCTCCTCATCTTCGGACGGAACCTGCTCACCGGGAGACACCGGGGCTGCGGTTCGCAAGGTTCAGAAACGGCTGATTGCCTTGGGATATCTTGATGGCAGTGCGGACGGCGACTACGGGAATATGACAAAAAATGCCGTGAAGGCGTTCCAGAAGCGGAACGGACTGAGCGTTACCGGCTCGGTCAACTCCAAAACGTTGGCTAAACTGAACAGCTCCGACGCAAAAAAAGCAGTATCGGACAGTTCATCTTCCAACGGGACAGAAAAGGTCAACTGGTTTAAGGGCGGATCCGATATTGTCCCGCATCATACGGTTTTCAAAGTGAAGGACTGTCGGACGGGGAAGGTTTTTACATGCAGACGCTGGACCGGATACAACCATATGGATGTGGAACCGTATACTTATTCAGATACGCAGACGATCCTGAGTATTGTCGGTCATTGGACCTGGAAACGGCGGCCGGTGCTTGTGAAATACAACGGACATGTTTACGCTGCATCCATGAATGCCATGCCGCACGGGACATCCACCATCAGCAACAACGGATTTGACGGTCACTTCTGTATTCATTTCTACAAAAGCAAAACACATGAATCAGACCAGGTGGACAGTGAACATCAGAGATGCGTAGAGGAGGCTTCCAATTATTCCTGGTGAGTCTTCTGAAGAACCGAAAGATGTGCTGTGACCGCTGATATCCCGGTATACGGAATGTATGCCGGGTTTATCATGTGCTGGTCAGGCTGCTTTTTGCATGATATCAAGTTTTATGTTTTACAAGTAAGAAAAATATGATATACTTTTCAAGTTATGACGCGATGAACAGGAGGATGACTATGCTGACACAGGCTCCCCGGGGGACGAAAGATGTACTGCCCGCGGAAAGTTACCGCTGGCAGTATCTGGAATCGAAAATGCGTGCGGCAGCCGCTTTGGCGGGATACCGCGAGGTGAGAACCCCGGTTTTTGAACATACTGAGCTGTTTCTGCGCGGAGTCGGGGATACAACCGATATTGTTCAGAAGGAAATGTATACTTTCAGGGACAAAGGCGACCGCTCCGTTACGCTGAAGCCTGAAGGAACAGCCGGGGCTGTACGGTGTTTTCTGGAACACAATCTTTATGCGGACGCACTGCCTTGCAAGATGTATTATCTGAACGCCCCGATTTTTCGTTATGAGAATCCCCAGAGCGGACGCCTTCGGGAGCATCACCAGTTCGGTCTGGAATGCTTCGGGGCGAAAGAGGCAACGGCGGACGCGGAGCTGATTCTGCTGGCTTATCATCTGCTGCAGGATCTGGGGGTCAAAAACCTGAGCGTTGAGATCAACAGCATCGGCTGTCCGAAATGCCGCCCGGTCTATCACAGTCGGTTGAAGGATTTCCTCGGTGGACGGATGGATCAAATGTGCGAAACCTGCCGGGAACGTTTTCAGCGGAATCCGCTGCGGGTGCTGGACTGCAAGGAAAAGAAATGCCAGGAGATCACGAAGGACGCTCCGAGTATGCTGGACTTGCTTTGCGACGAATGCAGGATGCACTTTGATCAGCTGCAGCAGTGTCTGACACAGGCAGGCATTCCGTATCGGGTGAACAGCCGGATCGTTCGGGGCCTGGATTACTACACAAAAACCGTTTTTGAACTTGTTACGGAAACGAAAGAAGGGAAGCTGACGGTTTGCGGCGGGGGCAGATACGACAATCTGGTTGCGCAGATCGGAGAACAGGACATTCCGGCGGTCGGATTCGGCATGGGACTTGAACGGGTTCTGATGCTGCTGGATGCGGATGGTGTTGAAATCCCGAAGACAGGCCAGTACGACATATTTGTTACCTATATGGGAGAAAACCGGCTGCACGCATTCGACCTGGTTCAACAGATGCGCCGGGCAGGGATTCGGGCTGATCTGGATCACTGCGGACGCAGCCTGAAGGCCCAATTTAAATATGCCAATAAGACAGGTGCTCCGCTGACCGCTGTCATCGGTGATGAGGAAGCTGCGGGAGGCAATGTGAAGATCAAAAACATGGCAAGCGGCGAGGAAGCTACGGTTTCAGTGCAGCATGCCTGCGAAACAGTCCGCACAATGCTCGGACAGGAAAAGGAGTAAGAACAATGCAGAACAGAACGCATACATGCAATGAACTCCGGCTTGAGAATGCCGGAGAAAAGGTCCGTCTGAGCGGATGGGTCGAAAACGTCCGGGAAGTGGGCGGCAATCTGGCCTTTGTCGTGCTGCGGGATTTTTACGGATGTACCCAGCTGGTGGCAGAGGATGAGAAGATTCTGAACATCTTCCTGGGCCTGAACAAGGAAAGTGTCGTTTCAGTAACCGGGACTGTCCGGGAACGCGCCAGCAAGAATCCGAAAATGGAAACCGGGGATATCGAAGTTGTGCCGGACGGGGTTGAGGTGCTCGGAAAGTGCCGGTATAACGCGCTTCCGTTCCAGATCAACAGAAGCCGGGAAGCGGACGAAAGCATACGGCTGAAGTACAGGTATCTGGACCTGCGGAATCCTGAGGTTAAGAAGAATATCGTGCTCCGGTGCAACGTGGTGAGCGCACTTCGCCAGGCGATGACGGAGCACGGGTTCCTTGAAATTACGACACCGATTCTGACAGCATCCTCCCCCGAAGGGGCGAGAGACTATCTTGTACCCGCGCGGAAGCATCCGGGCATGTTCTATGCGTTGCCGCAGGCGCCTCAGCAGTTCAAACAGCTGCTGATGACCAGTGGGTTTGACCGGTATTTCCAGATAGCGCCGTGCTTCCGGGACGAGGATGCGCGCGGTGACAGAAGCCCTGGTGAATTCTACCAGCTGGACATGGAAATGGCTTTTGCCGGACAGGAAGATGTGTTCGCTGTGCTGGAGGATGTGCTTCCGCCGGTGTTTTCCCGCTTCGGAAAGTACCATACGGCATCATCGGCTCCTTTTCGCCGGATTCCCTACCTGGAAGCCATGGAGACATACGGAACGGACAAACCGGATTTGCGGATTGACCTGACAGTGACGGATGTGACCGGACTGATCGGAGACTGCGGATTCGGTCCGTTTGAAGGAAATGTCGTGAAAGCAATTCCTGTGACGGATTTCAGCGCGACACGGAAGCAGATCGACAAGTTTTGCGCGGATGTTGAAGTCGTCAGCGGAAACAAAAGCTATTGGTTCAAGCTGGACGAGAACGGGGAAATCAGCGGAGGGATTGCCAAATTCCTGCAGGAGAAGAAAGATGAGATTATCCGTACGCTGAACCTGAGACCGAACACGTTTGTGGCGCTCTCGGCCGGAAAAAAAGGCGCAGCACAGAAAACGGCCGGCGTGTTGATCCGCAAGCTGGGCGAGCTCTGCCCGAACCACATGGACGCGGAAAAATACGAATTCTGCTGGATCGTCGATTTCCCGATGTATGAGATCGGCGAAGAAAGCGGAGAACTGGAATTCTGCCACAATCCCTTCTCCATGCCCAACGGCGGGCTTGACATCCTGAACAAAGCCGCGGCCGGTGAAGTGGATCCGCTGGAAATCACTGCTTTCCAGTATGACCTGGTTTGCAACGGGGTGGAGCTTTCCTCCGGTGCCGTTCGAAACCATGATCCGGAGATCATGATTAAGGCGTTTGAGATGGTCCGCCTGGGCGAAGAAGACGTCAAGGCCAAGTTCCCGGCCATGTACAACGCCTTCTGCTATGGTGCGCCGCCTCATGCCGGTATTGCTCCCGGCGTGGACCGGATGGTGATGCTGCTGGCAGGAGAGGATTCCATCCGCGAAGTCATTCCTTTTCCGATGAACAAGAACGCTCAGGATGTCATGATGGGCGCCCCGGGACCGGTGGAACAAAAGCAGCTTGATGAACTGCACATCCGGATTGCAGAGGAAGAAAAGAAACCGGAAACCGCGGACGCCGAGTAACCAAGAGGATCGGTTGCCAAAAAAACGAAAATCTGATATAATATCTTCAATCTGTACCATTGAATTCTGATCTCCAACAAAGGAGGATTTGACACATGGCTGCCAAAAAAGACGCGAACGCGATGCCCGTGACACAGGAAAACGATACGACCCCTTCCGCAAAAATCACTTACGCAAACGAAGTGGTCGCCATTATTGCGGGACTTGCTGCCAACGAGGTTGAAGGTATTGCCGGGATGTGCAGCATCAGCGGAAACATTCTGAACAAGAACCGGAACGTCACCAAGGGCGTCAAGGTTGAGATCGGCACGGAAGAAGCAGCGGTGGATCTGTATGTGATTGTCGAATACGGAACCCCGATCCAGCGGGCGGCCATGGACGCCCAGGAGAATGTTCGGAAGGCGATCGAATCCATGACGGGTCTTCACGTCGTACGCGTGGATGTCCATGTTCAGGGTGTGAGTTTTGAGAAAGAAAATAATGCCCAGAGCAACATTCTGCAGTCCGGTGCCGAAAACGTGGCGTTGGAAGCAGGAAGTACGGAGCCGGAAATGCTGACGGAACCGGAGCAACCGAAACCTGCGAAAAAACCGGTGGCAAAAGCGGAGGAAAAAGCCGAGGAAAAACCAGAGAATGAGCCGGCAGAGAAGAAACCCGCAAAGCCCAGGACAAAAAACGCCAAGGCAAAGAAAGACGCAACAGCTGAACCTTCAAACGAGGAAAAACCGGAGAAAGAAGCCTGAACTGTTTTCTGACAGAGGAATGTTCCTCTGTCTTTCTGACTTTTCTGAGAAGTGAGGGATGACAATGAAAATTCGCATTCTGGACCGTATTCTGGTGGCTGTTGCGGGCCTGATTCTGATAATGGCCTGCGCGGGCCTCGTGGCTCAGGTGTTTTTCGGCGTGGATGTGGCCGGCACCGTTACCGGGGTGCTGAGCGTTGATACGACTCCGCGAAAAATCCTGCTTGGTTTTGTGGCGGCCATTCTTCTGATTCTCGGTGTATACTGTCTCTCAGTGCTGTTCCGGCACCCGAGCGGGAAAGACAGGTTTATTCTTCAGAAGCTGGAAAACGGTGATCTCGCGATTTCTCTGGAAACGCTGGAAACCATGGTGCGTAAATGCGTGGAACAACACGAGGAAATCAAGACGGAAAGCATCCGCCTTGAGAATGAACGAGACGGCCTGCTCATCACTATTCGCGGGATTGTGGCCGGCGGGGTCAGCATTCCGCTGACGGTGGACAACATGCAGAAGCAGATCAAACAGTATGTGACGGCCTGCAGCGGCGTGGAGATCAAGGGTGTCCGGGTTCAGATTGAATCTACCGGAGAAGATGCGAAGGACGCACCTTTCCTGATCGAGCCGCCGGCCAGGCTGCCAAAGGGTACGGAAGAAGTAAAAACAGAAGAGATTCCGGAGACGTCAGCAGCTGAAGCGGCAACGCTTTCAGAAAAGACGGAAGAGGTTCCGGCAGCTGAAACCTCGGCAACTTCCGACAGCGCTGCGGCGGCAGCTCTGGCGGCTGCCGAGAGTATGAAAAACAGTTATGACTTTGAAGAAGATGATCGGCCGATTCATCAGCAACTTTTCAGCACCCAAGAGGAACCGTGCATTATGCCGCTCCCGCCTGAAAACCTTGTGAACAGCGAAGAGGACACTTCAGTTCCGGCGGAAACCACGGAAACCGTGGAAGCAACGGTGGCATCGGAACCTGAAGAAACGGTAAAAACCGAAGAAGAACCAGAAGCGGCGATGCCCGAAACAGCTGAAACAGAAGCGGAAAAATCTGCCGAGGCCGAAGCAAAAACGGAAGAATCCGCCACGGATGAAACGAAAGGAGAAGAAAACGCATGAGAAAGTTGAAAATGGGTACTCCCGCCATGGGGATTGCAATCGGTCTGGGGCTGGTTGGCATTGCTGTGCTTATTATGCTGATCGGATTCTGGAAGACGCTGCTGCTGGTGGCTCTTTTCGGCATCGGCTTTTTCCTCGGAACGGTTGAAAACAAACAGGAGTTTATCAAGGACACCGCCAACAAGATTATTCCGGAAAAAGAAGCCAAGGTTATTGATCTGAAAAGCGAAATCACCAGGGAACAGGAAGAACATTTGGCACCGGAAATGACGGAAGTACCCAGAGAGCAGGCGACTGCAGAAAAAGAAGACGGAGAATAAAACACATGTCCAGAACAACCGCGCGCTCCGCTGCCATGCAAATGATCTTTGAAAAAGTTTCAGGAGGTCAGGGCGGAGAGGAAACGCTGAAGATGGTATACGACGAACTTCGGGAGAACGAAATTCCCGGAGAGACGAAAATCGGAAAAAAAGAACCGGATGAAGAAGACCGGGCGTTTATTTCGGAAACGTTCAACGGGGTACTGAGCCATCTGGAAGAACTGGATGAACTCATCGGAAAAACCGCAAAAGGCTGGCCCATTGACCGTATGTCACTGGTGGATCTTACGATCCTGCGGCTTGCGGTCTGGGAAATTCTGTACAATCCGGATGTGCCTGCGAATGTTTCGGTTTCCGAAGCACTGGAACTGACGGAAAGGTATTCTGACCCGGAGGACAAACCTTTTGTAAACGGTATTCTGGGTACAGTTGTACGGGAACATCAGGCATGAACATTGCGGTACTCGGACTGGATACCAGCAACTACAGAACCAGTGTTGCCCTGGTGAACGACGGCGGGGAGATTCTCCTGAATTTCAGGGAATTGCTTCCCGTATCCGCAGGCGAACGAGGGCTGCGTCAGAACGAAGCCGTTTTTGCTCATCTGCGACAGCTGGCGGCGGCGGAGGACGTTCTGCGGAAAGCGGGGTACGGGTCTGTTGGCGCGGTGGCCGCCAGCACGGCTCCGCGGGACGGGGCT
>Ga0265298_10006905_pt1 | contig 13918 bp, 10 predicted proteins | sample AusTroGonzalo_MG_3_FD_193486 | JGI IMG/M metagenome (GOLD analysis project Ga0265298, IMG submission 193486) | Bovine rumen microbial communities from tropical cattle in Woodstock, Queensland, Australia - Gonzalo_01 | ecosystem: Host-associated > Mammals > Digestive system > Stomach > Rumen ...
CGGCAACCTGCCACCATAACGACCCTGAGCTGATGAACCTGGCGAAGCGGTTCGTGGAGACCCGGGACTGGTGGGATCCGATGCTCTTCTATCTCTGGGGCCACAGCTATGAGTTCGAGGCCCGTGATAACTGGCAGGTTATCGAGGATTTTGCAGCAGCTGTCAGCGGAAAAGATGATATCTGGTATGCCACCAATATCGAGATTTATGATTACTGTGAAGCCTTCAGCCATCTGGCCTTCAACATGGCTATGACCCTCTGCCATAACCCCACCGCAACGGACCTGTGGTTTGCCCAGGGCAAAAAGGAAATCCACGTCCCGGCGGGGCAGACGGTTTCCTTCTGAGTTGTTCAGAATAAACGACAAAGGCAGGCCGTGCGGCCTGCCTTTTGTATTGACGCGATACATTATTATACCAGCCGGATTACGTTCCAGGACAGTGCCGGAAGACGGACGATGACTTTCCCGTTTTCCGCTTTTCCGCCGCGGCCCTTTTTCGGCGTGACTTCATTGGGATTCTCTTCTGTATTGACTGCCTTGACATCGTCATGGTGCAGTACGGTATGCTCAGCGATCCTCAACTGACCGAATGCCCGCAGATCGCACTCCAGCGGGATTGCATCCTCCGTGTCCCGGTTCACCGCGAAGATCGTGAGACTGCCGTCGTCTCCAAGCACGGCTGCCGCGTCGACCAGCGGGACTTTCTCATAATCCCTGCAGTCGTACACCGGTGAGGAGATGATCGGCCTGAGAGCGGTGCCCCGGCCATACTTTGAGGCGTGCATCATGGGCCAGAAGATCGTCTGTGCCCATACACCGCCGCCGTTACGGGTCATGATCGGCGCAATCACGTTAACCAGCTGCGCCAGACAGGCTACTTTAACCCGGTCCGCGTTCCGGATAAAAGTGATGAGGATCGCGCCGGCCAGCAGAGCGTCTTCAAAATTGTAGACATCTTCCAGCAGCGGCAGCGCCCGGCCCCATTTGTCTGCCTTCATCACTTCCTTGTCCTGTTCGTTGGAGTGATACCAAACATTCCATTCATCAAAGGAAAGGTTCAGCTTTTTCTTTGCGTGCTTCTTTCCGGCTACTGCGTCACAGATGGCAACCACTTCCCGGATAAAATCATCCAGATCCATATTTCTGGCCAGGAAACCGGGGGTGTCGCCTGTAGGATTGCCATAATAACGGTGCAGGGATACATAGTCCACATTGTTGTAGCACTGGTCCAGCACCTCGTATTCCCAGGCGCCGAACGTAGGCATATCATGGGCGCAGCTGCCGCAGGCCACCAGTTCAATGGACGGATCGACCCATTTCATCATTTTGGCGGCCTCGTTGGCAGTCCGGCCGTATTCATAGGCGGTTTTCTGTCCCATCTGCCAGGGACCGTCCATTTCGTTTCCGAGGCACCAGAGCTTGATATCGAACGGCTTCTTCGCGCCGTTTTTGATCCGCAGGTCACTCCAGAAGCTTCCGCCGGGATGGTTGCAGTATTCCACTACGTTCCGGGCAGCGTCCCCGTCCCGGGTTCCCAGATTCACGGCATACATGATCTCTGTGTTGGCTTTTCTGGCCCATTCTGCGAACTCATGCAGGCCTACTTCGTTGGTTTCTGTTGTTCCCCAGGCCAGATCCAGCCGTTTCGGCCGCTTGTCCCGCGGCCCGATGGAATCCTCCCAGTTGAAACCGGATACAAAGTTTCCGCCGGGATAACGGACCACGGGGATACCCAGTTCCCGCACTTTTTCGATCACATCCCTGCGGAAACCGTTCCGGTCAGCCGTAGGATGATCTGGTTCATAGATGCCGCCGTATACCGCCCTGCCCAGGTGTTCGATGAATGAACCGTAAATCCGGGGATCGATTCGTCCGATCGTGTAGTCTTTATCCAGGATCATCTTGGCTTTCTTCATGATCTGTTGCTCCTTTTCTAGTCGGTCAGGCGGAAAACACCGGGATTCCGTCTGTGGTATAGGGTATTTTTCGCAGGAAGCAGTGCCGGTTCGGATCGCTCAGCGCGTCTCCTTTGAATCCGGGATAAGGCCGGGCGTGGAACACAAGGATGTCGTTTCCTTCGGCGTCTGTGGTGAAGGAATTATGACCCGGGCCATAAAGCCCGTTTTGTGCTTCTGTGGTCATCACCGGAACCGGTGACTTTTGCCATGCGTCCGGATCCAGAGGGTCACTGCCGGCTTTCAGGGTCAGCAGCCCCATGGCATATCGTTCGTCTGTGGCGCTGCCGGAGTAAGTCACATAAAGGTTCCCGTCATGCTGCAGGCAGCCGGGACCTTCGTTTACAAGGAAACCCTGGCATTCCCAGTCGTATTCCGGTACGGACAGCCTCACTGCCGGCAGTTTCAGTTCCAGCGCGTTTTTCATTTCCGCGATGTACAGATTGCTGTTTCCAGGAATATCAAAGTCTCGCTGCGCCCAGAGGAAATAACGCTTACTTTCGAATACTGTCACTGTGGAATCAATGGTAAAACTCTCCCAGCCTGTATTGATCCGGCCGGCTTCCAGGAATTCGCCTTCCATAGGATCGGGGCTTTCATTGACCAGCGCATAAGTCCGATGGTCAAAACAGCCGTTTTCATCAGCGCCGCCCCGGGCCGCGGCGAAATAAATATACCAGGCGCCGTCGATCCGGTGGATTTCCGGGGCCCAGATGTTGCAGCTCATCTCTCCGCTTTCATGACGGCTCCAGACCGTCTTTTCGGGTGCTGCGGCAATCCCTTCCAGTGTATCCGACTTCCGCAGGATAACCTTGTCAAAGGCCGGTACGGAGGCTGTGAAATAATAGTTTCCGTCCCGCCGGAGAATATAGGGATCCGCTCTTTGCTCAATGAACGGTCTCATGGGATCCCTCCTCTGCATGTCTTGTTTCTTCACTCAGCCATAGGCATTGCCCGTCGCTGCTGATTGCGCTGATGCTCATGACGGTGCCGCCGCGCTCGTCGTCCTGCTGCCACAGTGCAACGCCGTCATATGCTGTATCGTCCAGGATTATTTCCACCCTGCCGTCCTCTGCCAGGGTGTAGCTGCCCCTTTCTCCAAGCCTGCCGTTCTGAAGGATGATCCGTTCTGAACGCCTGGGTTCCTTGTTGCTGTCTGTGCCGTGAAGGATCAGATTATATGGCCCTTCCGGAAGCGAGGTGACCTTCTCAAAGCTTTCTCCCTGATAGCTCATCGGCATGACCAGCGGCCAGCCGTCGCGGGAAAGGAACATGGGGCGGATCTGCATGGCAAACCACCAGCCGGGCAGCGTCTGGGTCCGGGTATGATGGCAGAGCCAGAGCCTTTCGCCGTCAACTGCCACGGAGCAGTGTCCCGGTGCTTTGATCCCCTTGGAAAACCCGTCTCCGGGATCATGGCGCAGCTGATATCCGCCCATGAGCTTGACGCCGATCCGGCTTTCGTTTGCCGCCACAAGATCTGCCAGATTCCTGCCGTTGGCGTCCAGATAGGGACCCTCGATGTTCCTGGAACGGCCCACCCGGATATTGTAATCCTCGGACAGGGACCCGTATGAAAGGAAAAGATAATAGTACTCTGTTTGCGGAAGCCAGACCAGATAACTGCCTTCAGCCCGGCACCCGCGGAAACCGGCGATCCGCACGGGCTCTCCTTCAGCGAATCCTTCGTCGTTCAGTGCGGTCAGCCAGATCCCGCCGAAAAAGCTGCCCCAGGTCATATACTGTTTCCCGGAAGGGTCCGTGAAGAGACAGGGATCGATGGCGTTGGGCCGGGAAACAGCGTTCGCGTCGCTGCTGATGACGATCCCCTTATCAGTCCATGGGCCGAGGATGCTGTCTGAGACCGCCAGGCCAATGGCTGATCGTGTAGACCCGAATGTGGAGGCGCTGTAATACAGCCGCCATTGATTGCCGACCCTGATTGCCTCCGGCGCCCAGAGCCCCTGGTGCTCTTCCGGTTTCAGCCCCGCGGCGGCGATTTCTTCCGCGCATTGTTCCTCATAGTGGGAAAAAGCCGTTCCGATATATGTCCAATGGATCAGATCGTCCGAGACCCTGACCTGAAGGCCGCATTGATGGATATCTCCAGCGCTGGCGTCTGTGGAAAAGACATACCAGCGCCCGTCCTCGCCTTTGACAATGGAAGGATCATGGGCATTGACCGCGCCCCAGTCCTCCGGCCGGGTAATCAGCGATTCTTTTCCAAGATCCCGGAAATCAGCCGCACAGGATGCTGCCGGCAGCAGCAGAGCGATGGACAGGAACAGCAGCAAAACGGTTCTCAACTCAGTCTCTCCTTGTTATTCCTTCACCGCGGAGAACATCATGCTCTCAATGATCCAGCGCTGGAATAAGCCGTAGATGATCAGCACAGGCACGATCAGCATGACGCTGCCGGCCATGATCCGGGGCACATGGTTGTTGATTGCATACTGTTCGTTAAACTTGGCGATCATAACTGTCACTGGCTGCCAGGCCGGGTTCTTGATGAACAGGGTCGGCGCCAGGTAATCGTTCCAGGCGGCAATGAACCAGAGCACCCCATGGGCGCTCAGCGCCGGGATTGTCAGGGGCAGGATGATCTTCCAGTAGATCCGAAAATGCGAACAGCCGTCGATCTTCGCAGCTTCCACCAGCGAGTCCGGGATCCCGAAAAGAAACTGGCGCAGGAAGAAGATCATCATCACGTTTCCTGTCAGTTTCGGCAGGATCAGCGGCCAGGGCGTCTGCAGCAGATTGAGCTTAAAGAATGAAAACTGTCCGCTGAACAGCACATACTGGGGTACCATGATGGAAGGGAAAGGGATCATGATCGATCCCAGCAGGAAGAGGAACAGTCCGTTTCTTCCCTTGAAGCGGATCTTGGCGAAGGCATAGGCGGCGGCTACGGACACAAGGGATCCGGCGATCACCGGCGGGATCGAATACAGCGCCGTGTTCAGGAACCCCCGCAGCAGGTCGATCTCGCTCCAGATCTGGGTATAGCTTTCCGTGGTCCAAACCTGCGGCAGCAGGCCGCCGATATAGACATGCAGTTTCGGCTTGAAAGAAGTAAAGACCATCCAGATGAAAGGATACAGCATCAGCACGGAACCGAGGGCAAGCAGGGTGAAAATGATGATGTTGACGATCCTTTTGCGGTTTTTCATCTTATTTGTCCCCCTTTCCGTTCAGTTTGAACTGGATCAGGGTCAGGATGAAGACCACCACGGCAAGGAAGACGGCCACGGCGCTTCCGTATCCCGCCTTGGAGTTGACAAAGGTACGGTCATACAGATGGATCACCGTGGTAAAGGTCGAATTGTTCGGCCCGTTGCCGGTGAACATCAGCCGGGGTTCCACATACATCTGGGATCCGCCGATCACGCCGGTGACGATCAGGTAGAAGGTTACGGGCATCAGCAGCGGCAGGGTGATCTTCCGGAAAATCTGCCACCAGTTGGCCCCGTCCACCTGCGCTGCCTCATAATAGGAGCGGGAGATACCCTGCATACCGGCGATATACAGGATGATGGAACTGCCAAGCCCTTTCCAGACCGCCATGATAATGATGACCCATTTGGTATAGCCGGCGTGGCTCATCCAGTTGGGCGGATCACTGACGCCCAGCCACCGGAGGCCTGTGTTGATGATGCCTACGTCTGAATTGAAAATCTGCTGGAACACAAAGGTGATCGCGACCAGGCTGGAAATGACCGGGACGTAATAGATGACGCGGAACACCTTTTCATAGCGGGTGCCCCGGTTCATCGCCGCGGCCAGCAGCAGTGCGATCGCCAGGCCGATCGGGATACCGATCATGTAGTAGAAGGTGTTGCCAAGGCTCTGCCAGAAGAGCTTGTTGTTGAACATGTCAACGTAGTTCTTTACGCCCACGACCTTGGCCTTTTCGATGGCCTGTCCCATGGGCCAGGAGGTGAAGCTGGCATACACGGACATGCCGAAGGGGATCAGGATAAAGATCAGCATACCGATCAGGGGGATGGCGATCATTCCGTAGCCCCACAGGGCGTCTTTCTGTCTGTAGTTCAGCCCCCGCTGGCGCAGGTCAGGCGCGGCGACGCGCTTTCCGGCTGTCCGCTGCATGTGTTAGGCCTCCTTTTTTGTTTGTCCGCGTATCTGTCCGGACGGAACCTTCAGAGAAGAAATGAAGGAGGAGGGGGACCTCCTCCTTCATGTAGGGTTCAGGGGATCAGGGTTTGAACGCTTCCATCTCGTCGATCGCGTCGTTCAGCAGCTGCTGGGCATTGTCCTGGATGGATTCGCAGTAGGTGCGGACATCCATGGGGGTCACGCCCAGATCGCTCTTCTCGTAGAAGCTCCATACGCTGGTGAGGCCGGTGTTGAAGCCTTCGGTCAGCCACAGGTCGTTCCAGGTCATGGAGGATACTTCACGATGGCCGTTCTGGCCTTCCAGCATCCTCACGAACACCACGCGGGTCTCCGGGAAGTAGCTGTCGTCGGTCAGGTATTCGCCTTCAGCCATGTCCACCAGGTTCGGCAGCTGTCCGCCCTTCTTGGCCAGGAAGCGCTGCACTTCGGGATCCGCGCTCATGACATAGGCAAACTTGGCGGCCAGTTCCGGATACTTGCTCTGGGCGCTGACGCAGAAGCCCACGGAGTCGATACGGCCGACCCACTTGTCCTGGCGTTCTTCGATGGAAAGATCCTTGTAGGAGTCGCTGATGGGCCAGGGAGCCACGTCGAAGTCGAACCAGCTCTTGCCGGGGTTGACAGCCTCGTCAGTCTCGATGGCCTGGAAGGCGCCGACGTCCCAGGTGCCGCAGGGGAAGAACGCGCAGCGGCCGGCCAGGAATTTCAGGTAACCGGAGGTCTCATCCGTGGAGGAGCCGGAGCCGCCCAGCTCAACGATCTTCATGAAGCCTTCATAGCCTTCGATGAACTTGTCGGTGTTGAACAGCACCTGGGTGCAGTCCTCGTTCAGGTAGTCTCCGCCGGCGCCCCAGATAAAGGGCTTCAGGCAGAAGTCTTCCCACAGGTGGGTGCCGTAAACCTGCTTGGAGCCGGCAGTCTCGGGCAGGGTCTCATCCTCGAAGGTGCAGATCTTGCACAGTTCGGCGAACTCGGTGAAGGTGTAGACCGGCAGGTTGCCTTTTTCATCGATTTCCGGATAGAAGGGCAGGATGCCGTCGGCGATCGCCTGCTTGATTTCGGCGTCACGTTTTTTGATGATCGCCTTGTTCACGGTCATGGAGACGGCGGAGAAATCCTTGGGCAGGCCGTAGATCTTGCCTTCGCCTAGCTTGTTGGTCTCGGCGTCATACTTGTAGAGGTTCAGCGCTTCAGGCCAGATGGTGCCCAGCGTGCTCACATCCAGGTAATCATCCAGGGGAGCCACGGCTTCGGTCCATACGCGTTTGCGCACATCGCCGACGCCGAGGTAGAAGACGTCCGGGGCGTTGCCCGCGGTCAGGGACGCTTCCAGTTCGGGCCAGTACTGGTCACCGGAGACCCGGAAGTCAACGATGCAGTTGTTATCAGCTTCAAACTGCCTGATGACTTCTTCATACATGGCTTTTTCGTGTTCCTGGGCAAAGGTGTTCACGACGATGGTGGGTTTCTCTTCCGCGACCGCGATCGCCGCCCACAGCGTGGACAGCAGGCATACGGTCAGCAGCACTGCCAACAGTTTCTTCATGGTTCAGATCCTCCTTTTATTCTGAAGAGCGTTTCCCGCTCAACATTCCCGGTTAACATTAACGTTAATGTATTAAGTCAAAAAACAAAACGGGCATTCCATGAACAATCTGGTAAGAATTAACGTTATCATTAACGATAATGTTCTTTCGAAAAGCATGATACATCATCCCGGTTCAGCCTGTCAACCCCTTTTTGTGAATTTTTTTCGGAAAAAGATTGCTTCATTATATGATCTTTTTTCTGCCGGTTCGGATCCGCGGAATCAATTGACACTGCTGTCAGGAGTATGGTAGGATTACCCGTCATACATTAACGTTCATGGAGGACGCGGAAAAATGCAGAAGGATAAGGCGCGGGTAACACTCCTGGATATTGCCAACGCCACCGGCTATACCGTCAACACCGTTTCCCGGGCATTAAAGAATAAGGATGATATTTCGCGGGAAACCTGTGAACTGATCCAGCAGAAAGCCCGTGAGATGGGATATGTGAGAAACTATCTGGCCAGTTCCCTGCGCTCAGGCCGGACGAAAACGCTCGCCATGATCGCCGGCTCCATGATCAACCCCTTTTACGCGATCCTGGCCGACCTGATCCAGCAGGAGGCGGGCCGGCTCGGTTATAGTCTGTTCATTCTCTGTTCCCGGGACGATCCGGAGATGGAGATGAATGCTGTGGAGATGGCGCTTTCCCGGCAGGTGGACGGCGTGCTGATCACGCCCTGTTCCTTTGATTCTCCGGCCCTTGCCACGCTGCGCGCGTCAAAAGTTCCGTTTGTCCTCCTCAGCCGCTATCAGGAAAACACCCGTGACGATTGCGTTTACTGCAACGATGAGGAGGGCGGCTATCTTGCCGGAAAGTATCTGCTTGAAGCAGGTCACCGAAAGCTTGCGATGCTGACCTATCACCAGGTGGTTTTTTCCTCCCGCGAGCGCTTTTCCGGCTTCCGCCGGGCCTGCGCGGAGGCCGGGATTGCGGAGGAAGATATCTTCTTTGCCTGCCCGGAAAGCCCTGATGGGATTCTTCCGCAGCTTTGCTCCTGGATGGAAAAAGGAGTGACAGGCCTTTTCTCCTTTTGCGATGTGGAAGCCTGGAACACGATTACGCTCCTGGAGGGCGCCGGTTACCGTGTGCCGGGTGATCTGACCGTGGTAGGGTTCGACAATATCCTGGGCTATATCCAGTTCCCCAAACCGATCTCTTCCGTAGACTGCCATCTGCAGGAGGAAGCCTGCGCGGCGATCGACCTGATCCGCAGGCGGATCCATGATCCTTCGCTTCCTCCCCAGCAGATACGCCTTCCCGTTTCTTTTGTCCTGAGATAAGCTGAAATACCGGGACTGAAAAAGGAGCTGTGATCGTTTCACAACTCCTTCATTTTGTTTCAGAAGTCCTTCAGGTTTTCCGGGGACGGCTTTCTCTTTCCGTCCTGGATCTCATGCACGATCTCCACAATCCGGTCGTTGACCGGGGTGGGGATTCCTTTCTTTTTCCCCCATTCACACACCACGCCGTTGATCGCGTCGATCTCGCAGGGCTTGTTTTTTTTCAGGTCCTGCAGCATGGAGGGCTCGATGGCGGCGTGCTTTTTCATGGCGATGGGCATAATGAGCTTCGCGATGGCCTTCTTGATTGGGTTTGTCCAGTAGAAGAGGCTCACGATATCCTTGCCCTGCACCGGGGCAAAGGTGACGCCGGCGGCCCGGCCCACATCGATGACTTCCTTCATGCAGTCGGCGGCCAGGTCCCGGGCTTTCGGATCCTTTGTCACATCCCCGAAGGTGCCGCCCATCACGGTGCCCAGGCCGGAGAAGGTGGCGTTGATCAGCAGCTTGGACCAGCGGGCGCCGGGCAGGTTGGCCTCGATTTCCACGGGGCACATCTTTTCCAGCACGGCTTTCACTGCTTCCAGCCTGCCGTCCGGAATCCCGGGCATTTTGCCCATATGGAAGGACAGGCTGCCGGGATCGGAGGTCAGGCAGGCCTCGCCGGGAGCGGTCAGTGTGGCGCCCCATTCAACGGTGACCCCGATGGTCCGTTCCGCGCCGACGATTTCCGCCACGCTGTCCTCCGGAATGCCGTTCTGCAGGGTGGCGATCACGCCGTCATCCGCCAGGTAATCCTTCAGGAAAGTGACGGTTTCCCGGTTGTTCAGCTGTTTGGTCATCAGGAAGATGATGTCGTATTTTCCGCTCATTTCCTCCGGCAGCATCGCGCTGACCGGCACGGTCATGTCCACGGTGCCGGTGATCCGGGCGCCGTTTTTCTGCAGGGCTTCCACATGGGCCCTGTTCCGGTTGACCAGGTCAATGTCCACCCCGTTTTTTGTCAGGTAAGCTCCCATCACGGTTCCCAGGGAACCGGCTCCGTAGATCGCGCTGCGCATGGCTTCTTACACTCCTCATCTGTGATACTTCGGGCAACACGGGTGCCATTATAGCATTTTTCGGCGGGAAAACAAGGGAAAAAACGTTTTGGACAAATCCGTTTGTTCGCCTTGCTTTGTCCGGCCTTCACTTTTATAATAAAGAAACAACCGTGTAAAACAGATTTCGGAAAGGGGAGGCACAGGCGATGAACGTTGCGCAGCTTGCCGAACAGCTCAGGCGGGACAACCAGTTCATGAAAGACGTCACCCGGTGGGAGGTTATTCCGCCCCGCCCGGCGAAAACGTGCCCTTTTCCCGCCTCGATGGATGAGCGGCTGATCCCGGTGCTGAACCAGCGGGGGATTTACAGCCTTTATACCCATCAGGCCCTGAGCCTGGAGGCCATTGCCCGCGGGGAGGATGTGACTGTGGTCACGCCGACCGCCTCCGGCAAAACCATGTGCTACAACCTGCCTGTCCTTTCCGCAATCCTGAAGGATGAGGATTCCCGCGCCCTTTACCTGTTCCCGACCAAGGCGCTCTCCGCGGACCAGGTCAGCGAGCTGTACGACATGATCGAGGGCATGGGTGTCGATATCAAAACCTATACGTACGACGGGGACACCCCCGCCGCGGCCCGCCGCGCCGTGCGGCAGGCCGGGCACATTGTGGTCACCAATCCGGACATGCTGCATTCCGGCATCCTGCCGCACCATACCAAATGGGTCAAGCTTTTTGAAAACCTGAAGTATATCGTGATTGACGAAATCCATACCTATCGCGGCGTCTTCGGCAGCAACCTGGCCAACGTGCTCCGCCGCCTGATGCGCCTGTGCGATTTTTACGGCAGCCATCCGCAGTTCATCCTCTGCAGCGCCACCATCGCCAACCCGCAGGAGCTGGCGGAAACGCTGACCGGCCGGAAGGTCACCCTGATTGATGAAAACGGCGCCCCGATGGGGGAACGGCATTTCGTGTTCTACAACCCGCCGGTGGTCAACCGTCAGCTCGGCATCCGCCAGGGCGCGATCCCGATCACCCGGACCATCAGCGGCATGCTCCTGAAAAACGGGATCCAGGCCATCACCTTTGCCCGGTCGCGGCTGACGGTGGAGGTGCTGACCCGTTATCTCAAGGACATGGTGCGGGATCCGCTGGGCAACGCCGGCCGGGTCCGGGGATACCGGGGCGGCTACCTGCCGGGAGAACGCCGGGAGATTGAGCGCGGCCTGCGCAGCGGGCAGGTGGACGCGGTGGTTTCCACCAACGCGCTGGAGCTGGGCATTGATATCGGCGCGCTGGACGCGTGCGTCATGTGCGGCTATCCCGGAACAATCGCCAGCGCCTGGCAGCAGGCCGGCCGCGCCGGCCGCCGGAAGGGCACCAGCATCGTGTTTTTCATCGCCTCTTCCGCGGCGATTGACCAGTATATCGTCAACCATCCGGATTACCTGCTGCACCAGAGCCCGGAGAATGCCCTGCTGAATCCGGACAACCTCTATATCCTGCTGAGCCATTTCAAGTGCGCCGCCTTCGAGCTGCCCTTTGCGGACGGGGATTCGTTCGGCAACGCACCGTCGCCGGAGGAGCTCCTCGCTTTCCTGGATGAGCAGGGGATTGTGCACCATGTGGAAGGAAAATACCACTGGTCCGCGGAGGACTTCCCGGCCAGCGAGATTTCGCTGCGCTCCGCCGCGGCGGAAAACTTTATCATCGTGGATATCACGGATCCGGCACACCACCGCGTCGTCGGAGAGATGGACCGGTTCACCGCGCCGATGCTGCTGCATGAAAACGCGATCTATATGCATGAGGGCCGCCAGTTCCAGGTGGAAAAGCTGGATTTTGACGCCTGCAAGGCCTTTATCCGCAGCGTGGATGTCGGGTATTACACGGACGCGGACCTGAATATCAACCTGAGCCTGCTGGATATCGAAAAGGAAGAGCAGACGCCCCAGGGCGGCAAGGCGGGCCTGGGTGAAATCAAGGTGACGGCGCTGGTCACCATGTTCAAGAAAATCAAGTTTGACACGCATGAAACCCTGGGTTTCGGCCATGTCCAGCTGCCGGAAACGGATATGCACACCACCTCCATGTGGTGGACCCTGCCGGAAAAGACGGCGGCGAAGTTCTCCAGCGACCAGCTCAAGAACGGGATGATGGGGATCGCAAACCTGCTGCGGATTGTCTGTCCGCTGTACCTGATGTGCGCGCCCCAGGATATCGCGGTGGTTTACCAGGTCAAGAGCCCGATCACCAACGAGCCCACCATCCTCCTGTATGACAACACCCCGGGCGGAATCGGCCTGAGCCATAAAGCCTTCGGGATGAAAGAACTGCTGCTGAGCAAGGCGCTGCAGGTGGCGGAGGACTGCTCCTGCACCTACGGCTGCCCCTCCTGCGTCGGCCCGGTGGGCGAGGTCGGGGAGGACGGCAAGCGCACGGCGATCCGGCTGCTGAGGGAGCTGACCAAATGAACCTGCGGGACAAGCTCAGGGCGGTCAGCGGTCCGGCTGTGAACCGGCCGCCCGCGCAGGAACCGGAAAACCGGGACTGCCGGCACTTCGCCGTTTACCGCCCGCCGGAGGAGTTTCCCGGCGCATGGGACCTCAGCCGGGAAACCCTGGCCCTGATGAGCGAAAAGGAAATGCCGGAGAATTTTGATCCCCGGCGCGTCCTTTACCTGGATACGGAAACCACCGGCCTGGGCGGAAGCGGCACGGTAGCTTTTCTTGTGGGCATGGGATACCTGACGGACGAGGGGTTTGAGGTGCATCAGTTCCTCATGCGGGACTACCCGGAGGAACCGTACCTGCTGAAACATGTGGCAGCCGGGCTCGGAAAGTTTGACGTCCTCTGCACCTTCAACGGCACCACCTTTGACGTGCCGCTGCTGGAAAGCCGTTTCCTCATGAACCGGATGGACCGCGGCTGCCTGGACCTGCCCCACCTGGACCTGCTGCATATGTGCCGCCGGCTCTGGAAACTGCGGCTGGGCCGGTGCAATCTCGGCCGGCTGGAGGAAGTGATCCTGGGGAAGCCCCGGCAGGATGACCTGCCCGGGAGCGAGGTGCCCCAGCGCTATTTTACCTACCTGAAAACAAAGCAGATGTCCCTGCTGGATGATATCCTGAAGCACAACGCCCAGGATATCGCCTCTCTCTGCGTACTCCTCAGCCATATGGCGGACCTTTACCGGCATCCCGAGAAGATTCGCTTCAGTGAGGATGTCTATTCCATGGGGCGGGCGCTGGAAAAAACGGATCATCCGGAGCAGGCGCGCCGGTGCTACCGCCTGGCCGGGAAAGGCCGGATGGGCGATCTCGCCGCTTCGGCGCTGGCCTGCAGCTACCGCCGCAGCGGCCAGCGGGAGGAAGCGGTGCGCGTGTGGCGGGAGATGGTCCGGGAAGGCCGCGGCGGCGTGGCGCCGTATGTGGAACTGGCCAAGTATGAGGAACATATCCGCCGGGATTACGCCGGAGCGCTGAAGCTGACAGAAACGGCCATGATCCGCCTGAGCGAGCCGGGCCTCCGGCAGGACGATGCTGTACAAGAGATGAAAAATGAGTTACAATACCGCTGGCAAAGACTGAAACGCAAGCTGGAGGAGCAATAGTCCATGGGTTTTATGACCGGTTTCAAAGCAAACAAGGCCTACCGCCTGCAGAAAAACGGACAGGCGGAAGAGGCCATCGCGCTGTATGAGGAGTGTTTCGCCGAGGGGATGGATGATCCCCGCTACAACCTGGCTTATGCCCTGCTGATCATCCGCAAGGGAGAATACCAGAAGGCAAAGGATTTCCTGGTCAAGCACCAGAAAGCGCCGGGCATGACGCCCGAACAGCGCGTGAACCTGCTGGTGGATTATGCCGCCTGCTGTTTCCGCCTGGGAGACCTGGAAAAGGGCATCA
>Ga0265298_10006906_pt1 | contig 13918 bp, 21 predicted proteins | sample AusTroGonzalo_MG_3_FD_193486 | JGI IMG/M metagenome (GOLD analysis project Ga0265298, IMG submission 193486) | Bovine rumen microbial communities from tropical cattle in Woodstock, Queensland, Australia - Gonzalo_01 | ecosystem: Host-associated > Mammals > Digestive system > Stomach > Rumen ...
CCGTTTGTGTTCATTTTCATTCGCTTGTGTTCGTTTTGCAAAGAGAGATCCGGCCAAAATGAAACGAGGAGAGTCCTGCATAACTCTCCTCGTCCCTGGGACTGTTCCATCTTGCATTTTATGCAGAAATAACAAGATAGTCACCCTGGCAATATCATTATACCTCATCCGAAATACTTTGTAAAGAGGACTTCCTGGACGTACTCTTCAAAGAGGATGTTGCGATTCATGTAGGCCTGCCACAGCCATAGATAGCGACGTCTGAAGCGCTCGAGATCGTGTGCTCCGGTCCCGTAGGTCTCCGGGGATCCGGACCGGTGGCCGCTCACATAGTAGCCACCTGCTTTGCGTCTGTAGACGCAGATCTCACCGATCGCAACAAGCGGGACCAGTTCTTTTAGCGGAAGCCGGCCGGAGTTCGATCTCTCCTCATACGCGAAATCGTTGTCCAGGGCCATTCTGGTGAATTCGCTATTCTTTTGGAGCCGGTAAAGAGGCTGCTGCCGTTTCTTCTCACTGATCGGTGATTGCTGAAGGATGACAAGCATGATCCCGCGGCTGTCATCCGTCCAGATCTCTCGGCCTTTAGCCCTCATTCGCTCGGCCACCTGGACCAGCTGTAGATCCAGAAAGATGGGATTACCCAGCGTGTTTGCGTTTGCCAGGCAGAGCAGCTGCACGTTCGTCCTTGACCGGGCAACAGACTCGTAGCAGTTCCATAATGCGTCCGGTTCGTTGCGTATAGGCCGTTCTTGCGTTTGTGGTATGAATTCGTCGAAGATGATCAGGTCCACGTCGGAGGCGTCAAATCCTCGCAGGTTGCTGAAGGTGGACAAGGCTGCCGTATAGCCCAGGAGCGGCCCTGCGGCCTTCCATGTTCCATCATCCTGTTCCTGGCCGTTGTAAAAGCCGGACGTGTATTTCGTCAAGGGCTGCGTAACAGTGACAAAGCCTTCAGCCAGATCAAGCGCTTTGAACGGACTGAATTCCGGCTTGCTGATCAGCTCTACCTGGGCCTGCGTTCTCCGCAGGAGCATGAAACGGTGAGAAGGCGCGGAGCGCTGCCTTGCGTAAAGCAGCGCTCCATACGTCTTTCCTGTTCCACGTCCTCCGGTTATGAATGTGAACGGAAACCCCTGCTTCACAATTTCCGGTACATCCAGCCAGCCTTCGGACGTGTAGAGGTTCATTCAAGGGCCTCCTGGATCTTCGCGATGATGGCGTCCTGCTCCGCCTGGGTCAGCCGGAGGTAGGCGTGGCTGTAATATTTGCCGTCCTTGCCTTTCCTGCTGGGGAAGCTGACGAAATCATCCTGCCGGCCCTTCGCGATCCGGCAGCCGTAGACGGTCAGGATCCTCTCCGGAGCGACCGCGATCTGCAGGTCGAAGCTGACGGACTCATCGTCCCACTGCCGGACCCTGTCCACCGCCCACGCGATGGGCGCCGCGTTCTCCTGCTTCTTGGTGTTGGTGATTCGTGCCATAGTTCAATTCCTCCATTTCATATATTTCCAGGGTATGGCTGCCCTGAATTACAAAAAACGATGTTTGACCATCGAGAACAGCGCCGGATCCTTCAGCAGTTCTATATATTCTGCTGTTTGGCCCAGCGTGTAGGTGGACGGTTTCAGATATATGTTCGGGCCTATCTCCCAGGCCATATCGTCAACAAACACATATCTGCTGCCAGGCTCATCATTGTAGATTGATTCCAGGCCGCCGGCCTTGATGAAGATAAATCCGTTCCGGAAGGCGTCCAGGCCTCCTGCTTCAGCCAGTTCCACCGCGCCCTTCTTCTTATTGACGCCGGCCACGGTGATCACCAGCTTGCCGTCCGGATACTGGTACGCGTACTTCTTCGCGCCCAGGGTAATGAAGCTTGTGGTGGGTTCCTGCTCAAAGACGCCCATAAAATGCTCCTGTCCTTTTGCGTCGGTAGCATGGGCGCCGGACTCATTGCAAAGCGCTACGCATTTATTGTTATATGGCGTCCAGTCGATGGATCCGACATATTTGACGCTGTCGGTATCGCAGTAGACAGCGTTATGGCCGGCCATGTCCAGACCCGCCTGCAGTTCAGCGCGGGCGTGAGCTGTCACCCATACGCCCCACTGATAGCAGAGAAAAGCCCGGCGCTGGTATTTCAGCAGGACCGCTTCGGGATCCTGGTCATCCTCCCTGAAACAGCCGTCTATGCTCTCATCAAATAGCAGGTTGAATTTTACAGGATCCTGGGCCATCATTCCATACATAGAATTAAGTAATTCTTTGCTTCTGGCATACTGGTATTCGACGCCGCCGTCGGCGCTGGTCTTTCCCTTCAGTGCGGTCTTGGCTTCATAGTATTCGATAGCTGTCAGCACCAGGGGACGCGGCAACGGGCCGTAATGCGCCCACATGGCCCGGACGCCTTTGATATGCTTCCACTTGTATTGACGCTGAATAATGACCCAGTCGATATCCGTGCAGCTGGTCTCCAGGTATCTGGCAGCCAGGATCCGGCCGTTGTCATAGATCCCATCTATCACATTGTAGCATTTGCTCCTGGGCAGGTATGGGAACCCGTCATAAGGGTCCCGCATGGAAACGTCCCACAGGGCCACCCTGAAGGCCACAGCGTGGCCTTTCTTGATATGGCGCCGGATATACTCGATCTTCGGAACGCCCAGCCAGCGGAATCTGGTGGTCGGGAAAAGGCCGTTGCATATCTCCGCGGGATAGCTTGAAGATCTGTCGGCGCTGTGTACATTCTCCACGACGTGGCCCACATAATAGCGGTTTGCGTGAGTATTCCCGCCCCGGAAGCATTCCCGCAGCAGCCGGTACTGTTCCAGATCCGGCTGCATATCCGGGACCATATTCCTGGGAGCCAGCCTCATGGCCCGCTTTGCTTCGCGCCTGACGTAGCCGGTGGACGTCATCGGCACGGTCTGCAGATTGTCACCGTCGCGTCGGAGCTGCTCCATATAGGCTTCCACCAGGCCCAGAACATCGTTTTGACAATATTCCAGTTCCAGATCCGACAGCTCGGTCCAGGGATATCGGATCTTGCTGTAGTCGAATTCGTCGCCGGAGATCTTCTGGTGTTCGACGCCCATCTTCTGCAGGTAGGCTTTCAGCGACATATTAGAATGAAGGTATGTACACCGGAACTCAAGCCGGCGCTGGTACATGGTACACTTCAGGATCTTCCTGCGGTCCACGGCAAATACTTCTTCCGGCTGGAAGGCGTAGATCGTCCGCAGGAATTGAAATTCATAACTTAAGTTATGGACCAGGATGACCAGGGTCCGGTCCTCCGGCAGGATATCCAGCAGCTTGGCGATCAGGCAGCGCAGCTCGTCCCAGGTCCTGCCCATGACGGTATAGTCCAGGCCAAACTGCCACTGCCAGATATACATCCCTGCTTCTTCCATGCCGGGGATGGGCGTCGTTTCGATGTCGAAGGCCGTCACAAGGTCCAGATACTGACGGCCCATCCTGGTCCCGATATTCGCTTTCTTCCGTTTCTCCGTCCGGATCCTCGAGAGATACCGGGCCGGCAGCTCCTCCCAGCCGATGATCGGGCTACTCATCCCAGCCGGCAGGAGTTATGCTGCCGGTCTTTTCCACGTTCTCCAGGTACTGGTCGAAATTAGCTTTTACCACTTCGGGATCCAGTTTCTTTTCCATGGCCTGCTCAAAAACACGCAGGGCTTTTGACGGATATCCTCGTGGGTAAAAATCATGCAGCCAGTCCATATAATCGGCAAACTGGCTAAAGTTCTTCTCATTGATCCATCCCAGGCCGCCTTCCTGCAGGGTCTCTATGCTCTTGCGCTGTGCTTCTCTCATGCCGGCCACGCTGCCGCGGGTGGCCGTCAGGAACCGTGCCAAATCTCCCAGCAGGTGGGTCAGTTCGGACTGGCTCTCGATGTCCTTCAGTTTCTTGAACCGTCCCACGTTGTACTTGACGGTTTGGCTGCCGGCAAACTCCGAAGCCTGCAGGCGTCCAAGGCGCTTCTGGGCCACGTCACGCAAACGCGAGTATTCCCGGCGCAGCTCCCGCTCCGTATAACCGGAGCGGAGCGCGTCGGGCTGGTACGCGGAGATAGGAAAGGCGAACTTAACATATTTGACAGGTGTTGCCATGTTACACCTCCGGCTTAAAGTTCCGATAGTTCGCGTCCAGGGCGTCCTGGACTTCGTCCACGATGAGCTGCGCGATGTCCTGGTGTGTCATATAGGGAGACCAGGCGATCGGATCCAGACGGACCAGAAGGCCAAACTGCGGACCCTCGTCGATGTAGTCAACGTAGATCCCCCATCCCTGCAGGTCCAGCTGGGCGTGGACTTTCCAGCCACGATCCCGCAGGACCATTATGACGGCCAATAACTTTTGAGCCATGTTCATCCTATCTCCTCCTCAATCCGGAGAAGCGCCGGAGAGCGGTCCGGTTCTCTTCGCCTTTGATATGCCGAAGCGGGTTATCCATAGATCCGAAAACGGTCCCGCGCTGCCTGATTTCCTGGCGCCGGCGCTCGTTCTCTTCGGGGTTCCATCCGCAGCTGCCGCAGTTCGCGTCATTCCCGCAGATTATGCTCTGATTAAACCGGCAGATCCTCTCACTCATGTTTGAGATCCTCCCTTGCCTGCAGGATCTTGTGGATATACTCATCCCGCAAATCAATGTCCAGGGCCACGGCAGCGCAGTCCAGACAAAGATCCAGTCCAAAGACCCTATCCACGGTTCTCTCGCCAGCAGTGATCATCAGGATCTTTCCGCAGACGTCACAGCGATACAGTCTCATCGTTCTGCTCCTTTCGTTCACCACGGGAACAATAGTCTTCTTTGCCCCTCACAAAACTCTCCCCAATCGCATATGTGCAAAAGTGGAGGTTCCAATTGGGTTCATACTTCCACCATTTGCAATCCTTGCACCTCACCACAGGGACGGCATCAAGTGTTGGAAACTCCTCTATTACGTCTTCCCAGTATTCCGGATAGTATTTATACAGTGTTTTCAGGAGAGCATCCAGGTCTACTATTCTTTTCTTCATTTCTTCCCTCCAGCCAATCAATCAATTTAAGGAACGCCTGGCTTAAAGACCAGGCGCCCCAGATCGCGCACACATAACCGATTACCATCTCAATCCCCCTCCGTGTAGTCAAAGTCCCTGATAACGTGATTCCCGATCGGCCGGTCCTGCTGCAGCATATGCAGCCGGATGACGCAGCGGGGATGACGGACCGTCCGGGTCAGGGCGAATGACGCCCGGCCATCAACGTAAACGATGACGGAACCGTCTTCCCGGTCCTGGCCGTACCACCAGCCCATAAGGTTCTTGAGCAGGATATCCCAGTAGTATTTGCTGAACGTGCCTTCCCACTCCAGGATTTCGCCGGTGCTGAATTCGCAATGATACTTTGTCATCTCTTTACCCTCCTTATTCAATATTCTGTTCCGGATGACGTAATTATAATACCACCGGGACGACAATATGTAAAATTAAAAATTCTAATGATATTGACATAAAATATTAATTGTGCTAATATCGAAGAGAGGGATCAGCAACGGACAAGGCCAGCCCCGGAAGGGCGTCCATGCGGCCGGCCGCCGCACGAATTGCTGGCCCTCTTATTATATAATTAAGGAAGGAGGCGCTGCCTATGGATCCGTCGGATATCGCGGCCCTGATCAGCAACATCGGGTTCCCGGTGGCCTGCGTAATTGTCATGTTTTCGATGTGGAACAAGGAACGGCTGGACCACAAGGAAGAGGTCAAGCAAATGACCGAAGCCGTAAACAACAATACTGTGGTCCTGAAACAGATCCTTACGAAGATGGGAGCTGATGACTATGGCAATTAAGATCTTCATTTCACCGTCGGATCAGTTCGGCAATAAGTATACCGGCATCGATACCACGGAAGGCGAGCAGATGGGTCTCCTGGGCCAGCTGCTGGAAGCCAGGCTGAAGAAGGCCGGTTTTGAGACGAAGCTTATGCATCGGTACACGATGGCCGAAAAGGTCGCGGTTGCCAACAGCTGGGACGCGGATCTGTACGTCTGCTTGCATAGCAACGCCGGCGGCGGTAACGGCACCCACATCTTCTACTGGAACAAATCCAGCAAGGGATATTCTGCCGGCCTGAAGATCTTCGACCAGCTGGCTCCCATCACGCCCGGCACCAACGACCGGATGATCCAGGAGCAGACGTTCTACGAGATCAAATACCCAAATGCCCCGACCGTGTACATTGAGACGGAATTCCATGATCGTAAGGATCTGGCGCTCTGGATCGTGGATCATCTCCCAGAGATGGCGGACCGGATATGCGCGGGCATCTGCCAGTTCTACGGAGTGCCTATTCCCGGTAGGAAGTTCAGCGTATGCATCGGAACGTATGAAAGCGAGGAGGCGGCGTCGGCAGCTGCCAAGTCCGTCAGAGTAATTGAGGAGGATTAAGCAATGACATATGATGAGATCATGAAGCTGGTAAGCGCCGGCTTTACAAAGGACGAGATCCTGCGGCTTTCCGGCCTGCAGCCGGCTGTACCCGCACCCGCTCCGGATCCGGAACCGGCGCCCGCTCCGGATCCCGCTCCTGCTCCGGATCCCGCTCCTGCTCCTGCTCCGGCGCCGACTCCGGCCGCTCCGGATATGCTGGATCGAATCCTTGGAAAGTTCGACGAGATGTCCAGGAGTATGCAGGAGCTGGCGATAAAAAATAGCCAGCAGCCCAAGCCTGAAACCGCAGACGACATCCTGGCGGCCATCATCAGGCCGCCCAGAAAGGAGTGACTCTGCCTATGATTTCTCTTTACACGATCTACACCATCCAGCAATACGAAGGACTGTCCACGGACACCAAGCCCACCACCGGCATCCCCAACGGCGCCAGGTTCTTTGAGATGGACACGGCTAAGACCTTCATGTTCGACGCAGACAGCTCCACCTGGCTGGAATACACCGGCACGATAAGGTGGTGAGCCAATGATCCTTACAACTGATTACGAGCGCCAGCTGTACGTCGGCCTGTCCACGGATGACTGGGGAGACTTCAGCCCCAACGAGGGTGACGTCGTCTATCTGATGGACCAGTCCAAATGCTTCATGTTTGACGGCTCCACCATGCATGAGCTTCCAGACCTGGGCGGCGGAGGTGGCTGCCCTGTCCTGACCAAACTGGGTTATGGTGACTATACCGTAACGGCAGCTGCGTCATCTATTACTATACCGGTAACTCATACCGGAACTGTTGACGTTATCGATTATATCAAGGATTCCGTAACGTCCGGCGTAGGCCAGGTCTACAGCGGTCTCCGGCAGCTGACGCCTCCGGCTGTTGATAATGTGGCATCGTTTCTGCTGACAAGCTCCAATTTCGGAGTATACAGCCAGTACGCCAGCAACGGGGAACGAAATTGGAATGGAGCTACTGCTAACCATGCCAGTATGCTGACCTATAACGGAACGCCGTCTGCAATGACCGGTATAAATATACCGCAGCAATCATCAGTGACGAAGGTGCAGCCTGGAACCTATCATTGGGAGCTATGGGGGTATGAATCATGATTCCCTATTATAAAATCGTTGATAAAGACGGCCACATTCCCGGCTTCGGAACTAACGGACCGGACAAATTTGAAGGACTGGTGAAGATCTCCAAGACGGCATACAACGAGCTGCTTTCCATGATGAAATCCCGGCCGGATGCAGCCAAGGCCCCGAAGGGCTATGACTGGATCCTGAATGATAAACCCCTGGAATGGGTACAGATCGAGGTTCCGGAAGATCCGGATCCCGAAAAGAACGAAAAGGAGGAATAAATAAATGCCTACCAACATCATGAATTTCAATCAGGTCGCAACCATCCTGAACAGCATCCAGCAGCAGGCCACCGGTCAGGCTGCCCTGACCGCGACCAACACCGCTGATTTCGTCACCAACGCCATCACTACCCTGCAGACCGGCCGGGATCCTGTGATGAACGCAATCAGCCAGGTCCTGTCCAGGACTATTTTTTCCGTCCGGCCCTACTCCCGGAAGTTCGGTCTGATGGAGATCAGCGAAGCCGCCTATGGAAACCACGTCCGTAAGCTCCAGGTCGTGGATCGCGGTGCACGCGATGACGACGCCTGGAAATGGCCTGTTGCCTACGACTCCGGCCAGACTCCTGCCGACGGTACCGGCCAGAGCGTGGATCAGCAAACCATTACCAAGCCTATCGTTCTCATGACCAACTACTACGGCAGCCAGGTCTTTGAGGACAGTTACACCATCATGGATTCGCAGCTGGACTGTGCGTTCACCGGCCCCGGCGAGCTGGGCAGCTTTATCTCCATGGTCACCCAGAACATGGTGGACAAACTGGAGCAGAATCGCGAGAATCTGGCCCGCATGATCTGCGCCAACTTCATCGGCAGCATCATCGACGCCAACCAGACCGATCGGATGGTCCATCTGCTGACCGAGTACAACACCCTGACCGGTCTGTCCCTGACTGCCACCACCGTCTTCCAGCCGGCCAACTATCCTGCGTTTATCCGCTGGGCTTTTGCCAGGATCCTGTCCATCTCCGACATGCTGACCGAGCGCAGCCAGATGTTCCAGACCAACATCACCAACTATCCTGTTCAGCGTCATACGCCTAAGGATCGCCAGAAGATGCTGCTGTGGAGTCCTGCCGATAAGATGATGACCACCATGGCCCTGGCTGATACCTATCACGAAGAGCTGCTGCGGCTGGGCGCCTATGAGACTGTTAACTACTGGCAGTCCATCCAGACTCCGGACAGCATTTCCGTCACGCCCGGCTACATCGACGCTTCCGGCGCCGCCAAGACCGGCAGCGCGGTATCCCAGGCTAACGTGTTCGGCGTCCTGTTCGATGAGGAGGCCATGGGCTATGCTACCATGAACCAGAGATGGGAACCGGCGCCTCACAACGCCCGCGGTCTTTACACCACGACCTGGATCCACGAACTGCTCAAGACCTATCAGGATACGACCGAGAAGGGCGTCATTTTCCTGCTCGACTAACCCTCCATCACCGTCCCGGTCCGTCCAGCCGTGGCGGGATCTCCTCATATAGCCCAGTCCGGGAATTGCCCGCCCGGACTGGGCAAATTAAAAGGAAGGAGGATCAACTTGTTTCCTGTTAATTTCTATTCATTCACCAAAGAGGTCAACAGCACCGCGCAGCCTGCCGGATCCGGCACAACCTACCAGTGCCAGAGCAACGCCAATTTTGATATCATCAGCCCGCGGCTGCCGCTGAACATCGGCGCAGCTGCCAACCCTACCGGCCTTAACTATTGTAAGGTCCCGGCCTGGTCCCGCTACTACTGGGTGACCCGATGGGCCTTTGAAGGCGGTCTCTGGGTGGCATATTGCAGCGTGGATCCGCTTGCGTCCTGGAAGACCCAGATCGGCCAAACGTCGGCCTATGTGGTCCGGGCTGCAGCTGCGAGTGATGGCTCCATTGTCGACCATATGTATCCTACCAAAGCTGGGCCTGCGATCACCAAGACTGCTATATCGTCTCCCTGGCCTTCTCCATCCTATGACAGCGGATACTATTGTGTGGGCGTCATCAATAAGGACGGAGCCACTGAATACTATAAAATGTCGCCGTCCAAGTTCGCCAGTTTCTGCGCTGCCGTTTTCGATGATAACTGGTTTAATAGCAATATCAAGGACTCGCAGGCGTGGATGACAAAAGCTATCTTCGATCCAATGCAATACTTGAGCAGCGTCACCTGGTTTCCGGCTATTCCCGGCGCCGGTTTTGCAAGTGCTGTATATCTGGGATATTGGGATACCGGCATTACCGCTCCTAAAATGAACGACTCCCAGATCGGCTATTATAACGTGATGACCACCATCTCCGTCAGCTTGCCGTCTCATCCGCAGGCCGCTACCCGCGGTGCGTACCTGAACAGCGCGCCATATACCAACCGTATCCTGGATCTGAAACCCTTTGGACGGATCGCTATTGACGCCAACGCTGTGGCCGGTGAATCTTCCATAACTCTGGAGATCGTCCTGGATTACATTACCGGCATAGGGATCCTGCGAATCCTCCGCGGCAGCGACTCTGCTCCGCTTGCTACCCAGCAGGCGCAGGTAGGTCTGCCGGTCCAGGTATCCCAGGTTCTGCGCGACTACTTTGGAGGTGCTCTAAACGTCGCCAGCAGCGCTGTAGGAGCAGTGGGGTCCCTGCTCACCGGAAACATCGCCGGAGCCATCCAGGGCGGTCTGTCGGCCATCGGAGGCGCTGTAGAGACGGCCATGCCTGACGTCACTACTTCCGGACATAATGGCGGATTCGCAGCTCTGTACGGCAGCTGGTTCCTGGTCAGCACCTTTTACCAGATCGCCAACGAAGATCAGGCTCACCGTGGCCGGCCTCTGTGCCAGGTACGGCAGCTGAACACGCTGCCGGGGTATCAGCTCTGCACCGATACTGACATACAGATCCCCTGCACCAGGGCAGAGATGGACGCCATCCGGAGTTATCTGGAAGGCGGCTATTATTACGAGTAGGTGATCGCTTATGCCGTTTACTCCTCGACTGACCAGCGCCGGTATGCCGTATCCCTGGTGGGAGGACGGCAACAAATATTATGACTCCGGCAACGGCCTGCCTAACTGCACCTGCTACTGTTACGGACGAGCCGCGGAGATCCTGGGCGGCTGGGATACCAGCCTTCCAAACGGCAACGGTATGGACTGGTTTGATGAAGCAGTGAATGCCGGCTACCAGACCGGCATGGTTCCGCAGCTGGGTGCCATCATGTGCTTTGCTCCCCGGACGCTTCCCAGCACCGCGCTGGGCCATGTCGCGACTGTTGAGGTAATCAATCCGGACGGCTCCGTTGTTACCAGCAACTCCGGATATCCAAACAGCTATTTCTTCACGGAGACTCTGTACCCTGGTGACGGTTATCTCAGCTCCTGGATGACAATTCCTGCACGAAACTATTATTTCCAGGGATTCATCTACAACACCGACCAGCCGATACCACCGGCCAGTCCGTGGGGTCCCTGGACCTTAATCAATTACCTTAGAAGAAAACGCAAAAGGAGGTGCGGACTCGCATGATCAATCCTCCGGTCTACTACGACCATGCTAACGCAATCACAAGCTATGTACGGCCCGGAACCGTACACACGCGCAATAATGCACTGTACCAGTTCTTCCGGCGCTATCTCCTGCAGAAGGCGATCGCAGCCTTCCGGTGGAATCTGCCGGAGACCTGGGAAAAGAATTACTTTCTGTACGTCCTATACTGCTGGGGATTTATCGCGGTAATCAACACCGATAAGTATGGCGTGATCCCGCAGCAGTGCGGTCTCCGGGGCTACAACGTGATGTACCAGCCCACCAATGTCATCATAGCAAACCCACTGCTGAAGGGACTGCTGGAGCCGAAGATCGGGATCGACTGCACACTGATCCGGCTGCAGCCCGATTATGGCGGGATCATGGATCTGGTCAACTACTATGCCGAAGAGATGACACTGGCCAGCGAAGCGATCAGCATGAACCTTGTGAATTCTAAGCTTTCGTATGTTTTCGGCGCTACCAAGAAGAGCACCGCAGAAAGCCTTAAAGCGCTGTACGACCAGATTGCGGAAGGCCAGCCGGCGGTCTTCATCGACAAACAGCTCCTGGATGACCAGGGCAAACCCACATGGGTCCCCTGGACGCAGGATCTCCGGAATACCTACATCGTGCCGGAGCTGCTGTCGGATCTGCGGAAGATCGAGTGCCGGTATCTGACCCAGATCGGGATCCCTAACGCCAACACGGACAAGCGGGAGCGTCTGATCACCGACGAGGTACAGTCCAACAATACCGAGACCAGGCTGCTGGGTGATCTCTGGCTGGAATCTCTGCAGGCGTCCTGCGCTGAAGCAGAAGATATGTTCGGGATCCGGCTGTCTGTTGACTGGCGCTACAAACAGGAGGAGGTGGATGACGATGGTCAGACTGTCGATCCTGGGGCTGAATGAGTATACTGAAGGCCACGTCTGGGACAACTTCGACGTCCCGGACGGCGTCAGCCGGCAGGACGCTATCGATAACATCCTGGCGGAGTGCGCGGAGTTGAGCCTGCTCTATACCGAGCCGGAGTACGTCAAGTATATGATCGGACTCTGGTGCCGGAAACAGATGAACAACTGGATCCAGCTGAAAGAGGCCCTGGAAACGTCCTATGATCCGCTGCATAACTACGACCGACACGAAGAATGGAAGGACACTGGAGCGACCCAGGTGGCAGGTTTCAATGAGCAGCCTAACATGGCAGACCGGGATGCAGCTCAATCCGATCATGAAGGCCATATCTACGGCAATATCGGCGTCACTACGGCTGCACAGATGATCCTGGGGGAGATGGATGTCAGGCTGCGTTACAACCTGCTGGACGCCATTACACAGTCCTTTAAGGACCAGTTTTGTATCCAAGTATACTAAAGGAGGTACTGACTATGCCTTTTGAAAATTTCCCTTCTGCGGATATCCATAACCTGAACCTGGACTGGCTTCTGAAACAGGTGAAGGAAGATCACGACTATCTCACCGGTATTGACTTCGAGCCGATGGTCGACGCAGCGGTGCAGGAAGCTATCGATGACGGACGCATGGCCGCTCTGATCAATGACACGCTTCTGGCCGGCATTTCGTCCAGAGTGACCGCGCTGTACAACCGGCAGATGGCCCTGGAGGATTCCACCTATTCCGCTATCGCTTCCGGTAAACTGGCCCTGCTGGGATGTCCGGCAGCCAACACCCTGGACGCAGCCCGCGGCTATTCTCTCTGCATCGTCATGCATGGAGAAAACTGGTGTATCGTCTATGACATGGGCAACGATAACTGCGCAACCCTGATCAACTACCTGTCGGCCAATAATATCGACCGGATCGACGCATTCATCATCTCCCATTATCACAGCGATCACTATCAGCAGGCTGGTATTAATGCTCTGTACTCTGCAGGGATCCAGATCGATGAATGGTATCTGCCCCATGGAGCAATTGACTGGGGATCCTACATCGGAACACCCAGCTACTCCGCCACGCAGACCGGCTGCAAGGTAACGATCGGGCTGCATGGTGGAACGTATATCGAGCCGGTCGTGGATGGCTATGAGGTGGAACTCTCCCCGCATCATCCAGAGGATCCGCGGGATAACATCAGGATCCAGTTTTTCAACGTCACCGGATCCCAGTATTCCGACTATTACAGCTACCAGAAGGACGAGGACTACCAGACGATCTCCCATACCAACTACAATAACTTCTCGATGTGCTGCCGGATCTTCGTCGGCAGGACAGTGATTGCTCTCACTGGAGATATTGAGCTGCCGGCACAGGATAAAATGGCAAAGATGATCAAAGCCGTCGACATCCTGCAGATCCCGCACCACGGACTCAACCTCATTGACTCCGAAAAATTCCGCAGCAGCATGAGCGGCAAACTGTTCCTGACAGCAGCCTATGGAGTAGCGCGTGACGCACGTCTCAAGACTATTTCCAATCTCATGCTTCACCATGCAAGGGAGCTGGGGACCAGTGTTTCCAACGTGGATGGCAACACGGTCCTGTGCGAAATCGGAAACAGCGTCTATGTGAATCCGACCGCGGCCGGCACCGTCACTCCTGCAGGATTCTTCGGTGATGTACTCCGTCCAGGCGCGGATCTGGACGATCTCATCGAGATCGGCCGGGTGTATTTCATCCAGAACGCAAGCGACGCTTCCGGGATCTCCAATATCCCGGAATCCGGAGCAGGCCACGTATATATCTGCAGCACGAACCAGAACAGCAACGACACCACCGGCTCCATCATGCAGTATTACGAAGCCAGCTTCAGCTATGCCCACCCGAAGATCTACGTCAGATGGAAATACGAAGGAACCTGGAC
>Ga0265298_10006907_pt1 | contig 13918 bp, 13 predicted proteins | sample AusTroGonzalo_MG_3_FD_193486 | JGI IMG/M metagenome (GOLD analysis project Ga0265298, IMG submission 193486) | Bovine rumen microbial communities from tropical cattle in Woodstock, Queensland, Australia - Gonzalo_01 | ecosystem: Host-associated > Mammals > Digestive system > Stomach > Rumen ...
TATATAGGGATTGTCGTTTAATGTTTTCAATTTGAGTCGTGCGGGAGCCATCCCTTGTTGCTGACGCATCAAACTCGTCGTTTTATACTGTTTGGTCGCTGAGTCCGGGCTTCATCGCCCGGATTTCGCGTTGTTTTTCCACTTTCATCCAGGAGTCCTCCTGTGAGAACACCGTTTCGGAACCGTTTGAGAGGCTCAACTATGCGGCCTCTGCCTGTTGTCGCTCCATCAACCGCTCTGCCAGCAGCACTGCATTTGCTGTGTGGATGCCGAAGAAGATGTACAGGATCTCCGTCTCCTTCTTCCTGGCCTTGATTCGCCTCAGTGAGTAGTGTTCCTTCTGCGTTCCGAATGAACCCTCCATCACTGTTGCTCTCACTCTTGCAAGTTCTTGTCTCACAAAGTCTTTCACGCTTGCATTCTTGAAAGGCTTTCCTCTTTTTACGAAAGAGGTCTGGATCTTCAGCTCCTTGCAGAGGTCTCGGTTTGCAGTACCGGCATAGCCCGCGTCCCCGCCTACCTTTTTCGCATCCTCCCCGAACAAGCGCTTGTGCATCTTGATACAGTGCTCAAGTCTGGTTCCTTCGTTGAAAGCATTGAAGGACAACTTCTCAATGAACGATATCCCGTCCACCAGGATGTTGTTGCACTTGGCCCCGAACTCCACGTTCTTTGCTTCCTTGCCTCGCACAATCGGTCTCACATATGGTTTGCTCACACTCACTATCCGGTTCGGGATGCTTTCGCGGGCATCGCCGCTCTGGAAGTGGTTGCTCTGCTGACGATACACTTTCGTGATGATGTCTATCGTCTGTTTCTCCCTGTCCGTGAACAACTTGGCATCCCGATGTTCGCGCTCCATCTTTCGCATCTCCTTCAGTATCTTGCCCAGCAGGTCCAGCAAGCGCCGAGTTATCTTTCTCGTCTGAGCCTTCGTGTGCTTACGCTGCTTGCGGTACGTCAGGTTCGCCTTCTCAACATCCAGGAACTTCGTCCTCGGACGATGGATTCCTAGCTGGAGACTCGCCTCGCACATCAGGTCATATCCCTTCTCCACGCACTCCCACAGCAGTTTCTGGTCGGTCGGATAACGCATCTCACTCTCATAACAGGTGGCGTCCGTGAACATCGTGTCCAGATTCTTCATGTATGGCTTCCAGGCTTCAGCCAACAGGTCCTGCAATCCCTGTATCTTCAGCTTCTTGGCTAGCTCCGCTGCAATATCATCCAACAGTTTGTAGTTCGTCAGAGGATGGAGCGGATCGATGAGTATGTCACAGAACAACTGATAGTGGATGTTCCCGTTCAGCTCTTCCATCAGTTTTGGGAAGCTCATCTGAGTCTTCATCTTTAGGAACATCAGCGCCACTTTCCCTTCCGGGGTGAAGTAGGACTTCCGTCCACGTTTCGGAGTCATGCTATTTCTCACAAGCCCGAAGCTCTCTGCCATCTTATGCAGCGGGAGGATCTTCTTCATCCGTCCCAGTTCACTATTTTCAAATGTCGCCCGGTAAAGTTCATAAAAATTGAACTCCGAGAACGGGAGATTTGGAGTAATCTCAGCAAAATTCTGTATCTTTGACATCGTAACTTTTAGTTCGATTCCCCCGATTATTGCTTTTCCCTGGCAATTGGGGGAATTCTTTTTCCCTATATCATAGTTACAAAATTTCTAACACATTAGCAATCAATTTGTTATAAATTTTCAACTATTTCGCGATTCTCCCTTGACTAAAGCAGGGACGACTACTTATTTTTCTTTTTGTTCTCGATCTCTCGCTTTTGCGCTTGCGCCTAGAGCATTCATCTACGTCTCATCTACCTTGCATATAGCTTGCTTCTTGCTTGCTTCTACCGATCTTCTTGCTCTCGGCCTATCAGCCTCGGCGGCTATCGGCGCTCCTTGATCGGCCCTTCTTTTACCCCCTTGCTTCGAAGAGGCAATTTACGTGGCGAATCTCACGGGGCCATTCATATCGTACCGATTCTATATACTCTATTATAGTGAATCAGAAGATACTATATAACCTTGTTCCTTTAACTCTTTTACTAATCTATATTTCCACGCTCCGTCTTTATCCAAGGCAGTATAAACTACACCGTTCAAATCGCTGGGTTTTTCTACGCCATCTTGAAGCAGTAGCATCACTCGTTCACGCCCCAATAGAGCCATAAAGTAACCCATTTCAAATACGACATTCTGACGTGCACGGTCTTGCATCTTACGAGCATAGTTCTTTCTGCCTTTGTCGTCTGCAGTAAGAAGCACTACGGCAAAACCAACATCGTTGCCTTCGTTTTCAAACTTCTCAATAACTGTTCTCCCTTTGTCAGGCTGTTCGGCCAGAATGATGGGAGTAAGTCCTATACTCTCCAACACTCTAGCAACAGTCTGCTTTACCGTCTCGTTGTGTCCGTGAACAATAAAGACTTTTTTAGGGTCAAAAGATTGTGCAGTCTCTTCTTCCGTTTCCGCTATCTTCTCCGTCAACGCATCAACAGCTGACTGTAGAATTCCTTTTGCCTGCCCCATCTGGCGTCTAAATGCGTTCTGATGGTCACGCTCTCTTTGTGATTGGAAATCGTACCCGCTATAAATCCTTGTACCGGTCTCCTTCCAAGTAAAGGAACGTATTGTAGTGCTGTATTGAGAATCGGCGCCGAATTTTTCATCAAGGGCTCTCAACACATTGGCCAGCCACCGAGCATGTTCCGTAGAGTTGCGCCGTAATCCGCTGATCTCAGAGATCAGGTTATTCAGATTTTCTATGGCTTTGGTGTCTGTCATATATTGTTTCTTTTCAGCTGTAATTGTTCGGCTTCACCGCTGATTCTTGACTTGCGGGGTTTCCACAAAAAAGGTATATTATCTTGAATACTGGACTATTATGTTACTGCTTTCAACGTCATTGGAAGGTTTGTCACTAGTAAAGTAATTCTTCACCGAACCGCACTATCCTATCACTTTATAACGCTCATCCTCTACAAGATTAACGGAGCCTCTGACAGCATTCATTTCAAGATTATGCCCCTTCCATTCGAACTCCATGCCTGTCAGCATTTCAATGAAGAGTCGACACAATGCTTCATAACCGAACCGTTTAGATTGTCCAGCTCCTCTGCAACTTTTTTGGTAAAACTATCCTTAACCTCATCAACACACTATGATATCTTGTCTAATTCATCAACTACATTATTCAACTGATCTAGGGATGCACGATGTATTGTCCCGGCAAACCAGATAGTATCATTATCAGACTGCTTGAAATGCTCGTCTGTTCCCATGACAAAACAATAACGCATGTGGCCTTGGTCCAGATGCAGTTCGCCAACAACCTGATTAATAGGGAAACTGAGCAAGCTATTCTTGGGCTTAACAATGTAAAGGTCGTAACGCTCTGGAGAAATGGTACATAAAAAGCCTTGTACATTAAAGTTCCGGCAATTGGCTTTGGTAGCCAAATCAGATAAAAGTTCAATTTGCGTGTAGATACCTTTCTGATTGATATAATTCTCAGCTGCCTTGACGTGTCGATCAAACTTGGTTTCTGCACTATTCGGTAGCAGGTGGAGAGCGTGGTCTGTTTTCAACATAATGTATGCAGCATTATTCCAATGAATCATATCATTGTAACAATACTGTGTCACCAAACTCCTGAGATTCTTGAAAAGTTCGCCAGGTTCCTTAATATCATCTGAGGCATAATGATGGCGACGGTAATTGACGCCAATACCTCGCAATGGCACAGGAACAAACTGCATATAATACAACCCCCCATGATTGATAGTTGTCATCCATGATGTTGATTTTGGATAAAGTGTATCCCAAAAACTGAGAGCCAAATCTATCTCGCCTACAGGTACACCTGTCATCTCTGACAAAGTCTGATACTCTTCTTCCTTGCGGTCCATCATAAAAAAACCACCATAAGCATAAAAGAATATTTGGAAGAAATATGGATAGAGATAGAAATGAGGATGCAACCTCGTGGCCTCTATCGCATGAATAATATTACTATTCTGATCATTATAACTCAAATTAGCCACAAGCTTTTCATACCATGTACTTGCCTCAGGCTCAGGTGTAAGGATATACTCCGTAATACCTTTAAGTACCAATAAACGGTTAAGCAACTGAACAAATAAAGCCGCATCTACCGGCCGGCACTGCATAACTGAAGGATTCTCTATTTCAAATAAATTATCAAACAGAGTGCACTGGTCAGCTGTTAACACTCCTTTTCCCTTCAATTCGTTATCTAGTATACAGGCAATATTCCTGTGATTCATTGCTAAGTCAGTCAAGAAACGAAGGCGTTTCAAAGGGTCTTTGATAAAGAAACTCTCGTCAATCAGTTTCCTGAAATACTGGTAAACCTTTTGGGGTGTCTGATACTGTTCGTTTTGTGTGGAATAGTCATGGATATAGTCCAACATAACCCGCTCCAAATCATAAGAATAGCGAAGCGCCCTTATAGCATGTTTCGGGAAATGTGTGATATCTATCCCAAAGGATTTTAAAATGGCCGTATCGTCAATCTTCCCGTCTGGTTGCAAAGGATTGCTTAGTAAATCTATTCTCATATCTTGGGCAACCACCTGCATGGTTGCCTCGTCTTTTTTGTCAGGTGCTATCTGGTAGATGAAAGCCGCCTTTTTGTATGAAAGATAATTAAGCCATCCACTGACCTTGAACAAGTCTTTGATACCCCAACCACCTGATTTAATCTCAACAATAGTATCCTCATAATGGTCGGATTCAAACTTGGTAGCTACAACATCCAGTTCAAGCAAGTCCAGGCCATCCTCCGCACGATGTACGGAGCGGTCAAGATAATACCCGCCTGCATTCAGGATAGCGGCCACATAATCCTCATAATAGCAGTCTTTCGGTATTTGCGGTAACTGCAATGTAACTACACCTTCTGACATATTCGATTATCTATAGCTTTGTATTCTACTCTCTTCAACAGAAAGGAAATATCCGAATTGATGAGCCAAATAGAACACCTGCATCAAATTGGCATCTTTCTCTCTTATGGACGGTCCAAGGATGATTCTGCGTAAACGGAAAGGGTAATCGTTTTCTTTCAGATTGCCAGTTTTACGAATATTTCTCTCTACATACGGTGTCAGGATGCCGTTTTCACGGTTAATAAACCAGCCACTTGGCTTTTCGCTGTCCATCAGCAATCGAGTCTCTTCCTCTGCTTTGTAATCGGCGTACTTCAAATAATGCCGGCATTTCTGAAGTAAGTTCCAGCGGAATCTGATTCCTTTCTTTTTAAGGGTATCCATCAGTCCTTTTACCCTCTTAAGGTCTTCCGACTCCGGGTCCATATACCTTATCTTATATAACTCGTCGTTTTTCGTTGCGTCACGCCCAAACACCAGGCAAACCCCTCGGGCATTGTCGCCATAGAGCCGCCACATATCCAGATTGTCTATCCTGGAGGTGAAGGATGTGATGAATTCTTTATCTGCAAAAAGGTATTTATCGTATTCTTCCTCGTAATCTTCTTTGTAATTCCTGATGACATCGGCCAGAAAGCCTGTCTCGGTCTTGTCATTCATGGATACGATGCTGTTCATACGTATCTTGCCAGACTCCAGGATGGCTACAAGGCCCTCAAAAGTAGTGTACTTGGCAATCTCCCTAACATCATCTGCTTTTTCCGGCAACAGGTTCTCAAGAATGCTTCGCTCGGTTTCTTCTTTTAATAGGAAGCACTCGGCTGCAGGATCGTAAAGTATTTCGTCCTTTGTTATGGTTCGGCCATATATCGTTGCGATCGGCTCTATGATTAGCTCCCTTTTGGCATCGGCATCGTCCGGTTCCCGGATAATCTGCTGCATCCATTCTTCAAACGTCCTCTTCTCGTCCATGTATGCTTTTCGCTTATGGACATAGATGCCGCCTTGGTGTAGAAACTCCAACTTCCAGCAAGGGATATCATATTCCGTAAAAAAAGCGTCCGTCTGGAAGCGGTTTCCTAAACGATAGACTAGTTTTACAAATGGTTGCTCATATACATAGAACGTATCAGAGAAACTGCAGAGCGCAATGTTTTGCTTGCTCTCCTCATGCTTCACATTCACATCGCCATAGTTGCGCAGCTTTTGCTCTGTCTTCTCAACACAACTGTGATACTCCTTAAGTGTATTGCTAACGGTGAACATCTCTCTGTTTGCCTCTTCCTTATATAAGGTATAGTGTATGAGTCGTTCTTCACCAAATGACTGCCCAACCAGTTCCCACTCCTTGAAAGGATCTTCTGCCTGATAGCCGTTTTGTTCTTTCTCCTTAAACCAATCTCGCAGCACAGGATAATCTGCCAGCTCATATTCCTCAACATGAACCTGCGTCCCTAGAAAGTCCATCCTAAGCAAATATAGTTTGTCTAGCATCTGAGATTAGTTACTTGGGAATTCGTTTTCGTGAAATATCACTTATTCAAATCCAACCATCCTAAATACCGCAGAGTCTCTGTAACCCGCACCTCAACCTCTTTTAGGCGAATCTTCTCTAACCGAACCATATCGTCCTTTACCTCATCAGTAGCCGCCAAACTCCGTATCTGAAATTCATTGTATGACTCCGCAAACTCTAAAGCCTTATGCAACGACTCCAACGACACCTTCCCCTGGCAATCTCCAGCCCGCTTCACCTCCTCGACAAACTGATTCAGTCCCGGGAACTGTAACGCCGCCTTCATCCACACAAACAGCCGCCTCTGCTCCCCCTCCGCCGTCTCCAGACACTGATCAAGTGCTTTCAGTATGAGTTCTTCGGTGGGCATAGTTATTAATATTAAAATGAGAAGCCAAATAACTTGCTACCATCATCCTGGTCACTCAAAGTAAGGAACAGTTCTTCAGTCGTAAATGAAGACAATATGTTCTGCGGAATATCGTCCTCAATTGAAGAGAATAAATATTGCAAACCATACCTCTGGCAGTAATCACGCACCACCTGTATAAAGAGCGTCTTCTTTCTGTTGTCCAAACCTTCTAAAACTCCGTCATGATATACAAAACGGAAGAAAGACTTGGAACTATAGGTAGCAAGTACAGCTAAATCAAATGCTGCACATAGTATCTTGTTATAAGTATCTCCTCGGCCTTCAGCAGTTGCTGCTGCGTTTTCATCGGGCGCAACCTCAGTCTCAAAATCTACATTACCCGTCTTATTGGGGCGCACATATAGTAATGCGCTAACTCCAAATACAGTTCTGTATATCTCGTTGAAATGACGTTTAATGGAAGAAGGGACATCCCCATCTTGCCGTTTAAGTTGAGAAGCTATCTGCTTGCTTATTTCTTTCTGTTCTTGCTGTGCCGTTTCTACCTTTTCATTAAGAGTGGCCATAATATCCACATTGTGAAGTTGTATCTCTAGACGGGACACTTCTCCTTCCAACTGAGCAAGTTTTTTCTGGTAGCTCTTAAACTTATGAAATGTGTCTTTATCTTGAAGCGCTGAAAGTGCTTCATTTCTCCGTTTATCCAGATCTCGTAGTTCCTGACGAATAGCTCTAAGTTGATCCTCTATCTCTTGAGCCTGCTCCCGCAAGTAATGATTTCTTTCCTTGGTTACCTTCACATTGAATTGGTACAGGTCCTCAAAACTATGAGATATATCATTGGGGAAATACAGATTAACTTCCTCATAGATTTGTTTTAATTGTTCCAAATCAAAGGTTGGCAGATTTGATATTGATGACTTTACTCTATCCAAATCATAGGAAAGGGAATACTCTTTTGTGTTAAGTTGCGCTATTGCACGCTCTATCTCTTCAACTAGATTCTGGTTAATAGCTTGCTCTTCAGAAAAGAAACTAAAGGCATCCACCTTTTGCTGCATCTCGTCTCTTTCTGTCTTGCGAATATCCAAGATGCTCTTGACTTTATCATAATCATCCGCATTGACAGACATTTCTGTACTGATACCGGCTATTCTCCCTTCAAGATCTTCCAATGTATCATCTAGCTCATACTTTCTTATTAATGCCTTACTGTCATAACCTAATAGCTCAAAAACGGCAGGTTTCCAATCCTTATGCTTACCATTCATAAACTTACCAAGTTGGAAAACATTAATAAAGTCCTTTTGACCGCGTAAGAAGAACGTTACTGTTTTTCTAAACGGCCAGTCTGGTAAGACATCAAAACTAAGCTGTGAATCAAGATACTTCTTTGCCTTTGCAAAGGTCAAATTTGTCTTATCCCACGAGGTTTCTTCATTGCAAACCATCGTGGCCTCGCTACTTTTAAAACAAATTTTAGTGGGTTCACTAACAGTACGCCTAATTGTCAGATATGTGCCATTATTCAGAATAATCTCAAGGTAGAAAATATGGTTCTCGAAATAAGAGAAATACTTCTTGAATAAATGGCCATTCTTCACTTCCTTGAGAAGCATAAAGTCTAGCACATCAATAAGGGTTGACTTACCCAGATTGTGTGAATCTTTATTGATATCTTCGCGCTGGCACACCTTGCCCAACACAACATTCAGTCCGTCATTGAACTTCATATTGTGAAAACGTGAATCGTTACTATAAAGTTGGCTCAGCTTCATTGTTGTACAAGATTAATAGTGTCGGTTGTTGACTGGTAGTTTATCCGTCCAACAGTATAGAGGAAAGAAAGAGCATTGACAAACACAGCCTTAGCTGGTTCGCCAAGTCCTGAGACCACATGATTCTCCAAATCCTCATACTTCTGCACTGAGCAAGAACTAAGTGATTTGAGTATCATACCGCCTACATTCAAAACAGACAGGTCTAAATTGGTATATTTATTCGGTTTAATCATCTTTGCCTTCCTCCTATTCTTTTCGTCCTATATCGCAGTTATAGTACATATAATGTACGAATACACGGCATAACTTTCTAACACGGTGTATATCTGAAGTTGGATCTGCTCCTGCAATATTATCAGCTATAGCTTCAAGTAAATCCATAAAGCTATGATTTGCTATATTCTTTTGTATAAACCCACGGATATCAGATGCTGTATTCTCATATTTCAGCAGGTATGCACTATTACGTGGATCTTTTAGAAATGAATCAATGAGATTGAAATATTTCAAGGAATGGCTGTTGATTTCGCTGAAATAATAATCACTTACTTGATTCAAAGCGTTCTTACGCTCTTTATCTGTGAAATCCATAGGATTTGCATCCTGTAATGGAGCAGCCTCCATCCATGTTGTGTTCTGACTAAACAAAACTATCACATCACGGATGTCCTTTTCATAGAACTGGTCAGGAAGTAAATTTTTAAGTAAACCATACTTTTTCACCAGTTCAGGTTTCGTCTCAACTAAACGTGTTAAGTACTCTATTCCATGTACATCAACATTCTGAACACCTAACTCATTCTGAAGATGATTCTTTATATCGGTATGAGCAGCACCTGATAGTTTTCGATTTGTGAACACCAAATAGCAATCAAAACTTTGACCATTTTTGGTTCTGCGCTCTATCAGTCGCTTTATCTCCTTATTTATAACGCTTGTCTGATTGCTAAAGAAAACATTATCTGAGCAACTTGCACCTAAGTCAGTCGTGTGCTTGGCTTGAATAATGAAATCTCCACACCAAGGAGCAGTTGTTGACGGATATGCCTGTGACGTTCCTGTAAAGAAGCCATCCTTCCCACCATCAGGACCTTTGGTGAATGATTGCACACCAATCCCAAGAAGGTCATTGCACAAATCAATAACCAACGCCTCAAAGGCATCTTCACTTAATTGGTCAAAATCGTATCTTATCATGTTTTCTATACTTTTACTACTTGCCGCCCGTGGCGGCTTGTTTAACTCACAGCCGGAAGCGCCACCGGCGCTTTGGGCTGTACCGCTTCCCTGCGGAAGGCTCTTTTGCGTGTGCTTGCACCGCAAATGTGTCTGGTGCGGTTCTACTCGCGCTTCGCGCTCGTGCGGCTTCGTCGCTTCTAGGAGTCTTCTACCCCTCTTCTACCCTCGTGCTACCCTAAGTCTTACCTTAATGCTGTTTTAGGTTGTCACATTTCGGCCATACGGCTGAATCCGGTTGACAGTTTCATCGCCAAACCACCGCTCTCGCCTTTCTACTATATGATACTGTATCAGAATTTGAAAAAACCTTATTATATATGCACTCTCACAGCCGTTTTCCTCTCGCCCATCGGGCTCGGCTCGGCCTTCGGCCTCCGCGGTTAATTTGGCTCGCTCCGCTCGCCGGCTACCGCCGTCTCATCTACGAGTCATCTACGAGTCATCTACGAACCATCTCCGAAGGGTGAAAGGTTTTTTAACACCTTCCCTCGACTTTGCTCGGGATAAATCTTAAAAATTGTTCAATATTTCCGGTTATCAGAGCTCCTTGGTTGCTGAGCTTCGACGGGCTCAGCTCCCGCCTGTCGAAGCACTTTGCAAAGCATCAACGTCACCGCTTATCAAAGCCTCCTTTTTCTTTCTTGACCAACCGTGAAGTTGCCTTTCACGTTGGTAAGCTTCTTCTATCGTAGTATACTCTTCTTTGTTAACTAACTTCACTGGCAAATGGGCTTTGGTAAAACCACAACCAGTTCCGTTTTGATGTTCCTTTAACCTTCTCTCCAAATTTTCAGTACTTCCAACGTAATACTGACCATTAGCACAAAGAAGAATATATACAGTTGCTGAGTTCAGTCGAAGCAAAGACGCCATTGAGGTTGTAGTCGTAATTGGCTATCGCATCATATATCTTCTGCAGTTGGTCCATAATTTAGAGAACTACTGAGCCTAAGTAGTTCAGGAACTCCTTCACGTCCTTGAACGTCACTTCGGGCGTGTCTGAGGGAATAACCGTGGTCTTCACCTGCGTGCGGCTCACGGCATCGAGCAGGGCCTTGATATCTTCAGGCACGTTGGTAACCGTCACGCTGAAGGCATTGGCCTTGGGATCCTTCAGGAAGAGGTTGTAAAACTCGTCCATGAAGCTGCGGGTAGCGAACTTGACGTGGCTGAAGTCCAGCACAAACGCATCTTCGCCACTGTTCACCATCAGCAGCTTGAGGTCCTGCGCCCGCATCCTGCTCTTGAGGTCGGGCGAGAGAATCTGTGCTATATCTATTGTTTTCATATTACTCAATGTAATTAATGAAGTTGAACTGAGGCGCCATACTTGAAGCCAATGGCCACGTTCCTTTCTATGTTCAGCTGGCTGATGATCATATTCTCCACCAGCGAGGATACCGCTTCCTTGGCATCGCTGTTGCGCTCTGCAGCAAAATCGATGATGGGGATGTAGGTCTTTGACGCGTATTTCTCCATCGTGGCCAGAAATTCCGTCTGTCGCATCCGGTCCGGCTTGATGCCTCCGTCGGCCATCCCGATCATGCCCAGGTATTCCGTTGGGTTGATGATGGTCACGTGCTTCCCGCAGCGGGTAAGGTACACAATCAGCGACAACGCGAACACCGGCGACACGAACTGCGTATCGGCAAAGTCAATTGTCACCTCGCTTTTTCCAGACGCCTCCACCTGGCTCATGATGTCCACCACCGGGCGCAATCCGTCCAGCAGCCAGTTATCTTTCACGTTTATGTGATTGCGGATAAGCATTACTAATTAGTCAAGTCTGCCCCCCTATCTTGCAACAATTGCGAGATTTGAGTTTTGGCGGGCACTTTTGTTTACGTTCTCAAATAACACATTCTCGAGGCCTTCAACCACCGCCTTCAGCCAGGAGACAAAAGAAGCCAAGGCATTTCTATTCATCCAATGCATCATGTTGTATGCAGCGGCGGCCATCAGTCTGATCTTGAAGACCTTCTCTCCCGTGAAGTACTGCATGTACGGGTTCTCCATCCAGCGAGCCACGACACCTTCATCGCTCAGGTTGTAGATGTTCTTCAGAAGCATCATCCCCACCATCTTCCGGATCGGGACGCTCGGCCGGCCGTTGTCCGCGCATTAGTACTCCGCGAACTCCGATTCCTCCGCCTCCCAGTCAATCTGCTTGGCCAGAAGGACCAGTTCGTGGTTCATGTCGATGAAACTCTCCAGTGCGACTTCGAAGATGGACATCTGATGCTCCTTGGGTGTTTTGCCTATCATTTTGCTTCTATTATATGCAGGTTTTCTACTACAAGATAAGCATTTTCTGCAAATAAAACAAGCGCTTTAACGAATTAATTCATTGAATATCAATTAGTTTCGACTAAAGCAGGGGCGACAAATACTAATAAGTCATAAAAACATGATGCGGCTTTATAGCATCGTTAGAAAATTACTTATCAATTACCTTACATTTTTACTAAACACTAAGTCGCACTCTGCTCTTTCAATATCTGCAATATCCTCTCTTTTGCCTCCACTACATCTTTTCTGTATCCACTAGTTCTGCTCATACGCTGATACCACTCCAATCGATTAAGAATCTCCTGACAACTAACCAGGAACTCCTTTTTCTCAGCAACGGTCATATCCTTAAAGAAACGTTCATAAAAAGGATAATAGTTTCTGGCTACACGATATGGATAATATCTAACCTCCAACTTATGCCTTGAATCCATAAGAATACTATGCGCATGACGGAAAGCTTCCATACACGTGGCTTGCGAGCCGTTGATGCGTTCATTCTCCAAAACAAAACGGGCATAGTGGTTGTCTATTTGGTAGGTGTCGAATTTATCAATGGCACCAGCAAACGAATATGCCGCTTCGAAGAACTGTTTAGCCATACCATAGTCATACTCAGAAAGTTTCACAATGGCATATTGCAACCAGAAATGAGGATTTGTTTTACATAATGGCAAAACTTTCAATGCTTCATAGTAACGAAGCAGGTCATACTTGTATGAGGTATCCTTTTGGTTGAGTACTTGCTGGATATTCGTGAAGGTCATCAGTCTACGCATCATTTGTTTAGCTACCTTTTCTGAATGATTCTCATTCAAGCGCTTGGCCGTATTGATAAGCACATCTATCACTGTGGTTGTACTGAACAATTCCAGTATGAGAGTTTGAGACACCAACGATGATTTAGGTCGAATACGACCAGCATCAAAGTTTACCAGCTCTTGTACAGCGGGGTCTTTCTTAAATTTCGGAGAATTCAGTTCATCTACATCCAACGCGTCTGCAAGGTCATCAAGGCCTATATTAAGATGCATCACATGCACCAACAGTATAAAGACAATAGCATCATAGAACCCTTTTCGCTTATGAGCAGAATCGAAAACTTTTTTGAATCGTCCAAGTATATCTGGGGACTTCAACAATTCAAGTACGACATTACGCAAATACCCATTGCACAAACGATTGATAAAGTCCTCCTTCTGAATCAGGCTCTTTGCAGACAAATATGACCACATCCCATAAGTGTCAAATATCCGTATCAGTTGCTCTGCCTCCTCAGAATCCAGCCGATTTAGGTCAACATTCACGAAATCGCCAAAAAGACTGCAAAGGTCATCGTAATTAGCCTCATTGACATAGCTGCGCTCTGACACTATTAAGATCTGGTCTGAACGATGTAATGACAAAGCCTTCAAACCGTCGAAGCAGCCACTGTAATCTTCAAAAACGAAAACCGTTTTTGTATGACTCTGACAAATTCGTTCTATTTCGCCATCAAGTGTCGCCCAATTTCTGTAAAATCTAAAAACCTCATATCCTTGTTGAGCCAATAAAACTGATAGCGCCTCTATAAATACTGTTTTCCCATTACCCAAATCAGAGTGTACAAGCAGGTTTGTCTGTCCATCCTTTATATCCTGTAAAACTTTCTCTGTTTTGGTACGTCTAATGCTATAAATATAATCTATAGGAGACTGCATTGAGAAAAAGAGTTTGTCAGTATCATAACTACCCTGCGTAAAAAGGTCGAAGACATCTCTGTCAAGCAATTTTGGCGCTGTTTTGACTGGCTCCACCTTATTAAAG
>Ga0265298_10006909_pt1 | contig 13915 bp, 11 predicted proteins | sample AusTroGonzalo_MG_3_FD_193486 | JGI IMG/M metagenome (GOLD analysis project Ga0265298, IMG submission 193486) | Bovine rumen microbial communities from tropical cattle in Woodstock, Queensland, Australia - Gonzalo_01 | ecosystem: Host-associated > Mammals > Digestive system > Stomach > Rumen ...
CCATGTGAGTTTGGATTTTCAAATGTCGCAGGGGATACCGTGCTTCAGGTTGGGCGTACTGGTTTTGCAATTTATGATTATGAAGTTGCTACTTTTTTTAGATTTAAGGATGTTTACTTGAGGTTATATCCCATTATAACCGATATTTTTCGCAGTGATCAGGATGATGTACCGTGCCGACGCGGAATGCTTGCGTACCATCGGGAAATAATCGAAAAAATCAAGAGGCAATCGCATTGGACGGAACAAAAAATACTTGAAACCGCATTTGGGATTTTTCCGTCTATTTATCGGATGGCGATATTTTTTGACAAATTCATGCAAATATATGCAAACTATAGACTTGTTAGCAAACTTGGTAAAATCGTTTTTTTGAATGACGTGAAGAAAGAATTATTGTTTCGGATATTATTTGCACCTCGCGAATTACCGGCCGGGGTGCGGGCGTCAATATTGGGGTTTGCTGATATACTTGACCGATACCCCGATGGGAAGACGACATGGTCAGCCCGAGATTTGACTGAAATAATCTTCGAAGCAAGGGAACTCGGCGAGGAATTGCAAAAGTTGCAGTCATACAAGCATCAATCCCCGCGTGAAGAAGAACGACGTAACAAGATTTCGACTACGAAGCGAGAAAACAACCGTGCAAGATCCGAAGAAGTAGTCAAAATCTGCAAACTGATTCAATCCTCGGCAGAAAAACAAGGCGTAAGCAAAAAAAGCGAATGTGAAAGATTCTTTAGGGAAAATTCTGCACTATTGGATCAATACGGGATTCATTCGAGCCGTACACTGGAAAACAGATGCTCCGGAACACGTCCGAATAGTATTAGAAAAATTAAAAATTCGGTAGATGAACCGGAGCCGATATCAATAGACTTTTGGCACAAGTTAAATCGCATCACATCACATCAATCTGACATGATTTGATGTAACATATTGCACTGCAAGCATTTGAAACAAGCATAGAGCCGCGATATATTATTGCATCGACAAACAAAAAGCTCTAAAAAAGGAGGTTCCCATGAGCGAGTATGTTAAGGCGATGCAATTCAAGAATCCCGAAGAACTCATCGCCGGTTTTTGCAAAACCGTCGGGATCAATTTAGAGGAGTTTTTGGCAACACACGCCAAGACTACTTCCACCGAAGAGGCGTTGTCTGATTGGTTGACGCGCAAAGGAGCAGCTGCGTATGCCAATGTCAGCACGGACACCATCGACAACTGGTGCGCGCAGGGGCATATCGAGAAGAGCAAACTCGGCGGCGGCAGAGCCGGTGCCGTGCGGATTTCCCGCAAAAGCCTCGACGCGTTCATCAAACGTTGCATCGTCAACTGTCCCAAGCGGGTGCGCAAGGACCTCGCTCCCTCGGTGAAGGGAGGTTACCGTGCTTAGTCCGACTTTGCCTGAAGTGCATGACGTGAAGGCGACCCTGATGCTGTGCCGCCAGCTCGGCATAAGCATTGGCGAGGAAGAAATCGCATCCATATTGAGGGATGCAACGGCATGCTTTCTCTCCCCGCGCAATACAGTGGTCCGACTCATCGCAGGAAGGATGTGCCAGCCGGGCTTTTTTTACTGTAGCGAAAAAACGCTTGCACACCGAGCTCAGTTGTTGGACTGGAACTCTCCCCGCTTCTTCGGCTATGACGAGCAGATGAGGCGGGAAGCGTCGTATCTGCTTCCCGCTCCACTGACGATGCATACCGATTTTTCGGAGTTGGTCTCGCCCATTATTCGTGCCAGGACATATGGCACTGCTCTCCCGCACAACGCTCCGCTGTTTGTCGCGCTCATCGAGGCGTTTCTTTGTCGATGCGTCATTTTCAATCTGGGGCTCCGCGAGCACTCCACCGCGATAATCAATACGGTTTTTTACGCGCCTCTCGGCGAGTTGACCGCATCGCTTTACCGAGTGATCGCCAATGCAGTGGAGGCGGGCCATGAAGAGTAACTATTTACCGATCAAGTTGATAATCAGGGGATTTATCCAGTGCCTTGTCGATTCCGAACTGATCATAACGGCATCCCGCGTCGACCAAGCGCTGTGCGACGAGATGGAGCGGGGGCGGTTTCATGGCTGCGGAAGCATCGAAAACGGGGATTGGGTAAGCCCCGCGCGCACATCGCGTATGAAACTGAACAAAGGATTCGATTTGGAGCAGACCCAGATTGTATTAGGGGCCATCTTGAATCGTTATCCTGGCGGGGAGCCGTTGATCGAAGCCGGATGGCCGCCGATGCCGGTTAACGGTACGCCGCAATTCGCGGTTCCGTTTCCCTACTTGTCCGCATCCATCGGCGGTCGAAGCGGTCTCGATACCGTCGACTTTTTCAACATAAGCGACATGGAGTATCGGCAGGCAGAAGCCCTTGCTGAAAAATTCGGTCTGAACGGCAAATGGGGGTACGCAAATCGGCTCTCCGGAGATCACCTCTGGCATGAAGACTTTTCGAAGCTGACCTTCGTCGGCGACAACTGCTTTTGCACGCCGGTATTCGCGGTCGACAATCAGCCGCAGTATATCGTGGAAGTTTTCAATATGCCGGAGGGGGTCTTGCCCCTGCCCGCCTGTTATCTCCGGCGTTCCGATTTTCCGGGACCGCGCCGGGATTTTTTCCCTCCCGAAAAAGACATCGCAATCTGGTACAATCGCAAGATAGACGACTCAGTCAGAGACGTAGTAATTTCCGCAAACCCTTTTTTTGTAATGAACTGCATCGAATCGGAAACAACCGCTGCCGGTTGTCTGCCGGGCGGCGCGTCTTCCGTTGCCAAAACCGATATATCGACGCTTCGCAGCCGCCACGTGCGGCAGGTGTGCAACCCCGAGGACCGTATTGATTTGGAGACGACCGTGAAAATGACCGCTCGCTTGCGCCATGAATGCATCGCCTCGGAAATCATATTTCATGAGGGAACGACGGAGCGTTTCTTCAAGGCCGATCTCGGAGAATTGTGCTACATGGCGCGGGGTCACAACATCTTTATCCCTGAAGAATTGCGACCGGAATATCTGGGCGATGTGACGGCCGTCGTGAAAGACTACGTTTCCAGCCCGATAGTCGAAAATCTGGTCTACTACCGGGAGGCGACTTTCATCCATGCGCAGAGCTTGCCGCCCCATGCGATACTCGCAGCGATTACCGGCATCCCCGTCGTGGGTAAAAATTCGGCTGTATTTGTGGGGGACGAACCCCCGTTGAAGCTTAAAGACCTGCGAGGGAAAATTATGCGGTGCGACTTTTTGAGACGCGCCTCCGAAGAGCATCTGTCGCTGTTCAGGAAACTGACAGCCGGAGCTGGCGTCATCATCATCGCCAACAGCGAACTCATCTTGAAGCACACAGACATCTGCGCTGATATTCTGCGGGCGTGCGCTGCTGATGGACGCGGGGTGATTTTGGTCTCCAAAGAGCAGCTGCCGGATCCCCTTGCCGATATGATCTCGCATGAGCTTACCGCAACCGCCGATGACCAAGATGCCGGAGTGTGCATTGTCGCCGATCACAGCGCAGTCAAAGCGTGGAAGATCGATCGGGCGAGTGGCGTCATGGCGGAACTTTCGGACAATGTGGCTGGGAAATACCTTACGGCGACGACCCAATCGTCTTACGTTTCGGGGCAGTCGATGATCCCGCAACTGTCCTACAGCAATTTTACGTCGTGATGGGCAAAACAGAGGGTAATTTCGGTCGGATGCTTGATATATCGCCTCTGTGCGTATATTTTATCGTTGAAACAAGGAATTAACATAATGCTGACCAAAGAAAAACTGGCGCTCCTGATCGCCGATCTCGAGTCCGAGACCGTCGAGCGTACCCGTGCCTTCGACAAGGCGGAGAAAATGGGACAGGCCATCAGTGCCTTTGCCAACGATCTGCCGGGACGCGGCGTTCCGGGCTATTTGCTTTTGGGGGTGGATAACGACGGCCGCATCTCCGGGAAACGCATTTCGGACGAACAGCTGACCTCATTGGGCGGGTTGAAAACCGAGGGTGCTTTGTTGCCGCCGCCATCCATGTCGATCGAAAAATTTTCTTTCGACGACGGCGACGTGGTGGTGATCGAAGTGTTCCCGTCCGCCTATCCGCCGATCCGATTCAAAGGTCAGGCATGGGTGCGCGTCGGTGCGCGCAAGGCTATTGCCACCGACGAGGATCTTCACATCCTCGAAGAACGCCGCCAGCTTGCGGCGAAGCGTTTCGAGATCATGCCGTGCGAAGGTGCCCGTATGCAGGATCTGGACCTTGATTTGTTCCGCAACACTTATCTGCCGCGGGCGATCCAGGCGGAGATCATCGAAAGCGACCCGCGTTCGGTCGAAGAACAGCTCGCGGCGCTGCGCTTTTACGACACGGTTTCCGGAGTCCCGACCAACTTGGGTATGATCCTATTCGGCAAGCACCCGGAGAATTACATTCCGTCCGCGTACATCCAGTATGTCAAGTTCGGGGGCGCGGACAACGGCGCGGACATTTTGGCCGAACACGCCTACAAGGGACCGCTTTTGCAGACCGTCGTCGAGCTCAACGGCTTCGTGAAGGTCGGCATCGCCTCACCGCATCCGGTCAAAGTTTCCGCTTTGCAGGAAGAGACGTTTTACCGCTATCCCGACTGGGCGATTCGCGAACTTCTGCTTAATGCCATTATTCATCGAGATTATCAGTTGGGTAATGCGCCCATAAAGTTTTACGACTACAACGGCGCGCGTCTTGAAATTTCCAACCCCGGTGGATTGTACGGTCTTGCCAAGCCGGAGAACTTCCCTACCGTGAACGATTACCGCAATCCTCTGCTAGCCGAGGCCATGAAGGTGATGGGGTTCGTCAACAAGTTCAACCGCGGCATCGCCAAGGTCAAAACCGAAATGGAACAGAATGGCAATCCCGCCCCGGTATTCGACGTGAACAAGCTCACCGAGTTCAGGGTCACGCTAATGCCGAGTCTTGAAACGCCGTTTAATGCGTCAGCCGGTGGTTTAACGGCTCAGAACGGTGGTTTAACGGCTCAGAACGGCAATTTAACGGTTCAGAACGGCAATTTAACGGTTCAGTACGGCAATTTAACGGCTCAAAGGGATCACAAGGAAACGAAAAAATCGCATGGCAACAGGCGACGTATCACCCCTGAATTGGAAGCGGAACTTATCCGGATTGTCGGCGAGTACCCCGGTATTCGACGCAAAGAACTGGCGGAAAAACTGGATGTTTCCATGGGATCTTTAAGGCGTATGCTGGCGCAGATGACCTCCGAGGCGCAGACGGCGAAGATCGAACACCGGGGCTCCAAGAAAACCGGCGGCTGGTTTCGCAAATCCTAACGTAGGTCCTACCGGTGTGCCTTCAGTAACGCCAGAAGTTCCCGGACCTTTTCAATCGGCAGGCGGCTGACGATGGAGACCAGCTCTTCGCGTTCCGCATCTTCGGACGGAGCCGTTGCCGTCCCGCTGAGCATCATGAACTCCGGGAGTTGCTTCATTTTCTCGCGCTTGGCCTCCATGCTGGCGTGAGCCGAGTAGTGCTTTGTCATTTCCGGTGTCATGTGACCGACGATGCTCTGAACGATGGAGAGCGGTATTCCATAAAGTCCGGCGTAGTAGCAGAATGTGTGACGGCAACTGTGAAGATCCTTGACCGAAACCGCACGCGAGCGTCCGTCCGGCACCTTGGTCGTGGCGATTCCGCACTGCTTTTCGAGGAAGGCCTTGATCCGGTACGACACTCCGGACGGATTGCTCAAATACATCTCCGCATGACGGGGCAGCACGTAGACACGGTAGTTTTCCGGAGCAAGCGCGCTCTTCGCCCGCAGTTGTTCGAGGTAGGCCTTCAGCGGCGGCAGTATCGGGATCTCCACCAGATTGCCGGTCTTTCTCATCCGGCGGGTTATGGTGTCGCGTCGGAAGTCGATGTCCGACCACCTCAGCGTGCAGATGTCTCCTTCGCGCAGGGCGGTAGCTATCGCGATGGTGAAGAGCGGCCCGGTGAAGTCGTCCATGTTGTCCCGTATCCGCACCAACTCCTCTTCGGTGAACGCTTCGCGGCACTCCGCTTCTTTCGCCAGCATCGGGATCTGGGCAAACGGGTTTTCGACGATGCCCGCATCGCGCATCAGCAGCTGAAACACCTCGGCAAGCACCTGCTGATAGGTGTTGATCGTCTTGGCAGACAACGCGGGCTTCAACTGATAGGAGCGCTCCTTGGTGATCGTCGTTCCTGTGTAACTGACGACTTTGTTGAAGCGTCCGTTCTCGCGTATATATTGTATATAGGTCTCGGCATGAAGCGGTCGAACCTCGGTGAGTTTCCGGATGTCAGGATATCGCGCCGCCATGAACGCGACGAAATCCCGCCAGTAGGAGCGCTTGGCTCGTACAAGCCCCTCGGAGGGCGTGCGCTTTTTCGGTTTTTTGAGAGAGCATTCGTAGGCGTCGGCAAGCAAAATGTCAGTCCCGCCCGTCAGCACATCGCGGAAGTGCTCGACCAAAGATTTCACGTTCTTCTGATTGGTCGCATTCTTCATGTCGAGGCGCAGCTTCTTTTCGAATTCTTCCGCCTCCCGCTTGGTGGTGCATCCCTCGCAGACGCCACGAAAGCGTTTGCCACCCTGCGAAAAGTCGTAGTGGTATTCCGCGGTGTATCCGCCCGACGTGGTGCGCTTGCGAACACTCATTTCAAAGACCTCTCCCCATTCTTGCCGATTCTTTCTAAAAATAGCCACGATTCGGAGGATGTCAAACAAAAAACGTCACATTTTCGTCACATTTTTCATAAAAAACGGTTTTTTAAGCAATGTCAGCGTCTGGCTACGGACCAGAAGGTTGAGGGTTCGACCCCCCCTGGGTGTACCATAAAAAAACACGATCGGCTCATTCGGGCCGATCGTTTTTTTTATGAATGAAGCCTGTCAAGGCTTCGCTTCATGGCGGGTGAGCGCCGCTTCATGCTTTGCGGCATTGCCGCAAAGCGCTTCATGTGCCGAAGGCACGCTTCATATCAAAAATCCCGCTTCGCCTTGACAGATGAAGCATTGTCGCTTCGCTCCAATATGAAGCAGCGCCGCTCCGCGTCGCTATGAAGCCTTCTCGCTCCGCGAGTATGGTCGATGTTGTGGTTGCTGGGTGAGGCGAAAAACGGCATTCTGGACGCCTTTCGAACGCCTCGACGAACTCCCGCCGAAAAGCCTTCAGGTACCACGAAGTACCATTTTGAGACCTCTCCCATACTTCCGGGGGCTGTTTTCGGCTCCCCGCAATTTGACAAACGACCATTAACGTGGTAATCTAAGAACATGACAGGAAAAAGGGGGTGCCTTGAAATATCCGACGACCAGTCCTTCTCTGCTGGAACGGGTGCAGAATGGCGATGAAATATCGTGGAACGAGTTCTATTGCCGTTATGCTTCCGTCATCCGGTGTGTCGGCGCATGTCACCGTCTGGACGAAACGGCATGCGACGATTTGGTGCAGATGGTGATGCTCAAGTTCTTCGGCGCGGCAAAGCACTATGTCTACCGCGAGGGCGAAGTGAAGTTCCGCACTTATTTTGCGGCGGTGATCCACAGTCAGGCGGTGGATATGATCCGCCGGGAATCGTCCCAGAAAAACCTGCGCCCTGAAGCGGTCGCTCCTGCGGAAGAGCCGTTCGATGAAGCTTTTATGAATGAATGGCGCAAAGCGGTTTTCGCCGATGCAAAGAGCGAATTGCGGCAGCGGGTGAGCGAGCGCACTTATCAGGCTTTCGAGCTGTACGGTCTGCAGGGGCGTCCAGTGGGACAGGTCGCGGCAGCATTGGGGTTGTCGGCCAATCAGATATATGTCGCAAAAAAGCGCTGTACCGACATCCTGACCGGGATAATCGACCGACACAACCGCAACGACGGAGAATTGCACCTTGAGTTTTAAGGCCGGGGACACCATCGGATCATATCGGCTCGTCGCCGAGTGCGGAAAAGGCGCTTACGGCTCGGTATTTCTGGCGGAAAGCACGGTGACGCAGCGGCGGTACGCGCTCAAGATCATCTACCGGCAGGGGCGCAACTGCGAGCGCGAACTCCGGGGCTTGACGAGTTATCAGGCGATCTGCCGCTACACCGATCTTTTGCAGGTCTATCATGTCGAGGATTGCGGAGAATACTTTTACTACACGATGGACGCCGCCGACAATCTGTCGAATGGCGGCGAATATGTGCCCGACACTCTCGCCAACCGCTTGCGTGCTTCCGGCAGATTGTCCGCCGAAGCGGTGCGCCAAATGGCGGACGATCTCACCGGGTGTCTGAACACGCTCCATGCGCGCGGAGTCCTGCATCGCGACGTGAAGCCCGACAACATCCTGTGGATCGACGGTGCAGCGAAACTCGGCGACATCGGTCTCGTCACGGCGGACGGGAAAACGGTCCTCGCGGGGACGCCGGGATTCTTGCCGCCCGAGGTGCTGGCGGGAACGCGCGACTATGAACCGTGCGACGACTTTTACGCGCTCGGCAAGGCGATCTACTGCGCGCTTTCCGGGAAGCCGGTCGAAGAGTATCCGTCATTCCCCGACAGCCGGACTTTGGGAGACTGCGGCGATCTGATACTCTTATACAACCGGCTTTGCGGCGGTGAAACGGCAGCGGCGCTCTCCGCGCCGGGACCGCGCCGTCGGCGTGCCGCATGGATCGCCGCGGCGGTGTTGACGCTCGTTTTGGCGGTCGGCGCGCTGTACGCGGTGCTCCGGCAGCCGCCCGAGGCGGCGCGGGTGACGACGAAACCGCCGACCGCCCCGACGTCGCGACCGGAACCGGCTGCCGTCGCGCCGACCGCCTCCGCAGACACAACTGTCGAGCGAAGTGTCACACCGCAACTTTGGGAACAGCTCGCGCCCGAGATGCCGTCCCCCGCCGACGGCGTTTCCGCCGTGCAAATTGCCCGGCTCCGCGAAGTGGCGGCGCTGCTGAAAGAAAACGAGTTTTCGCCGGAGTTCCTGAACATACTGCCGAAGATCGTCGAAGCAAACCGGCAGCTCGACGAACGGCGAAACGCGATCCGGGCACGGCAGGGACGCGCGGCGGCGGAAAAATTCGACGCGGAACATCGCAGCGCCCCGGAAAAACGGTTCGTGCGCGCTGTCGTGATGGTCCGGGAGTATGCCGACGCCGCCCGGCAAGTTTCCGATGAAGCGGAGGATATGATGTTCCAAAGCTTCATGGCCTCCCTGAGAAAAGAACTCGACGAGCGCAAAAAATTGGAAACGGAGCTGCTGAAGAAATACCGTACGGCGCGGGATCCGTAAAAAATCCGCAAAAAAATTTCGGTTGACGTGTAAGATTTGTCTTTCGGCTCCGTTTAAAAGATCGGTTGCCGCCGCATGGCGGCGGCCTTCGCGCTGGGACTGGATTTCTTCCGTTACCGGAACGTTTTCGGCAAGATGAGCTGCGATCATTATGCGAAAAAATTCGATGCCCTTTACGCGAAACGCGGATCTCAAAATCTGACCGCCGTGTTGAAAAACTGACCGCTCCCCGCCGCGACTTCTCTTCCGCCACGCAGAAAAACGACTTTGGCACGGAAATTGCTCAATATGCAGTACGACCAAAAAAAGAGGTGACAAATGAAAGACGCGTGGGATAAACTGAATGAACTGCGGGAACACCCGGAATTAGCGGATACTCCAGGATACGGACTTGAGATTTTACGGCGATATGGCGATCCCGTGATGTGGTTCCTGCTGCTCATGGAGCATCCGGAGTTCGAGCCGCCGGATAAATGGTGGTATGACCAGTGGAAACGCGCCGATCTCCCCTGGGCGCGATTGCTTGCCGCGCATCCGCAGTTCGAAAAACACTGCAAATGGGAGTCGGTCGGTCGCGAAGAATTGGTGACGCTCGCCTTTCTCGCCCCGGAACTCTTTGCACGGAAGTTTCCGGAGGGGCGGTGGCACGACCTCTATGCGTTTCTTTCTCCATTCGAGCTGGCCGGGGTGCTGCGCGATGCTCCGCAGGCGGTGGATGCACTCGACATGGACGATGTGCGTGAAAAACTCGCCCCCGACTATTGGCTGGCGGTGCTCGCCATTCAGCCGCAGTTGGAGAAACACTTCGACTGGTCGCAAGTGGAAGGTCGTCCCTCGTTGCATTGGGACATTTTGCTGCGCCGCCAGCCGCAGTTTGCGGATCACTGCGATTTTTCGCAGTTGAGGAGCGACCAGATCCGCCGCATCCTCAGCAAACAGCCGCAGTTCATTGACCGCGCGACTGGTCGAAACTGAATCCGAAAGATCTGGAAAAACTTGAAGCGAAAGGGATGAAACCATGAAGCGCCGAAGTGCGACCGTTACCCTCGAAATTCCGATCCCGAATTGGAACCGCGAAGCGTTCACGGATATGCTGATCGCAGGGGAAAACATTGTCCCGTGGACGAACCGAGAATTGCTGATCGACGAGCCGTTTTTCTATTCGCACGAACTGGATGTGACAAGGGCGCTTGAGGAGCGTTTCAACCGCAAATGGAGAAAGCGGAAATATGTCGCCGCCGTCCGCGAAGCGGAACGCCTGCGTGAGGAATTTCGGGATGAAGATAACCTCGAGGAGTTGCTCGACGGCTGCGACGCGGTTTCGATCTTCAAGCACCGCTTCGAAGTCGAAATGCGCGAGGTCCGCTGTCATGCCAACATGGAGATCGCCTATTGCTGGGTGCGGCTGCTGAAGCATCGCCCCGAATACGTCGACCGCTGCCCGTGGCACTTGTTTCAAGGCGACCGGATCTGGCAGACATTGCGTGACGAGGAACTTCTGCGTGCGATAAAACACACGCCGCTCCAGCTCGCGGAAAAAATGGATTTGAACGCCATGACTTCGTGCGATTGGGATGAAGCCATCAAAACCGTGCCGGAGCTGGCGTCGCTCCGTCCGAAGCACGACTATGACTGCTATGTATCATAACTATTGGTTGCTCAATTGCAAGCGCTTAAGCAGCTCCTGCAAGTTCTTCAGCCAGTCGATTACGGAATCGAAGGGAATGATTGCCGGGTGACTCCAGTAAAATTCCCCGTTTTTGTGTTCCGGGAACATTTCCAGCAGCGCAGGATATTTTTTCATGATATCGGCGAGGATCCATTCCTCATGTTTTGTATCGTGTCGGTAACCTTCCCAAATGATGCATTGAAACCCTGTGGAACGCAGCAACAATGATATACCGAGCGGGATTTCTCCCAATTTGTATCCTTGCAGATAAGTTTGACTCCACCATTGGGCCATCTCGGCAAAGGGGGCGGGATCCATTGCTTTGAGTTGTTCGCGCAGTTTGTCGTCATGACCCCAGCAAAAAGCATCGGTTTCTTCAAGAATCATTTTAGACTGACTGGACCACGAATCCTTTACGCATTTCGCAATTTTTTTAACAGTTTCGTCTGATATTGTCTCTTCAAGTTTATCACATCGGACAATGAATCTAAGGACAAACGAACCGTGTTTGCGCCCGTCGCCATTGTAGTTGTCTTCAAAATCCAGAGTCACACCCTGAATTTTTTCTGCATACTGTCGGATTTCTCCAACTACAGTATCGTGAAGCCCAGGGCAGCCGAGAAATTGCTCCTCCGTATCGATGCTTTCAAAACCGCCACGTAAAAACGAGTTCCCGTGGGCCCATATGACATAATACGATTTGTCGTCATGACCAATAAGGATTAATGCCTCATCTCCGGGGAGCCCTGCTTGAAAAATACTGTCGAAGCGAAGGCGAAGCTTGCTTTGAACACGCCCATTGATACATGTGACAGTATCCTGACCATCCAAAAGCATATTGAGTTCCGGAACAAATTTGTCGCGGAACTGTTTCAGCCACCACGACGGGTTGAAGTCTTCGATCTTCTTGGCGGTGACCGTCTCTTCCGTCACATGGACATTGGTGACCGCAGAGAAACGGATTAGCCGATCTATTGTTTCGGCTACTGCATTGTCATGATCCATTTCGACGACGGTCTTGTCCTCGCTCGGTTCGGTCGGGATAATTTCGCTGATTCTATTGAGCAGTTGCGAAATGTCGGAAGCACGGCTGGCAAGATAATTGTCCTTGAGGCATATTTTGAACAAAGTTTTTTCCCAAGGTTCATCAAACAATGCTCCCTGCTTCTCCAACTTGCGGTGTTGTTCTTCTGTCAACTCCTGCAATGATAACTTTCTAACCAAAGAAATTTTAGTAATTTTGTCGCTATCATCGGGCTCGCTTTTTTCATCCCCCCAATGGCGGAAATTCGGATATTCAAGCAGTGTGTTATAGACCAGCGGATAGGTGATCTGCAGACAAACGAGACCAAAGTTCACCTGCTTGTTGATTAAAATATCATCTTTCTGCTCCTGTTTGTCGGTATCGCCACTACCGCGCTCGACTTCTTCCGTCATTAACTGGATCAGCGAGAGGATGTTGGTCAGTCGTTTCAGCGAACGCGGATTCGTTCCGACGGAAAGACGCGCCAGATAGGAGAGAGTTTCCTTCAATTCCTCGTTTTGCTTTTCCTCATCAGTCAGATATCCAATGCGGCCGAGTGCATCTATGAGAAAATTGTCGATCTGGTAAGAGCCAACCGGCATGGCGAACGGAAGCTGGATGATCTTGTCGAAGAAGGAGCGGAATTCGTGAGCGTTTTTGTCGGTAAGTTCTCCGAATTTTGGTTTCAAGCCCTTGACCACCACGTCATAGTCGATGGCGAGTATATATATGCAGTGCTCAAGATCGAAGATGTTCTTCAGCAGTTCCAGTATCTGAACCGCGACTGGCGGATCGATTCGATCCAAGTCATCGATGAAGAACAGGAACCCTTTGCGCCCGTGTGTTTTTTCTTTTTCCCCATCAAGGATTTCATTTATAAGATCAGCTATAGAGTCGCGCAACTCCGAAATTTTGGAATCTCCGGTTTCAGGCATGTCTTTTTGTACCTTGGATGAGTCCCATGCCGCCTTGATATCCGACCCGGCATTGGAGACGCCAAACAACCATCTTCCGGCGATATTGGCCGTGCCAACTCCTGCGATTTTGAGGGATTGGGATATAATAGGGGCGAGGCGCTTTTTTTTCTCTTTATCCGTTTTGTTTATGCGTCTCCCAAGTTGATATATGATGCTCTGTAGAATGCCGACGATGGCGTTCTCCGGACTACTCATGATCGAATGCTGCCAAGTGTTGATCCAGACGGAGTAGTATGGAGCATTATCGGCTTCGCATAGATGGTATTTCAAGAGATTCATCAGCGAGGTCTTGCCGCTGCCCCATTCGCCCTGAAGCGCAATCGTCAACGGAGTGTCGGCTTGCTCAATGAATTTCGTAAGAGCATGCTCGTATTTGGAGATGCCGAACTTGTCTTTTTCATTCAGTTCGTCCACCGTTGAAATGGTTACCGGCCGGTCGATGACGCTGCTGCTGATTTTCTCTGCCATTTTATTTCTCCGCTAAAACGCTGCCCGACACTATGTGACGTGTCGGGCAGCGTAATATATGCCACTGAGGATCAGTAGTCAAACTCGAACCCGGACATATAATCCAATTTATCCCAAAATTCCGGAGATTGCACATCGCAGATCACGCTCTCATAAAAGGCATCTGCCTCATCGTTTCTACCGTGTCGGCGCTGATAGTCACGGTGGTCTTGCTTGATTTGAGCGACGATGGCTTCGATTATTTCCTGGACTTCCTCCCCGTTGCGGTTGTCGTCCCAGTTCTTGAGGATGAATTGCACAAGGCTCGAATTTACTGCTTTTCTCATCTTACAACGTCCTTTGTTTTATTATTACAATGCCGGGCTGTGCTTGCCCTTGTTTGGCCCATTGGGGTGCCGAGGACACGAACCTACCGTCAAATTGGCAATGCTGCTACGTTGGGCTCCGCAATATTTACAAGTGTACTGCGATTTTTCACTGCCCTCGTAAAGGAC
>Ga0265298_10006913_pt1 | contig 13910 bp, 12 predicted proteins | sample AusTroGonzalo_MG_3_FD_193486 | JGI IMG/M metagenome (GOLD analysis project Ga0265298, IMG submission 193486) | Bovine rumen microbial communities from tropical cattle in Woodstock, Queensland, Australia - Gonzalo_01 | ecosystem: Host-associated > Mammals > Digestive system > Stomach > Rumen ...
CGAGGTCGTGAGGACGGATGAGCCAGTCCCTGAGGCGGAGCTCATACGCCGGGTCGGCGTCCTGAAGGGCGCCGCAGCCGCCGAGGAGCTTGCAGAGCACTGGGCCGAGCTGCGCGAGGCGGGGCTCTTGTCCCTCGTCGAGGCGGCGCAGAAGCGCCTCCGGGAGCGGATGAACGACATAAGCGAGTTCATGAAGACGTTCAAGGAGGCGTTCAACGTCCGCTTCAAGCGCGAGCGCGGCTACACTGGCTCGATCTGGAGCGGGCGGTTCAAGTCGACGCTGATCGAGGACGGGCGCTACCTCGAGATATGCCGCCGCTACGTGTACCTGAACCCGGTGCGGGCGGGGATCGTGAAGCACGCGGCCGATTACGCCTGGTGCTGGATCGCCCCGTCGGACGCCCCGTTTGCGGGGACTGTCCCCGGCTGGGCGGCGGTCGAGGCGAGGCTGATGAGAAGGGTGGCGCAGATAGGGGCCGGGAAGATCTTCGGCAGCTTCGCGTTCGTGGCGGACTTGGCGTTTGCGCTAGGGGACCGGTTCCGGTCGCGATGCGTGACGGCGAAGGCGGTGGAGGAGCTGGGCTACGCGACGCACGGCTGGCGGCTCGCGAAACGGGCGTCGCAGGAGGTGGCATGAAGAGGATGAAATCAAGAAGACCAATGAAACAGCGGGGTTTGCGGGGTCTGTCCCCGGAAATGCGCCGCAAGGTGGCTGCGGCAAATATGACGGCTGTGCGCAACCGACTAAGTCTTGCGTTGGGGCGCTATTGACAGTCGGCCTCTATTTGGTATAATTCCAAAACAATGATTCTGGAGCCGTTTGCCGTTACTGGCGGCGGGGCTGAGAAGGGAGATTTCATGACTTCTACTGTTTACATTGCGAAGAACGTCTATGGCGGCGACGGACTCGGACGCCTTGGCGACGGACGCGTCATCTTCGTTCCCGGCGCATGGGCGGGCGAGCAGGTCAAGGCCGAGATTATCGAAGAGAAAAGGCATTTTGTCAAGGCGCGACTTGTCGAGGTCGTGGAGGCGTCGCCCGACCGCGTCGAATGCGCCGCGGAGCGCGTCGTGCCGGGCATGGTCTACGCGAACCTCTCCTATGCGGGCGAGCTGAAGGCGAAGGAGGGTCAGCTCAGGGAGTTCCTCGAGCGCGCCCGCATCGAAGTCCCCGAGTTCGTCTCCGCGAAGGGCGGCACCGAGCTCAACTACCGCAACAAGGTCGTCTACCACTTTGCGAAATACGGCAATATCTGGCGAATCGGATATCGCACCGAACCGTCGCACGAAATCGTCGACGTCGCCGAGGATCCGCTCGCGCGTCCGGAGATCAACGCGAAGCTCGGCGAGATCCGCCGCGCCGTCACGACGCTCCTGACGACGGGGCCGATCCAGGTGCGCAAGGACACCGAGCGCAAGGGGAGCGTAACCGTGCGCTGGACGAGGAAGACGGGCGTCAAGTGGTGGATCGGCGACGCGCCGAAGGACATGGTCCTGAAGGAGACGACGTGCGGACTCGACTTCGAGGTTCCCGCGGACGGATTCTACCAAGTGAACACGGACGTCGGCGAGGAGCTTGCGAAAGCGGTCGTGTCCGAATACCAGAAGGGCGCGGCGGATGCGCCGGAAGTCCTCGACCTCTATTGCGGCGTCGGCGTGCTGGGACTCTGCTGCAAGGCGCCGTCGCTCGTCGGCGTCGAGTCGGGACGCCAGGCCGTCGAGTTCGCGAAGCGCAACGCCGCCTCGCAGGGCGCTGCGAACGCGCGCTTCTTCTCGAACCAGGTCGGGCACAGCCTCCGCAAGATGAAGGCCGGCGCCCGCACGACCGTGATCGTCGATCCGCCTCGCGGCGGGATGGAGCCGAACGTCGTAAAGTGGCTCGCCGCGGCAAATGCGCCGCGCATCCTCTACGTCTCGTGCGATCCGGCGACGATGACGCGCGACCTCAAGACGCTCTCCCAGTCCTACGCGGTCGAGTCGGTCCGCTGGTTCAACATGTTCCCCCGCACCGCCCGCTTCGAAACCCTCGTCTCGCTCAAAAAGCGTTGATTCGTCATTCTCGCCGCTCTCGTCGACAATGATCGATGCGACTTCCGGCAGTTCGGGGATTTGCAGTACAGTATTGGCATGACAATCAAGGACTAATCATGACGGACCTTACAGAAAAGACACTCGCGACCGAGCGCAAGTACACGGGGAAGATCATCAGCGTCGATCTTCTCGACATCGAGCTTCCTGACGGACGCCGGGCGAAGCGCGAGGTGATACGCCACGGCAACGCCGTCGCCATCGTCGCGCGGCGCCCCGACGGCAAGTTCGTCTTCGTGAAGCAGTACCGCAAGGCGGCGGAAGAGGCGCTGATCGAGGTGATCGCCGGCGGACTCGAGCCCGGCGAAGACCCAATCGAGGGCGCGAGGCGCGAGACGGCCGAGGAGACGGGCTACGAGGTGACCTCGATCAAGTTCCTTACGACCATCATCTGCACGCCTGGCTACTGCGAGGAACGCATCCATCTCTACTTCGCGGAGTTGTCCGAAAACGCTCACAGCCAAGACCAGGATCCCGACGAGAACGTCTATTCCGTCGTCCTTTCCGAGGAGGAGGTCGAAGACGGCATCCGCAACGGCACGATCTTCGACTCCAAGACGCTCTCCGCCTGGCTCTGCTGGAAACTCGCGAAACATGGATGACTTCACGCAGGACGATCTCGCCGCCGCCTTTGCCGAACACCGGCAGAGGCTGAGGGCGCTTGCCGAGAAGCGGCTCAATCCGGTTCTCCTGAAGCGGCTGAGCGCGGAAGACGTCCTGTCGGAGGCGTACGTCAACGCGGCGAAGCGGCTCGACTACTTCGCCGCCCGTGACGACGTGCCGCTCTACTACAAGCTGCGGACAATCCTCGTGCAGACGCTCGCCGACGTCGAGCGCCGCCACCTCCAGGCGCAGGGGCGCGACGCCTACCGGGAAGTCGGCGAGCAGCCGCCTGTCGGCGACCAGACCGCGGCCTCGACCTTCGACAACCTCCCCGCGGACGTCACCTCGCCCGTCTCGCGCGTCGACCGCAACGAGCGCCACGCGCTGCTCCGCGGCGCAATTGCCGCGCTTCCGGAGAACGACCGCGCGATCCTCGTCCTGCGGCACTTCGACGGACTCGGCAACGCCGAATGCGCCGCCGCGCTCGGCATCGAGCCGAAGGCCGCGTCGATCCGCTACGTCCGCGCGCTCGAACGCCTTCAGAAGCGCCTCGTCGAAATCTCGTGCTTTAGGAAGTAACCCATGGAACAGGACGTCCCAGAGCTTACGAACGACCTCAAGGCCCTCGCCGCCGAGCTTGACGCGCTTGGCGGAAACGACGCGCGCGGCGAGTCTGTCGCGGACGCGCCGCCGTCGCTCGAAGCGGAGGGCTTCACGGTTCTCGCGCCGCTCGGCCGCGGCGGAATGGGCGCGGTGTATCGCGCGCGGCAGGAGTCGCTCGGGCGCGACGTCGCGGTCAAGGTGCTGGACGCCGCGCTCGGCGGCGACCCGGCGGAGCGCGAGCGCTTCCTCAACGAGTCGCGCACCGTCGCCTCGCTCCACCACCCCAACATCGTCCACGTCTATGCGGCGGGGGAGTCCGGCGGACGCTGCTGGTTCGCGATGGAGCTCGTCACGGGTCGGACGGCCGACGAGCACGCCTTCGCGTCGTGCGCGGAACTCGCGTCCTTCGCCGCGACCGTCGCCGAGGCACTCGCCTACGCGCACCGGTGCAGCGTCCTCCACCGCGACGTGAAGCCGTCCAACGTCTTCGTCGGCGACGACGGATCGGTCAAGCTTGGCGACTTCGGAATCGCCTGCCTTGCGGGCGCGGCGACCAGCCGCGACGGAAGCGGCACCGGACGCTACATGGCGCCGGAGCAGGCGGTCGGCGAGGCGACGGAGCTGAGCGACCAGTATTCGCTCGGCGTCACCATTAGCGCGCTTGCCGAGAGCTGCCTGCCGGCGTCCGAGCGTCCCGACGCCGACTTCGCGGCAATCCTCACAAAGGCGTCGAACGGAAATCCCGCGCTGCGCTATCCGAGCATGGACGCACTGATCGCCGACCTCCGCCGTTATCTCGCGCACGAGCCCGTCGCGGCCCGCTACGCTTCGCCGTGGCGTCGCGCGCGCCTCTTCGCGCGGCGCAATCCGCTCGCGGCGTTTGGAACGGTGGCGGCCGCAGTCTGCCTCGCGGCGTTCGTCGTCTCGCTCGCTGTCGGATACGTGAAGACCTCCCGCGCGCTGGAGGAGACGGAACGGGCGCGCGCCCGGACGGCGGAAGCTCTCGCCCAGACGGAGCAGGAAGCGGCGCGGGCCGCACAGTCGCTCGTCTTCGCGCTCACGAACATCGACCGCAGCCAGGACGACAAGCGCGACGCGGAGCTGAAGCGGGCGTGCGAAGCCGTGCGCTCGCTCATGAGCCGTTTTCCGTCCAACGAAACGATACGCGTGGCCGAAGGCCGGCTCAAATACGCCATCGAGGCGCACCATCGCGTCAAGAGCCGCAAGGACGGCGACCTGCGTCCGCCCCGCTCGCGCACTCCCCGCGCCCGGGAGTAGCTCTACATTCTTTCGGAATTCAAGGCAGTGTTCTGCTGATTGCTGGTTTATGGTATAATGTAGGTGTTGCAAGGCAGTTGCAACTGGCACTGATCGTTTAGCGGGGGTTGGCATGACATATGAACTAGTCTGTACGCGCGGGCCGATGAAGGGCCGCAGGTGGGAGCTGACGCCGAAAGGCGTCAAGATCGGACGCGCCGAGTCGTGCGAGGTCCTGGTCGCCGACGTCGTCGCGGAGCTCTTCCACTGCATCGTGAAGCTTGTCGACGGCAAGCCCGTCGTCCTGAACCTCGCGAGCGACCACGGCGTGGTGGTGAATGGCTCGAACGTCGACGAAGCGCAGCTGAAACCGAACGACGAAATCTCTGTCGGCGGCGAATGCTTTGCCATTGCGGCAATCGGCGGCGAGAAGAGGGGCGGTGGCGCGCAGATTGCCGCGCCCGTTGTCGCACTGGTTCTCGCCCTTGCCGCTGTCGCGTTCGTCCTTTGGCGCAAGGGCCAGACGAAGCCGCCCGCCGCGCCGACGCCCGTCGCGACCAATGCCGTCGCGCAGGTTGCCGAAGCCGCCGTCACGACAAACCGCGTCGTCCACGTTGTCACAGAGGAGCGCGTTGTCACGAACCGCATCGTTCGCATCGTCGACAACGTCATGGTGACGAACTATGTCGTCGAGGTTCGGCGCGTCGACGAGAAGACTGGTGCGGTGATCGTGGAGAGCGACAACGCCTACGTGCCGCCGGAACCCACGGATGGGCTCGTGCTTTCCGAGGACGGCAAGACGCTTGAGTTCGTGCCGCAGGGAATTGCGCACGTTGTGATTCCAAATGGCGTAACCACAATTGCCGACAGGGCGTTTGCTAACCATAAGGCACTTGAGACTGTGACGATACCGCCGAGCGTAACGAAGTTCGGCCGCGATGCGTTCAGAGGATGCGACAGGCTTACGGGAGTCTTCATCACAGACCTTGCCGCATGGTGCCAGATTTCGTTTGAGTTTGACAATAAGCATTGGAATTGGGAAATTAGCAACCCGCTTTGGTATGCGCACAATCTCTATCTTAATGGTCTGCTGGTAAGGGATGCGGTAATCCCTAAAGAAGTGTCCAGCATTGGAAACCATGCATTCCGCGGTTGCTCAAGCCTGACGAGTGTGACAATTCCAAAGAGCGTGACACATGTCGGTCCGGGCGCGTTTGCAAGTTGCGGCAATCTTGTTCGGTTCGTTGTTGCTGAAGACAGTAGGCACTACAAGTCGGTAAACGGTCTCTTGCTCACAAAAGACGGTAGAACGCTGGTTGCTGTGCCGGGTGGAAATGGGGAGGCGAAGATACCAGAAGGCACTTTTGAGATTGGTGATAGGGCGTTTGCTGGATGCTTCAAGCTGACCCATTTGTCTATTCCTGACGGTGTTACGAGCATTGGCTACAAGGCGTTTACGGATTGCAGTGGGCTGACGAGCATCGCGTTTCCGCCTAGTATGGCAAAGATAGCACACGGGGCATTTAGTGGGTGCAATGGCCTTGTAGATGTTTACATCACGGACCTTGCTGCATGGTGTCGAATGGCTGTTGATGAGAATGGTTCGCCACTTGATCACGACGGAAAGTTGTATCACAACGGTGCGTTAGTCGTAGATATGAAAATTCCAGATGGGGTGACGCGCATTGGCAGTCATGTGTTTCGGGGCTGCTCTAGTCTGACGAGCGTGACCATTCCGCGAACAGTGGAGAGTATTGGAGGGGGCTCGTTTGCTAAATGCGACAACCTCGTTGAGATACGGGTTGCCAATGGCAATCGGCACTACAAGGATGACGACGGGGTTTTGCTGACACGAGACGGTCGAACGTTGGTCGCTGTGCCAGGCAGGATGGAGAACGTGAAAATACCCAATGGCGTTGAGGTCATAGGCAGCTTGGCGTTTACTAGATGCAAAAGTATTACCCGTGTGAAGATACCGTATGGAGTGAGTCGAATAGGATATAGTGCTTTCAGTGGATGCAAAGAACTTGCCGAGGTAGAGATACCAAACAGCGTAAACAGTTTCACGTCCGTTGGGACTTTCTGGGGATGCAAAAGTCTAACCAGTGTTACGATACCTGGCAGTCTTGCAAATGTTGCAGAGAGCGCTTTTAATGACAGCGGTCTCACGAATGTTGTTATACAGCAAGGGGTGCGGAACATAGGCAGGAATGCGTTTCGCCATACGCGACTTTCAAATGTCATGATTCCTGACAGTGTGACGAACATTGCAGAGGGGGCATTTGCCTATTGCAAGCAACTTGAGAGTATCGCTATTCCTGAAAGACTTACGAACATCCACGAGCGCGCCTTTGAAGGATGCACGCGTCTATTGGATGCAAATGGAAAACCACTGCTGACCCGCGTTCCCAGCACAGCAGAAAAGACGAAGTCAAGCCGTTCGGCGAAGTGACACATGCTGCACTATTGCAGCGTAGCGTGAGTGGCGTTGGATGTATAACCTGTTACGAGGCTTCAAACTAAGTCGTCACTTGCCATTAGTTTGAAGTGGGGATTGACATTTCGCAGCGCTACGTGGGAGTTAGACGCTACGGGACGACTGTCCTTTCATTGAGTGTGAACGATTGAGAGTGAAGTTTGTCAAGCGTGCGATCTGTCCCGTTGGGCGGACTGGAACTCTTCGATTTTGTCGCAAAGAGAGTCAACTGTTTCTCCGGGGAACAAATTGTCCTTTCGCCATTCCGTATAGTCAAACGTATCGCGGTTAAGGAGCATGACAAACCGCTCCATTTCAACACTGCCGACCTGTTCGGCCAGAATGGTGAAGCACTTGCTTTTAAGTTCGCTGTCTGTCATCGTCATATCAATCACCTCCGAAGAACTCAACTGGATTTGCTATGCGCATAGACGTAAGCGCTCGCGCCTTATTGAGGATCCCGCGATCAACCGTGAAAAACCAATCGCAACCTGCCGCCTCCGCACAGGCGACATGAAGCGCGTCCATAGGTTTAACCCCGTTTGACTCGAACTCCTTGGCCCTATGCCGGATTGTCTCGTCAACAAGCACATTTACCACCGCTCCGTTGGCCCATGGAAGGATCTGGCATGCTCGGTCGTAGAACTTGCTCTTTTTAATCTCAAAGTCAAGGACGGTCGACCAAGCATACTCCAACTCGCCATTTTTCATGCGTTGCTGAATATCAAGCTTTGCAAGGGTTTCAAGCAAAACCTTAATCTGCGCCTGGTCGTCAAACGGGCGATTGTAGCAGCAATTATCGAGATATACACGCATGGGATTACAAACAATGTACTATATTTCGTGACGAAAGTCAATGGGGTGGCATGGCTTTTACGCAATATATGATGAAGACCTGCTAAAATACGGCCGTTTTGTATGTTTCTTGAGACGTTGCGATGGCATGTAGAATTTCGGCGCCGATTACGCTCTTACGGTAAGAGAGGAGCCGAACCATGAAAAAAGCTGTCAAATATCTGTTTGCGGAGGCGTGGTGGCGCGGAAGATCGCCAAGCGCGACAAGCTGCGCCAGGTGAAGGACAACGCGGACCACTACCGAATTCCCTGTGGTTCACTTGGAGAAAACTTGTATTTACACGCTTCGCAAAGCGCCGCGGTTTTGCTATGATATTTACGACGTTAGGAGGTGCTGATAATGAAGGAAGCAAATGTCATGCGCAGCGTATTGCGCGCGTCCGTACTTGCGGCCGCCGCGGTGGGGCTGTCGGCCGGAATCAATGGAGCCGACCTCGCGCGGGAGTTCGCCGATCCGCCATCGTCCGCGAAGCCGCAGGTGTGGTGGCATTGGATGGCGGGCAACGTCACGCGCGAAGGCATAACCGCCGACCTGGAGGCGATGGCGGACGTGGGCATCGGCGGCGCGATGATGTTCGACGCCGGGCTCGGCACCCGCTGGGGCGTCCCGGAGGGCCCATTGGTCTTCAACACGCCGGAATGGTACGAAATGGTGAAGTTCGCCGCCACGGAGGCGAAACGGCTCGGACTCGAGCTCGGCATCGCCAACTGCAGCGGATGGGCGAACTCGGGCGGACCGTGGAATGCGCCTTCGAACGCAATGAAGACAGTGTGCTGGACGGAAACGTGCGTGAACGGCGGCTCCCGTGCGAAGGTGAAGCTTCCGCAGCCGAAGGATGACGTCGGCTTCTATTCCGACATTGCCGTTGTCGCCTTTCCGACGCCAAAGGAAAAGTTCTCGCTGACGAACTGGACGTTCAAGTGCTTCTCCAATCCCGGCCGCCGCTACGACGTGCGCGACACGCGCGTCGCGCCTGCCGAGGCGGTGGTGCGGAGGTCGGACGTCCTGGACCTTTCGTCCAAGTTCGGCGGCGACGGGATTCTCGAATGGGACGCTCCGGCCGGGGACTGGACGGTTCTCCGAGTTGGCTACCGCGCCCTGAACAGGAAGAACGGCACAGGAACGCGGATGGGCAAAGGCCTGGAGTGCGACAAGCTTTCCAAGGAGGCGCTTCGCATCCACTGGAGCAACTACGTCCACAAGACGGTCGTGGCGCTGGGTCCAGAACTCGCCGGACCCAAGGGTCCGCTGAAGACGGTCCTGAACGACAGCTACGAGGTGGGCACGCAGAACTGGACCCAGGGCTTCGAGGGCGAGTTCCGCGCCCGCGCCGGATATGACATCGTGCCGTGGCTCCCCGCGCTCGCCGGCAGGGTGGTGGATTCGGTCGAGGCGACCGAGAGGTTCTACCGCGACTTCCGCCTAACGGTCACCGCCCTCTTCGCCGAGAACTACGCCGGCGAGATGCGCCGCCTTGCGCACGCGGACGGGCTGCTGCTGGCCATCGAGCCGTACGGGGAGATTCCGTCGGACGACCTTCTGTATGGCGAAAACGCCGACATCCCGACGGCGGAGTTCTGGGCCAAGCTGGACAGCCCGCACTGGGTCCGTCAGGCCGCCTCGATCGCCCACGCCAAGGGCAGGCGGATAGTCGCCGCCGAATCCTTCACCACGAACGCGCGCGAGGGACGCTGGCAGAACACGCCGTGGAGCATGAAGGCGAAGTGCGACTGGGTGTATTCGGAGGGGCTGAACCGCATCATCTACCATCGGTTCGCGCATCAGCCGTGGACGAACCCGGTGCGGCTGCCGGGCATGACGATGGGACCGTTTGGCGTACATTTCGACCGTACGCAGACGTGGTGGCGCCAGGCGAAGCCCTGGCTGATGTACCAGCGGCGCTGCCAGCACCTTCTCCAGGAGGGATCGTTCGTCTGCGACGTCGCCTGGTACTGTCCGACCGGCTACCTCTACATCAACTGGGGAAGAGACCCCCACCGCATGCCGGAGCCGGTGCCGAACGGATTTACCTACGATTTCGTTTCCGACACCTCGCTTGCGGAGATGGCGGTGTCCGGCGGACGCCTGGTGCTGCCGTCGGGCCAGAGCTACTCCATGCTGCTCCTTCCCGAGAAGTTCTTCGAGCTGCCGTCCGAAGGCCTGAAGCACATTGATCGGCTCCGCGCCGCGGGGGCCGTCGTGGTCCCGTTCGAGGAGGCGCGCGCCGCGCTTGCCTCGCGGACGCCGGACGTGGCGTGGAGCGACGCCAAGGCGAAGATCAACTGGATACACCGCAGCAAGGGGAACGCGGACTGGTACTTCGTGGCTTCGCCCGAAGAGACGGCGAGCCGCCACGAGGTGTCCTTCCGCGTCGCGGGGCGCAAGCCGGAATTGTGGAATCCGGAAACCGGCGAGACGAAGCCGGTCGAACAATATGCGGTCAAGGACGGGGTCACGACGCTGAGGCTGACCTTCGGCCCTTGCGGATCGTGGTTCGTCGTGTTCCGCGCCGGGGAGACGGGGACTCCGCCCGCATCGTTGCCGGTTGAGGCCGCTCCGTCCGACAAGTCGCTCATGGACCTTCCGGGAGAGCAGCTGTCGGTCGCGTCCGTGGACGGAAACTGGAAGATCGCCTTCCCCGTCGATTGGTATGTCGGCGGCAAGACTGTCAAGAAAGTCGAAACGCCGCTTGTGGACTGGACAAAGCTTTCCAATCCCGACTTCAAGTACTTCTCTGGAACTGCGGGATATGCAAAGACGATTTCCCTTGCGAAGCCGCAGCCCGGCGAGCGCGTCCTGCTTGACCTCGGGGACGTCAAGCACTTCGCGGATGTCTCGGTTAACGGAAGGACGTTCCCAACGCTCTGGAAGCCACCGTTCCGCATGGACGTGACGGATGCGCTCCGGGATGGGGAGAACGAACTGGAGGTGCGCGTGACGAACCTGTGGCCCAACCGGATTATCGGCGACGACTTCAAGCCCGAGGACTGCACGTTCGAGCCGGGCAAGCCGATAATGGAGCGCCACCTCAACGGCTGGCCTCAGTTTGTCCTGGACGGCAGCCCGAGCCCCTCCGGCAAGTTCACGTTCGCCACCTGGAAGCACTGGACGAAAGACGACGAGCCGTTGCCGTCCGGACTGCTTGGCCCTGTCGTGCTTCGCACCATAAGGTAGACAGGAAGATAGGGACGACAGGGGGCTTCGGGTAATTGCACATTGCGCTTGGCGCGATGTTATGAATTCTTTTGCTTTTTGAGCATGCGTGGCATTGACCGAGATTACAGAATATGTTAATATATCCATGCAGAAATTCAAGGAGGAATCATGCCACAAGTTAATTATGCAGAGGATATTGTGCCGCTCTCGTCTTTTCGGGCAGATGTCACGCATCTGATGGCGCAGACCCGCCGGACGCACCGCCCGATTGTCATCACTCAGAACGGGCGGGCAGCCAATGTGTTTCTTGATGTAAGCGACTATCAGCAGCTTCTCGACAAGCTCGACTTGATGAATGATATTTACAAGGGCGAGCAGGACATAGCCGCTGGCCGCGTCCATTCGACCGATGACGTCCGCCGCGCTGTCGCCGCTGACCTGGGAGTGGCACTCTGATGGCAAGTGTAACATGGTCTGATCATGCGATGGAACGCATGAGGGAACAGGCGCGATACATTGCCGAGCAGTCATCTTCTTCTGAAATTGCGTGGAAATGGGCGAACGACATCTTCAGAGAGGCAGACGAGCTTGCCGATTTTCCAGACATGGGGCATACTCTGCCCGAATTCCCTGATGCGCCATACCGTGAAATTCTTGTTCGGAAGAACTTTCGACTTATCTACCGACGGGCTGGAGACGTATGCTTCATTGTCACAGTGCGACGGTGCAGTATGCTTTTGGACGAATCTGTAATGAATGAAATTGACGCGGTTGAGTAGCAGTTACTCCGTCTTCGCGAATTGGCTGTGGAAAACCGCGGGGAAATGCGTTCTTGGAAGTGGCCGGCGTGGTGGACGGCAGCGCATTGACTTTCGCCCGCGTTTTGGTATATTATGGACGACATAGGACGCAGGGGTCGGCAATCGCCGCCCTTGAGAAGGAGAAACCATGGTGACACGTCGAACATTCGTTAAGGAGGCGTCGATCGCGGCGGGAATCGCGGCGGTGGCCGGCGTCGCAGGATGCTCAGGCGAGGAAACCCGCAAGGAGGCGACAATGGACATGAAGTTCAGCGAACTCATAGAGGCCCGCCGCAGCGTGCGCAAGTACGCCCAGGCGACGATTTCCAAAGACGAGATGGCGAAGATCGTCGAAGAGGCGCTCAACGCCCCGAGCTGGAAGAACACCGAGACGACGCGGTACTACGCGGCGATCGGCGACGACGCCAAGTCGAAGATCTGGAGCGAGGCGCTTCCGGGATTCAACGTCGCAAGCTCGGAGAACGCCGCGGCGCTGGTCGCCGTGACTTTCGTGCCCGGACAAAGCGGCTACATGGGCGACACGCCCGCGAACGAACTTGGCGAGATGTGGGGCGCATACGACTGCGGCCTCGCGTCCTCCTACTTCATCCTCGCGGCAAAGAACCACGGATGGGACACGCTCATCATGGGCATTCGCGACACGGCGAAGGTGAAGGCGATCCTCGGCATCCCCGAGAAGGAGATTCTCACGTCCGTCATCGCGGTCGGCAAGGGAGCCCAGCCGTATTTCAAGAATCCCCGCAAGCCCGTCGCCGAAGTGCTGAAAGTGGTGTAGTCGGAATGCCCGTCGGCAGGCCCGCCTAGAGGCACTCCGTCACCAGTTCAGACGCGTTTGGCGAAAGGAATGCAGACATGGACGAAAAGAAATCGCAAAGCGGATTGCGCGCGTTCGTGACCAGGAAACCGTTAAAGGCGCTGTGCATCGTGGCGGCCGTAGTCGGTCTGGCATTCCTCTCGAAGGGATGCATCACCTCGGCGCTGCTGATGCGGCATTACCTGAGCCAGGGAGGATACCTTGAGGATTGGACGAAAAAAGACGGACGGGAGATATCCGGACTCGTCTACAACGGCGCCAAGGGACTGAAATACGACCTCTACATTCCGTCCGCCCTTAAGGCCGGCGTCAACGCCCCGCTGCTGCTTTTGATTCACGGCGGAGCGTGGAACAGCGGGAGGCGACAGGACATCTCCTACGCCTGCAAATACTATGCAAAGCACGGATGCATTACGGCCACGCTCGACTATTCGCTCGTTTCCGAAAAGCATCCCGAGGTGACGATCTACACGATGCTGGACGAAATCACCGAATGCATCGGGGCGATCAAGGGGCATCTCGCGGAGCAGGGATACAAGGCGTCCAGAATCGCCATCGGCGGCTTTTCCGCCGGAGGCCATCTGGCCCTGCTGTATTCGTATTCCCGCGCGGCGGAGTCTCCGATACCGATTGCCTTCGTCTTTGAGAAGGTCGGGCCAAGCGATTTTGGCGAAAAGGCGTGGGGCGCGGAAATGTCCGCCGGGCTCGTCTCCGCCGGGACGGGGCACAAGGTCGCCGCCGCGGACCTCGCCCTCCCCGAATCGCAGCGGCTTGTCGCGAGCATCTCGCCGGCGTCGTGCGTGACGACGAATTCGGTTCCGACCATCTTCGCATACGGCGGCAAGGACGGCCTCGTCAAGGGCCATCACCGAAAGGTACTTGCCGACGCGCTTGCGACGCACGGCGTCGCGCATGTCGCGATCGACTTCCCGAACTCGCACCACGGGATGTGGAGCGACCCGGACCAGACGGAGGAATTCCGCAAAGCCGTCCTGACCTATTGCCAGACCTACATGGGCGATGTGGACGGCCAGACAAGAAAGAAAAGCCATCATGAGTAAGAAAGTGCTGATCATCTCGTCCTCGCCGCGCAAGGGCGGGAACTCGGACATCCTCTGCGACGCATTTGCCGATGGCGCGAAGGCAGCGGGGAACGAAGTCGAAAAGGTGCGCATCGCCACACTCAAGATCGGCTACTGCACCGGCTGCTACGCCTGCCAGAAGACCGGCAAGTGC
>Ga0265298_10006915_pt1 | contig 13907 bp, 12 predicted proteins | sample AusTroGonzalo_MG_3_FD_193486 | JGI IMG/M metagenome (GOLD analysis project Ga0265298, IMG submission 193486) | Bovine rumen microbial communities from tropical cattle in Woodstock, Queensland, Australia - Gonzalo_01 | ecosystem: Host-associated > Mammals > Digestive system > Stomach > Rumen ...
TCGCCAACAGCAAATACAAAAAACTCTTGGCCTGTGCCAAGCACTTTGCCGTACATAGCGGACCAGAATGGAACCGCCACGTGTTCGACGTACAGCAGCTGCCAGAGCGTGACCTCTGGGAGACCTATCTGCCTGCTTTCAAGGCACTGGTACAGAAAGGCAACGTAGCAGAGGTGATGTGTGCCTACCAGCGCATCGATGGTGACCCCTGCTGTGGCAACGCCCGCTACGAGCAGCATATCCTACGTGACGAATGGGGCTTCCAAGGTCTCATCACCAGCGACTGTGGAGCCATCCGCGACTTCCTGCCACGCTGGCACAACGTATCGAAGGACGGTGCCGCAGCATCAGCCAAAGCCGTACTCAGCGGTACCGACGTGGAGTGTGGCTCAGAATACAGAAACCTGCCAGAGGCTGTACGCCGTGGTGACATCAGTGAGAAACAGATGGATACCAGCCTGCGCCGCCTGCTCATAGCACGCTTTGAACTGGGCGACTTCGACGCTGACGACATGGTCGAGTGGACAAAGATTCCGTCGTCAGTCATCGCTTCCAAAGAGCACAAGCAGTTAGCCCTACAGATGGCCCGTGAAGGCATTGTATTGTTGAAGAATGACGGCGTACTGCCGTTAGAGCGTTCTCAACAAAGCCAGAGGATTGCCGTGATGGGTCCCAACGCCAACGACTCTGTTATGATGTGGGGAAACTATAGTGGCTACCCCACGCAGACCATTACTGTGCTACAAGGGCTCAGCCAGCAACTCCCCACAAAATATTTTCAGGGCTGCGGACTGGCCACCGGTGAAGTCTATGAAAGTCTCTTCCACCTATTGCGCACAAACAGCGGTGCTCAGGGTATGGAGGCTACCTATTGGAACAATACCCGCCAGTCGGGTACACCTGCCGCCAACGTCACGATGGCCAACGCCATCCACCTCAACAATGGCGGCAACACGGTATTTGCTCCAGGTGTGGCCCTCGAGAACTTCTCGGCTACCTACGACGGCATACTTACCGCTCCTCAGGATGAGACCCTCTTCCTGCGTGTCGGAGCCGACGACCGTATACGTGTCATCGTCAATGGCGACACGCTGGTCAACATCATGCGAGGTCGTCAGCGCATCCAGGAGGCTACCCCTACCCTGGCCGTCAAGAAGGGCGAGAGCTACCGCATCCATATCGACTACGTACAGGATGCCGACATGGCAGAACTGATGTTTGACGTATGCAGGAAGATGACGCCCACTCGTGAGCAACTGCTGGCACAGCTCAACGGCATAGAGACGGTGGTCTTCGTGGGGGGTATCTCACCACGTGTAGAGGGTGAGGAGATGAAGGTCGACCTGCCAGGTTTCAAGGGTGGCGACCGTACTGACATCGAGTTGCCACAGGTACAGCGCGACATGCTGCGCATGCTGCATGAGGCTGGTAAGAAGGTCATCTTCGTCAACTGTTCAGGAGGCGCTATGGCACTGGTTCCTGAATTGGAGACCTGTAATGCCATCGTACAGGCATGGTATGGCGGTGAGCGTGGTGGTGAAGCCCTCGCCGAGGTGCTGACAGGCCAGTATAATCCCAGCGGCAAGCTGCCTGTGACGTTCTATCGCAGCGTCAACGACTTGCCTGACTTCCTGGACTACACCATGACGAACCGTACCTACCGCTACTTCCGTGGTGAGGCACTGTTCCCCTTTGGCTACGGTCTGAGCTATACCACGTTTGAGATTAGCAAGCCCGCCTATAAAAAGAATAAGGTACGTGTAAACATCAAGAATACCGGCGACAAGGAAGGTACCGAGGTGCTGCAGGTCTATATCCGTCGCATCGACGATGCTGAAGGTCCATTGAAGACCCTGCGTGCCTATCAGCGTGTACAGCTGAAAGCCGGTGAAAGCAAGACGGTCGATATTGACTTTCCTCGCGACCGTTTCGAAGGATGGGATGCACAGACCAATACCATGCGTGTCGTACCAGGTAAGTACGAGCTGATGGTGGGTTCGTCGAGTGCAGATAAAGACTTAAAGAAAACGACGATGACCATCAAATAGTGTCATCGTCGTCATCCCAGTCGAAGTCATCAAAATATTCTCCCTCCAGCGACGGACCGACAAACTCGTCCAGTGCACGGCGCTCCTTCTTCGTGGGGCGCCCTGTACCACGCTGGCGGTTGACAAAGCCACTGATGCGGTTCATCTCCAGCAGTTCATACTGGTCAGCAGGTGTCACATTCTCGTAGACCTGCGGAATCAGCTTGGCACCGACACGCTGTTCGATGGTCTGCAGAATCTTGAAGGAATAGGTCACGGGCGGCTTGCGCACGCTGACCACCTCACCCACCTTAACCATACGCGACGGCTTAACGTTGACACCCTGTATGGTGACACGCCCATTCTTGATAGCGTCGGCAGCTATGCTACGTGTCTTGAAGATGCGTGCTGCCCATAGCCATTTGTCTATTCGAGCTTCGTTCATAGAACAATTTAATAATTAAACAATGTAAAAATGTAAAAAACAAGCAAAGATAATGTTTGCATTTTTAAATTATTGAATTTTTACATTGCCTCGTCCGAGGCGATTATACTGATTCATCGTGATGTCAATACCTGCCAAGACAAAGCTCTTGATGATGTCAACACCCAGATTGATGGCGGGTTGCAACTTCTCCATTTCCTCGGCGGGAAACTTGCCGAGTACATGGTCTATCTGCATGCCGATGGGATAGTCGTTGCCGATGCCCATGCGCAGACGGGCATAGTTCTGACCTATCAGCTGCTGGATATGTCCCAGACCGTTATGACCACCATTAGAGCCGTTGGCCTTCAGGCGGAACTGGCCTACGGGGATAGCCACATCGTCACTGATGACCAGCAGACGGTTCTGCTCGATGTTCTCCTTGTTCAGCCAGTAGCGCACAGCATTACCGCTGAGGTTCATAAACGTGGTGGGCTTCAGCAGGAATACCTTACGACCTTTCAGCGACGTCTCTGCGACAAAGCCATAGCGCTTATCCTCAAAAACGATATTGGACGCCTTAGCAAAAGCGTCCAATACCATAAATCCAGTGTTGTGGCGGGTCTCGGCGTATTCGTCGCCAGGATTACCCAAACCAACAATTAAGTACTTTTCCAATGCTTAATGCTTATTAATGCTTAATTCCTCCCCTCCTTTTTGGGAGGGGCTGGGGGTAGGCTTTTACTCGGCAGCAGCGGCAGCAGCTGAACGAGAAGCACGAGTAGCCTTAACAGAGCATACGATAACCTCCTTAGGAGTAGCAATCTCCAGACCCTCGAAGTTCAGTGAACCAACCTTGATGGCCTTACCCAGCTGCAGCTCGGTAACGTCGATGTCCAGCTTCTCAGGAATCTGCTTGTAAGGAGCCTTCACGTCAATCTTACGGATAGAGAGGTTCAGACGACCACCATCACGTACACCCTGAGCGTGACCTACGATGTTTACAGGAATACCAACGGTGATAGCCTTGGTCTCGTTAATCTCGAAGAAGTCAGCGTGCAGCAGAGCGTCCGTTGTGGGATGGAACTGCAGCTCCTTCATGATAGCCTTGTGCTCAGTACCGTCGATGTTCAGGTTTACGACATATACGTGAGGTGTGTACACAGCCTTGCGCAGCTCAGCCATTGAGGCAGTGAAAGCCATAGCTTCGGGCAGACCGTTCTCACCCTTCTTCTCACCATACAGATTGCAGGGTACCAGACCCTCCTTACGAAGCAGCTTAGAGGCCTTCTTGCCTGTGTCGGTGCGCTTCTGACCGTTTACGTTAATCTCTTTCATAATTAATAATGTGTTACTCTAAAATTAAGTTGTTTGTGCTTAATCCACCATCACACGATGCGAAAAGCGGCTGCAAAATTACAAAAAAAACTTCAACCACACAAAAAAAATATCAAAATAATGGCTGCGGAAGCAAATTTTTCACTCTTCACTCTTCACTTTTCACTTTATTTTTGTACCTTTGCAACCGATAAGAGTATCAAAAAGCTATTTTTACACAAGAATTATGATTAACAGAGAACTCATCAGAATTAAGGTCGTCCAGTTAACCTATGCCTACTATCAAAACGGAAGCAAGAACATCGACACCGCTGAGAAGGAACTCACCTTCAGCCTGTCGAAAGCCTATGACCTTTACAATTACTTGTTAGCCCTCATTGTGGGCATCACCCAGGAGGCCCGCCGCCATGTGGAGGTCGCCCAGTCGCGTGCACAGCGTGAAGGCTTAGCCATGCCTTCGCAGAAGTTTACCATGAACCGTTTTGCCCTTCAGTTGGAGGAGAACAAGATGCTTAACGAGTTTATGGAGACCCAGAAAAAGAACTGGAACGACGAACCCGAATTCCTCAAGAAGATTTACACACAGATTACCGAGAGCCAGATTTATCAGGATTATATGGCCTCACCCGAAGACAGCTACGACGCCGACCGTGAGTTGTGGCGCAAGCTATATCGTACCCTCATCGAGAACAATCCCGACCTCGACAGTCTGCTGGAAGAACAGAGTATCTACTGGAATGACGACAAGGAGATTGTCGACACCTTCGTGCTGAAGACCATCAAGCGTTTCGACGAGAAGAACAAGGGTCACCAGGAGCTGCTGCCCGAATACGACAGCGAGGAGGACAAGGAGTATGCCCGCAAGCTGTTCCGTGCCTCTATCATGAATGCCGACGAGTATCAGCACTTCATGAGCGAAGCCTCTCGCAACTGGGACTTCTCACGTCTGGCCTATATGGACATTGTCATCATGCAGATAGCCATTGCCGAGATGATGACGTTCCCCAGCATTCCCGTCAATGTCAGCATCAACGAGTATGTGGAGATTGCCAAGCTCTACTCCACCCCACGCAGTGCCGGCTACATCAACGGTATGCTCGACGCCATTGCCCGCCACCTCATTGAGAAGGGCAACCTGCTGAAGCACATGTCTCCAAGACAGTAATCGCCAAGCATCGAAATAACGAAATAAAGAAACAATAAAACAACTATGACACAGATTTTCCTCGCTGCACAGGCCGCCCAGGGCGGTGGCAGCATGACCAGTTTCCTGATTATGATGGTAGCCATCTTCGCCATCATGTACTTCTTTATGATTCGTCCCCAGCAGAAGCGTCAGAAGGAGATTCAGAATTTCCAGAACTCACTGCAGGAGGGTACTCCCGTCGTTACCGGTGGTGGTATTTATGGCACCGTAAAGAAGATTGACCTGGCCAGCGGCATCATCGAAGTGAAGATTGCCGACGGCGTTGTCATCAAGGTCGACAAGGGCTACGTCTACAAGGATACGGCCAGCACACCCATGCAGAAGTAATTGACAATTGATAATTGATAGTTGACAATTGACAGGTGACAATTGACAGGTGACAATTGACAGGTGAGAGGATGGGAACGAAGCGCATATTCATCTCTATCAGGAACTTCTTGTTCAGCAATGTGAATAAGCAGTTCCTGGTTTTCATGTTCTTCCTCTTCCTCTCATTCATCTTCTGGCTCATCATCACACTCAACGAGACCTACGAGAAGGAGATCAAGATACCTGCCCGAGTGGTAGGTATTCCTAAGAACGTGGTACTCACCTCGGTACCTGTCGACACCGTACGTGCCACCATCCGCGACAAGGGATGGGTCATGATGGTCTACCTCTATACCGACCGTCTGGGCACCATCCAAATACCGTTCAAGAACTACGACCGTGGTCGTGGCAACGGTAGCGTGAGCATCAACGACCTGAAGCGCTTCATCGAGCAGCGTCTGGAACTCTCCTCGAAGGTCACGGCTGTCAAGCCAGACCACTTGGAGTTCTCCTACAACAATGGTGAGTGCCGTCGTGTACCTGTCCGCTGGGCAGGTCGCGTCATCCCCGACCAGCTCTACTTCATCTCCCATGTGGAGTATCTGCCCGACAGCGTAGAGATCTATGCCTCGACAGAGAAGCTCGACAGCATCCGTGCCGTCTATACCGAGGCGCTCAACTACGTCAACTTCCGTGACTCGCTGACTGTCGACTGTCAGCTGGCACATATCAACGATGTCAAGATTGTCCCCGACCGTGTGCGCATCCGTTTCCACACCGACGTGCTCACAGAGGAGACTATCAGCAACGTACCCATCCGCTGTCTCAACCTGCCCGAAGGCAAGGTGTTGCGCACCTTCCCGCGCTATGCCAAGGTACATTTCGTGGCGGGAGTCAGCCAGATACGTTCCTTGCGTGCTGAAGACTTCCTGGTGGTCGCCGACTTCCGTGAAATCATGGTCAGCCACAAGGAGAAGTGCAACCTCTACCTGCGCGAGGTACCCCGCGGCGTCAGTCGTGCCGTCCTCGAAACCAAGCAGGTCGACTATCTCATAGAAGAAGAATGAAGATAGGTATTACGGGGGGAATCGGCTCTGGCAAGAGCTACGTCTGCCAGCTGCTCAAGGCACGCGGCATTGAGGTCTACGACTGCGACCAGGCAGCCAAGCGCATCATCCGCACGTCGGAAGACGTTCGCCAACAGCTGTTGCAGCTTATCGGTTCCTTAGAGAAGGTCGACATTGCCCGTTTCCTGTTGGAGAGCGAAGCCAACGCCAAGAAGATTGACGCCATCGTCCACCCTGCCGTCTTCCGCGACTTCGAAGAAAGCGGCTACCAATGGATGGAGAGCGCCATCCTCTATGAGTCGGGAGCCTACCGTCTCGTCGACCGCGTTGTCGTTGTCACTGCCACTGAGGAAGTACGCATCCAGCGCGTCATGCAGCGCGATGACATCAGTCGTGAGAAGGCTCTCCAATGGATGCAGCGCCAGTGGCCACAAGAAGAGCTGCGCCGCCGTGCCGACTACGAGATTGTCAATGACGGCCACGCCGACCTCAACTCACAAATAGAAGCATTATTAAAAAGAATAGAAATATGAAACAAACCATTTTAGCAATTTCCGGTAAGCCCGGACTCTACAAGTTAGTATCACGTGCCAAGAACAGCCTCATCGTCGAGGCCTTGGACGAGACCCACAAGCGCATCCCTGCCTTTGGCACCGACCGCATCACCTCACTGGCCGACATTGCCATGTTCACCGAGACTGACGACGTGCCCCTCATGAAGGTTCTCGCCTCTATGCGCGACCTGGAGCAGGGCAAGCCCAGCAGTGTCAACTTCAAGAAGGCCACTCCCGCCGAGCTCCACGAGTACTTCTCAAAGGTGCTGCCCGAATGGGATCAGGACCGTGTGCAGAACTCACATATCAAGAAGCTCATCCAGTGGTACGACATCCTCATCAAGGCCGGCATCACCGACTTCGAAGAGGAGATGGCTCCCACAGAGGGCGACAACATCGACGACCGCAAGGACTAACACATCAGCAGGACGTTGCAACAACGTCTTAGCATAGAATAAGAGAAAGCCAGAAAAAATATTTCTGGCTTTTTCTTTGGTCATGTCGAAAACTATTTCTAACTTTGTAGCGCTTATGGCTTTATGCCAACTGAAGAACGATTTTACTAACTATAATTACACATATTATGAAGAAACTATTACTTAAATCGACACTCCTGTTATGTGCCCTGATAGCAGGCAGTTTGAGCAGTTGGGCAACTGATACATACGTAAAAATAACTAGTACGAGTGATCTGGTTGTTGGCGACGTCTATATTATCGCAACAAGTTCGGCGGTAGCTACGGCTTATTCCTCGAATAGCCTTACCACAACAGGTACTGGTTTTACAGAATCATCTGGAACCATTACAACTTCTACAGCGACACCAATGGAGTTCACTCTTGGTAAAGTTGGTGATAACTACACTTTCAAGATGAGTGACGACAAGTATTTAGGATATAATTCTAGTACTAATTTTCGAAATTCCCAGACAAATGCGTCTAACACAAAAGAGCAATGGACAATATCCAATGATGCCACTTATGGTTTTATTATAAAGAATGTAGCAACGAATACAAGATTTATAGGTACCGGTAACAATGTATTTAAGCCCTATTCTACAAGTAACATAGCGACTTATGCTCCTGCCACATTGTACAAGAAGCAAGTAGCGACCTCCCCAAATGTCTCACTTAGCGCAACATCTCTCGCTTTTGGTCGAGTAAAAGCCGGTGCTACAAAAGAGAAAACCTTCACGATTACACCTTCTAATCTGACAGGGAATCTGAGCATTGCTTGCAACAACGCAAAATACACTGTATCCCCCACTTCTATCGCCCAGTCAACCACATCGGCAACAACCATTACTGTGACAGCTGCTCCAACGGCAACAGACGACAACATGACAGGCGCCATTACTATCAGTGGTGGTGGACTGACAGAAAACGAAACGGTTTCTCTCTCATGTGTCGTTCGTGACCCTGCTGCTAACGATGGTACAGCCGCCAAACCATATACCGTCGCAGAAGCTCGCGAGCTTATTGACGAGGTCGGCTCAGACAAAACCGGCATCTATGTTAAAGGTAGAATTTCACAAATTGACGAAGTAAGCACAACGAACAAAAATGCCACTTACTGGATTTCCGATAATGGTACAACAACTAACCAACTGGAAGTCTACAGAGGAAGATATATAGATGATGCAGATTTCACTTCAGAGGATCAGATCCATATTTACGACGCGGTAGTAGTTGTTGGTAACCTCACCAAATTTGGCACAACCTATGAATTTACTCAGGGCAGCTACCTCTCTTCATTAACACCAGATTCACGTTCTGAAACAGCATTGTCATGGAGTGCTTCAAAGGTAGAGATTGCCAAGGGAGCAAGTGAGAGTGAATACACATTACCATCATTAACCAACACCAATAACGTCTCTCCGATAGTCTACACGATTACTGGAACTGACGATCTTGCAATAGAAGTTGATGGAAATATTCTTGTTGACACTGATATTGAAGGCACTGTTACGGTTACTGCCTCATTTGCAGGAGACGATTCTTACAAGCCAGCAGAAGCATCTTATACCATTACCGTTTACGACCCGACAGTAAAGGGCTCTAAGTACAACCCCTATACGGTAGCTGAAGTTCTTGCCTCTTCTAATAAGACTGACGTCTATGTAGAGGGTTATATCGTAGGCTTTGTTACGGGTACATCTACGTTTACAACGACACCAAGTAGTAGCAACAAATCAAACTGGGCAATTGCCGATGACAAGGAAGAAACAGCATTCGCAAATGTCATACCTGTTGAGATAAAAACAGCTAATCAGACAAATTATGCTATTGGTACTCACCCTGAATTATTAGGTGCTAAAGTATTAATTATGGGTGATATTACTTCGTACTTCTCGAAACAAGGCGTCAAGAATCTTGGGGAGATTAACGTTAAGGTTCCTGTAACAGTGACTTCTGCAGGATTAGCAACATTTGCATTCAGCAGTAGTCTCGACTTCACAAATGTAGAGAATCTGGAGGCCTACATCGCTAAGGAAGAGAGCAGTGCCATCAAGCTGCACAAGGTCAACAAGGTACCTGCTGGTACTGGTGTCCTGCTGCGTGCTAAGAACGGCGCCACCGACTTCGATGTTCCCGTAGCCACCTCTGCCGACGATGTCACAGACAACCTGTTCGTTCGTGGCACTGGCGCTGCTGTTGAGAGTGGCTCTGGCCCCTACAACTACGTACTGGGTAAGCACAATGGCGAGGTTGGTTTCTACAAGGCTGGCGGCATGACCGTTGCCACTGACAAGGCATACCTCCAGACCACCATCTCCTCTGCTCACATCTTTATTGACCTCGAGGATATGGGTGTAACTGGCATAAACGAGGTAACGAACACGAATCTCACGAATAACACGAATGAATTCTACAACCTCGCAGGCCAGCGTGTTGGTAAGCCCACTAAGGGTCTGTACATCATGAATGGACGCAAGGTCGTGGTGAAATAATTTCCCCCAATTTCCCATAATTTCTTTCCAAAACTTAAAAAGAATAGACAATGAAAAAGACATATATTTCACCAACAGCAGAAGTAGTCAAGCTAAATGTTTGTCAGAATCTTCTAATAGGTTCCGCCGCTACTTTCGATGACCTCGGCGGAGGCACTATAACTCTTGAAGACGATGCACTCGACCCAAGCGTATTGGGTGACGAGGTTCTCAGTACTGATCTCGGTGACATCACCGACTTCGACAACTTCTAAGCACTATTGCACAGGGGAGCGCGCTCCCCTGTGCAATCTATAACTTGCTTGAAAAACGATTATCTAAGGTAATACTAACTATATTTATATCAATTATGAAAAAACTTTTATTTAAATCTCTATTCCTGCTATGTGCCCTAGTAGTGGGAAGTACAAGTGGATGGGCAGCAGACCAGATTCTTACATTAACACAATCTGCACTAGGACTAACTGGTGGTTATACAACAAATACTGAAAAAACTGTTGGTGGTATTACGTTTGTTTACACTGACTTGATGAAGAATAACGATGACATTCAGGCCAAGGCCTCTTCAGGCGTTATATATAACAAAACTGCATTTCCCACAAATATAAAAAGTGTTGCCATAACTCATAATCAAACAGCAAGATCTACAACGATTTGGGGTAGTTCTAACGGTACTGATTGGACTCAGATTCAAACAGGAAGTGGTTCAATAACAGGTGATTTTAGCTCTAATAACTATAAGTATTTTAAGATAACTCGTGGCTCAAACGCTGCCTATTGGGAAAAAATTGAAATCACTTATGCTGCAGGTAGTTCAACTCCAACTTGTGCAACACCCACTTTCTCAATCGCTGCAGGCACCTATGCCTCTGCTCAAAGCGTAACAATCAGCACAACAACTGAAGATGCGACGATTCACTATACCACTGATGGTTCAACTCCGACAACAAGCAGTAGCACTTACTCTTCTGCGATTCCTGTTAGTGCAACGACGACCATCAAGGCTATAGCTGTAAAAGCTAATTATGACAATAGCGCTGTTGCTTCTGCCACCTATAATTTCGTTACAATCGAACATGCAGGCACAGAAGCCGACCCATATACCGTAGCTGATGCACGCAATGCTATTGACGCTACTGATGGAACCAAGACAAATGTATATGTTACTGGTATTGTCTGTACGGGAGGTTCTGATTTTGGAAACAATGCTTTAAACTATTGGATATCAGATGATGGTACAGAAACCAATCAATTAGAAGCCTATAGAGGTAAGAATCTTAACAACACAAACTTCACTGCTGTCACTGATGTGAAAGTTGGAGAGATTGTTACTATCTTTGGTTCACTGACAAAATTTAATTCTACTTATGAGTTTTCATCGGGTAACTACTTAGTAAGCCATAAGAAGAAACCTGCCACACCGACATTCTCTCCTGCTGCAGGTACATATACCTCTGCGCAAAATGTGACTCTCTCTTGTGTAACTGATGGAGCAACTATCTATTATACTATGGGAGATGCACCCGCAGACCCAACTTCTGCATCTACTCCGTACACAGCAGCCATCAATGTCAATGCCAACGCAACTATCAAGGCAATTGCTATCAAAGAAGGGGTTAGCAGTGATGTCGCAATTGCTGCATATACTATTAACACTGCACCCTTTGTAACTGTTAGTTCAAATTCTATTGAAGTTGAGAATACTGGAGATAATGGTACAATAACAGCAACTTATGGAAATCTCACAAATTTCCTCACAGATGTTGTGTTCTACGAGTCAAATGGAACGGATGTTGCGACATACGACCACTCATGGATTCTTACAGATTTTGATGCTAGCAATAACTTGGAATATGTTATTGGCGAGAATACTGAAAATGCTACTCGTACCGCATATTTAAAAATTTACGCAGTAGGTGATGAAGGAGATACATATTCCGAACTAATTACCATCACACAAGCTTCTGCAAATTATGCTACTTTGCCATTTGCTTGGGCTGGTGGAACTAGTGCAGGTTTGCTAGCATTAACAGGCGTGACAGCAAGTGGACTTGGTTCAGATTATGCTGCTGGCAATGCTCCATATAGAATAAAAATGGATAATGAAGGAGATTACATACAAATAAAAACCAATACGCAACCAGGTAAAGTTAGCATTGGCATCAAAAAGATTGGTGGTGATGCAACTTCTAAGATTAAGATTCAAGAGTCTGCAGATGGAACTAACTTTACTGATGTAGAAGAGCTGACTATTAGCGGTTCTCAAAACGCAATAGTAAACCTTGTGATGACAAATACTTTCACAACAACAACTCGCTACGTAAGAATATACAAATCGAAACACGGCACTGGAGGAAATATCGGTGTAGGTCCTATTAATATTGCTCAAGCAAATGAGCCTTCAATTCCTATAGTATCTGGCTCAACCATTTCTCTGACCACAACCACAAACATGGCTGGATGGCGTACATTCGCTCCAGTCAAGGCAGATCAGAAATATACAGCCGATGCTGATGTCTACTACGTATCTGCTGCAGGTTCTTCATCAGTAACGCTGGTAAAGATTGAGGGCGGTGTGCCTGCTAACACTCCTGTTATTCTGCACAAGACAGATGGAACAACCATCACGCTGACTGAAACAGATGATGCTATCACAGCACCAGGTACAAGCAATCTGCTGGCTGTATCTACAGCTGATCAGAATTTAGGCACGGTATATCGTCTGGGCTACAAGAGCGCTTACGGTGTAGGCTTCTATACTTATACCACCACAAGTGCACCTGAGGGAATCGTTTATATTAATCCTTCAAGTTCTGCCCACGAGTTCCTTGGCCTTGACTTCGACGGAGAGACAACAGGTGTGAACGAGGTTACGAACACGAATCTCACGAATAACACAAATGGCTTCTACAACCTCGCTGGCCAGCGTGTTGCTCAGCCCACTAAGGGTCTGTATATCGTGAATGGACGTAAAGTTATCATTAAATAATTAATGAAAAATTAATGGTAATTTCTGTTTAAAATAAAAAAAATAGACAATGAAAAAGAAATATATGATTCCAGAAATGGAAGTTGTTGAGATAAACATAAAACACCAGCTACTGGCAGGCTCAACTAAAGATTCACATGACGAAGAGCCCGAAGAATATGGCGCTCCTCAATTCGACTTCTAACCCACCCCCATCGCACAGGACATCCTCCTGTGCGATGCTTTTTAAAAAAATGCTTTCACGTTCCACAAAATACCCGCAAAGCCTTTATAGATAGAGGTTTGCGGGGGCGCACCGCGCGGGTGGAGCTTCCACTTTGCCATCACACTGCCTCCACATGGAGATAGCTGTACATGCTCGTGTATTAGCTATACACGGAGAAAAACGCTCACCGTTTTGGCGAAAGCGCTCACCGTTTTCCAGAAAATGCTGAGCGTTTTTCTGCATATATGGCTGTCCCGCACACAAGAGTGGCTGTCTCGCCGCCAGGCAGAGCTAAGTGGCGGCTGAGTGGAAGCAAAGTGGAAGCAGTACACAGCCCTGTCACCTGCGCAAACGCCCATGCACAGGGCGTTCAGGACCTGTCCGTGGAAGGTGGAAGCAATTTTATGAAAAGTGGTTTTTGATTGAGACCACTAAGGGGCTACTCTCTTTGAGAGTGTAGTGTCTCTGAACAGCTAAGCCGTGCGCAAGACAGCTGTAGCCAGCGCTGGCTTAGCTGTATACGGAGCTGTATTAGCTGTTCCCGTGTCTGTATCAGCTGTATTTCTCGCCACTTATCCCAGGATTTTGTTGACTCTTCAAAAAGACCTAACATCCCTACCAAAGATTTTACAAATCGCTAGTTTACAGCACCTTACAAGCCCATTCAAAAAGCTTATCCCTACCATTATCCCTACCTCATCCCTACCTTTATCCCTACCATCCTATTTATTGCACATTTTTGTGCTTTTATTCAGTAAAAAAAAACAGCATTTTCTGGGGGAAAACCTTGGATTTCTGCGAAAAATTTTGTATCTTTGCACTTGTATTCAGACACAG
>Ga0265298_10006916_pt1 | contig 13907 bp, 15 predicted proteins | sample AusTroGonzalo_MG_3_FD_193486 | JGI IMG/M metagenome (GOLD analysis project Ga0265298, IMG submission 193486) | Bovine rumen microbial communities from tropical cattle in Woodstock, Queensland, Australia - Gonzalo_01 | ecosystem: Host-associated > Mammals > Digestive system > Stomach > Rumen ...
CATTGATAGTATCCGAACATCGCCCAGTCCCGGACCCGGACCACCCGCCAAGTTTTATCGTTCCAGTGGATCCGGTCCGGACCGGTATAGGTTGATCCGTGATCCGCTCCCAAGGAGAGGGCGAAGTCGGTATAGACCGCAATAAACTCCTCATGCCTCTCCTCTTCGGGCAGCAGCTGGATCATCTCCGGCGTCCCGGGGTGAACGCAACCCAGGGCGGAATACGTCTGACTGCGGGAGCTGTTTCCTGTTGCAGACCGGGTATAAGTAAGCCGCTCCACCGTGAAGGCGGAGCGGCCAAGTTCGGGATCCATAATGGCAGATGATATATCCATGAGGACGAGCTCCTTTTTTGCAAGACGAAGTCGAAGTGAAAAAGGATTTGCGAGTCCCATGCTACAGGAGCCCGCGATTGGCAAGTGCGAAGCACGCAGACAGAGCGGATGCGACGATCGCAGGAGTTATTTCTCCTTGATTTCGTAATCAAAATCGTTATAAAGCTGTCCGGTATCGACCAAAGGGGTCGTGCCGGACTTTCCTTTTACTTTCACCGGCTTCCCGCTGACCGGATTCCGAATCCAGCCGCCGGTCAGGGTCACCGGCGCGTTGGGCGGCGGGATGCCGGCGTCAATGTAGGCGTGGATCCCGTCCACGCCGGCCTGACCGGATTCCTCCAGGGCGGCGGTGACGCCATCCATGTTCCCGTCCAGGGCGGAAGCGCAGGCGTTCATCATCGCCTGCCCCATCTCCGCCCGGACGGAAGGCTGGGAAAGCGCCGGCTTCACCACCGGCCGCGCGGGGATATGCATGGCCGGGGAACCATGCTCATGGATCGCCAGCAGCGTCCGTGACCGGCCGCTTGCTGAACTGGTCAGCCCTACCTCCACGGTGTGTGTTGCCAGGTACCGGAGGCACTGCAGGCGATCCTCAAGCTTTTTTAAATCTTCTGAGAGCAATAATTTAATCACTGCCAACTCCTCCGCGGAATACGTATCAACAGGCAGAAGGAGGTGTTTACCATGATGCTATGGACGATGTATGAGCCCAAAGCCTCAAAGCGCCGTAAGGCTTCCCGAGGAATCGGATCAGAAAACCCCCTCGATCTTATCAAGGCCTTTGTGTCCCAGTGCAAAGCACAGGGATCAACATATGAGGAGACCGTTTCAGCCGTCGAAGAGAAATTCAATTACTTCCCGACAGAGGCTGATATCGTCGTCAATGAATTCTGGTGCTGATTCCCTTACGGCACATACCTCGTTATGCTGTAGAGTCTGAGCAGGCTCAGGAGCTGCAGGCCGAAGGCCGTTTCCGTCAGGTCTGAAAGAACGGTATCCGCGGAAACCGAAGAAGAGGAGGCGCCGGTCGCGTAAGTGACCGACACCTCCCCTACTTTTTTGCCCGCGATCTTTTGCTGCGCCTGCCCGGCTGCGGCGATGGCCGCCTTGCCGGGCGTCGTGCCATCCGGCAGCGCGACCCGGGCGTACAGGGTCAGACGATGAGCCACATACAATCGCCGGGCTTCCTCCGCGTCCTCCGGCGTAAAGGAGGAAAAGCGGGCGTTCGCCTGGGCGATGCAGGTCGCCATGACAATCGCGGGAGTGAAACCCGCGAACTGCGGGTAGAATGCAGTGAATTCGGATTGGGTAATACGGGCTCACTCCCTTCAGGAACGTCTCCCACAGGCTTTCAAAAAGGAGCTGCACGCTGCAGCTCCTTTTGCTGTGTCCGGATGCTTATTTTATCTCGAAGGTGATCTCCTTCGGCGCGTAGTCCTTCGGGATCTTCCCCTCCTCGATCAGCTTGTCGTAATTCACCTGGGCTTCATCGGTCCCGCCCATCTCAACGGCCTTGTGGAACCAGTCCGCGGCCTTCCAGTAATCCTGTTCCACGCTCAGGCCGTGCAGGCAAGCATCATGGCAAGAATAACAGCGATCCATTTCTTCATCGTTTTCAACTCCTTATGCTGTTCTGTGTCTGGGATCAGTAGATCAGTTCAGCTTCTGATGCGCAAGAAGAAAAGGATCACCGGTCCACCGGAATGAAGGGATCCACGGGGCCGACGGGATAGCTCCCGGCGTCGATGCGGACGACCCGGCCGCCCTCCAGCGTGCAGGTCGTGTTGTAGGGAGACAGCTCCGTCAGCGTACGGATCACGGATTCCGTCGAAAACACGTTCTCATGGAGCAGTTCCGGTTCCTCCATGCCGGGCACGTCGTAGAACGCCACCGCCTGCGAAGCATCGACCCGGACGGAGCCGACCCGGGAAACAGAATACCAGTCGTCCATGAGATACAGTACGTACCGGTCTTCGGTTTCATTCGGAATGAAGACGGTTCCCCAGAAAGACTGCCCGGCATCCGCCTCTTTCAGCATGATCTCCACCTCACCGGAAAGCTCATCGACGTCGGTCAGGGTGCAGGTCCGGCCGTTGACCCGCAAGGTGTCGCCGGGCTTCATGGCGCGGACATCCTCCGCCCTGAAGGAATCCGTCGTGTAGAGTACGGCTGTACAGTATCCGTCTGTTTCAAATCTGTCCAGATCTTCAAAAGACACCCCGAAGGTGCCGCTTACCAGATCCGGTTCCTCCTGAACAGGGAGGAACTTTGCTGCTGCCTGCTCCATTTCCCCGTCCGACAGGTAATTCCGCACAGCGGTATCGAGCAGGGCAAGAGCGGCTTCCTCCTCCTGCGCGGTACAGCGGAGGACGAACTCGGTCCCCCGGTCGTCCCGGTACGGGATGAAGCGGTATTCCCGGAAGGTCTCCTCATCATCGTCGCCCAGGAAGCGACAGCCGGATTCATACATGGTGATCCCACCGTGTTCGGCCAGGCCGAAGCCGGCGTCCTCAAACAGCATGTCCCTGTTGCTGAGATCATCCCACCAGAAGCCCGTCAGGTAGAAATAGGGATTGTTGAAGGCGTGATCCCGCCGGAGGATCCACAGCCGCGGCATCCCGTCCGTCCCCTCCGGGGAGATCGCCAGCCCGCCCCCGATCGTTCTTTCGTCGTCATCCGGATCCCGGTATTCATACGGAGCGGCTTTCATCCCGGACGGGATCCGCACGGAAAAATGCCACTCGTCGCAGCGCACCTCCGTCAGGCCCTCCGCTTCCTCCGCGGAAACGGAGACACATCCGAACAGCAGGAGCATTGCCATCGCCAGCGCCAGCGCTTTTTTCATCTTCCTGTCCTCCCTGTTTTTTTGTCTTGCCTGTCCCTATTATACAGACGATCTTCGGCCGGGTAAAGTTCCGGCGCAACGGCCGGCCAAATGCGCCATCTACAAAACGGTTTTTTTGTGTTATACTGTTCCCAACGAATATGAAAGCCGGAATAAAAGCAGAAAGAGGGTTTTCAAAACCCACTGCCAGGCAGTCTATTCGAACGTATATCCTTATGGGAGCATTTATTATTTCAATAAACAGGAGGAGAAACCCATGGAAGACAGGAAGAACGAGCAGAAAAAGCAGCCCGATACCCTGAAGCCGGAAGAAAACCGGGCGAGCAAGCCTGTAGAACTGGATCCTGACCAGCTGGACAAGGTCTCCGGAGGAACCTCGTCGATCCCGCCGGAATGGTTCATGAAGGACGAATAAGGGGACATGAAAAAACTGCCGGGGCTTGAAGCCCTGGCAGTTTTGCTGTCTGTTTGTTATTCCTCGATCATGTCGCTGAGGTCCGGCAGGCCCTTCAGGTTCGGGCACTGGTCAAAGGTGTGCGGCCCGACGGTCTCCAGGTCCTCCGGCAGGGTGATGCTTTCCATGCTCTGGCAGTAGGCGAAGGCATAGTCGCCGATGATCTCCACCGGATCCGGGATCTCGATGCTCTTCAGCGCGGCGCAGCCGGCGAAGGCCCAGATGCCGATCTCCTCCAGGTCCTCCGGCAGGGTGATCTCCGTCATGGAGACGCAGCCCTGGAAGGTGTAGGGATTGATCGTGTCGATCCGGTCCGGGACCGTCAGGCTCTTCAGGGCCGTGCAGCGGCTGAAGGCATAGGAGCCGATGTTGGCGCACTTTTCGGGAATGTTGACCGACTCCAGGCTGACGCAGCCGTCAAAGGCGTTGCTTCCGATATAGTCCACGGATTCCGGCAACTCCAGCTTCTTCAGGCTGGAGCACTCGCTGAAGGCGCCCGCGCCGATAAATGTCAGGCCTTCCGGCAGGGTGACTTCCTCGAGGCATTTGCAGTCGGTAAAAGTATTCTTGCCGATGGTGGTGATACCCTCGGGCAGGTGGATGCTCGTCATGCTGGCACAGTTGCGGAACGCCATCTCGCCGATGGATGTGATCTTCTCCGGCAAGCGGAGCTCCTCCAGGTTGGCGCAGTCCTGAAACGCGCGCTCACCGATGGAGGTCACGTTCTCAGGGAAGGTCAGGGAGCGCAGCTGGCGGCAGCCGCTGAACGCATCCGCGCCGATGGTCGATATCTGGCCCGGCAGGGCGATGGACTTGAGGCTGCTGCACTGGTAGAAGGCGCGCTTGCCGATCGCGTGCACGGAGTCAGGGATCTTCAGCTCGGTCACGTTGTCGCACTCATAGAAGGCGGACGCGCCGATAATCCGGACGCCGTCCGGGATCTCGTAGGGACCCTTGTCCAGCAGCTTGGGATAGTAGATCAGGCGGCGGTCCTCCCGGCTGAAGAGCACGGAGCCCGACACCAGGAGATAAGGGCTGCCTTCCGCGATGTTGATATCCGACAGGGCCTCGCACCCGGCAAAGGGGTTCAGGCCGACTTCCTTCAATGTGGCCGGGAGGGAAACCTCCGTCAGGTTGGGGCAGCGCTGGAAGGCATAGTCGCCCAGCGACTCCACCCCCTCGGGAATCACCAGGTCGATCAGCTCGATATTCGCCTGGAAGGCATTCGCGCTGATGGAGGTAATCTTAATCCCGTTCAGCTCGGCGGGAATGGTCACCGAGGCTTCCTCGCCGGAATAGGTGATGATCGTGGCGGAATTATAGTTCAGCATCGCGCAGGTGTAGTACCCGCTGGTGAAGACGCTGCCGGACGCGACCGGATCCGCCGCGCAGGCAAAGGGAACAAAGGCGCAGAGCAGGACCACAAACGCCAGCAGGCCCGCGATCATCTTTCTCATGCGCCTCTCCCCCTTTACAGGATATCAGTCATTATTTGTACCTTTAATAATATCCTTTTTTGAAGGGTTCGTCAATTATTTTTCTGCTTCCGGACCTGTCTTCGCATGGGTTCTGCGGTCGGAGGCGCGCTTTCCGGAGGCGTCGGCATCCTTCATCGGATCGGCCTCCAGGTTCCTTTTCCGGACAACGGAGTTCGCAACCTCCAGCGATCCGTCGCCAAGGAGCATATCGAAAAGCGGGTCCTCGCGGATGATCTCGGGGGCTTCCTGGAAGATCAGGCGGGTGGAAGGGGTGATGCGGAAGAGCACCTCACCGGATGGGCTGCGGAAGTCCGCGCAGACTCTTGAAAGAATGAGCACTTTAGTACCTCCTGAAATACAGTAAATTAATGCGGCGGGGGAGATTTCTCCACTCCGCCGCAAGCGGCTCCGGTCGAAATGACACCAGAGCAATCCTTAAATCCCGTCCATATACCGTACCGTACTCGGATACAGAAAGCGCACTTCGCTGAACTGGGCGAAGTACGGGATCTTGATGCGCATTTCTGCGTATTCCGTGTTCATACGGCGCAGGGGTTGGGTGAGGTTGAAGCAGATGCGGTCCACCCGGTTCATGTAGACGACCATGCGGTCGGAGTGACTGCTGCCGATGCGGGAGCACCACTTGCAGGGGGAGATCGTCAGTTCGCCGCCCTGCTGCGCGGTCAGGTTGTTCTCCAGCACGTAGGTCAGAATGGAACGCTCGGAGTCGTCGGACACCTTCCGGGTGACCAGGGCGCCGAACTGCTCCACCGGCACCAGGATATGGTTCGGCAGGGCATCCGAGGAGCAGTCGTTGTCCTTCCAGAGGGCCGAGATCGCCGAATTGATGTCGTTCAGGATCTCATCCGCCGTTTTCTGGCTCCAGCGGGTTCCGCCGGCAGCCGCGGTCGTGGCAGAGATCCGGGCGATGCCCGGATTGTTCACCAGGCCGGTGGAGTTCACCTTTTCAAAGCCCTGGTAGCAGTTCCGGTCGATCAACTTGTCGCAGTGGAGCCGGATGCCCTTGTTCAGGAAGGTCTCCGGATCGCGGCCGACCTGTTCCATCTTCTCCTTTTCCATGGTGGAGAAGGACATGTATTCGGCAAAGTTGAAGGTGCGGGCTACAGATTTGGACATGTCGGCCTGGATCACGGGGATATCATTGGCCGCTTCGAAGAAGAGGTTGTCGTCCTCCCCGCCGGTGGAGGCATAGGTCACGTCCACCGAAGCGATGGACTCGATGATCCCGCCGCCGGTGATGACCGGCATATCCCGGGGCCAGTCCGTGCCGGAGAGCGGCTCGAGGATGTGCTCGTCCACCTTCTCCAGCTCCTTCATCAGGAACGTATAGGAATCGCCGGCCGCCAGGCGGCGGGCGAACGGGGGGTAATTCATATTTGTCTGTCCTCCTTAACAGCTTCGTTGATCAATTCACAATTCATAATTCACAATTCACAATTTGGTTTGTCAATCCATTCATAATTATGAATTATTGAATATTCCTCATCGTGATCAGCACCTCGGAGCACGGCCGGTAGTTCTCCTGCGGCGTCCGCATCTTCACGTTCTCCAGCAGGATCGTGGTGCCTTCCTGCCCGGCTTCCGGGACCAGCGCGCCGTCCTCTTTCCGGAGATACACATTGCCACCCGCCAGGAAGCCGACAGTCGTCTCGACAGCGATGGTCCCGCGGACGAGAACCTCGACGACTTCGCCGGGATTCCAGGCACCGGACTGGTCATTGCGGATCGAGCTCATGTCCTGCCGGGCCGGATAGGTGTCCGGGGTCTTGCCCGCCGAACGGACGGCGAAGCCTACGAACGACGCGAAGGTCTGCGCAGGGGAAGCGTTCGGATTGTAGCCGACGACGCCCTCGCCGTCGGCTGTCAGGAAGACCGGCGCCCCGAAGGGGATCGCCGCGCTTCCGCCGTTCTTCAGGGAAACGACGATATCGTCGACGGACCGGGAGATCGCTCCCGGCCAGCCGATGTCAAAAGAGGAAAGGACTTTGCCCATTGATATGAACCTCCAATCAAATTGTTAGTTGGTTTTAAAGTGCGGGTTGCGCTTTTCCATGATGCGGCGGCCGAGGTCAGGACCCCCGGCAGCAGGACGCCGGCCGGCAGCCTGCAGGGCGGCATAGACGCCCGCGTCGGCCGCCTTGCGGCCGGTATCCCGGCGGAGACGGGCAGCGATGTCCGCCGCGGCTTTCCGGCGGAGATGTTTCGGCATGCCGGCCAGCACGGGACGGACGGCTGTCAGCGCGGCGCGCAGGGCGTCGCCGGTCTGCAGGGTCTCGGGCAGGCAGCCTTCCTCCTCGTCCTCCGCCGGATCGTTCAGGATGGCCAGGGCCGGATCCAGCACTTCCTCGATCACCTCGGAGATCTGTTCCGCTTCGGGATCCAGGCTGCTGAGCACCGCGGCCCCAACCGCCTCGCCGATGGCTTCGGTGAGGGTCTCCTCATCGTCCGCCGCGGCAGGCTGCAGCAGGGCGATGATCCGGTCCAGCCGCTCGCAGATGCCGGCCAGGCCGTCCTCGTCTGCGGTCGCTTCACCCTCACCCTCAATCGTTGCAGTTCCGCACTGCGGAGCCTGCTCGTTTCGGGTGACCTCAGCTCCGACGAGATTCCCGCCACCGGCGGTCGTCGGAGCTTCGCCCGCGGCTTCGGGACCGATCATCTCCTCGAGGATCTCCGCTACCGTTTCAACGTCGCCGTCTTTGGCCATCCTGGCCAGGATCTTGCTCAGGGACTTCTTCATGATGTGTGTTCTCCTTTCAGGTTTTTTGTCCTTAATACAAACACGCGGGCCCGCGCGGCCGGCGTCAACGACGGCCACATGGTTCCCGCGTATCCTGCGCTGGATATACTCCCCGTTCTCTTCGCACAGCTCATAGGTGTAGCCGCAGGAGATCTCCCGCTTGCCGTCCAGGATGAGGTCGATGAGAACCGGGTCTGTAATGATCAGGTCCGCCAGGAGAAGGTCAGATTCCGGGCCGGTGCCTCGGCGGACGTTGTGGGCGTGGCCCTTCTGCAGGGCCCGGATGTTCCCGCTATCCACCCCGTCAGGCGGATGGTCGTTGGTGACCGGCATCCCTTCGAAAGAGGCGATCGTCTCCGGCGAGAAAACCTCCGCCTCAGGACGGAGGACGGAGATCAGACCGGGAGGGCCGGGCGAAAGCTTCAGTTCCTCCGGCAGATAATCCTGGGTACCGGTCCGGGCGACAGGAACGTTCAGGCACAGGAGGTAGCCTTCGGGTTCCCTCTTTGAGATGTTTTCAGACAAACGGGTTCCGTAATACTGCACTGGATTCAACTCCTTCAGGAAAAAGTAAGGGATTTCTCCACGCAATCGCTGACGCTCGTTTGGTCGAAATGATACGTCTATGAATCATCGATGTGCTTCCAGAAGCCGTAGGGTTCGCCCCGGGCTTTGAGCTCGGCGACAGTCTCGGCGCGGGTGAGCAGGCCGGCGCGGAACGCGTCGATCACATCTGCGGACAGCCGCTGCATCAGTTCCGCCTGCTCGGCGGGGCCGGTCGTCATGACCGGTTCAAAGATGATCTCCATATCCTCCGGCGTATATCCCCAGCAGGAGACCGCCATGACCGGCAGGAGCTTTTCCAGGGCCGGGCGCAGGATCCTCTCCTGCATCTGGGCGATCAGCTCGTAGTAATTCCGCAGGTCACTCTCGCCGGTGGCGTTCATCCCCTGGGGCGAACGGCCGAAGAGGCGGGTGGCGGGGATCTCCGCCGCGCCGGCCATGTCCATCATGAACTGCTCATAGATCTCGGCGAGGCCGGAAAAGGAATAGGCGTGGTTCTCGAGGGAGTCATCCTTTGAGAGGAGCTGCAGGCCGTAGGAGGTGCGGAAGCGGTTCTCGAGGCCCATGGCCTCCTCCACGTTCCGCCGCTGCTGGTCCGTGCCGCAATTCAGGACTTCGCCATAGTCCGACATTTTCAGGGTAGTGATGTTCGCCTGGAAGATCAGCTGGGCGATGTTCGCGGACGCCGCGCTGCGCTTCTGCAGCTCATCCTGGATATGCTCCATCTCGCTGGCGCCCCAGTAGTCCTCCCGGACGGTCTCCATGCGCGGCAGCTCCCGCCCGACAAAGCGCAGGACACGGGAGTGGTGGATCGTCACCGACCGGTAATCCCCGGTGTCCAGGTCCACGGTATAGCTGAGCGGGAGGCCGAAGTCCGGATCGTCCAGGTCCGAGACCAGCTCCACGGACGGCTGGATACCCTGGGACCGGTCGAGGACCAGCAGGCCCCGGAAGCAGTCCGGCAGGAGAAAGTCCATGTCCAGCGGCTGGTCCAGCCGGTCCTCCTCCCCGCGAATCACCATCACGGCGAGGGCGCCGCCATACAGCCGGGCCCAGCGGATCGCGTTGGTGATCTCCTGCTTGACGGAGTGCTTCGCCTCCAGGCGGGAAAGATCGCGGAGCGACTCCTCCGGCAGGGAGGTGTTCAGGCGGTACCAGGCCCGGGTCATGTCCTCCGAGGGCATATCGATGATCCGCATCGTCAGCCAGGACTCCCGGTACATGGCCGTCAGCCGTTCCGGGTCCGAGGTCAGGTCGGAGCGCAGGAAGGTGCCGGCGGAGAGCAGGGGCGAGTCCTCGCCCAGGAAGGCCGCAGCGTTGGAGTAGCCGTCCGCGGCACGCCTGCCTTTCTTCATGCGTCATGCCCTCCCGCCCTGCGGAACCGGGTCGTGCGCGTATGGCAGAGGTAGCGCAGGGCGTCCATGGCATGATCGTGGTCCTTGACGGGGCGCTCCTCGCCCCGGTCCCGCGCCTTGCTGTCCCAGAGGTAGCCGTGGATCTCCCGCAGGAGGCAGGGGCAGCGGTTCCGCTCCGCCCGGACCTGGCGGTTGCCGATCAGGACCGCGGTGGTCGCAATGCCTTCGCGCACCTCGTTCCGCGCGTCCTGCAGGCGGAAGCCGCGGTTGCGCAGCTCCGCCTTGAAGCTTGCCGCGCTCGGGTCCACGATGATCTGCGCGTTCCGGTCTCCGCCGAGGAAGGCCGTCAGGTCATCCGCGTACTCGGCGTCGGTCTTCTGCCGCTTCCGGGCCGCGGAATCCCAGTAGTACTCGTTCACGATCCAGAAGGTCCGCCCGTCGTCCCGCACGTCCAGGAAGACGCAGGGGTTCGCGGTGCCGTAGTCCACGGCGCAGAAGCGGCGCATGTGCCGGAGCGGAACCGCCGTCTCCGGAGCCTCCTCCAGGGCGAAGGTGTTCTCCCGGTCGTCCCACATGGGATAGACCGCGCCTTCCGCGCTGACCCACTCGCCGAGGATATACTGCCGGTAAAAAACGCCCGCAAAGCTGCGGGCATAGCTCTCCCGGATCTCCGGGCTGAGGGTGAGGTTGTCGTCCATGGTAAAGTGGAGGCGGTACAGGCCGATCTCCTCCGCGCGGTCAATGAAATCTGTCTTGATATAGTGGTAGGCGCCGTTGGGGTTGCAGTTCATGAAGATCCGGCTGCCCTCGACCGAGCAGCGGCCGATCATCTGGTCGATGAAGGAGCGGGGGAAGAGGGCCGCCTCGTCCGCGTAGGCCCCGGCCGCCGTCATGCCCTGGAGCTTGTCCTGGGCGTTGTCCTTGTCCGCACCGAAGAGGAAATAGCGGTTCGTTCCGACGACCACCATGCCCTCCCTGCGCTTCCATTCATACGGGATGCCGAGGGCGTCGAGCATGGAGAAGAGCGGGAGGAGGACGTTGCGCTTCAGGGCGCCGGAGGTCACCCCGGCGACGATGAACTCCCGGCCTTCGTGGCAGGTCTGGCTCCAGAGGAAAAAAGAAAGGATCATCGCGATTGTCTTGCCGCTGCGGATCGCGCCGTCCGCCAGCACGAAGCGCTGATGCTCATGGCCTGAACCGGGCCGCCACCAGTTCAGCAGCTGCTTCTGCCGGCGGGAAAAAGGCCGGAAAACGAAGCCCATCAGACGGGCTCCCCGGGCTCGTCGAATAGGCTGCGCATCTCCTCCTCCGACGGCAGGACAGCGGTGGTCAGGGAGCGGAGGGCGGACTCCGCCCCGATGCGGGCTTCCGCGGCGGCATTGGGCAGGAAGCGGTTGTACTGCTGGGAGATGATCGTGGCGGACTTCTTCAGCTGGTCGAAGCTCGCCCGGCGGATCGCGATCAGGCCGTCCATGCGGATCATGTCCATCATCGTTTCGAGCGGGCGGCCGTAGGTCCTGCGGCACCAGCGCCGCAGCCTTTTCTCATCCGTCCCGACATAGCCGAGGATCTCCTCCGGCGCGCACTGGAGCGCGGTCAGCTCCTCGAAAAGTTCACGGGTCAGCTCCCGGCGGAGCCCGGCCAGCACGGTATCGTTCGGCATCCGTTCCTCCCTTCCCGCCCCTGCGGGGCGCAAAAAAAGCTCCGGCTGCGCGCCGGAGCGGTGTGTTTTTCCAGTTTTACTTTATCACGGGCACCAGGTCCTCCGCAAGTCCTGCGGGAGTCCTGTCCGGGTCCTGTCTTTACGAATCGCCCCAGATATCGGTCTTGGTCTCCACCGTTTCGGTCGTCGGTTCAGAGCCGTCCCAGTAGCGGTAGTCGTAGACGTTGTCCTCGCAGTACGCTTCCGCCTTGCTGCCCTTTTCCACCCAGACCACCAGGTCGTCCGCGCAGTCGTTGAAGATCATGTCGCCCAGGTTCTGGACGCTGCTCGGAACAACGATATAGATCAGATTCTTACAGCCCATGAAGGCCTGCTTGCGGATCGTCTTCACGGTCTTGGGCAGGGTGATCTTCGTGATCTTCTCGCAGTCCTTGAAGGCCTTCTCGCCGATGGTCTTCACGCCGGCGGGGATATACGGGTTCTCCAGCAGCGTGCAGCCGGAGAAGGCGTTGCTGCCGATGGCCTTGACCTGGTCGGGGATCGCCACGCCGGTCAGCTTCTCGCAGTATTCGAAGAGGCCGTCCGGGATGATCGTGATCTCTCCCGGGAGGTTGACGCCCTGCAGGTTGATGCAGCCGTGGAAGGCACGGGTGCCGACGGAGTTCACCCCCGCGGGGATCTTAATTGACTCCAGCCAGTCGCAGCCGGAGAAGGCCGCCACGCCGATCGACGTCAAGCTGTCCGGCAGCTCCACGGTCTTCAGGCTCTTGCAGTCGGTGAACACATTGTCGCCGATCACGGTCAGGCCGTCGGGCAGGATCACTTCCTCCAGCTGGTTGTCCCGGTTGAACAGGCTCATGCTCAGCTCGGTGATCTTCGACGGGACGGTGAAGTGCTTCAGGTTGATGCAGCTCTCAAAGGCCCAGATGCCGATCTCCTCCACAGAGTCCGGCACGTCGATCTCCTCCAGCGCATAACAGTTGGAGAAGGCGAAGTCCCCGATCGTCTTCACGGTGGAGGGCAGGGTGATATGCACGGGATACTTGCAGTTCTCAAAGGAGCTGACGCCGATGATCTCCGTGCCTTCCGGCACCTCGTACTCCTTGCCGGTGGCGGCGCAGGGATAGCAGATCAGGCGGTGCTCCTCATTGTCGAAAAGAACGCCTTCCTTCATCTCCAGGCGGGGATTGGTGGGCGACAGGGTGATGACAACCAGCTGGGTGCAGCCCATGAAGGCGTTGCCGGGCATATCCGTCAGCGCGTCCGGGATCGCCACGCCGGTCAGCTTCTCGCAGTTGGCGAAAGCGCGGTTCTCCGCGCGCCGCAGGGTCGGCGGCAGGATCAGGCTCTCCAGGTTCACGCAGCGGTTGAAGGCGCTCTCCTCGACGACTTCCAGCTCGTCCGGCAGCTTTACAGCCGTCAGCTCCTTGCACTCAACAAAGGCACTGTTGCCGATGATCCGGATGTCCTCGGGGATCACGTAGCCGCCGTTGTCCGTCGTGTGGAGGAAGGAGACCAGACGGGCTTCCTCCTTGTTGATGAGGGCGCCGTCCCGGACCTCAAAGGTCTTGTTCGGGCTGGAGAAGGAAACCTCGGTCAGGTTGTCGCACAGGGCGAAGGGGTTCTCCATCAGGGTCTCGAGGCCCTCAGGCAGGACGATCTCCTTCAGGCCCTTGCAGTTGGAAAAGGCGCGGTTCCCGATGGACTTCAGGGTCTTGGGCAGCTTGATCTTCTGGATCCCGTCGCAGCTGGAGAAGGCCTTCGAGCCGATGGACTCCACGCCGTCGGGGATTACCACGGAGGTGATCTTCTGCTTCAGCTGGAAGACGCCGTCACCGATGGCGGTGACCGGGAAACCGTCCAGCTCGTTCGGGATGATCAGCTCGGTATCCGAACCGCGGTATGCGATGATCTTCGCGGTATTGTCATCCTGGACCTCAAACTGCCAGGACCAGACCGTCCGCGTTTCCGCGGCGGAGGCGGTCCCGGCCTGCAGCAGGCACAGCGCAAGGCAAAGCAGCAGGCAGGCGGCTCTCTTCCCGAGTATTCCTGTTTTTCTCACATTCATCCGTTCTTTTCCGTCCTTCTGTGGTTCATGATCCGGACCGGACGGCCCGTCAGTAGATCAGCGTCAGGTCTTCCTCGTTGAAGAAGAGGAAGGAGCGGGCGTAGGCGTCCTTCTTCTCCCTGCTCTTGAAGACGATCCCCAGGAGGGGATTGTTCGCCCGGTCAGGGCTGAAATAGCGCGAGGCGAGCGTGTAGCACATGAGTACACGGAGCCCGTCCGGCAGGGTGCCGTGGTGCTTTTTCCGGTCCATGGGCTCGTGCCGGGTCTTGTTCCGGTAGACCGCGATGCAGTATCCGTATTTCACCGCTTCCTTCAGCTCATAGGTCCAGTAGGGCACGGTCACGAACTGGGTCACGTCGATCCAGATGATGCGGTGGATATCCAGCC
>Ga0265298_10006917_pt1 | contig 13904 bp, 9 predicted proteins | sample AusTroGonzalo_MG_3_FD_193486 | JGI IMG/M metagenome (GOLD analysis project Ga0265298, IMG submission 193486) | Bovine rumen microbial communities from tropical cattle in Woodstock, Queensland, Australia - Gonzalo_01 | ecosystem: Host-associated > Mammals > Digestive system > Stomach > Rumen ...
CGCGATCAGTTCGGCAAGTTCCTTCAACTTGTCCATGGCCTCCTTCATCGCAGCATCACCATAATTATCCTTGGAACTGGCTTTGGCCTTGACACTGACCTTGAAGGGACCATAGATGTCGAACTGGAGGTTGAAGCGTCCGCCGGACTGATCGCGGAAATAATCGGCCACGCAACCCTGACCATAGCCTTCGTTATAGCCCCGTTCGTTAAACAGGCGCTGGTAATAGGCAACAGGGTCGTCCATCGAGAAATCGACGTCAGAGAAGGAGATCAGCACCACTGCCTGGCGGTAGATTCTCTCAGGATCCCAGTCCTGCGAGGGATAGCCAAGGGTACCACGGGTCTTCGCCACATCGGCGGGGATGTTCCGTATACAGGGAATACGCTGCTGTGCTCTGGCTGTCACAACAGCCAGAGCCAGCAACATTGTACATAAAAACCTCAAGTGTTTCACTTCTTACAGTTAGGACACCAAGGTTTCAGGGTCTTGAAGAAGTCGTTGCCCTTGTCGTCGACGAGGATGAAGGCGGGGAAGTCCTCCACGTCAATCTTCCAGATGGCCTCCATACCGAGTTCGGGATACTCCACGCACTCGATGCTCTTGATGCTGCTCTGAGAGAGCACGGCAGCCACACCGCCGATACTGCCCAGATAGAAGCCACCATACTTCTTACAAGCCTCGGTGACGACATCAGAACGGTTACCCTTGGCAATCATCACGAGTGAGGCACCCAACGACTGGAACTCGTCCACGTAGGGATCCATACGGTTGGCCGTCGTCGGCCCCATCGAACCGCAGGGATAGCCCTCGGGCGTCTTGGCGGGTCCGGCATAGAGCACGGGATAGTCTTTGAAGTAGTCGGGCATGGGCTCACCGGCATCGATGCGGGCCTTCAGCTTGGCGTGGGCGATGTCGCGGGCCACGATGATGGTACCCTTCAGGTTCACACGGGTAGAGACGGGATACTTCGACAGTTCCTTGCGCACGGCATCGATACCTTCGTTGAGGTCGATCTCGATGGTGTTCTGTCCCTCGCCGGCCTTGGCATACTCTGCCGGGATGAGCTCAGAGGGGTTCGAGTCCATCTTCTCCAGCCAGATACCGTCGGCATTGATCTTGGCCTTGATATTACGGTCGGCCGAGCAAGAGACACCCATACCGATCGGACAGCTGGCACCATGACGCGGCAGACGGATGACACGGATGTCGTGAGCCAGGTACTTACCACCGAACTGGGCTCCCAGGCCGATCTTATGGGCCTCCTTGAGGAGCTTCTCCTCGAGGTCGATATCACGGAAGGCACGACCTGTCTCGTCACCTGTGGTGGGCAGACCATCGTAGAACTTGATGGAGGCGAGCTTCACCGTGAGGAGGTTCTTCTCAGCAGAGGTCCCACCAATGACGAAGGCGATGTGATAAGGCGGACAGGCGGCTGTGCCGAGGCTCTTCATCTTCTCCACGAGGAAGGGGATAAGCGTACCCTCGTTCTGAATCGTGGCCTTCGTCATGGGATAGAAGTAGGTCTTGTTGGCAGAGCCACCACCCTTGGCGACCATCACGAACTTGTACTCTGCGCCCTCTGTGGCCTCGATGTCAATCTGGGCAGGGAGGTTGCAACGGGTGTTCACCTCGTCGTACATGTTCAGCGGGGCGTTCTGGGAATAGCGCAGGTTGTCCTGGGTGAAGGTGTTGAAGACACCTAAGCTCAGGGCCTCCTCATCCTCGAAGCCGGTCCACACCTGTTGGCCTTTCTCACCGTGGATGATAGCGGTACCAGTGTCCTGACAGAAGGGCAGGATGCCACGGGCTGCCACCTCGGCATTGCGCAGGAACTGCAGGGCGACATACTTGTCGTTTTCTGAGGCCTCGGGATCATTGAGGATCTTGGCCACCTGGAGGTTGTGCTCACGGCGCAGCATGAACTCCACATCGTGGAAGGCCTGCTGTGCCAGCAGTGTCAGAGCCTCCTTGGAGACCTTCACGATCTGCTTTCCTTCAAACTCGGCGGTGCTTACACCTTCCTTACTCAACAGACGGTACTCCGTCTTGTCCTCGCCCACCTGAAACATCGGGGCGTACTTGAATTCAACGTTTTTAGCCATAAAGAATATTTTTTAGGAGACAAGGAGACAAGGAGTTCAAGGAGTTCAGGACAATACTTTTATTCCCGTCAGAACATCTTTTCTTCCCGTCAAATGTCTCAAGTTAATCTTTTACACCATTATTATTGATTATACCATTACAATACAAATACAACATTTTACTTGCATCCTCAAGTGCATCATGAAGGTCGGAGAAATCTGTATCAGAGATATAGCACAAATCCCTTGCCAGCAGAATATAATCACGACATTCTTCCATACTACAACCTTCAGCGATATTCGCTTCAATAGAGACAGCAGCCCTTCTAAATTGAGACGTCAATCCATATAACTCATCAGCAGGGAACTGTTTTGTCACACTATATACCTTCAGCACAAACGTATGTGCCTTCTGCCACGCAACCACATTCTCAAACGTATAAGTCATATGTCCTGAACTCCTTGAACTCCTTGTCTCCCTGTCTCCTTAACACTTAATATCCGAAAATTTCTTCTGTAGTCAAGCGGCGGATGGGCCCGATCTTGGAGAGCGCCTCCATGTCGAGCTCCTTCTCGTCACCGAGGATGATATAGCGATAAGCCTTGTTGGCCATCTGTGCCTTCTCGTAATCAACGATATCCTGCAGACCAAGACCGGGGAGGGCGTTATACACCTTCTCATTGATGTCGTAGTCGATACCACGACGTTTGGCGGAGATGTAGGCATTGATGACACCCGACTTCGTCACACGCATACTGGCCAGTTGCTTCGTCAAGGCATCCTTGGCAATCTGGAAGGCCGTCTCGCTGGCAGGCATCTCGTTCAGGATGACATGGAACTGATTCACGGCATCCATCATCTTATCGTTCTGGGTGATGATATAGGTCTGACAGTATTCCTTATCGTCCTTCTTACCAGGCGTCACATAATAAGCCGAAGCACTGTAGGCCAGACCACGCGCCTCACGCATCTCCTGGAACACGATGCCGTTCATGCCACCACCATAATACTCGTTGAAGAGATCAACCACAGCCTCCTGCTCAGGATGCCAGTCACGACCCTCGTTATGGTACATCAGCAGATAGATGTTCTTGGCATCGTAAGGCGCAATCCAGACCTCATTCGTCGTTGCCTCCTGATACTGGTAGGGTTCTCCCTTGGGGACATCGGCCAGCGTCGCAGGCGTCTTGTGGATAGCGCCCAGAGCCTCTGAGAGTTCCTCGGGCGAGAGCTTGCCATAATAGAGTACGGCATGCTTCAGATTGGGCAGGTTGGCTATCAGTGATAGCAACTGCTGGGGATCAGCCTCACGAAGCTGCTGCTCACTCATCATATCGCGCCGCGAGTTACGCTCACCGAATATGGCATAGCTCGTAAGACGCGAGAAGTTGGTGCGCTGGTCAGTCTTATCGTCCTCACGCGACTTCAGGACCAGACCTACATACTGATCCCACGATGCCTGATCAGCCTTGGCGTTTCTGATCACGTCCTCAAGCAGGGCCAGTGCCTCAGGCATCTGCGACTGCAGACCACTTAGCGAGATGTTGAGGTTGTCGGCATTCACATTGACAGAGTAGTTACAGGCCAGCTGATAGAACTTCTGCTTCACCTCTGCTGTGGAGAACTTGTCGGTACCGACATAGTCGAGATAGCCAGCGGCAACGTCGTAGCGGTTATCATCCTGCTGTCCAAACTCATAGCGGAAGACAAGGTTGAAGAGATCGTTCTGCGTGTTCTGCTTATAGTAAAGCGGCAGCTTGTTCTTGGTCTCACCGATGACGAGGTCTTTGTTGAAGTCCACGAACTTCGGATGGATGGGCTCCACCTGCGACTCCTGGATTTCCTTCACGAAGGCACTCATCTGGTCACGATTAGCCTGAATGGGGGTGATGGCGGGCTTGTCGATCTTCTTCTGCGTGGAGTCGACGCCCATCTTCTTGAAGATGGTAGCATAGCCGTTGGTGAAGAAACGGTTGGCAAAGTCGACGATCTGCTCCTTGGTCATCTTCGACACACGGTCCAGCTTGCCCACCTTCTGCTCCCAACTGATACCATCGATGAAGGCACTCATAAACTGACGGGCTCGCCAGAGATTATTGTCAAGTGCTTTCTGATAGTCGAGTTTCATGTTATTGATCACACTGGGCAACAGGTCGTCAGAGAAGTTACCCTTCTTCAGGTTCTCAATCTCACCCAACATCAGATTTCTCACCTCTTCGAGCGACTGCTCGGGCTTGGGCATACCGACGAGGATGAAAGAAGAATAATCCTGTTGGTCATTCACTCCAGCCTGAGCACCTAACACCTTCATCTGCTGATTCAGATTGATGTCGAAGATACCGGCCTTGCCATTGCTCAGCATATAGCCGATCACGTCGAGGGTGTCACACTGCAGGTCGGCAGCCTTCTTGGCGAGCCATCCTACCCACACCTGTTCAGCCTGTTGTCCGATGACGGCAGTATCCACAGGTGCTGTCAGAGGCTTCTGCACAGGGAATACCGGCTGGGAGACATCAGCGGCAGGCTTCCATCCGCCGAAATACTGGTCGATGATCGCGATGGTCTTGTCCATATCGAAGTCACCCGCCATACAGATGGCCACATTATTGGGCACATACCACTTGTTGAAGTAGTTCTTGATGTTCGTGATCGAGGGGTTCTTCAGGTGTTCCTGGGTACCGATGGTGGTCTGTGTGCCATAGGGATGGGTGGGCGTGAGCTTCTCGCCCAGGGCCTTCCACACCTTGTCGCCATCGTCCGTCAGATAGATGTTATACTCCTCATAGACAGCCTCCAGTTCCGTATGGAAACCACGGATCACCATGTGCTGGAAACGGTCTGCCTGGATCTTCGCCCAGTTCTCGATCTCGTTTGAGGGGATGTCCTCGGTGTAGCAGGTCACATCGTTCGAGGTGAAGGCATTCGTACCTTCAGCACCGATGGCTGCCATGAGCTTGTCGTACTCATTGGGGATGAAATACTGGGCAGCCAACTGACTGACGGAGTCAATCTCATGATAGGCCTGCTTGCGGGCCTCAGGGTCCGTCAGCTTACGGTAAGCCTCATAGCGCTGCTCAATCTCTGCCAGCAACGGAGCCTCTGCCTCGGGATTGTTCGTCCCGAACTTATTGGTGCCCTTAAACATCAGGTGCTCCAGATAGTGGGCCAGACCGGTTGTCTCTGCCGGATCGTTCTTACTACCCGTACGCACGGCGATATACGTCTGAATCCTCGGCCTTTCCTTATTCACCGACAGATACACCTTCAGTCCGTTATCCAGCGTGTAGATCCTCGTCTTCATCAGATCCCCCGTCACCTCAGCGTACTTATACTCCTTCGCCTGCGCGCTCATCCCGAGCATTAAACAAGCAGCTAATACGAATCTTAATCTCTTTATCATATGTCTTGAACTCCTTGTCTCCTTGAACTCCTTGTCTACTTGTCTCCTTATATTCAATTCTCGTAGTCGATCTCGTGGTCGAGTTTCTCGAGGAAGTCATCGAAGACTTCCTTCTCCACGTCGCCCATGGAGTATTCCTTCTCGGCATCCTTACGGATCTCGGCAATCCACGCACGACGGGCCTTGATATAGTCCTCATGGATACGGACCACATCCTCCTCGGTGATCTCCTCCAGGCCATAGTAGTCCAGGATCATCTGGTAAGACCACGACCAGCGGTAGTCACTGTAGTTGTTGTTGATCTCCACGAAGCGGTCAAGCAGCTGCTGGATGTTGTCGATGTCACCGCTCTTGATATCCCGTACGATACGCAGTTCCTCACTCTCCGGCAGGAGCAGTCCGCTGAGGTCCGTCCAGCGTCCCTTGCCCACGATGCTCTTCGGACGTCCGAAGAATCCCTCCTTCTGGGCACGCTTCAGCACGGCACCCATATAGATCCTCAGGGCGATGTCATAGTACTTCAGGCCCTTCCGCAGCGAAGAGGCGTTGATGACATACTCATGGAAGTTATACTTCGACACGTTGTCACCCGAGGCCTCACGCAGAGCTGTCAGAACCTTGATACCCTCCATGATCTCACCGACGGTGAAGGGCGAGAGCCAGTCGAAGTTGATGATACTCTTCTTCGACTGCTTCGAACGCTTGTCTCGCTTGGGCCATTTCTTGATATCACGATACAATCCCACTGTGGTAATGTTACGTCCGGGCACCAGATAACAATCCTCACCATAGGCCATCAGATAGCTGAAGGGCAAGTTACGGGTATCGGGATGGTGCATCAGCTTACCAAAGCAGACAGAGAAAGCTCCTATCGTAGCAGGCATCAGAATGTATGAACCCGAGGCCGTCTTCGTACCACGCTCGAGGGTGCCATAATGCAGGGGACCCATCTTATAGGCATGGTTGGAGAAGTTCGTGTTCGAACCGGCATTATAGAACGAGAACTCACCGCCGATGAGCAGTGAGCTCTTATGGTGCGAAGCACAGAAGGGACCGCAGAAGGCGGCACAGGCCTCACCGTTGGCCATATAGGAATTGGCAAAGAACAGGCTCGCCTCAGCCGTGAAGCCATTGGTGATCTGACAGGCCTCACCCACGAAGCAGTCCTGCATCTTCACACTGTTGTTGATCGAACAGCCGTCGCAGATGATGGAATTCTCACAGATGACACCCGTACCGATGAATACCGGTGCATCCATGGAGCTCATCACCGTACACTCACTCAACCTGGCCGCACCTGATATCTCACAGTCGCCCTTGATGACTGTGTTCATGATGTCCTTAGCATTGATGATCTTCACGTTGTTGCCGATATAGCCACGCTCCGGACGATTCACACGGAGTTCGTCCTCAATCATCTGATGGAGGTTCTGGCGAAGACCCTTGTCGTTGTAATGCTTCACCATGAAGGAGGCCAGCTGGGAGTTCAGCTCGCGGAAGATGGTCACATTACCGTCACCCATCTCGTTGAGCACCGAGATCACCGATCCCTCACCAAAGGTGGCATCGTCGGTGGTCTCCAAGGTGCAGATATTAGAGATATAGCAGTCGTTGCCGATGGTGTAGTTGTTGATGTAGTTTCCCACCTTCTCTATCAGACAGTCGTTGCCGACGGTCACGTTCCTCAGGGTGGTGTCGTTGATGCCCGAGTGCTTGAAAAAGCCCTTGGCCACCTCTACCTGCTTATGGAACTCGCCTAAGCGGATGTCACCATAGAATATCACACGGTGGAAGTTATAGGGCTTGAAGCCCTCTGCCACAATCACACGATCCCAATCCTCTGCCCAGCAGACATTGTTCTCTAATACTTCAATCTCAGTCTGTGTTAGTTGTCTGTACTCACTCATAATCATTATATAAAAAATCGTTATACGGATATTTCTGGACGTGCAGCTCGCGTACTCTCCTGTAGAGCACCTCTCGCAGCTCGTCGATGTTCTCTTTCTTCTTCGCACTTATGAACAGGCACTCCAGGTAATGTCCTGAACTCCCTGTCTCCTTGTCTCCCTGTCTCCCCAACTTTCCCATCCACGTGCGTTTCAATTCTTCCAGCGTAATATTCTCCCGCGTCATGGGTGTCAGGTCGTCTTCCTCCTTCTCCACCCACGTGTACGCGTCAATCTTATTAAATACCAGCATTTGCGGTTTCTCCGCACAGCCCAGTTCCATCAGTGTCTCCTCCACCACCCGGATCTGTTCCTCGAAGTCGGGATGGGAGATATCCACCACATGCACCAGCAGATCTGCCTCGCGCACCTCGTCGAGCGTCGACTTGAACGACTCCACGAGGTCTGAGGGCAGTTTACGGATGAACCCCACCGTGTCTGCCAGGAGGAAAGGCAGATTGTCGATAGTCATCTTTCTGACGGTGGTATCCAATGTCGCAAACAGTTTGTTTTCTGCGAACACCTCACTCTTGGCCAGGAGGTTCATCATCGTCGACTTGCCGACGTTGGTATAGCCTACCAGTGCCACACGGATCAGACGGCCACGGTTCTTCCGCTGGGTGGTCTTCTGCTTGTCTATCTCTGCCAGGCGCTGCTTCAACAGGGTGATGCGCTGGAGGATGATGCGACGGTCCATCTCCAACTGCGTCTCACCGGGTCCACGCAGGCCTACGGAACCCTTTCCACCACCCGAGCCAGAACCACCGCCCTGACGTTCCAAGTGTGTCCAGAGCCTCTGCAGACGGGGCAGCATATAGCGGTGCTGCGCCAGTTCCACCTGGGCCTTGGCCTCGGCTGTCTGTGCCCTCATGGCGAAGATATCTAATATTAAAGAGGTACGGTCGAGGATCTTCACCTTGAGTTCCTGCTCGATATTCCGGATCTGTTTGGCAGAAAGTTCATCGTCGAAGATCACCATGCCGACTGGCTGCGGAACTTCCCCTCCTGAGTAGGAGGGGTGCCCGGAGGGCGGGGTGGTCTGATCCCCAAATAATGATGCATCCTGAGCATCGAGCCAGTCATCATAGTCATCCTGGCATTTCTTGATGTATTGCTTAATCTCCTGCAGCTTGCCTGAGCCCACATACGTCGTCTGACTCGGTCCACCCACTTTCTGGGTGAACCGTTTCACGGTTACAGCGCCTGCAGTGTCGGCCAGGAACTCCAGTTCGTCGAGATATTCCTTGGTCTTGGCCTCATCCTGCTCCTTGGTGACAAGTCCCACCAGCACAGCCGTCTCGGCCTTAGCCTCTGATATTACGAATTCTTTCATTTTGGGTGCAAAGATAAGAATAAAACACGGATTATAAGGATTATAATGAAAGTTTTTTCAGCGAAAAGAATAAAAAATCCTTAAAATCCATATAATCCATGTTTATAAAAAAAGAATTTTTGTACTTTTGCAGCAGATTTTTCGAACCAAACAAAACATTAGCATTATGAGAGTAATTATTCAGTCAGACTATCAGAGACTGTCCCAGTGGGCAGCCAACCATGTCGTTGAGCGTATCAACAAGTTCAATCCCACCCCCGACCACAAGTTCGTGCTGGGTCTTCCCACAGGTTCTTCTCCCGTAGGCATGTACAATGCCCTCGTCGAGGCTAACCGTGCCGGTAAGGTGTCGTTCAAGAATGTCATTACCTTCAACATGGACGAGTATGTCGGTCTGCCCGAGACCCATCCGGAGAGCTACCACGCCTTCATGGCCCGTAACCTCTTCGACCACATTGACTGTCCGAAGGAGAACATCCACATCCTGAACGGCAACGCCCCCGACCTGAACGAGGAGTGCGCCAAGTATGAGGCCATGATCGAGGAGGCAGGCGGCATCGACCTGTTCATCGGCGGTATCGGCCCTGACGGTCACATTGCCTTCAACGAGCCGGGCAGTTCACTGCGCAGCCGTACCCGCATGAAGACCCTCACCACAGACACCCGCATCGCCAACAGCCGTTTCTTCGGCGGAAGGCCCGAGAATGTGCCTGCTCATGCCCTGACGGTAGGTGTCGGCACCGTGATGGACGCCCGTGAGGTGATGATCCTAGCCAACGGTCACGCCAAGGCCCGTGCCCTGCAGGCTGCTATCGAGGGTAGTGTCAACCACATGTGGACCATCAGCGCCCTGCAAATGCACCCCCACGGCATCATTGTCTGTGACGAGGAGGCTGCCGACGAGCTGAAGGTCAGCACGTACAAGTACTTCAAGGACATCGAGCAGGATCAGCTGCTGTAATTAATAAATTTAAGGAGACAGGGAGTCCATGGAGTTCAGGGAGTCCAAGACAATAGTTTTGCCTCTCCCTCAGGCATCGCAAGTAATGTCCTGCAACTCCTTGAACTCCTTGTCTCCTTGTTTACTTATAATCTATGAATAGAATAGTATCATTTGGGATTTGTTTGGCAATAGCATGTTTCTGTCAAGCAAAGGATTTGAAAGTGATATCACCCGACAGCAGCCTGCAGGTGACGGTCAGCGATGCCGGCGGACACCTCTACTACTCCGCCACCCTCAACGGCCAGCAGATGCTCCTCCCCTCGGCCCTTGGCCTGAAGACCAGCATCGGCGACTTCACCCGGGAATTATCCATTGTCAATTCTCCATTATCCATTGTAAGCAACGCTTACCAAATGCGCGGCACCAAGGCCTCCTCTGCCGACTATAAGGCCACGAAGGCCGTCATCGATATCGAGAACAAAGACCATCAGCGCTTCAGCGTCATCTTCCAGGTCTCTGACAACGACATCGCCTTCCGCTACGCCATCCCCCGTCAGAAATGGCAGGACAAGGAGCCCAAGCGTCTGCGCATCAAAAGTGAACTGAGCAGTTTCAACTTCCCCGACGGCACCACGACGTTCATCTCTCCGCAGATCGGCCCTGAGTCCGGCTGGGAACAGACCAAGCCCAGCTACGAGGAAGGCTACTCTGCCGATGCCCCGATGGACACCCCTTCTCAGTATGGACACGGCTACATCTTCCCCGCCCTGTTCCATATTCATGGAGACAAGGAGACAGGTAGACAAGGAGTTCAAGACAAATCTTCCAGCGCGAAAGGTAGCCCAAAAGGTAATGTCCTGAACTCCTTGAACTCCTTGTCTACTTGGGCCTTGGTTAGTGAGACAGGCGTTGGAAGCAACTATTGCGGCAGTCATCTAAGTGACTACCAGGCAGGTGTCGGCTACACCGTCGCCTACCCCGATGCCGGCGAAAACAACGGCTATGGCACCGACTTCGCAGCCATCCCCCTGCCCGGTGAGACGCCCTGGCGCACCATCACCCTCGGCACCTCGCTCAAGCCCATCGCAGAGACCACCATCAGCTACGACCTCGTCGAGCCCCTCTACGAGTCCTCCACCGACTACAAGCCTGGACGCTACACCTGGAGCTGGCTCATCTGGCAGGACACCTCCGTCAACTACGACGACCAGGTGAAATTCATCGACCTCGCCTCAGCCATGGGCTTCGAGTACTGTCTCGTGGATAACTGGTGGGACACACAGATCGGCCGTGACCGTATCGAGGAACTCTCGAAATATGCCCAGTCGAAGGGCGTACACCTTTTATTATGGTATAACAGCAACGGCTTCTGGAACGATGCCCCGCAGACCCCACGCAACTGCATGTCGACAGCCATCGCCCGTGAGCGGGAGATGACATGGCTGCAGCGCATCGGCGTCAAGGGCATCAAGGTGGACTTCTTCGGAGGCGACAAGCAGGAGACGATGCGCCTCTATGAGGACATCCTCAGCGATGCCAACCGTCACGGGCTGCAGGTGGTCTTCCACGGCTGCACCGTACCTCGCGGCTGGGAGCGCATGTATCCCAACTTCGTGGCCTCAGAGGCAGTGCTCGCCTCAGAGAACCTGTTCTTCGGTGAAGAGGCCACCTTCCGTGAGGGCTTCGACCTCACCCTCCATCCCTTCTGCCGCAATGCCACGGCCTCGATGGACTGGGGCGGCATCATCCTCAACAAGTATATCTCGAAGGACAACAAGAGCCGCCATACGCGTAAGACCACCGACATCTTCGAGCTCGCCTCGGGTCTCATCATGCAGACCTCCGTACAGTGCGTCGCCCTCCAGCCGAACAACCTCGACGAACTGCCTGAGTTCGAACTGGACTTCCTGCGCGGCCTTCCCACCACATGGGAAGAGACCCGCTTCATCGACGGCTATCCCGGCCGTTACGTCGTCCTCGCCCGTAAGGACACTGACGGCCATTGGCACGTCGCAGGCCTCAACGCCCTCAAGGAGCCCCTGACGCTCACCCTCGACCTGCCGATGTTCGCTCCCGGTGAGACCCTCCGGTACTACGTCGACGAAAAAGACGGCTCACCGACGGTCACCACCCTCAAGATCGACAAGAAAGGCCGTGCGAAGGTCACCATCCAGCCCAACGGCGGCTTCATCATTCAAAAAGGGGAGTGAGCGCTCACTCCCCTTTCTTTTTAGTCATCTGGCTTTTTACAGCCAAATCGGTCCATGACCCATACACGACGTGGTGCCGAGTGCCGTCAGGGCTGCCGTCAGAATCGACACAATCACCTGAATGACGGTCTTCCATTTTTCCTTCTTCATACGCTACGATTTTTTTAGTTCCAAGATTCAAGTTTCAAGTTTCGCCTTTAGTTCACGTCGTTGCCTCCGCCGTTGCTGCCACCGCCGTTGTCTCCGCCGCCAGTGTCACCGCCAGAGGTTCCGCCGCCAGTGTTACCACCGTTGTCGCCGCCAGAGGTGCCTCCGTTCTGGGTGCCGCCGTTGCCGTTCTGACTGCCGGAGCCAGAACCGCTGCCGCCTTCGCCACCGTTGGTGGGTGATGCCGGGCGACCCTCAGCCTTCTCGCGCTTCAGATCCTCAGCCCAGATGAAGGTAGCCTTTGCCAGCACGTCCTTGGAGTTCAGACCGGCCTCGTCGCCCTGATCAGGCAGGAAGCGGATGTGAAGACCGCTGAAGGTCGTCTTCGGGTTGAACTTGTCGATGCTCACGGCACCGCCCTTCTTGTTCTCAGCCATCAGGTAGAAGGTTCCCAGTCCCTCCAGCTTGATCTTCTTCGACTCCAGCAGCATCTCCACGATGCAGGCCTCTGCCTTGGTCAGTACACCCTCGACAACATCCTGCGTGTAGATGGAACCGTGATCGGCGATGTGACGCGCCAGCTTGCGGGTGTTCAGAGTCTCAGTGTGAACGATACGGCCGAAGTACTTGCCGTAGGCCGAATTGTTCTCGTTCTTGTTCTGATAAACATCATAAATGATTTTTGACATAACTTAAATGATTTAGAATGTAAGATTTAAGCCTTGTCCTTGAGCCGTTTTCCTTAGTCCTTAGAAGCTGCTCCACCGATCGAAATTCGCGACTTTCTCTCCAGTTTTGCAACTTGTTGCAAAGGTACAAAGAATTTTTGAAACTACCAAATTTTGTGCCAGCGAATTCAGTTAAATTTATTAAACTGATGAGCGCAGCCAAAATTCAGCAACAAGCTAAGTTTTTTCGCAATTATTTTTCAAAAAAATAAAATTTTCTTTGTATTGTGAAAGAAATATACGTTTTCTAAGACAATCAGAAACAAATTCCCATAATTCTCCATAATTTTATCCTCGAATTAATTATTATGGTAATTACGGTTTATTATGGCCATTTGTTTCCAATAGAAATCTGGGCCTCGCGCGACGAGCAGCAATTTCTCAGGGAGAGAGCCGCAACGTCTCTCCATTTTATCAGTAAGCAGGCTATCCGTGAGCACGCCATTCTCTCACCTCCTGTATTTGTTGACCGTGTGTCTGGCCAGACTTTCTCACTTTCTCAGTTTCTCACTTATGACAAGAGCATTCTGCAGCTTCCATTCAAAAGAATCTTTACTAATTATATATTATGTATAATATATAATTAGTAATATAATAATTATTAAACTTAAAAACCTTGACTTCGTCGACCTTCCCCTTTCGGTAAACCTTCCTGTCATAACTGAGAAAGTGAGAAACTGAGAAACTTCAAATCAGTATGGAAACAGACACCACTTTCTACCTATGTATTTAGAGACTTACCTTTGCAACGCATTTCTACCGCGGAGAATTTTGAGGGCTTTTATTTTGCCATCTCGTGTACATGGTTGACAAAGGTTGACAAGAGTGGACAACGGTTGACCACCTCTGGCGCGGTATCAACCTCAACACCGCCATCGACAACCTTTTCAATTACAAGCCTAAAGGCTATTATTACTCCTCTCCGCTTACAACGGGCATATCCTTCAGCTTAGGCCTCTCCGTCGATTTAGACAAATTATTATAAATCGCGGGTGAGCATAAGGCGATAGTCAACAGGACTCATGCCGATGGCATCCTGGACGCGGCGCTGAAGGGTACGGACATTGGCAAAACCCGCCTCCTCGGCAATGACTGCAATGGTGTAGTTGGGC
>Ga0265298_10006919_pt1 | contig 13903 bp, 12 predicted proteins | sample AusTroGonzalo_MG_3_FD_193486 | JGI IMG/M metagenome (GOLD analysis project Ga0265298, IMG submission 193486) | Bovine rumen microbial communities from tropical cattle in Woodstock, Queensland, Australia - Gonzalo_01 | ecosystem: Host-associated > Mammals > Digestive system > Stomach > Rumen ...
AAGTATACTGCTGATTTGGTTAACTATGTGAATAACATCAAGTCAGGAGCTGCAAGAAACGCTGAAGCACAGCAAGGTGCAGTGGCTGGTTTCGTTGGTAAATCTACTGGCGAGAACCTTGAGAAGAGCAAGGCATTGAAGGAAGCACTAGCTACAAGAACACCAAATAAGGAACAGCGAGCAATCCTAGCTGAAGCTGGATATCATTACGATAAGGCTACCCGCAAGTGGGTTAAGTAAGAGGTTAACATGGATAAGGATACATTGCTAGATTTCCTTGCCCCTTATGACGAAGATCTCTATGCTGAACTGATGAATACTGACGATGTTCAGGGGTTCATCAATAAGCATAGAGCTGACCTTCAGTCATTCCCGGGTTACGCTGAAATCGAGAAAGGACCGGAAAAGACTCCCAAGGAAAGAGTCAAGGAAGCATTTACCTCATACACAGATAACAACCCATATTATGTAGAAGAAAAGGCTCAACTGCTCAATCTGAAAGCAGATGAAGTCAATGCATTACTAGCTGAACTCGCTGCTGAACAGAAGGCTGCAGAAGAATATCAAGCACAGCAACAGTTACTGTATGAAAGACAGAAAGCCGTTGAAGAATACCAGCATCCTTACTTTGGAATGGATGTAGACAATCCGATTAACAAGGGACTCAACTGGCTAGCAGATCAGATCATATCACCAGATACTCGAAGAGCAGTTATTGAAGATCCATCTAATACTGGAAGGATCTACGGTAATGCAGCAGTAGATGTAATTGGTACTGGTGCTGATTTCTTACCTGGTGTTGGTGGTATCGTTGTTGGTCCAGCAATCAGAACTGGTCGTGATATTGCTGAAGATAAGGATCTAGCAGACATTGTCATTGACCGTGGCGCAGATCTTGGTGCTAACTTGGTGTTGAATGAAGGTCTTAAGGGAATTCCTGGTGTAAGAGATCTTGGTCCACTGAAGAAAGTTGAAGAGAAGCTTCCGATGAATGAATGGACAACTCAAGCTGAACGTGCTGCTCGCGGTAAGGCTAAGTTGCCTGAGGTACCTAAGTTCAAGACAACTGCTGAAGCACAGGAATGGATCATGAAGCAACCAAAGGCTCAGCGTGATGCATATCAAAAGGCACTCGATGAAGCTGTTGGTAAGAAAGAGATTCGTGAGTCAATTAGCAAAACACAGGAAGCTCTTGATGAAGCTCGTAAGCAGCAGAACCGTCATTCTGAACGTGCTCAACAGTGGACAAAGGAACATCCAGTTAAGGCTGGTATCGGTGAAGCAATTCCTAAGGTGACAACTGGTGTTGAGAAGACAACTGTTCATAAAAGCAAAGAACAGCTTAAAGATGATAAGAAGGTTTCTAATCCTAAGAAGATTAAAGGCGATTACAACAAGGCTCTTGATTACATCATTGAGCAGAACAAACGTCAATGGGCTGCAGGATTCCGTCCTAACTCAACTGACGACATTGTTGCTAAAGCTTATCAGAAATGGTTAGAAGAGGAGAATTAACGTGCGTAATTTCGTAGATCCATGGGCCATCATTCTTGATGATAGAGGTAAGTTGCTTAAAGGTAGAATTACATTCTACGAAGCAAACACGACAGAAAAGAAGAGCATTTACGCAACTGACGGCGTAACTGTTCTTCCTAACCCTATCTATACAGATGCATTTGGCAAGACAATGAACCAGGTATTGCTTGAAGATAGTGACTATACTATCAAGTTTGAGCGATACATTGGCGCCGGTAATATGGAAACAGATCCATCAGAAGATGCATGGTTTGATTACAAGACTGTTCTGTCAAAGAATGGCGACTTCACAAACATCATCTCAGGATCTAATATTGTGTCGGTTTCATCTGTTGCTGACCTAAAGTCAATCAGCAGCATGCAAGACGGTGATGTGGTTCAACTGATTGGTTACTTCAATGCAGGTGACTCTGGTGAACCTCGTCTTTACATCTGGCATGATTCTGGTCAGGTTACTGATGATGGCGGTGTAACTATCAAGTCAAGCTCAACGAACACCGGTTACTGGAGAATGGTAATTCCGGGTACATACATTGACGTTCGTTGGTATGGTGACTTGCCAGACAGCACAGCTAATCCTTCATCTCCGACATCTAATCTTGGACAGAGAGCAAAGGCAGCACAAGCAGCAAACATCTATCGTAAGGATCTTTACTTCCCTTGCTCAACAAAGAACACCAACGGTTACTACCTATTTGATGGTTCTAACACGGTGTCAGTAAACAAGGATATCATCTGTGATAACGGTGTAAGATTCGTCGTAAGAAACGGCACTGTCGGCACAGCGATTATCTGTCATGAACTTCATAAGTGCGAACGTTACTTGTTCGTGTCTGAGTCTAACCAGTTGCAGATTGGTCAATACTCTTTGACTGCTGACTGGATAAAGGCATCATGGCTGAAAGGTTGGTTGAATGCAGCAGGTGCTCGTGAAGGTTACATTCTAGATGAAATGAACCAGCCGCTATATTTCAGCAACACAAAGATTAAGATTGAGAACTCTCCTGCATCTGGTACTCAGTTTGATAACTGCCAGATCTTGGAAGCTCATAAGATTATCTCTAATCAGTGCACAATGCAGAACATGCTGGTAAAGACAGAATGGTTTACCGATGATTATGATTGGGCAGATCTAAACCTTGCTGGATGCACCATCTTGCTAGAGAACTGTAAGGATGCAAACACATACATTCGTTTGAAGAACAAGCAGAACGAATCCGACTACGGTGACCTTGGTGAACAGAGCATCAATGCTCAGGTCAGAGCTGGTGGCACTATCGAGAACTGCTATGGAACAGTGACATTCATTTCACACGGCAACACTGAAATGCACAACGTATCCTTGACGGTTAACGGCTTGAACTCATCTGACTCGCTCAATCTGGTTGACTCTTGGATAACATTTGGTTCAGATACAGTGCTTTCTTCACTGCAGTTGAGACGCGGTTCTCTTGCAGGTAATTCGCTGCGTCTATTGGGTGCATCTTTGATAGATGGTGCAGATACAACAGTACCGATTAACTCACTTGGTGCTGACTTGACGATTCGTAATTCTAGCATTCATGGCTACATTACAGCTGGTAACTTGACACTTATCAACAATCAGATTTACATCGAAGTCAATCAGGTTGATGTTAACGGCGTAGTAAATGTTAACTGCGTAAGCAACATGTTCCACTTGAACAGTTTAAATCTGCCGGCAAGACATTACGTTCATGCTAACACACCTGACTCAATAGTGAAAGGCATTTGGTCAAAGAATGGCTCAAGCTATGATACCATTCACTGGATTCGTTTGGATAGATCTAATCTAAAGTATCAGGACAGCGACCACCAGTACACATATACTGGCAACAGCGAACCGTTCTTGATGAAGTGGTCAGGACGAAACCATCCGATGGTATTCTACACATTTGGTGGTCACTGGACTCGTTCACAACAGGGTACAGGCATCTTCTCGACCTATGACAAGCCATTCGTCTTCTATAATGACAGAGAAAGATTCGTCTCTGTGGTTCCTCGTCAGAACTACTGGAAGATGTTCACTGTCGGTCGTGGTTACTTGATGAGATCTGCTCATATTCACGCGGCAACCGTTAAGACAATCGGTATTATTGAAAATGACTACGTTGAACATAGAAATGGTATGGTTGTTCCGACTTGGACATGGGGATGCCAGAGATACTCAAACCAGCAGATGCTTGGTGGTCACATATTCTGCAGTACTCCGGCAGTATCTCGTGATGATGGTGGCGAAGCAAACTTTGACGTATCGTTTGAAGGTGCATTGGCAACACATGGTGAATTCAGTTACGGTCAAATCCTAGGTTACTATCCATCTGATGACTTTGACAGTGGTAAGTGGGTTAACTCTTATCCGGTATATCCTGCAACACCAGGTACTATTACTTTGTGCGTCATGGTAGATCCTGATTTCAGCACGGTGAATAACCCTCAGGAATTAACAACAACTTAGCTAATAAATAGTTTTATAGGGCAACTGGCAGCCTTTAATGCCGTTTAAGGAGAGCTACATGGCTTGGACAGAATCTGAAGCGCTATCATTTATGAATAGCGGAAAATCATTTGATGAATTTGAATCTTCAAAGACTTCTCAATCTGCTGAAGACGATAAAACATCAACAGCCGGTAATGTTGAACCGACTGCAACCGAAACAGATAAGGTTGAAACCTCTCAGGATGTAAAACCCACTGAACCTAAAGAGGAAAAGTCAACAAGTTCTGACGAACCCGAAAACCCTGAGAAAGTGAGTAAGGAAGATGTTGAGAACAAGGGCAAATCTTCTAAGAAGTATACCCCAGAGCAGAAACAGCGTCATGCCTTTCAGAAAATGAAATCAAAGCTGAAGGACAAAGACGAAATCATTGCTGCGAAGGAATCCGAACTTGAAAAGCTCAAGGCTGAAGTAGAGAAATACAAGGCTTTGACTAAGAAAGATTTCGGCGATAATGAAGAATTGTTCACTGACTACAAGATTGACCAGAGATTCAAGGAAGAGAAAGTCAATCGTCTTCAGAAAGAAATTGAAGATGAACGATTGGCTGCAGATCGTGAAGAACAAGCACAGATCGCTCAGTATCGTTTGGAAACCTGTTTCCCTGATGAAGAAGCTAGGGATAAGTACCAGCAGTTGGTCTATAACGCAGAAACCAATTTCGCTGCTATGCATCCTGAAATCGGATATCAGAAATTCAGTCAGTTCCTTGAAAGCGAGAAAGACAGAACTGTGATTGGTTACATTCAGGACTCTGATAACGCTCCGAAGTTGATTCGTCACTTCATCTACAAACCTGAAGTTGCATTGAGAATTATGCAGATGCGTAATCCAATCAACAAGGTGGTTGAGCTGAAGCAACTGGAAAATCGCATGTTGCAGTATGAAAGAGCTCAGGCAGCTAAGGCACAGGAGGTTGCTGCACAGCCTGCAGTTCAAGAAAAGAAAGAATTGCCCAACACAGGTAAAGTGGTATCAAACAACACAAATGAACAAACATCAGTGTGGGATAAGAAAGCTTGGTCCGAACGTGACGCTTTGAACTATCTCGCATCTAAACAAAGAGGTTATTAAATATGGCAAATTCTGTAATTACAAGCAAGATGACCCAGATCCTTTCTTTGGAAATGGCAAAGAAAGCAGGCTTCTTGAAGATTGGTTCTCGTGACTACTTCTCTGACCAGATTAACGGTCGTATGAGAACTGGTCGCACATACACATTCGTTCTACCGGATGCTGGTAATGTGGTTGAAGGTCTCGTGATCTCTCCGCGTGACATTGTTGAAAAGAAGGTGGAATTGACCATCGGCAACATGAACAACTCTGTTCGTGCAGATGCTCTTGAATTGGTCACTGACATCAAGTGGGAAGATGAAGTTGCTAAGCAGTATGCTGGCAAGCTTGTCAATGCTATCATCCGTAAGGAAGTTGGCAAGGCACAGCCTCAGGTAACTACTTGCTTCGTTGGTGAAGGTTTCAAGCCGCTTTCTCAGGCTGCTGCTCACATTGAATCTATCGTGAACGAAGATGTCGTGGGCTTCATCAATCCGAACGCTGCTTCTACCATCAAGACTAACGGTCAGCAGTTCCAGCCTGTTGGAACTCCTTCCTTGTTCGGCAAGGGTTCTATTGGTCAGTTTGAAGGCATTGACTGGACAAAGGAACGTTTCCTCGCTCCTATTGAAATCAGCCCGGCTCTCGTAACTGCTCTTGCTAACGCAAAGGCAAAGGCATTTGACCCTGACCATCTAGACACATTGTCAATCTCTGGTGTTGCTTCTGCAGCTGACCTTGTTCTTCCGAAGAACACTCCGTTGTTCGTTGCTGGCGCATTTGCTTGCGACACTATCGGTGACGCAACCAACACTCCGTATGCATTCGTTGCTCAGGAAGATGTTGCTTTGAGCGCTGCTGCTGTTGACATCAAGGTTACTCCGGTTGTTTACGAAGACATCGGTTCTCGTTCAATCAGCACTTCTGCAATCGCTGGTAAGAAGGTAACCATCCCTGCTTCCGGTACATACGATCCTGCATTGGTTCGTGCTGAAGGTGCATACGATTACACACCGGTTAACACTCTTGAATTCATGCTTTCTGATAAAACCACTGTGGGTGACACTGCAGGCATCAAGGTATTCGGAAACGCATTCACCGATGGCGTGAGCGCTATCAACACAGTTCGTTGGGATAGCCCTTACATGGCTGGTACCGTTGAACCTCGTGCTTGCTCTCTCGCTTACATCAAGCGTGAAGAATAATCAGAATTCACACCTAACATCTAAAGGATACGAGATACTCTCTCGTATCCTTTTTTGATAAATACACTAGGGATATTTCCCATTTCCGTTTAGACAGGCCACGGCAGTTCTAAACATTAGGAGGAACATTATGGCGATTTTGAAAGAAGGTCTTGTGTACCTTTTTGACAGTATTTTCCAGGTTGAGTCTGTTGCTGGAAAGCCTTGTGTTGGCGGACATGTTGAAGTTTATCTAGCCGGCACTGATACACGATACATTACATATCAGGATTGGGACGGAACTGAGAACCCGTTCAAGATCCCTCTCAGAAATGACGGTCGTGCCGTTATTCTTGTATCTCCAGTCAACCATTATGATGCTTACATCTATGACTCATACGGCAATCTCGTTTGTTCCCGTCTGAATATCATTCCACAAGGTGCAGGTGGAGACATCACAGTTGAAGGTGGTGTCATCACGAACATTAAGAACACTGACCAGACACTCGACGTTGTGTTGAGCTCTACATCTGGCACTGTTAATGAATACACAATCAACAGTAATCATAAACCACTCGGTGTTGAAGAACCGCTTTACTTCGTTAAAGATGATGAAGAGGCAACGATCATCGGGTTCAATACCGAATCGTTGCCTGATATCGTCGCAAGTGCTATCAGTGGTATTTCTGGTTCATTTGCCACATCTTCAATGGTTATCTCAGCTACCTCAGGCAAACAGGATATCCTAACACCAGGTCAATTCATTGACATCACAAACAATGTAATCGGAGTTACTGGTGTTCAGCCTGCTGGTTCTTATGCGTCTACACAAGACGTAGCTAACTTGTCAGGTTACATCAATACTCACGAAGCAGCATGGACAAGCGCCAATGAATACTCTGCAGGCAACGGCATTGACATCACAAATAATGTTATTGCAGTTACTGGACAATTCGGTAAGATCTATTCTGGTGCTGGAGTAATCAATGTTGATAACGAAAATGATGTTATTAGTGCTGATCTTAGCAACTATTATGATAAGCAGACTGTAGATGATCATATTGCTTCTGCTATTGCGGAAATCCCTGAACCGACTGCATACTCAGCTGGAGCAAACATCAATGTAACTGATTATGTTATCAGTGGTAAAGACTGGACTGCTGACATTACATCAGCAACATCTGGCAAGCAAGATACACTCAGTGCTGGTGATAACATTCAGATCTCTGGCGGTGTCATTTCGGTTACCGGACAGATGGGTAAGGTTTACTCAGGCGAGAACTATGTGGTCGTAGATAATACAAACGATAAGATTGGTTTGACCAATGAAGTTACTCAGAAGCTTGACGATTTCGTTGGTCAGTATAATCTATCTGCCGGTGACAACACAACCTTCAGAGTTGAAGGAAACACTGTCTACATTGATACTCAAGCAAGTTACACGCCGACATATGAACCTGTAATTGAGGATATCTAATGTTTATCAGCGGAACATCAGGAAACGTAACATATGATCAGCAAATGAGATTGCCGTTCATGTATAACGGTCATTCTTTGAAACTGAATTACTCCAAGCCGATTTACGAAATGAACATTACACAGACTAGCGGTGGTACATTGGCTGCCGCTCCTTTGTCTGGAGAATCAGGAACAAAGTTCAACTTCACAGCAACACCTCAGAGCAACCATCATCACTTAAGCTCATACAACGTTTCAGGAACAACAATGACGGGTACATCTGGTACATACACAAATTCAGATGTAAGTGCTAAGCCTTCGTGGTATGAAGATCCGAAGTATACATTGACTGTGCAGCAAAGCACTGGCGGAACGCTCGCTGGTGCTCCTTCTTCTGGTTACTCAGGAGATAAGTTCGGGTTGACTCCTACACCGTCAGCAAAGTATTCATTAGTCAGCTACTCGGTGACTGGCGCCACAATGACAGGTAACTCTGGAACATTTAAGAATAGTAATGTAACGGCAAAGGCTAACTGGCAGTATAATCCTGAAACGATTACATTAAAGACGATAAACATTGTGAACCAGTATTTGCCGATGATACAGCTTTCTACAGCAAGCAATGGATTCTTAGGTCTTCGCCAATCTGTTCAAGGAAATAATGTATCGTTTGGTGTTGGCGCAAATGACGTTTATAATAACTACAAGCCAGGAAAAACAACTGTCATATCTGCATGGCCTCAGGTATCTGGCTGTTATCGCTGCTATGCATTTCCGACATTTTATGGTAATGTAACTGGTTCTTATGTATCAGCAATATCCGGAGGAACCGGTGATGAATTCGTTAGCCTTGCATATAAGTGCTACAGCGGTGACTGGAAGAAATACTTCGGTAATAACCAATCACAGTTCAGCTCTTACTCACATGGCACGCCGACAACATATGAATACTTTAACAAAGTTCCTTATGGTATTAACTTTGGAAACAGCGCATTCATTTCAGGATTTGTTGGATATGCAATTTTCAAAGCAAACAGCGGTACTTCTTTTGAATACAGAACAATTCATAAGGGAGTTACATCTAACTGGACGACAGGCCGTATGAATAATGGCACTGGCTATATCTATGTAAGACTGGAAGATAATGAACTGCATACCAATGAGCCGTTTATCATTGACTTTTCTGCACACTGGCCTGGTAATAACATTTTCATGTCAACATTAACAGATACAGACTGGACATGGGAGCCAGGACAATCAGTATCTCAGCATACCGTGCATTATCCTTGTTGGAGCGGTAAACTTTGCTATAAAGAATAATAGATAATAGAGAGGTTTAAAAATGTCAAACAAATTTACAGGCATTACATCTGCGGGATCTGCTATTCCCGTGTATGATAAGGACGCTCACAGTGCCTTATCACAGAAGCTGGACACGACTGCTCTCGCTCCAGCAATAGAAGCTGCTGTCTCGGGTAAGCAGGACGCTGGAGATTACTATTCAGCAACTAACCCGTCAGGCTTTATCAGTTCTGTTCCTGAAACATATCTTCAGAACAGTGACCTAACAGTTAATGAAGGCAAGATTACAGAAATCTCCGGCATTCCTCTATCTGCTGGTGATGAGCTTCCTGAAATAGTTACACAGGCTGCTGACTTGGTATCTGCTAACAGCGCTACATGGGATACAGTAACTGGTAAGCAAGACGCCGGTGACTACTACTCAGCAACTAACCCGTCAGGTTTCCTCGTTGCTGATGATATTACTGGAAAGATGGATGTTACTGGAATGACGGCTTACCAGCCTGTGGGCGATTACCAACCTGCCGGTGACTATTATTCAGCAACCAACCCTTCTGGCTTCATTGATGCAAACGCCTTGACTCCTTACCAGACAATAGAAGGCATGAGTGCTTACCAACCGTCGGGTGACTATCAAGCAGCTGGTGATTACTACAGCGCATCTAACCCTTCTGGTTTCATCAGCTCAGTTCCTGATACTTATCTGCAGAATACAGATCTAACAGTTAATGATGGAAAGATTACTGAAATCAGTGGTGTACCTCTTTCTGCAGGTGATGAACTGCCTTCTGGCGTCATGGTTGAGTCAGCAGTAGGATTCAACGCAGTCAATGAAATTTCTGGCTATAACGGAAGTGCCTTTGCTCAGTATGGTGCAGAGAAACAGTGGCTCGTTCACGATGATACATTGGTACATGCTGCTAACTCTGCTCAGTATGCTTTGGGCGTCAACTTGAGTGCTGTTGCTCAGCTACTTGGTGTTGATGAGACGGTGCTGTGGACGGGTTCTGCTAATACAACCGCTACCTCTGGAACACTTTCTGAGTCATTAGAAAACTTTAACATGGCTAAAATTTATACTGTTGGAAACTCTCCTGATAGAGCAAGTATTATTACTACGGTTGAACCTAGATTTGGAAGTTTAAATTATACACTGATGTATTTTCCAAATTACACAATCGCTGGTGGAACAACAACAGAGAACACTATGTACTTACAAGTATTTTCAGATAAAACATTTAAGTTTTTAGCGGGTTCTAAATGGGTGAATGGAACATACACACAATCAATTACAGCATATGATTTCGCTATGACAAAGATTGTCGGTATCGGTCGCAAATCGTAAGGAGAAAAGTTTATGAGTGAAAACATACAAAGTATCGCAAACGGAACATTTGTATTAGGCACCACAAGTGCCACCAATTTCGTAGGAGGCACAGGAATCACAATAGACAGCCCATCGGAAGGAACTGTAAGGATTTCCAACGATGAAACGGTGCTGTGGAGTGGTGCTAATGCTGTTGCTGCATGTAATCTATCTGAACCACTTTCAGCATTTGAAACTTTTAAAATTTATATTGCTCCTGAAATGTCAACAGATTATCTTACTACTGTTGTTGAATTTACTACAAATGGTGCAGGACATGAGTGGGATGCATCTATTGGAAATGGTGTGAACAATGCATGGTTATCATTAATTTACTTAACCGCTTCAAATGATTATACAAGTATTTCAGCAACAAAGCGTAAAGCATTAAATTTTGGTGCTTATACAGCTACAACAACTGCTATAACTGCCACTACTGCTTCAAATCCAACTGTCATGCAGAAAGTCATCGGTATCAATCGTAAGGAGGTTTAAACATGTCAGATATTCAGAGTATTTCACAGAACAACTACATCTTACACAACATAGACGCCAAGAAGCTCTATGTTCAAGAACCTCTATTCACTGCCAATAGTGGCGATGCTGTCTATGTGGGCTGGAGACCAGACGAAACGGTGCTGTGGAGTGGAACCTTACAAACTACTGCTGATAGTGCTTCATTAAATGAAAGTTGGAAAAATTTCAATGGTTTAAGATTCTACTGTTCTCCAGGAAATCAACCAGACCAACGAGCTCAAATTACGCATGATATATCTACAGAATCTATAAATTCTGGCACAACTTTCTTTTCATATTTACCAGTGTTTAACATAGCTTCAAACTCATGTACAGCTGAAGTATTATACGTCACAGGTAGCAATAATGGAAATACCATAGGGTTCAATGGTGGTGTTAGAAGCGTTAATTTTGGAACTGCTACTACTGGTGTAACTTCATACAATGCTACAATTAAGAAAATCATCGGCGTAAATCGTAAGGAGAATGTCTAATGTCAAAAGAGCTAATGGAAATTGGTGGCTTCATTACGTCTGGAGCAGAAATCGTAAATCACGATAACAGTCTATCAGGTAACGGAACTTCCGCGAGTCCGTTGGGAGTGGTGCCTGGCTATAATGAAACGGTGCTGTTCTCATCTGTGGACGGAGCGATTTTTTCTGGTACTAACATATCTTTAGAAGAAAGCTGGTTTAATTTTGAAAGTATAAAAATGTCTACTCGTTTCTTTAATGAAGGCGCTGGACAAAAAACTATTACTGAGATTATTCCATCTGACATTTCACCTTACCAAGGAGTATTAGTAGGTGGATTTAATGATGCGTACGGGTATACTTCAGCTTCCAATCCATTTTTAAGTAAACTAACATTTCATACAAATTCAGGTGGTAATGTTGTTTATCTTGATAAATGTTGGATTCAACAATGGAATTCTTCTGCATGGCAAGACAGAACAAATGGAAGACTTTACAAAGTCGTCGGTATCAATCGTAAGGCTTAAAGATGGAAGCACTCATCCCACAGTTAATCGCAGCAATTCCAACTGCTGCTCTTCCACTTGTCTTTGTGATAGTGGCGTGTTGGTTCATCTATTGGAAAATCCAGTCTCAGCGTAAAGTCACAAAGACTGAACGAGATACTGCACATGATGACTTGGACAAGCGTTTGACTTTAGTTGAACACGACGTTCAGTTCATGAAGGAACAGAATTCACTCTTTGCTGATAAGTTGGACAGGATCTTGGACGAACTGTGTAGCATCAAGATAGAGCTCGCAAAGAAGGAGGATAGATGAGCAAGATCTTAACATTCGGTGGATACGCGCTAACTGTTGGTAATCATGCAGTTGCAGCAGAATTGGCATCAGATCCGTGGAATCCTTTGAATCTTCCTGCTTACACAATTCGTGTTCAGTTAACAGATACAGAGTATGACTGCTCAGATAAAGGTTTCAAAGGCACATGGGTTAGCCGAGGAAATGGTGTCTGGGACATTACATATGAGAACTCTGACTGGAGTAGACTGCTGTGCGATACTATTGGACACTGGGCTGGTTACTGGAGCCGTAAAGAACACCGTATTCTTGGCATGAATTCAAGAGGCGTAACTAATATGGAACGATTTGATGACTGCGGACAAGAACATCTAATAGGTACATTGCCGTTGTTCTATACTGCAGAACTTACTAATGTCGAGAACGCATTTTATCAATGTTACTATGTAGACGGCGGGCAACTTGCCTTATGTCAACAAATGATAAATCAAGCAAATCCTCCGTCAAATCACGTTGAATGTTTTCAAGACTGCGGATTGGAATCACAGACAGGTTCAGCAGAACTTGCACAGATACCATCTGACTGGAAGTAAGTTAAATCACGCATTTGAGATAAATAGATTTAGGAGGGTATAAATGCCTCAAGACAATCCAAAGCAGATTCTTTCACGCAACACTGTATTGCTTCAGGGTGCGGGAAGATCTAATATCGTTTACAGCGCAGGACCAAACATAGATATCACAAATGATGTGATTTCTGGTCGTGATTGGTCACAGGAAATCGCAGATGCAGTTGCGTCAGGCAATGATGGCGTGAAGGGTCAAATCAAAGGCGGAGACAACATCGCCATTACATCTGGTGCATCTGGAACCATCATTGTTTCAGTATCTGGAGATCTTTATTCTGCCGGTCCAAACATTGACATTACCGATAGAACCATCAGTGGTAAAGATTGGAACCAAGACATTGATGATAAGATTGCTTCAGCGCTTGATGACTTTGAAGGCTACACAGCCGGAGCAAACATTAACATTACAGATAGAGTCATATCTGGTAAGAATTGGCAACCGCTCATTGATGAGAAGCTAGATGCAACTGCATATAATGAAGCAGTTAGTTCTTTCGCTACACACGGCGAAGTTAACACCGTTTCTAGCGAGATCATTGACATCATTTCTGCAACATCAGGTCAAGGTGGTTCGGCAAGCTGCCCATGGATCTCTGGTGCTAAGGATTACGGCGAAGGAACTGAACAACTTGATTTCGGTTCTGTCTTTGCTGCATTCTCAAGCTGGGATCTGTCAGGTGACCATAACCACTCAATCTGCATGAAGGGTAGATACTTCCGTCTACCTGATATCAGTGGTTACTTGGCTGACTACTTGCCAGTATCTTCATTCCAGAATTTCACATCTAGCTGCTACGTTGACATCAACAAGCTATACAGCATGGCATATGAAATGTCAGCAACAAAGCTGGCAATTTCTTCGTTCAGTGCTTGGTCAGCAGACAAGGATCTCGTTCCTTATTCTGGAGCAAGTGGCATTGACGTAACGGATCATATCATCTCAATCACAGGTGAAGTTGGTAGAACATACAGCGCTGGCGCTAACATTAACATCAATGCTCAGAACGTTATCAGTGGTAAGAACTGGCAGCCAGAAATAGATGCCGCTGTCTCAGGTAAACAAGATACCAT
>Ga0265298_10006922_pt1 | contig 13901 bp, 7 predicted proteins | sample AusTroGonzalo_MG_3_FD_193486 | JGI IMG/M metagenome (GOLD analysis project Ga0265298, IMG submission 193486) | Bovine rumen microbial communities from tropical cattle in Woodstock, Queensland, Australia - Gonzalo_01 | ecosystem: Host-associated > Mammals > Digestive system > Stomach > Rumen ...
ATACTGATACTGAAGCACTTCCTCTGCATAGCGGCTGCCATGGCACACTTCGCAAACGGTCTCAATAGACTCCATAAAAGCCATGTCGGAGACGATGACGCCCTTGCCACCACAAGCGGGGCAGGCTCCTTTGGAGTTAAAGGAAAACAGCTGCATATTCTGCTTATTGGCCTGGGCAAAAAGCTTTCGTATAGGGTCTGAAATTTCCAGATAAGTAGCTGGTGTAGAGCGCAAATTGATGCCGATGTTCTTCTGTCCGATAAAGATGGTCTCGCGATCGCAATGGGCCTGGAAGAACTCCATCAGGGAGCTTTTGCCCGAGCCTGCCACACCGGCGATGACCGTCAGCACGCCTTGCGGAATGTCTACCGACAAGTCCTTGAGATTGTGCAAATCGGCATGGCGCACCGGAAACCAGCCCTGAGGCTGCCTTGTCTGTGTCTTGAATGCCGACTTCTGGCGCAGCATGCGTCCGGTGATGGTGTCGGAGGCCAACAATTCGGGGTAAGAGCCTTCGAACATAATTTCGCCACCATGACTACCTGCCATCGGACCCATATCCACAATGTGGTCAGCCATGGCAATGATCTCGCGATGGTGTTCCACAATGAGCACGGTATTGCCATGATCACGCAGATGCCGCAACGAGTTTTTCAGGCGGGTGATATCCTGCGGATGCAGGCCCACGCTGGGCTCGTCAAGCACGTAAGCCATGTCGGTCAAGGCCGAGTTGATGTATTTGGCAATCTTGATGCGCTGCGCCTCACCGCCCGACAGCGTGCCCGTGCCGCGGCTCAAGGACAAATAACCTAAGCCAATGTCGTTGAGGGCTTGCACGCGGCGCAGCAGCTCGCGTTTGAGATCCACCGCCAAAGGATCATCGATAGCGGAGATGAAACTGGCCAATTCGGAAATCGGCATATCCCCTACTTCGGCAATATTCTTGCCATTGATACGGCAAGAGCGTATTCTCTCATTGAGCCGAGTACCCTTGCAGTCGGGACAGGTTCCCATGGTAAGCATCGGATTCAGAACAGCGGCGTGCAGCAAGCCTTCTTCCGAATTGATAATGCTGCGATACATACGAGGTATAAGTCCCTCATATTTAGCCGTTTTAGGCCAGTTGGAGGGTGGATTTTTCAGTTTAATCTGTGGAGAATTCAGAAACAGATCCAACTCTTCCGGCGAATAGTCCTTGATTTTCTTATCCAGATCGAACAAACCGCTATGGGCGTAGCGAATCCAGCGCCAGCCTCCCTTGCCAAAGGCAATATAATGGATGGTGTCCTCATCGTTGAGGGACTTGTCGAAATCCACTAGCTTATGAATGTCCAGCTCGCGAATTTCGCCCAGGCCAGCACAACGCGGACAGCTGCCCGCAGGGTGATTGAACGAGAAAGTGTCGGAATAGCCCACAAAAGGTTTGCCCACACGCGAAAACAGCAGTCGCAGCAAAGCCTGGATATCCGTATAGGTACCCACCGTAGAGCGACTGTTTGACGAGGGTTTCTTCTGATCGATGACAATGGTCACCGGCATATTGTTGATGCGTTCCACCTTGGGACGGCCGTACTTGGGCAGGTATTGCTGCACAAACGACGGGAAGGTCTCATTGAGTTCTCGACGACTCTCGGCGGCAATGGTATCCAAGCACAGTGACGACTTCCCTGAGCCCGAAACGCCTGTAAAAACCGTAATCTGGCCCTTGGGAATCCGCAAAGAAACACTTTTCAAATTATTTTCCGTGGCATGGATAACCTCAATATATTCAGAGCTATGAAAAGACATGATAGTTAAAATGTGCTAATTTTCAATGTGCCAATTTTCAGTGATTAGTGGTCAGTGGTCAGTGATTAGTGATTAGGGGTTAGAAGTTTAGAGGGTGAGAAGGTGAGAAGATTATTGGATTTTGAATTTTGAATTCTTAATTTCTAACCACTGACCCCTGACCCCTGACCACTGATCACGTGGTAAGTTTCACCTGGGTATGGGCTTCGACCACATTGATGGCGTAATCGCCCAACTTCTCGCTGTCGCCGATGATATCCATATAGTTCACACCCGTCTGGTAATCGTACTTCTTATCATTGACATCCACCACATTATTCTCTTTCAATTGAGTGCGGTAAATATTGATCTCATTTTCGATATTCAATGATTCGTGGGGATCCACCAGATTGTCCGTATCGGCCAGCACCTTCTCCATCTGGGTCAACGCCTTATCGCAAAGGTCCCACATGTGATGGATATGTCCCAGCTGGTCTTCCGTGAACTTTTCCTTGGCCTTGAACTTCCTGTTGATGACACGGCTCATGTTGTAGCAGCTATCGCAGATACTTTCTATTTCAGAAATCTCACGTAACATACAGCGTAGTTGCATCTTACTTTCGCCGCTCAACTTACCCTCCGACACGCGATTCAGGTAATTGGCAATCTCCACCTCCATATTATCGCTGATACCTTCATATTTTTCAATACGGGCAAACAACTTGGAGAATTCGTCGCCGTTCTCCAGTTTCAGCAGGTCCGGCACAAAGCCGAACATACGGTGGGCACGCATGGCGAAATGGTTGATTTCCTTACGGGCCTCCAGCAGCGACAACTCTGCCGTGGAGAGCAAACCGCCGGAGATGAAGCGCAGACGCATATCCTCATCCTCTTCGCTACCTTTGATGATTTTGCAGACAAACTTCTCTAGCAGCGGAATAAACCACACTAAAATCAGCACATTACACACATTGAAGGCGGTATGGAAGGCGCACAATGCATAGTTGATGCGTTCGGCCGCATTCGGATCCTGCGACACATCGGCGGTGGTATCGTAGCCCACAATCTTGCATACCATGGTGATAAACGGACGGAACACCAGCAGCACCCAGCATACCCCGAACAGGTTGAAGGTGAGGTGAGAAAGGGCGGCGCGACGGGCGGAGGTATTGGCCTTCAGTGCCACAATGTTGGAAGTGATGGTCGTACCGATATTTTCACCCAGCACCAAGGCAATACCCTGGTAGATGTCGGCCACACCGGTGGAGCACAAAATCATCGTGATAGCCATGATCGCCACTGACGACTGTACACAAACGGTCAGCACACCACCTATCAGCATGAAAATCAGGTAAGAAAGGAAGCCCAAGTCCGCGGTAGATACGAAGAAATTCATCACCATGTCGTTATGCGGCAGATCCATGGCGATGGCGTTCTCCCTCAACGTGGCGATACCCAGAAACAGGAAGGAAAAGCCGAAGATAAACTCACCGAACGACTTGGCACCGGTGCTTTTCATGTACGACATCGCCAAGCCCAAGGCGAACAATGGGAAAACCAAGGCGGACATGGGAATACTGAAGCCGAAGAGCGCAATAATCCATGCCGTGACGGTGGTACCGATGTTGGCACCCATGATGACCGAGATGGCCTGGGTCAGGGTCAGCAAGCCCGCATTAACGAAGCTCACCGTCAGCACCGTGGTGGCCGTGGAGGACTGTACCGCGGTCGTGACTAACGCGCCTGAACAAATACCTGTAAAACGATTGGTGGTCATGGTGCCCAGCACCTTACGCAAGCCGCCACCCGTGAGCTTTTGCAGGGCCTCGCTCATCATCTTCATACCGAACATCAGAAGAGCCAGGCAGCCTAAAAGTTTCAGAAACGTGAATAAGGTCATATAGACTTATATTGAATATGCATAAATATCATGCAAATAGCCATTTTCCTCCCACAAAAAACATTCCCGTATGGTGGCGCAAAGATAAGAATTTTTCGTTGACATCCGACAAAAAAATACCATTCGGAAAGAAAAAAAACATTTTCCAAAGAGCATGTTGATGATATTGAAATTTTTTGTAATTTTGCAACCGCTTTTTACAGCAGGTCCCATAGCTCAGTTGGTTAGAGCAGCTGACTCATAATCAGCGGGTCCTTGGTTCGAGCCCGAGTGGGACCACAAAAAAAACTCCACGTTTGTGGAGTTTTTTTTATTCAAGAACTTTACATCCCCTTCGGACGCGATGAATCGCGTCCCTACAATAAAATTCATACAACTACGTATAATTCGGGAAAAATGTGTACATTTGCAATTGATAATGTATGAATACCTAATTAGTATTAACCCCTTTTTAATCAGAAAAATATGAAAAAAATCCTATTGCTCGCTCTGATGGCTACTGCCATTTTTTTCTGCGGTTGCCAAAACAAGAACGCCAACAATAACGTTGAAGAAGAAACAGGTCCCGCTTCTGACGTGTATTTCACCGAAAACATTTCGCCTGAAGGCGTTATGCAACTTTTTGAATACTTGAAAGATAGCGTAAAAGGCGATGTCGGCATCAAAGTACATTTCGGGGAAGATGGCAACACCTACTTCATTCCCGCCACTATGGCAGAGCCCTTATGCAAATCATTGAATGCCACACTGATAGAAACCAATGTGGCTTACAAAGGCCGTCGTTCTCAAACCGACACCCATATTGAGTTGGCTCATGACCATGGTTTCACTTTTGCTCCTATTGACATCCTGGATGCCGATGGCGAAATGGAAGTTCCCATTGAGGGCGGCAAACAGTTCAAGAGCGCTTTTCTTGGCAAAAACCTTGAAAAGTACGAAACCGTCATCTATTTCACTCATTTCAAAGGACATGGCCGTTGCGGTTTCGGTGGCTGTATCAAGAATGCCTCTATGGGTATGGCAACTCCCAGAGGCAAAAAAGCCATGCACAGCAGCGATTTTCCTGAAGTGGTGGCTGCCAACTGCACAGGCTGCAACGCTTGCACCTATGATTGCCCTGTGGATGCCATCACCATCACCGACAAGGGTCCCGTGATTGACCGTGAGAAGTGCATCGGTTGTGGCAAGTGCATCTCTACTTGTCCCCACGGAGCCATCCAACCCGCCTCTGATTCACTGCAGAATACTCGTTTTATCGAAGGTCTGGTGGAATATGCCAAAGCCGCCACACAAAATCACAACAACATCTATTTTAACTTTGTGATCAACTTGTCACCCACCTGCGACTGTGGCAGCCATCCTGAAAAGCCCTTCTGCGAAAATATCGGCATTCTGCTGTCCACCGACATTGTCGCCATCGAGGCAGCCGCTCAGGACTTGGTCAACCAAGCCACCAACAGCAAAGACGCTTTCCTAGATGTGAACAAAATCAGCGGTCAGTATCAAATTGACTATGCCGAACAACTGGGTATGGGCAACAAAAAATACAATCTGATCAATATCGACAAAAAATAATATGGAAAACATTAAATGTCTTATTATAGGTTCTGGTCCCGCCGGTTATACCGCAGGAATTTACGCTTCCCGTGCAGGTCTGAAGCCCGTCATCATTGAGGGTATGCAGCCAGGTGGCCAGCTGACCATTACCAGCGAGGTGGAGAATTTCCCCGGCTATCCCAAGGGACAGTCCGGCCCGAACATCATGGACGATATCCGCCAGCAGAGTCTTAATGCCGGCAGCGACATCCGTCAGGGCATGGTCACCAGCGTTGACTTTTCGAAAAGACCTTTCCGCTGCGTAGTGGACGAGGAGCACGAAATCATGGCCGAGACCGTCATCATTGCCACAGGCGCTACTGCCCGCTGGCTGGGATTGGAAAGCGAGGAGCAATACCGCGGTTTCGGTGTGTCGGCTTGCGCCACCTGCGACGGCAACTTCTTCAGAGGCCGCACCGTGGCCGTCATCGGTGGCGGCGACACCGCCCTGGAAGAAGCCATGTACCTGTCCAACATCTGCGCTAAAGTATATCTCGTGCATCGCCGCGACGCCTTCCGCGCCTCACAGGCCATGCAGGACAAGGTTTTCAAAAAAGAGAATATAGACATCCAGTGGAATAGCAGTCCCGTAGAAGTGTTAGGCGAGAAGAAGGGTTTTGTAAAGAGCGTGACTGGCCTGAAATTGGCAGATACCAAGGACAAGAGCGAAAGAGTGCTGCCTTTGGATGGCATCTTCGTCGCCATTGGCGTAACCCCTGTAACCGAGCTGTTCAAGGGACAGATTGACCTGGATGCCCAAGGCTATATCATTACCGACAAGGGTGGTCGCACCAATGTGCCGGGCGTTTTCGCCGCCGGCGATGTGCAAGACCCCAACTATCGCCAAGCCATCACCGCCGCCGCATCAGGCTGTATCGCGGCTGTGGAGGCAGAGAGATTTCTGAATCAAAACTAAATCAACTATGGCTAATAACCAGAAACAAATCGAAGAACTTACCAACAAAGACTACGAATACGGCTTTGTCTCCGACATCGACGTGGAAGAATTTCCCAAAGGCCTGAACGAAGACATTGTCCGCATGATTTCCAAAAGGAAGAATGAGCCCGACTGGCTGTTGGAGTTCCGCCTTAAAGCCTTCCGCCATTGGCAGACATTAAAGGAGCCTGATTGGGGACATTTGTCTTTCAAAAGACCTAATTATCAGGATATCATTTATCTAGCTATTCCTAAAAAGAAAAAAGAACTGAATAGCATGGATGAAGTCGATCCCGAACTGGTGAAGACCTTCAACAAACTGGGTATTTCCTTGGAAGAGCAGAAAAAGCTGTCAGGTGTGGCCGTAGATGCTGTCATTGACTCCGTTTCTGTAAAGACCACTTTTTCTGAGACATTAGAGAAAGAAGGCATTTTGTTCTGCTCCTTCGGCGAGGCCATCCAGAAATATCCAGACATCGTCAAAAAATATTTGGGATCCGTAGTGCCTGCCACCGACAACTTCTATGCGGCGCTCAACTCGGCAGTCTTCAGCGAAGGCTCGTTCTGTTACATCCCCAAGGGCGTACGCTGCCCTATCGAGTTGTCTACCTACTTCCGTATCAATGCGGCCAATACCGGCCAGTTCGAGCGCACCCTGCTCATCGCCGACGAGGGGGCATACGTAAGCTATATGGAAGGCTGCACTGCTCCGCAACGCGATGAAAACCAATTACATGCCGCTGTGGTGGAACTGATAGCCCTGAAAGATGCGGAAATCAAATATTCGACCGTCCAAAACTGGTACCCAGGTGACAAAAATGGCAATGGTGGTATCTATAACTTAGTGACTAAAAGAGGTTTATGTGAAGAGAATGCCAAAATCTCCTGGACACAGGTAGAGACCGGCTCCGCCATCACCTGGAAATATCCGGGCTGTGTGTTGCGTGGTAACAACTCCGTCGGAGAATTCTACTCCGTGGCTGTCACCAACAACTATCAGCAGGCTGACACCGGCACCAAGATGATTCATATCGGCAAGAACACCCGCAGTCTGATTGTATCAAAAGGCATCTCAGCGGGCAAGAGTCAGAACAGCTACAGAGGATTAGTAAAGGTGAACAAGCAGGCCGAAAACAGCCGTAATTTCTCACAGTGCGACTCCCTGCTGATGGGCGATCAATGCGGGGCACACACCTGGCCCTACATTGAGTGTCACAATAAATCATCGGTGATGGAACACGAGGCCACCACTTCGAAGATTTCTGATGACCAGCTGTTTTACTGCCAGCAGCGCGGTATTGACAAGGAAAGTGCTATCAGCTTGATTGTCAACGGCTACGCCAAGGAAGTCCTCAAAAAGCTACCCATGGAATTTGCCGTCGAAGCGCAGAAATTGCTGAGTATTAGCCTGGAGGGAAGTATCGGGTAAAGTTGACAATTAACAATTGATAGTAAAGAATTCAAAATTCAAAATTCAGAATTCAATAATCTTCTCACCTTCTCACCCTCTAAACTTCTAACCCCTAAAACCTAAAACCTAATCCCTAAAAACAATTAGCACATTAAAAATAAACAACAATGAAGAAAGTAATCCACACTGACAACGCACCCAAGGCTGTGGGTCCATACAGCCAAGCAATTGAAGCTAACGGAATGTTATTCATCTCTGGTCAGATTCCCGTTGACCCGGCTACCGGCAAAATGCCCGAAGGCATTGAGGCTCAGACCGAACAGGTGATGAAAAACATCGAGGCTATCCTGAAAGAAGCAGGTTACACTTTCGATAATGTCATCAAATCCACCTGCTTGTTGAGCGACATCGCTTATTTCAAGCCTATGAACGAGGTGTATGCCAAATATTATACCGTGAACCCGCCGGCAAGAGCTGCTTTCGCTGTGAAAGACCTGCCGCTTGGTGCTTTGGTAGAGATTGAGACAATCGCTGTTAAATAATTAAGGCGTAACATTTTACACATTCTGAATTTCGTCTTCTGATGAATTATTTGACCGTCGAAAAACTGTCAAAAACCATCGGAGAGAAAGAGTTATTCTCCGAGATTACCTTCGGTCTTGAGAAAGGCCAGAAGACCGCATTGATTGCGCGCAACGGTACCGGCAAAAGCACGCTGCTGAATATTATTGCCGGCTACGACAGCCCCGACAGCGGGCAGGTGGTGATACGCAACGACATCACTGTCTCTTACCTGCCGCAGATGGACCGTTTTGCGGACAACTTTTCGGTTCTGGATTCCATTTTTGATGCACAAACACCTACCATTCAAGCCATTAAGGAATATGAATCCTGTATGCTGATGGCAGAAAATGGAAACGACAGTCCTGAGTTACACCAACGCCTGCAAAAAGCCATACTGGAAATGGACCGCTTGCAGGCTTGGGACTTTGAGGCCAGAGCCAAGGAGATCCTGTCACGCTTCGGCATCCATGACATCTTCAAGAATATCAATGAATTATCCGGAGGACAACGAAAAAAGGCCGCATTGGCCAAAACCCTGATTGCCGACACCGACCTGCTGATTCTGGATGAGCCCACCAACCATCTGGATGTGGAAATGATTGAATGGCTGGAAAATTACCTGCAAGCTGCCAATGTGACGCTGCTGATGGTGACCCACGACCGCTATTTTCTCGACCAGGTTTGCAACGATATCATCGAATTGGACCACGGACAACTGTACCATTACCGAGGCAAATACGACTATTTTGTGGAGAAGAAAGCCGAGCGTTTGGCCAATGCCGCCGCGGAAAACGAAAAGTTGCGACAGCTTTTCCGCAAGGAACTGGAATGGGTACACACCTCGCCGCAGGCGCGTACCACCAAGGCCAGAGCCAGAATCAACGCTTTCGAGGAACTCAAAAAAGAAGTGAGCAAAGCTCCCGAGCAAAAGCAGGAGGGCTTCAAGGTTCGCACCGAACGTTTGGGCAATAAAATTTTGGAAATCAACAATCTGGATTTCGCCTATCCTAACAATGTGCTGCTGGATGATTTTTCCTACATTTTTAAAAAAGGCGAGAAATGCGGCATTGTCGGTCCCAACGGCACCGGTAAAAGTACTTTCCTGAAGCTGATCATGGGCGAGTTGCAGGCCGATGGCGGTAAAATCACACCGGGACTGACCATCCAATTCGGTTATTTCTCGCAGGACGGCCTCCCCTACTCCGGCAACAAACGCATCATCGACTTGGTGAAAGAACAGGCGGAAGTGATCCGCATGGACAATGGCAACTACATGGGTGCCTCGCAATTCCTGAATCACTTCGGATTCAAATATGAACAACAATACACTTATTATGAAGACCTCAGTGGTGGCGAGAAACGCAAGTTGCACCTGCTCATCACCCTGCTGAAGAACCCCAACTTCCTCATCTTGGATGAGCCCACCAACGACTTCGACATCGACACACTGAACCTATTGGAGGACTTTTTGGAAAACTACACCGGCTGCATCCTGATGGTATCGCACGACCGTTGGTTTATGAACAAGCTGGTGGACCATATCTTTGTCTTTGAAGGCCATGGCAAGATCAAAGACTATTACGGCAACTACACCGAATACCGTTTGGAGCGTGACAAAGAATTGAAGCTGCAGAAACGCATCGCCAAGATTAATGCGCCCACCGTGACAGAAGAGAGCAAGGGCAAGTCCTCCCGTACCACCAATCCCAACAAGATGACCTTCAAAGAGCGCAAGGAATTCGAGACTTTGGAGGTGGAAATCGAGCAATTGGAGAAAGAGAAGGCTGAACTCATTGAGAAGATGAACAGCGGTGCGGGCAGCTCGCAGGAGCTCACCGACTGGAGCCGCCGCTACCAAGAGGTCGAGACCTCTCTGGATGAGAAGTCCATGCGGTGGCTGGAACTGTCTGAGAAAGAATAGTTTTTCTCAGACTGCCATCAAACAAAAAACACCCTCGGGGGAATCCCGAGGGTGTTTTTTTGTAGAAATGCGGTAGGTCTTATACGTTGACCTAGTTGTTGGCGTTCATTGCTTGGTTGAACTGGTCCTTGACAGCGTTGATATTGTCGTTCACAGCCTTTTCAAACTTGTTGACACCGACGACGGCGAAGATGTAGCCGAGACCGATGAGGATAAGACCGAGACCGAACAGCCAAGTGAGAGTGATGCCAGAAGCGTCGAGGTGGTAGAGACCGAGAACGCCCAGCACAGCGCCAGCGATACCGAGGAGCATGAGAACCCACCAGTATTGGAAGCCGAATTTCTTATAGTCAAAACTTTGCACGATCTGCATGATGCCTTCAAACATGATCCAGATGGCGAAAACCACGGGCAATGATAAGGCCAGTGCAACTGGGTTGCAGAGGAAGAAGATACCGATAAAGATCATCAGCAGAGCAGAGAGCATGCGCGTGCCACTGTTCGGCAGGAATTTTTGTGTGCGCAAGGTAAACACAAAGCGTGAAATACCTGAAACGAGTGTGAAGCATCCGAGGAGCACTGCCATGGTAAAGAGGGTTTCAGGCGGATACACGAAACATAACACACCTGTGGCAACAAGCAAAATGCCTGTGATGACTAACCAAATTTTAGTACTTTTTTCCATAATGATAAAATGTTAATGAGAACTATTGTTAATTGAACTGTTGGTTCCTATAAAACACCTCGGCAAAATTAATAATTATTTTTGTTACGGTGTTCTCCTTCAGGATTTTTTTTGCTTACGATATAAAAATTTAGCTATCACTGTATTTTGATTTTCTGTTGTAAGAGTTATGACAAAAATTTGTCCCATTTCTGTCCCACCTGTATCACCAAAAACAAGAAAGCCCTTACAGATGTAAGGGCTTTCTGTAGTGGCGGGATCGAGAGTTGAACTCGAGACCTCCGGGTTATGAATCCGACGCTCTAACCAACTGAGCTACCCCGCCGTTTTTGAGGTTGCAAAAATACAACTTTTTTCAATACGCACAACAGCTATTTGAAAATTTTTATTTTGTGGTCAAAACCGTGTATTTTACAACCTTGCAGTCAAAATCCTTTATAGTATAATGATGAGCATTGGTCTACAGCTCAGCTTTATGGAACATTTACTGCATTTTATTACTATTTCTACTACTGTTTCACTACCTTCACCATCTTGCTGCTGGAATTACCGTCAATCATACGAAGCAGATATACGCCATTGGCGAAATGCTCGATATTCAGCTCTGTAAGACGGTCGTTAACGGTGTATTGCATAATCAGTTTACCGTAGATGTCATAAACCTGCAACTGCGTATTCATGCTTACCTCGTCGAACTCAACGAACAGCTTGCCCGTAGACGGGTTCGGATACACCTTCATATCAGAAGCTAAAATAAGGTTAGGAACAGCTGTCTCAACTGTAAGATGCAACACGATGATGGAGTCGCAACCATCAACAGTCGTGAAATTGAAAACATAATCTCCCGACTGAACGGTTCCCGGCTCAAAGGTAGTATCCCCATAGGTGTATGGAAGATCACTTTCGTGAATAGTCAGGTAAGCTTCAATTGAAACTGACTCATGAATAGTCAGGTGCAATGTTACCACAGAGTCACATCCGTTGGCAGCAAGGAATGTCTGTGTATAATCACCGCTTTCGGTGTAGTTCTCCTCATTCCATGTATAGCTATCGCAGGCGGTAGCTTCAACGAATTCTGCAACTGGAGTGTTGATGGTCAGGTGCAGCGTCACCACGGAGTCGCAACCCGACGCGTTGATGAAAGTATGGGTAGGAGCAACAGTAGGAGTTTCGGTGTAGGTCGTGCCATACCAAGTGAAGCTTTCGCATGCAAAGGCGGTGGTGTCACCCGTATTGCTGTGACCGATGGTCAGGTGCAGCGTCACCACGGAGTCGCAACCCAAAGCATTAGTGAAAGTATGGGTGGGCGCAACAGCAGGAGTTTCGGTGTAGGTTGTGCCATACCAAGTGAAGCTTTCGCATGCAAAAGCGGTGGTATCACCCGTATTGCTGTGACCGATGGTCAGGTGCAGCGTTACCACGGAATCACAACCCGAAGCATTGGTGAAAATATGGGTAGGCGCAACTTCCGGAGTCTCGGTATAAGTCGTGCCATACCAAGTGAAACTTTCGCAAGCGAAGGCGGTAGTATCACCGGTGTTACTATGTCCAATAGTCAAGTGCAGTGTCACCACAGAATCGCAACCCGAAGCGTTGGTGAAAATATGTGTGGGCGCAACTTCAGGAGTCTCAGTGTAGGTAGTGCCGTACCAAGTGAAGCTTTCGCAAGCGAAGGCAGTGGTATCACCTGTGTTGCTATGACCGACAGTCAGGTGCAGTGTCACCACGGAGTCGCAACCTGAGGCATTAGTGAAAATATGGATGGGAGCTTCTTCCGGAGTCTCAGTATAAGTTGTGCCGTACCAGGTAAATGAGTTACATGCAAAAGCAGTGGTGTCACCCGTGTTGCTATGACCGATGGTCAGGTTCAGTGTCACCACGGAGTCGCAACCCGAGGCGTTGGTGAAAACATGGGTGGGAGCAACTTCCGGAGTCTCGGTATAGGTCGTTCCATACCAAGTAAAGCTTTCGCATGCGAAAGCAGTGGTATCACCCGTATTGCTGTGACCGATGGTCAGGTTCAGTGTCACCACGGAGTCGCAACCCGAAGAGTTGGTGAAAATATGGGTGGGCGCAACTTCCGGAGTTTCAGTGTAGGTAGTGCCATACCAGGTGAAGCTTTCGCATGCGAAGGCAGTGGTATCACCTGTGTTGCTATGACCGACAGTCAGGTGCAGTGTCACCACAGAATCACAACCCGAGGCGTTGGTGAAAATATGGGTAGGCGCTTCTTCCGGAGTCTCAGTGTAGGTTGTGCCATACCAAGTGAAGCTTTCGCATGCAAAAGCGGTGGTATCACCCGTATTGCTGTGACCGATGGTCAGGTTCAGTGTCACCACGGAGTCGCAACCCGAAGCATTAGTGAAAATATGGGTCGGGGCAACTTCCGGAGTCTCGGTGTAGGTCGTTCCATACCAAGTAAAGCTTTCGCAAGCGAAAGCAGTGGTATCACCCGTATTGCTGTGACCGATGGTCAGGTTCAGTGTCACCACGGAGTCGCAACCCGAAGAGTTGGTGAAAATATGGGTGGGTGCTTCTTCCGGAGTCTCAGTGTAGGTTGTGCCATACCAGGTGAAGCTTTCGCATGCAAATGCAGTAGTATCGCCCGTATTGCTGTGACCAATAGTCAGGTGCAGTGTCACCACGGAGTCGCAACCCGAGGCGTTGGTGAAAACATGGGTGGGAGCAACTTCCGGAGTCTCGGTATAGGTCGTTCCATACCAAGTGAAGCTTTCGCATGCGAAGACAGTGGTATCACCCGTGTTACTGTGTCCAATGGTCAGGTTCAGTGTCACCACGGAATCACAACCCGACGCGTTGGTGAAAATATGGGTCGGGGCAACTTCCGGAGTCTCAGTGTAGGTTGTGCCATACCAGGTAAATGAGTTACATGCGAAGGCAGTCGTGTCACCCGTGTTGCTATGTCCGATGGTCAGGTGCAGTGTCACCACAGAGTCGCATCCCGATGCATTGGTGAAAACATGGGTGGGAGCTTCTTCCGGAGTCTCGGTATAGGTCGTGCCATACCAAGTGAATGAGTCACATGCGAAGACAGTGGTATCTCCCGTATTGCTGTGTCCAATGGTCAGGTGCAGTGTCACCACAGAGTCGCAACCCGAG
>Ga0265298_10006924_pt1 | contig 13898 bp, 13 predicted proteins | sample AusTroGonzalo_MG_3_FD_193486 | JGI IMG/M metagenome (GOLD analysis project Ga0265298, IMG submission 193486) | Bovine rumen microbial communities from tropical cattle in Woodstock, Queensland, Australia - Gonzalo_01 | ecosystem: Host-associated > Mammals > Digestive system > Stomach > Rumen ...
AGAGGGTGGAGACCGCTGACATGAGGGAGGAGATCTGCCACTCGCCCGACCCGTGCATCGTCCTTGCGACATCCGGTATGATGTCCGGAGGACCGGTCATGGAGTACTTCCGCGAGTGGGCCGACGATGAGGACAACTGGCTGCTGTTCGTAGGATACCAGTCCGAGGGATCCATCGGAAGGACCATCCAGAGAGGACGTTCCGATATAACTCTGAACATGAAGGGCAAGCCTATCGAGCTGCAGATCAAGATGCAGAGGGTCACCGTGGACGGATTCTCCGGACACTCCGACAGGAAGCAGCTGATGAGGTACATCTCGTCGCTCGAACCCAAGCCCAACAAGATCATCATCGGTCACGGCGAGGACAAGAAGTGTACCGATTTCGCTTCATCCATCTACAAGAAATTCGGAATCGAGACCAAAGCCCCGCAGAACCTCGAGACCATCAGGCTCAGATGAAAACATTTCCCCGGGAGACCGGGGTTCTTCTTCTAATTATTTGAGTAACACGAATTTAAGATTAGTGTTACTTATCTATACCATCGCGGCTTCTCTAAAAGTTCAGAAATGATGCAAAAGAAAGAAGTTGAACCTGCCGGGCTGGCCGGCAGGGGTGGAAAATCACCAGTTGGTTGCCCTGACCTCGAAGAAGGACTGGGCGTGCTTGCAGACGGGACAGACGGCGGGGGCCTCTTCGCCTACGTGGATGTATCCGCAGTTCCTGCATTTCCACATGACGACCTTGTCCTTCTTGAAGACGATTCCTTCCTCGATGTTCTTCAGGAGTGCAAGGTATCTCTCCTCGTGCTCCTTCTCGATCGCTCCGACCATCTCGAAGAGCTTTGCGATCTCTGTGAATCCCTCGGCCTTTGCGGTCTCGGCGAACTCCTTGTACATGGTGGTGTGCTCGTAGTTCTCTCCGGATGCTGCGTCCTTCAGGTTCTCGACGGTCTTGGGGACCTTTCCGTCATGGAGCTGTTTGAACCAGATCTTGGCGTGCTCCTTCTCGTTCTCTGCGGTCTCGAGGAAGATGTCTGCGATCTGCTCGTAGCCCTCTTTCTTGGCCTGGGAGGCGTAGTAGGTGTACTTGTTCCTTGCCTGACTCTCACCAGCGAATGCGGCCATAAGGTTGGCCTCTGTCTTGGATCCTTTTAGTTCCATGATAAACCTCTGATATCGCATATCCTGACTGATTTAAAAACAATGGTACGTTAGGTGCTCCTGAATTGAAAGAGGTGCTGGACGCCCTTCTGCTCAGTATTAAAATCTGTACTCCTATGCCCGATTATGCGCGGTTCATGCATCTGGTCGTTCCTCACGCTTATCGGTACGGTCAGCATCAGCGAGGACGGCGAAGGGATGATCACCGGCGTGTATCTTCCGTGCAGCAACCTTCCTCCCATGGACCAGTGCGAGACCGATGCACTGAAGGAGGCCGCCAAGCAGATCAATCAGTACCTTGCGGGAAAGAGGATGGAGTTCGATCTCGACCTCCGCTACGACGGTTCGGACTTCAGGTCCAGGGTCATGGAGGAGCTCAACCGTATACCCTATGGGGAGGTCCGCACATACAAGCAGATCGCCGACGCCATCGGATATCCGAATTCCATGCGTGCGGTGGGAACGGCATGCAGAGAGAATCCTCTGCCCATCTTAGTCCCCTGTCACCGCGTGATCCCTTCTGCGGGAGGTATTGGGAACTATTCCGGCGGGGTATCCATCAAGAGGAGGCTGCTGGAGCTGGAGGGTGTCAGGATTGATTGACTACCGCCGCATGCTTCAGGAGAATGCCGAGCCCGAATACGCCGCATTCAGCTCCAAGCTGATCCCGGGGAAGGAGGGCATAATGGGTGTCCGGATCCCTGTGTTAAGGGACATAGCCAGATCCATAGTCAAGGATGATTGGGAGACTTTCCTTCAGGACACTCCCGAGAACTTCGAGGAGGAGATGCTGAGAGGCCTTGTGATAGCTACAGCCCCCATGGATACGGAACGCAGGATAGTGCTGACCGAATCACATCTGGACATCATCGACAACTGGTCCACCTGCGACAGCTTCTGCACCAGCTGGAAGGTCCCCAGGAAGGATTCCGCGAGGATCTACGATTATTTCTCTGCGTTGATGGACTCCGGAACGGAGTACAGGATGAGGGTCTCGCTGATCATGAGGATGGACCATTTCCTCGACGGGGACCACGTGGAGGACATGTTGGAGGATATCGTCAGCTACCGCCATGAGGGCTACTATTACAAGATGGGGGCGGCATGGGCGGTTTCGTTCTGCTACATCAAGTTCCCGGAGGTCACGGAAGGGTATCTCAAGGATCCGAAAATGGATGACTGGATATGTAATAAGTCCATACAGAAGATACGCGAATCCTACCGTGTCCCGGACGAGAGCAAGGAGAGGCTCAAGTCCTTTAAACGTACGCACGGGAACTGAACGTCCTTACAATAGTTATAAAAATAGGTCGGCTATGTAAGCCGTATGGGGTCCAAGATAGGCATATTATTCGCAGTGGCCGTATTAGCTGTTGCGTTTCTCGTTCCTGCTATGGGAGCGGATGCTGACGTCGGACTCTTCAGCTATAAGTCGCAGCTGGACGAAAACGGCCTCCACGTGTACAAGGAGGTCGCGGGATCGGAGACCATAACCGACGAGACGAAGGAATTCGTCATCGAATTCGAGGAATCCATCCTGTTCTCCGAGGAGGAGAAGGCGAAGAAGTACGCCAACAGCACAGTCCAGAATGCGCTCGCAGCCGCATACTTCTCGAATCCGATGGTGGCCTATCTGTGGAACTATCCTGTGACGGAGGTATCCGTAGACACGACGATCTCCAAGATGACCGTCACCACCGAGACCGGGGAGCAGACCTACTACACGGCAGCCAAGGTAACCTTCTCGCTGACGGTGCCCGAGGGCATCACAGCAGACTCGATGAAAGAGCTGGACGAGGCGATCAAGGGATACAGCATCGGCGGCAGTTCGGATGCGGACAAGGTATCCGATATCATGTCGCAGCTGGACAAGCTGAAGTTCAAGCAGGATGAGGAAGGCAAGATCAGCAACATCTACGACGCTCTCGTCAAGAAGGAGGCGACCTCCGCAGGTATCGCCCAGGCGTTCATGCAGTTCTGCAACCTCAACAACATCCCTTCGATCATCGTCGCAGGCGACAACCTGAAGGCGGACAAGGAGACGAAGAGCTTCTGGAATTACGTGTATCTGGAGGGCGACCACAAGGGCGAGACCTACTTCGCATGGTACGTCGTCGATCCCACCTACTTCGTCAGCGCAGGCATATGCGGCTATCAGACACCCGTCGAGTACGACGGAGAGACATATTCGATGTCGGCCTTGCTGAACACAAATCTGAATCTGTCCAGCGAGAACGACCTTACGGTTCCGCAGCTCACTGCGGACAAGTACGTGCGCCCGGGAGGACCGTCATTCCTTGAGCAGCACGGCGAGAAATTGGTATTGGCGGGCATAGGAGTGGTCCTCGCAGTGGGAATGCTCTATGCGGTCAGGAAAGGAATCTACTGAAAATGAGGAGAAACGGGGAACAATGACAGACGTGAAAGAGAAATCCAAATTGTCGGTCGAGGCATGGGTGGATCAGCAGACGTTCGAGACAACGGACGACATAGAGATCCCGAAGATGATGGCCGACCGTGTCATCGGACAGGACAGGGCAGTCGAGATCATGAGGAAGGCTGCCTCCCAGAAGAGGCACGTTATGCTTATAGGAGAGCCCGGTACCGGTAAATCGATGCTGGCCAACTCCATGGTGGAGTACCTTCCCAAGGAGGCTCTGGAGGATATCGTTGCATATCATAACCCCGAGGATTTCAACGAGCCCAGGATCAGGACCTTCCCTGCAGGAAAGGGAAAGCAGGTGGTCAACGAGCAGAAGGCCGCCGCAGCCGCCCAGAAGAATCAGAAGAATTCAGCTTACATCTACATCTGCATCGCGCTGATCGTCCTCGGACTTATCGGTGCGCTGTTCTTCGGATACACCATCGCGCTCATCGCGTTCATGGGTGTGTTCCTCATACTAATACTGTACAGGAACCCCATGCAGCAGAGGAATGAGGTCGCAATCGTCCCCAAGGTCCTCGTAGGACATGAGCCAGGCGATATGCCGCCGTTCATAGACGCGACGGGAACCCACGCTGGTGCACTGCTCGGAGACGTCAGGCACGACCCCTTCCAGTCCGGAGGATTGGAGACGCCGTCCCACGACAGGATCGAGGCAGGATGTATCCACAAGGCGAACAAGGGTGTTCTGTACATGGATGAGATCAATCTCCTCAGGATCGAATCCCAGCAGGCAATCCTCACCGCCATGCAGGAGAAGAAGATGTCCATCACCGGCCAGTCCGAGAGGTCCTCCGGTGCATTGGTCAAGTCAGAGCCCGTGCCCTGCGACTTCATCCTGGTCTGCGCAGGAAACCTGGACGCTATTCAGGGAATGCACCCCGCACTCAGGTCGAGGATAAGGGGATACGGATACGAGGTCTTCATGGAGACCAACATGCCCGATACCGACGAGAACCGTCAGAACATCGTCAGGTTCGTCGCCCAGGAGGTCAAGAAGGACGAGAAGATCCCCGCGTTCGACAAGTACGCCGTGGGAGAGATCCTCAGAGAGGGACAGCGCCGTTCCGGAAAGAAGGGCGAGATCACACTCAGGATGAGGGAGCTCGGAGGTCTGATCCGTATCGCAGGAGATATGGCGGTCAACAAGGGCGACAGTATCGTCTCATCCGAGCACGTCATGGCAGCCAGGGAGACCGCACGCAGTCTCGAGCAGCAGATCGCAGACAAGCAGATCGAGGGAATGATGAGGTACCAGCTCTTCCGCAACGAGGGAGAGGCGGTCGGACTCATCAACGGTCTCGCGGTACTGTCCAACGGCAACTCCTCGGAGATGTCCGGAATGGTCATGCCCCTGGCAGCAGAGGTCACACCCGCCATCAGCAAGAAGGGCGGAAAGATCATCGCCACCGGTCAGCTCGGAAAGATCGCACAGGAGGCTGTGGACAACATCGCAGCGGTCATCAAGAAGTACACCCAGACGGACCTGTCCGAGCTGGATATCCACCTTGAGTACGTCGCGGCATACAACGGAGTCGACGGAGACAGCGCATCGGTCACGATGGCAACCGTCATCATATCCGCATTGGAGAACATCCCCATCAGGCAGGACCTGGCAATGACAGGTTCGCTGAACGTCAGGGGAACCGTCATGCCCATCGGCGGAGTCACCGCCAAGCTCGAGGCAGCGGCCAACTCCGGAATCAAGGTCGCACTGATCCCCGCGGAGAACGAGAAGGACGTCATGATCGACAGGAAGTACTACGACATGATGGAGATCTACACGATGACTACGCTGCGCGATGTCTTCGAGTACGCCTTCGTCGACTGTCCTGCCAAGCAGAAGTACATGGATGCCCTGCTCCCGCTGAACCCCAGCGGAGAATCCAGCGCCCGCAGGGTCCCGATACCCGAGAGGTACAAGAAGGATCAGGTCGCTGAGGAAGCTCCCAAGGAAGAAGTGCCAGCAGAGCCCGTCGAGATAGTAGAGGAGGCCCCTGCCGAGCCCGTCCCGGAACCGGTAGAGGTCACCGTCGAATACACCGAATGAAACCTTTAACGGCCCCTTCGGGGGCCTTTCCTTATTTTGCGCGTGAGCGCACACTATTATAAGCACGAGCGTAATCCTTGAAGCGGTTAAAATGACCTGCAGGGCAGCTAGCATCAAACGTGAGACCAGGGAGACGAACGTTTCCGTGGAGCTCAATCTGGACGGAAGTGGACAGTTCGATGTCGAGTGCGACATCCAATTCCTGAAGCACATGGTGGAGACTTTGGCGAGGTATGCCGATTTCGACATCAAGATGAAGGCTTCGGGGGACAACGACCACCACCTCATCGAGGATGCTGCGATTACTCTGGGCAAGGCGCTCAGGGAGGCTTTGGGAGAGACACCCATCGAGAGGATGGCCACAGCCACCGTCGTCATGGACGACGCGATGGTGATGACCTCGCTCGATCTGGTCGACAGGCCGTACTGCGAGGCGGATTGTCCCGATCCGCTGTACATCCACTTCTTCAGGAGCTTCGCCATGACCGCCGGAATCACCCTGCACATACTGGTCATCCGCGGATTCGACGAGCACCACATCATAGAGGCCGGATTCAAGTCCATGGGAAAGGCCCTCAAGGAAGCAGTGAAGGTCAGGAGCACGGAGCTCAGCAACAAGGGCGCCGTATCATTCCAGTGATACCATGCTGACTAAGAGGATAATCCCCTGCCTCGATATGAGAGGCGGAAAGGTCGTCAAGGGAATCAATTTCAAGAACATCAAGGAGGTCGGGGACCCGCCCACGATGGCCGTCGAGTACGAAGGCCAGGGCGCCGATGAGATCACATTCCTCGACATCTCCGCTTCCCAGGAGGAGAGAGCGACGATGCTCGACGTCGTCACCAAGACGGCGGAGAACCTCAACGTCCCGCTGTGCGTGGGAGGAGGTATCAGGACCGCCCAGGACGTCAGGAACACCCTGAACGCTGGTGCCGATAAGGTTTCGATCAACTCCGCAGCGGTGGCGAATCCCGAGATCATCACCGAATGCTCGGACGCATTCGGATGCCAGTGCATCGTAGTCGCCATCGACGGGAAATGGAAGGACGACCATTGGGAGGTCGTCACCCACGGCGGAACAAGGTTCACAGGCATCGATGCAATAGAGTGGGCCAAGAAGGTCGAGGACCTGGGTGCGGGAGAGATCCTGTACACGTCCATGGATGCCGACGGGGTCAAGACCGGTTACGATATCAAACCCACGGGGATAATCGCCGATGAGGTTAGCATCCCTGTGATAGCTTCGGGCGGATGCGGCTCGAAGGAGCATATACTGGAGGTCTTCCAGCAGACCAACGCTTCGGCGGCGCTGGCGGCTTCCATCTTCCATTACAAGGAATACACCGTCGCCGAGGTCAAGGAGTACCTCAGGGACAACGGAGTGTGCGTAAGATGACGGAACTCAAATTCGATGACAAGGGATTGATCCCTGTCGTGGTACAGGATTGGCTCACCAACGAGGTGCTCATGGTGGCCTGGGCGAACGCCGAGGCAGTGGAACTCATGAAGTCCACCGGATACACCCACTTCTGGTCCAGAAGCAGGCAGAAGATGTGGAAGAAGGGCGAGGAGTCCGGACACGTCCAGAAGATCAAGTCCATACAGACCGACTGCGATGCGGATACCCTGCTCGTCAGGGTGGAGCAGACAGGGGTCGCATGCCATCTCAACAAGCCGTCATGCTTCGACGAGGTCATCTACGGAGAGACGGACGAGACGATGGCGATCCTTCCCGATCTCAGGAGGGTCATCCAGGACAGGCATGAGAATCCCTCCGACGAGAGCTACACATGCAAGCTCTTCAACGACGAGACCCGCATGTGCAAGAAGGTAATCGAGGAGGCCGGGGAGTTCGCCCTTGCCATCAAGGACAAGGACACGGACGAGATGGCCTGGGAGCTTGCCGATCTCATCTACCACACCATGGTAGCCATCGAGAAGACAGGATTGCCGATGTCAGAGGTCTACAAGAAGCTGAAGGAGAGAGCGGAATGAGAGCGGATCTTCACACTCACACGGTATACAGCGACGGAGAGCTGATCCCGGCAGAGCTTGTACGCAGGGCGATGGTCAAGGGACACGACCTCATCGCAATCACTGACCACGTCGACATGACCAATGTCGAATGGGTCGTTACCAACATGGTCAAGGCGATCGACCTCTGCGAGGATTACATTAAGGTCATCCCCGGAGTGGAGATAACGCATGTGCCTCCCAGACAGATCGATAAGGTAGCCAAGATGGCCAGGAAGTTCGGGGCAGAGTGGATCGTGGTCCACGGAGAGACCGTCACGGAGCCCGTGATGCCCGGTACCAACCGCGCATCCGTCGAGAATCCCGAGATAGACATCCTGGCGCACCCCGGATTCATCACATTGGAGGAGGCCCAGCTGGCCAAGGACAACGATGTCATCCTGGAGGTCACCGGAAGGGCCGGCCACAACATCACCAACGGACACGTGGTGAACATGGCCAGGGAGGCCGGGGCGATGATGGTCATCGATTCCGACACCCACCAGCCGGAGAACCTGATGAGCGAGGAGGAGGCCATGATCGTCGCACTGGGCGCAGGTCTCACAAAGGCCGAGGCCGATAAGGCTCTGCACGTCACCCCCTATGAGATGACCAGGCATCTATGAACAGTGCCAGCACCCGCAACGAATCATACTATATACAGGAAGAAGGATGAGATATCATGCCCAAGATTGCAATCATCGGTGGAACGGGAATATACAACCCCGACACCTTCGAGCTCATCGAGAAGGTCTATCCAGACACACCTTACGGAAAGCCCTCGGATGAGATTTTGATCGGAAAGATAGCCGGAGTGGAGGTCGCTTTCCTCCACCGCCACGGTACGAAGATCCCTTACCCCCCGTCATCGGTACCTTACAGGGCCAACATGTACGCCCTCAAGGAGCTGGGATGCAAGTATGTGATCTCCGCATGCGCTGTCGGATCCCTTCAGAGGAAGTTCGCATCAGGGGACCTCGTCCTGGTGGACCAGTTCGTGGATTTCACCAAGAAGCGCGATTACACCTATTTCGATGATTCAATCACGCACATCGCCATACCTGAACCGTTCTGCGAATACCTGAACGCAGTGTTCGCCGAGACGGCCAAGAAGATGGGAATCAAGTTCCACAACGGCGGTACATATGTTTGCATCGAGGGTCCGAGGTTCTCGACAAGGGCAGAGAGCAGGATGTTCAGGCAGTTCGGGGATATAATCGGAATGACCGTCGTTCCCGAATGCCAGCTGGCCAGGGAGCTCGGAATGTGCTACTGCAGCCTCGCCACCATCACGGATTACGATGCATGGAAGGAGGAGACCGTGGACATCGAGATGGTCAAGAAGACCATGGCATCATGCCTCGACAAGGTCCTCAGGCTCCTGGAGGCCGGACTCCCCAAGATCAAGGACAGGGGATGTTCCGAGTGCATCAAGGCGGCCAAGGGCTGCGGTGCGCTCAAGTGATCCTCAGGTCCGAAAGGACCTCTGGACATCTTTTTTCTATTCGATCCCTGATCGACCGCATCATCTCCCGATCTCTCCCATCTGCGGTTCTGGCCATCTTTCGGTTTCGTGGATATTATGAGTACTCTATCATATCGCTTAATTACTAGTGATTGAATTCTGTTTTAATAGATTAGGGTGTTTAGCGCCGTTTTCGTTCATCATGAATCTTCCCGTCGGATTAGAGGTAAGGATATGGATTCCAAGACTGCAAAGATATGCATTGTCGTCGCGATAGCAGCAGTGGCCGTAGCAGGTATCGGTATATTCTGTCTCACCAGCGAGAACGATCATCACAAGGACACCTTCGAGATCACCATCACTGGTATCGATCACTTCGGTAACTATGCCCTTGATCTGAACGACAAGACCTTCGAGGAGCACGGTATGAAGATCGGTGAGGTATTCGAGCTGAACATCGAAGGTAAGAAGTGCAAAGGGCAGATGACCGCCCTCTACAGCGGAACGCCTCTCTTCGGACTGTTCATCAACCAGGATAACGGCGTGTACAACATGGGTATGTTCTGCTACGATATCACCGCCGTCTTCGATTGCCCTGCGGGAACCACATTCACACTCACCCATGAGGGCAAGATCAGTGAGAACATCGAGAAGATCCCTGCATACATGGGCGGGTATTCGGACAATCCCGAGGATTATGCGGATCTTGTGTACTTCGCCAATTTCCGTGAGGTGGACGTAGGGGAGGTCAAGGACGACACCTTCTACAGGTCCGCATCACCCTATCCGACCTACGGCACCGAGCGCCACATCTATGTGAACCAGTACCTCGAGGAGGAGGGTGTGGAGTACCTTCTGATAATGAACGTGGATCTGGACAAGGTCAAGGACCAATGGCCCACCGACTGCTATTCATACAAGCTTCTGCAGGAAGGGAGGATCATCGCCAAGGTATACAGCCCGGCCATATTCAACCATCCGGACCAGGTCGAAGAATTCATGGAGATTATAGCGGATTCCGAAGGCAAGATAGGTATCTCGTGCGCACTCGGAAAGGACCGTACCGGATATTACGTCGCGATGCTGGAGGCCCTTGCCGGAGCCTCGTACAAGGAGATACGCGAGGACTTCATGGAGACTCTCTGCAACTTCTACTTTATCGAGCCCTTCGGAGAGGAGTACGAGACGCTGGCTACCATGCTCATAGATCCGGTGTTCTACATCTTCGAGAACCCTAACGTCGCCAGGGACCCCACTGTGGTGGACTGGTCGGAGATACATGTCGATGTGGATTCAGTGGATGCCTTCAAGGTCGTGTACGATTACCTTACGCAGTTTGTAGGTGTCTCAGAGGAGACGATGCAGGACGTCATCGACCGTTTATCCGAATGAAGACTCTGCACAATATCGAAAGGGTACAGCACACCCCTTAACTACTAGATATTTTATCAAGTATGCATGGCAGAGAAGAAGTCCAAAGGACAGAAATTGGCCGAAGAGTTGCTGTACAAGCCCAAGAGCATCCCCGAGAAGGATCCCAAGTTCTTGGAAGAGGCATCGAAGTTCTGCGAGGGTTACAAGGCATTCCTCGCCAACAAGACCGAGCGCGAAGCCGTGGCTTACGCGATCCCGATCCTCAAGAAGCACAAGTACACGGAGTACGTCCCCGGCAAGAAGTACAAGGCCGGAGAGAAGTTCTACATGGTGAACCGCGACAAGGATCTCATCATGTGCACCAAGGGAAAGAAGCCCGTATCCGAGGGAATCCGTGTGTCAGTCGCTCACCTCGACAGCCCCAGATTGGATTTCAAGCCCCACCCTCTCTTCGAGGCCAGCGAGATGGTCTACTTCAAGACCCACTACTACGGCGGTATCAAGAAGTACCAGTGGACCACAGTCCCCATGTCCATCCGCGGAGTCGTCATGACCAAGGACGGCAAGAAGGTAACGATCAACATCGGAGAGGAAGAGAGCGATCCATCATTCCTTATCACAGACCTGCTGGTGCACCTCGCAAGGGACCAGATGCAGAAGACCGCCTCCAAGGTGGTCGAGGGAGAGCAGCTGAACCTGCTCATCGGATCATGGCCCTACGATGATGACAAGGTATCCAGCAAAGCGAAGCTCGCAATCATGGAGATCCTGAACAAGAAGTACGGAATCACAGAGGGCGACCTGGAGGCAGCAGAGCTCTGTGCCGTTCCCGCATTCAAGGCAAGGGACCTCGGTTTCGACAGGTCCATGATCGCAGGATACGGACAGGACGACAGCTCATGCGCATACGCGGAGTTCATGGCAGAGATCGACACCAAGGATCCGGAGTACACCACGATGACCATCTTCGCTGACAAGGAGGAGACCGGTTCCGACGGAGTCACGGGTATGGCATCATACTTCTTCAGGGACTTCGTGGAGGATCTGGCCCAGTCCGAGGGATGCGAGGTCAGGCATGTCATGAGGAACTCGTTGTGCCTTTCAGCAGATGTCGGAGCAGGATTCGACCCTGCATGGCCGGAGGTCTGGGAGAGCAACAACTGCGCATTCATGAACTACGGTCCTATTCTCGCGAAGTACGACGGTGCCGGAGGAAAGTACAGCACCAACGATGCTTCCGCCGAGTTGGTCAACTACGTGCACAGGATCTTCAGGGAGGCCGACATCACATGGCAGATGGCCGAGCTCGGAAAGATCGACGTGGGCGGAGGAGGAACCATCGCTTCCTACATCTCCCTCAACAACATCGATACCATCGATATCGGTGTGCCGGTCCTGTCGATGCACGCACCCGTTGAGGTCGTTGCCAAGGCCGACGAGTACATGCTGTACAAGGCGATCTACGCAGTGTACAACAGCAAGCTCCCGAAGGAGATCTGAAACCTTTCAAGGGGGATCATCCCCCATCTTTCTAGGTGTTCTGATGGAACAGAAGCATTACACCCTCGAGGAATACATGCGCATGGCCGAGGAAGGCCATCCCGATGCCAAGTATATCCTTGCCACCAAGTACAGGAACGGCGAGGGTGTCGAGATGGACAAGGCCAAGGCTGCACAGCTCTACAGGGAGCTGGCCGACCAGGGAGATTCGGATGCCCAGTACGATCTCGCGTTCATGCTGGACAACGGAGAGGGTATCGAGATGGACCGTGTCCAATCGGAGCACTACTTCAAACTGGCAGCGGATCAGGGAGATTCCGATGCATGCCTGTGCTACGGAGGCATACTCTTCGAGAGAGGACAGTACGCCGATGCTGAGCAGTACTTCATCACCGCGGCAATGAAGGGCGACGTGAAGGCTGAATACAATCTCGGTCTTCTGTACATGGGCGACTATCTCGGAAGCTCTGATATTTCAAAGGCGAAGGAATGGTTCGAATCCGCGGCAGACGAGGGGTTCGCATACGCCCAGTCGATGCTCGGTTCCATCTATCTCGACGAGAAGGACATGGCGAAGGCGGAGCAGTACTTCAGGCTCGCCGCAGAGCAGGGGGAGCCAACCGCACAGTACAACCTCGGAGCATTGGGACTTTCCAACCAGATCAGGATGGGCGAGCACGAAGCAATCGAGTGGCTCACCAAGGCAGCGGCGAACGGCATGGAGCCTGCGTATCAGATTCTGATGCAGCTCAACGCTCAGCAGTGACGCTTCCTGTATCCTGGTATCCCTATCAGAACAAGGTAGACTATGAATGCGAAGACGGCCACGAATGCCATCACCAGATAATCCTGTGCGAATCCGTAGTCGTATGCAAGCCATCCGTGCACCAGCGGACCGACTGCGAACGACATATCCCAGAATATGCTCAGCGTGGATACTGCGATGCTAACCCTCTCCTCAGGAACATCGCGGACAACCAGCGCCTGCGAGACGGTGTTCAGCATAGCGACCATCACTCCTATCAGCAGTCCGGCCAAGAGCATCTCTGCACCTGAGACCAATGTGGCGATCATGAACATTCCTGCGATGTACATCAGAAGAGACGGGATCAGAGCGACGTTCTCGTTGTACTTGTCGTACACCTTTCCGAGGAACATTCTGCACATCAAAGTGGATATGGAAACAGCGATGAAGAATACCGACGCATAGACTTCCAATCCCAGTTCTTTACCGTATGGAGCGATGAACGTCAGCACTCCGGAATACGTGAAGAAGAACAGGAACATCACAACGGATACCCTCAGTGCGCTCCGCTCTATGTAATCCGATATTCCGGCCTTGGCAGCGGGACGCACACCGGTGCCGCTGATCGCTTCGGTCTTCTTCATCAATAGGCACATCACCAGTGCGACGGCGGACATCGATGTGCCGAAGATGAACATCTCCGTGTATGCGCCGGTGTTCTGCAGCGTGATGCTGATGAAAGGTCCGAGGATGGATGCGATGCTGTTGCTGAGCATGAAGTAGCCAATACCTTCTCCCCTGCGCGATTTGGGGATCCCGGAGATGACTATCGTATACAGCGCCGTCTCCACGAGTCCGTATGTCATTCCGTGGAAGAACGCTATCACGCATATCAGCGGGACATCCTTGGTCGTGAAGTAGAGGAGCGTGATGACAGTTCCCAGGATCATCACGACTATGCATGTCTTCTTCGCACCGTAGTACGGGACCCATCTCGAGTTCAGAAATCTGGAGACTACATCACCGAGGATGAATATCCCGGTGATGACGCCCGCTATCACCGTGTCCTCGTTGAGGACGTTCAGCGTGTACATTGACATGCCTGTGTAGTACACGAAGAATACCATCGTCAGGGACAGCGTGG
>Ga0265298_10006925_pt1 | contig 13897 bp, 10 predicted proteins | sample AusTroGonzalo_MG_3_FD_193486 | JGI IMG/M metagenome (GOLD analysis project Ga0265298, IMG submission 193486) | Bovine rumen microbial communities from tropical cattle in Woodstock, Queensland, Australia - Gonzalo_01 | ecosystem: Host-associated > Mammals > Digestive system > Stomach > Rumen ...
ACTTTCGAGCCGGAAGATAAGGGGAGGCATAGGCATGCACCTCGGCATCGGCATCACCATAGCCTTTGCCTATATCCTCTTCATGCAGATTTCCAAGTCGTTCGCCATCTCGGGCAGCCTGTCGCCCTTCCTCGCCGCCTGGATTCCCAATTTCATTTTCTGCGCGCTGGGTGTCTATCTGTTGATAAAAGCGCCGAAATAAGCTAAGTGGGCGCATCGAACTGCGCCGCAGGCGGCGGCATCGCGGTGCTGGCAGCCCTGGGCGGCGCCTACCTGCTGACCAAGAGACGCAGAGAGGAATAAACACGCACACAACTCTTTTTAGAGAGACTCTTCATTTAATTTGTTTTACGGCGGCGCAAGCGTCGCCGTTTTTTTATGCCTTTTTTGTCTTACCATTAAAATATTTTGTACCTTTGCAGCCGCAAACGGGACAAAAAAATGACTAAAACACTGAAATACAATACTTTAGAAAATAGAATCTGCACAAAACAGCAGATAACCCCCAACCTAGCGTCCCGCATCCCCATAATTTTAAATTTTGAATTTTGAATTTTGAATTTTAAATATTTAAATAACAATCAAATATTAAAACAAAAAAATGAAGAGTAAGCATTTACTATTACTGATGCTGCTGGCGTTTTGCGCGCCTTGGGCAGCGAATGCACAAAGTGCAACGTACTTCAGGAAGGCAACATCTGCTAGTGATTTGGATGGCACCAAAAGAGTCATCTTGGTGAACCCCAATGACAATATGGTCGCCTTGAATTCTACATCAACAACAGGAATGATTGGCGGCATTGCCATGGGCTCGTTTACCCTGCAAAACGGTAAAATCTACGCTAATGATTTGCCTACAAACACAGCTTTCCTTACCATTGAGTCATCAGGGGCGAGTAATACTACAAAAGCTTTGAAGAATCAGAATAATAAGTATCTTAAAGGCTCAGTTGACAGAAATCTTCCCCCATACAACCAAGTCACTTTGCCCAGATTGCAATGGGTTGATGACGTTACTTCCGATTGGACTATAGCTTCATATAATAGATTAGATTTAGTCAGTAGTGAATCCGTTATTGATGGTTACTATTTGTCCAAGACCGTGACGGATTTCAATCTTGTTCAAGAGTTCTTATGGAATGAACAAGTGGGACAAGCCGTGCCGCATATTGAGTTAGTTGCAAATGGAACGAATGTATACTATGTGGGTTATGAAGATGATTTTGATGAGATGCTGTTCTCAAGTTCCACAAACTATCAACCTACCTCTGCTCCTAATAATACTGGTACTGCATCGAGTATCCTCCTCTATGTTGAAGAGTCCATCTCCTGCGTAGCTCCCACTGATCTTTCAGCCACTGTTGAAAATACCAGCTCTGGTCTGCGTGCAAGGCTGCAATGGACTCCAGCCAGTGGCCAAAATGCATGGAGACTCTATTACATAAATACAAGCGCCTCAGCATTACCAAGCCATGGTCCTGGGGGAGGAATCCCGACTGCCTCCTATGTGGATTTAACCTCATCCGATGTTATTTACACAGGCCAGGTTGGTGTAGACGGCCCTGTTCAATACCTATTGACAGGTCTGGCTGAGGACTCCGACTATCAATTCTGGGTTCATGGCAACTGTTCTGGCGACCTGAGCGAAAGTTCTGAGATTTTCGAATTCTCCACATCAACGGGCTGTGAGGCACCCACACGACTTACGGCAGGAGCTATCGGACTCAACGGCGCTACGGTGCGATGGAAAGCTAATTCTGGCGAAACGAGCTGGACGCTTTATTATATGAAAGAGGGCGCTGCAAGCACTTTCACAGAGGTGTCAGTGAGCGGCACTCCTGTTAATGGCTATTACTTTTACCCATTATCAAATTTGCAATCGGCTACCACTTATATGGTGGTTGTAAGGGCCGATTGTTCTGCTGATAGTCACAGTGCTTATTCTTCTACCTTGACTTTTACAACACTCTGCCCGGAACCTGAGAACCTTAGCGTCAGCAATGTCAGTGAAACTGAAGCTACGCTGACATGGACTGCTGATGCTCCCGCCACTTGGGATTATTCTGTTACGAAGGTCGCTGATGGCCAAACCCAAGAACAAGGCACCGTACAAAACTCCAGTAATGCAACCGTCAGTCTGGACAATCTTGAGGCAAACACCCTTTATGTTTGCGAAGTGGGTTCCGAATGTAATAGTTCCACCACTGGCTATTTCCTTACGCGTTCATCCTGCACAGCTCCCGCTTCTGTTACCGCCAGTAACATAGGCAGCACATCGGCCACGTTGAGCTGGACTAATACAGGAGCCCAATCCTATACGCTTACCTATGTGAAGCAGAACGGTGGAACTGAACAAACTGAGACAGTGTTGGGCAATAGCTCAAATTTTGATATTACCAAAAACTTGAGCGGTTTGGATCCCAGCAGCATCTACATCTACACGGTAGTGGCTAATTGTGGCGAAGGCAGCACCAGCAATCCTGTGAGTGGCTTTTTCGAAACGGCTTGCCCGGCTGTCTCTGGTTTGACTATCACCACCACCAGCACTACAGCCACAGTGAGCTGGACCGAGAATGGCTCGGCCACTTCTTGGTACATCAGCACGGGCAATGGCACAATTACTGAGGTTACTACGAATCCTTATACGCTGACAGGCTTGACACCTGATACCCAATACACTGTGGCGGTGAGTGCCAACTGCGGCAGCGGTATCACAAGCGATGCGGTTTCGAGTCTCTTCACAACAGCCGCCAGTGTCCCTTGCATTACAACTTACTACCAAAAGGTAACCTCAACAAGTGAAATTAATTCCAGCGGCAGTTACATCCTGGTGTATGAGGGCAGCAGTGGAGGTGCTTCTCCTATGGTTGCCTTAACCTCTATGAGCAATTCAGGAAATGTGGCTATGGGTACCGCGTCCATGTCAAACGGCGTGGTTACGGCATGGCCTATAAACGCAGCAGTCCTTAAAGTGAGTGGAAGTAATGGAAGATACATGCTGTCCTATATGGATCTGGCTCAAAATAAAACAATGTTTCTTTACGGAGAAACTGGAACAGGTAAAACGAGTTGGGCTCAACAAACAACTATGTGGAATGCCACTCAAAGCAATGGAGGAGTAGTATTCCTTATCAATGGATGGTTTCAACAATATGCGAGTTCTAGTTTGTTGCTGCAAAACAAGATGGAAACCAATGTTTACCTCTATAAGTTAGGTGAAAGCGTGGTGGCACCTACCAACCTTGCTGTTGTCGAAGGCAGCGTTACCAGTGAGTCTGCCGAGCTGCAATGGGTCAACAATTGCGATGACGCCAGCAGCTGGAGGATTATGGTTATGACCGGCGACGCTGCTAGTGGTGGTGTTACTACTAGTTATGTCACTGCAGGTTCGAATCCTTTTGTATTGGATAATTTAGAGCCTGAAACCACCTACACTGTGCAGGTGTGCACCAACTATAATGGCTCCTATAGTGACTGGAGCAATACGGTAACCTTCACCACCCCGGCCAGCTGCATGACGTATTCTTACCGGAAGGTAACTTCAACCAGCGATGTGTCCGCCGGTGATTATTTCATTTTGGTGAATGAAAATACTGATAGGGTCGTTTTAGAAGGTAGCTATCCTGTGTATATAAGTGGGACAAGCGTGACTATTGATAATAATACTATCTCAACCCTGCCTACAGGTACAGCCGTTCTTCAGATTTCGGGTTCCGACCCTTATGCTTTTATGGGCTCGAAATATCTTAATGCGCAAATTGGAGGTGGAGAGGCGAAAGTGTATATGGGTCCCTTGAATACTTCTGATTCCTATTGGAAAATGGAGTATGCAAGCACTACTGATTTCCCCAATATCGGAGTGGTGCTGAAAAAAGATGTTACTACCGGTAGCGGAAGCAGCTCAGACACATACTATTTAAATGCAAATATAACTACCGGAGAACTTAATTTGTTGGAGAACCCTAGCCCACTCTATGCAGTTGTCCTCTACAAGCGCATTGGGACTTTAGGGGCTCCCACGGTCACTTACACCGACCTTACCTCTTCTTCAGTCAAACTGGAATGGAATGATTGTGATGCAGATCAATGGGAGATTGTCTATGACGAGAGCCCATACACTCCTACCGCTGCAACCACGGCCACTGCTACGTCCACCGACCCGAGTGTTGAGCTTACGGGTCTCACACCAGCCACCACATATGATGCGTGGGTGCGTACCAAAGTGGGTAGCACCACCAGCGACTGGAGCAAGGTGACCTTCACCACCCTGTCCATTCAGAACATCTTCACTCCGAACGATGGAAATAACTGGAATGTTATCGCTAACTGGTCATTAAACCAGCTTCCTTCTTCAAGCGAAAATGTCCTCATCAATGGCGACTGCATCATCCCCAGCGGTGCTGTTGCTGAAGCCAACAATATCACGATTGGCACTTCGGCGGGTAGCGGCCTTGCCTATTCCCTCACGATTGCCGAGGGTGGTCAACTGAAGTACAATAACCAGGCAGAAAACGCGATAGTAGGCACCTTGGAAAAGAACATCACGCCTAGCCCTACTAGCTCTTCGAATACGCTCAAGTGGTACACCATTTCCTCGCCCTTTACGCATAATTTGGGTATTGGTAATGTCTCTGCTACAATGGATTATGCCTTGACTAATGATCAAGCCGATCTGGCCGGTGTCTATGCCTTTGACCAAAGCGAGGAAAAGGAATGGAGATACCTTAGCACTCTTAATGACCAACTCGTGTGTGGCCGTGGTTACCTCTATTCGAGCAATTCAATTAATGTAGGTAGTACCTCCTTAGATTACAACGTGAAAATGAACGGTTATCTGCGCCCCAGCAATGAGCCTTTTGAATATAATTTGGAATATAGTACATTAAACGAATTTACTGCTTTCCACGGTTGGAACTTCGTGGGCAACCCCTTCCCCTGCAATGCCTATATTGACATGTCCTATTACAGGATGGTAACCAACGATAGTGGCGCGCAAGGCTTTGACCTTGATCCTGAGAGTTCTTTGCATGGTGTTGGAGGCGAGAGTGATGCCATCTCACCTTGTGAGGCAGTCTTCGTATGTGCTAATGCTACTGGACAAAAGGTTGTTTTCAGCAGCACAGCTCCTGATCCTAGCGATGCTCCTCGCGGCATATTGAACGTTTTTGTCGAGAAGCGCGCCACGCGCGGCACCGCCCGTGTCGACAAGGCCATCGTGAGCTTCCGCGAAGGCGACGCACTGCCCAAGCTGGTGCTCAACCCGAACAAGTCGAAGCTCTACATCCCGCAGAACGGCAAGGACTACGCCATCGCCGTGGCCGAGCCCATGGGCGTGCTGCCGGTCAACTTCGAGGCCTACGAGGACGGCAACTACACCCTCAGCGTCACCCCCGAGGAAGCCGAGTTCAGCTACCTCCATCTCATCGATAACCTCACCGGCACCGATGTAGACCTGCTGGCCCTTCGACAGGCTCAGGGACCAGCAAGCTACAGCTTCGAGGCTAGCACGATGGACTATCCTTCGCGCTTCAAGCTGGTGTTCAGCAAAAGCGAGGCATCGGAAGACCTCGCCACCGACGAGCCCTTCGCTTTCTATGACGGCAGCGAATGGGTGCTCGCCACCGATGGCAACGCCACCGTCCAGCTCGTCGACGTGATGGGCCGCGTGATTGTTAACACCAACGGTGCGCACACCATCTCCACCAACGGCATGGCCGCCGGCGTGTATGTCCTCCGCCTCATCAACGGCAACGACGTCAGAACCCAGAAAATTGTGGTGAAATAATTTGAAGCTATTAGCCATTGGCTGTTAGCTATTAGCTCGGCAACCACTAAGCTAATAGCTAACAGCTAAAAGCTAACAGCCCAATAAGCTAAACACGAAAGTAAAATTGAACAAACAAAATAAAACCAAAATAACGATGAAAAAACTGATATTAACCATAGCAATCGTCATAGGGATGACAGTCGTTTCCTTCGGTCAGTTCCAGAACCATAACGGATCGAGAGGTCTGTTTGAGAGAGGTGAGACCCGTGGTCCCAACGATAGGGACATTTCGGGGGACTATCCCTTGCTTCCGGCAGCTCGTAACGGCTTGAACCAAGATGCCAACACGACGCCTGTGGGTGGCGGCATCGCGGTGCTGGCAGTCCTTGGCGGTGCCTACCTGCTGGCCAAGAGACGCAAGGAGGAATAAACACGCACACAACTCTCTTAGAGAGAATCTTCATTTAATCTGTTTTACGGCGGCGCTTGCGTCGCCGTTTTTTTTATGGGCCTCCGAGAACCCTTTCCCTCCGATTTTGCGTTTTTTTCAAAAAAAAAGCCGCCGTGTCGCGACTTTTCCCTATTTTAGCCACTTCTTTATCACCCTAAAAACAGAATACCATGCATATCGCAGTAGCAGGCAACATAGGCTCAGGCAAGACCACCCTGACAGGTCTCCTGGCCAAGCATTTCAACTGGAAGCCTCACTATGAGGAAGTTGAGCACAATCCCTATCTCGACAGTTTCTATGAGGACATGCAACGCTGGTCGTTCAACATCCAGATTTTCTTCCTCAACAGCCGTTTCCGCCAGGTGATGGACATCCGCAACAGCGGCGAGGACGTCATCCAGGACCGCACCATCTACGAGGATGCCCATATCTTTGCGGCCAACCTCTATTCCATGGGCTTGATGGAAAACCGTGACTTTGAGAACTATAAGTCGCTGTTCGAGCTGATGACCAAGTTCCTCCAGCCGCCCGACCTGCTCATCTACCTCCGCGCCTCGGTGCCGACCTTAATCAGGCACATCGCCAAACGCAACCGCGAGTTTGAACAGACCATCAGCATCAGCTACCTGACCAACCTCAACGAGCGCTACGAGGAATGGATCAACAACTACCACGAGGGCAAGCTGCTCATCATCGACACCGACAACCTCGAGCTCGAAAACCCCGAAGACCTCAGCACCGTCGTCGACCGCATCGAAGCCTCACTTAACGGATTGTTCTGATGATGAGAGTTTTAGGAATCATACCCTCTCGTTACGCCTCGACGCGCTTCCCCAGCAAGCCCTTATCCATGATCAAAGGGAAGACGATGATCCAACGCGTGTGGGAACAGGCTTGGAAATCGAAACTGGACGCTGTCGTGGTGGCCACCGACGATATGCGCATCGCCGACGAGGTCTTGAAGTTCGGTGGACAATACGTGCTCACCGACCCCAACCACCGCAGTGGCACCGACCGTTGCCGCGAGGCTTTGTATTTGGTTGAAGGCCAGTATGATGCCGTGGTCAACATACAAGGTGACGAGCCTTTTATCAACCCGGCCCAAATCAACCAGGTCATCGACCTGATTAGCCGCGACGATACCCAGCTGGCATCCTTGGCCAAACGTATTGACGAAGAGGATGAGCTGTTCAGTCCCAACGTGGTGAAAGTGGTGATGGACAAACAAGGTATCGCGCTGTATTTCAGCCGTAACCCCATACCTTTTATGCGCGGTTTGGCTCATGAACAATGGCTGCAAAAGGGCGAGTTCTACAAGCATATCGGCCTCTATGCCTATAAAGCAGAGACCTTGTGCCAAGTCGCTGAAATGCAGCCGACTACGCTTGAAACAGCCGAGTCGTTGGAGCAGTTGCGCTGGCTGGAAAACGGCCTACGCATCCGCATGGGCATCACGACTTACGAAAGCCTGTCCATCGACACGCAGGAAGATCTTGAAAAAGCCTTGCAATTCGCTCAGAATCAATGGATAGAATGAGATGATTTCGATTGCTGAAGCCATATCAGATCTTTTGTTTGTCCGCGACACCGTGGTGGTGCCGGGTCTGGGTGCTTTCGTGAAGAAACCCGTCTCGGCCCAGGTGAATCCTGTGGCGAACTATTTCGCCATGCCTTCGAGCGAAATCGTTTTTGATGCCAACTTACGCGAGGATAACGAGTTGGTTGTCAACTATATGTCGGAAAAGAACGAAATACCCAAGGAAGAGGCACAGAAGCTGCTTTCGATGTTCGTTTCCGACTGTTTCAACAGCCTCAAGCAAGGGAAGAAGGTGGTGCTGAGTCAGATTGGCACATTGTCGTACGACTGGGCCAACGACATCGCGTTTGAGCAGGACAAGTCGGTCAACTACAACGCCGATGCTTTCGGTTTGTGCGACTTCACGCCCGAGCCGGTGCTGCGCTCGAAGACGAAGGACGAAATCAAGACAGAAATCGAGCAGCAGCAGAAAGACAAAAACACCCCCATGAGCGTGGATGAAAAGGCTGTGCATGAGAGAGATAACGAAGATGAGGACGATAAGTCAAGACGCGGCTTGGGCTGGCTGTGGATATTGTTGGGTCTCTTGCTTGTGGCGGGTGTGGTGTATGGCTTGTATTATTTCAAGGTCATCGAGTTGCCTTGGCAGAAGGAAGAGCGACGCATTGTGACGGAGCCTAAGACCTATTCGTTGCCTACCTATCAGAAGACTTGGGAATGGAAAGAGCCTTTGGTTCAGGATACTATAGTTCAACCGACAACGCAACCCATCGAACAACCAGTTGAACAACCAGTTGAGCAATCAGTTGAACAACCTGCAGAACAACCTGTCAAACAACCCGTAACACAACCTGTTGAACAACCGAAAGAGCAGCCTGTGGCAACCCAACCTGAGGCCAATATCCTTATCATTGCCGGGTGCTTTGGGCAGGAAGAGAATGCCATCCGCTTGGCCAACACCTTGAAGGAGAAGGGTTATACAGGTGCCATGTATGAGAAGCGTTACAATTTGTGGCATGTGTCGTTTGGCCGCTACAAGACGGACGAAGAGGCTATTGCGGCCTTGCGCGAAATCAAGGCCAACACCGAATACAAAGCGTGGATACTTAAATAACCCGTTCCTTTATGTTTGATCCCCAAACACACTGCTATCCTTATCCCGAAGAGACTAACCAGCACTATCTTAAGATCCGTAAGGACCGCGGTATTGTTTTCGATGCGTCATATCCGTATATAGACAAGTCCGGCTTTTTCAGATTCAAGCAGGGTGTGGTCCGCATCTTACTGAACTTGATAGTTTTCCCGATGACGAAGATTCGCCTGGGGCTGAAGGTGGAAGGGCGCGAAAACCTGAAAAAACACAAAGATGTTCTGGATAACGGCGTGATTTCCGTCTGCAATCACGTTCACCTATGGGATTATCTCGCGATCATGAGGACAATACGCCCGTACAGGTCGAACGTTCTGGTCTGGGCCAAAAACATCAACGGCGAGGATGGCGAGAGCGTGCGCTTGGTAGGCGGGATTCCCATTCCTGAGGACAGTCTCGCTGGCCAGAAGGCCTACTTCAAAGCCCTTGGTGAACTCCTCTCAGGGCACGGCTGGCTTCACATCTACGCCGAAGGCAGCATGTGGGAATACTATGCTCCGATTCGCCCGTTCAAGCGCGGCACGGCGCTCCTCGCAGTCAGCAATGACAAGCCTATCATCCCTCTGGGATTCTCTTATCGCGAGCCTGGCTGGATTAGAAAGCATGTCTTTCACCAGATTGCATTGTTTACGCTTCAGGTCGGTGAGCCCATCTTTCCGGATAAGACCCTCAACTCCAAGGAGTGCGAGAAGGATCTTACGATTCGCGCCCACCGAGCAGTCTGCACCCTTGTCGGTATCAACCCAGACGAGAACCTATACGAGCCCGTGTTCAATGATTCAAAGCGCATCGACTATTATTAAAATATTTCTTTATCTTTGCACTGTCAAATTGGTTACCTTGTTTTGTTTCATCCTCTGCGTCAGAAAAAAGGAACATGTCAAAGAAAAACAAACTAGAGCGATTCGCCGAGAACAAGACCTTCCCGAACTTGTTCGAATACAGCTATGAGCGCATCATGAGCGAGGGATTCCCCCTGCAAGGGAAGTGGCATGCCGACTTCTTCCACAACGACAACCCCATCGTGCTGGAGTTGGGCTGTGGCAAAGGCGAGTACACCGTGGGTTTGGCGCGTGCGCATCGCGACATCAATTATATCGGTGTCGACATCAAAGGCGCCCGCATCTGGCGTGGCCTGAAGCAGTCGAACGAGGAAGGCTTGAAGAACGTGGCATTCCTTCGTGCCCGCATCGACCAAATCGAGCGTTTCTTCGCCAAGGACGAAGTGGCAGAGATTTGGGTCACCTTCCCAGACCCGCATCCGGGTGAGGGTGAACGCAATGCACGCCATCGTCTCACCTCGCCCGAGTTCCTCGACCGCTACCGCAAGATTGTCCGTCCCGACGGCATCCTCAATCTCAAGACCGACAGTCCCATCATGTATGAGTTCACGCTTCATGATGTGGTGGAGAAACAAGGGCTGCCGCTGCTTTATTCCACCGACGACCTATACGCCAATGACGACAATCTCGAGGTGAAGACTATCCGCACTTTTTATGAACAGATGTGGCTTGACCAAGGACTGACCATAAAATACATCCGTTTCAACATAAATGCTGAATGAGGAATGCTGAATGATGAATGCTGAATGCTGAATGATGAATGCTGAATGCTGAATGCTGAATCTTGAAATCTTGAAATTTGAAATCTTGAAATTTTGAATCTTTAAATCCAACGAATATGTATACAGAAAATAGACAACTTTACATCGCACACAGCGACAACGGCCCCATCTACATGATTGGCAAGATGGCCAACCGTCACGGAATGATAGCCGGTGCCACGGGTACGGGTAAGACCGTCACCTTGCAGGTGCTTGCCGAGACTTTTTGCGAGGCCGGTGTGCCTTGCTTCATGGCTGACATGAAAGGCGACCTTTCGGGCATCAGCCAACCTGGAATGATGAGCGGCTTCATTGAGAAACGTTGCCCCGAATTCGGCATCGAAAACCCGCAGTTCCACGGCTGCCCGACACGTTTCTTCGACGTGTATGGTGAACAGGGCCACCCCCTCAGGGCCACCATCTCGGAGATGGGTCCCCAGCTCTTGGCCCGTCTGCTCGACCTCAATGAGACCCAGACCGGCATACTCAACATCGTCTTCAAGATTGCCGATGACCAAGGTCTGTTGCTCATCGACATGAAAGACTTGCGGATGATGCTCGACTATGTGGCCAAGAACGCCAGGGAGTTTACCACGACATACGGAACGGTGTCGTCGGTGAGCGTGGGCGCCATCCAACGTGCCCTGTTGGCCTTGGAGGCCGAAGGCGGCGAGATCTTCTTCGGTGAGCCTTCGTTCAATGCCTTGGACTTCCTCCAGACCGAAGGCGGTCGCGGCGTGATGAACGTGCTGGCAGCCGACAAGCTGATGCTCAATCCCAAACTCTATTCCACCTTCCTGCTGTGGCTGTTGAGCGAGCTCTACGAACAGCTTCCCGAAGTCGGTGACCTCGAGCTGCCCAAGCTGATTTTCTTCTTCGATGAGGCTCACATGCTGTTCAAGGACACCTCCAAAGCCTTGATTGACAAGATTGAACAGGTCATCCGTCTGGTGCGCTCCAAGGGTGTGGGCGTCTATTTCGTCACCCAAAGCCCGAGCGACATTCCTGAAGTCATTGCCGGACAGCTGGGTAACCGCGTCCTGCATGGACTGAGAGCCTATACCCCAAAAGACCAGAAGACCGTCAAGGCGGCGGCACAGACCTTCCGCGCCAACCCCAGCTTCAATACGGAGGCGGCCATCTTGGAACTCGGCACAGGCGAGGCCTTGGTCTCCTTCCTGGACGAGAAGGGTGCGCCTTGCATAGTCGAACGTGCCAAGATTCTCTTCCCGCTGAGCCAAATCGGTGCCATCACCGAGGGACAGCGCACCGCCCTGATCCGTAACTCGCGCCTCTATGGGGTTTACGACAGGAGCTTCGACCGCGAAAGTGCATACGAACTCCTTCTTGAGCAGCAGAAACAGGAAGAGAAACGCCTGCAACGCGAAGCTGAGGAAGAGGAGAAGCGTTTGGCCAAGGAGGCCAAGGAGAGAGAACGCTCCAGAAGCACTAGCTCGCGCAGCACAAGTACCAAGAAGAAGTCGACCACAAGGAAAGCGGTCGAGAAGACCATCAACACGACGGCCACGACCTTCGGACGTCAGTTAGGGAAGTCGATTTTCAGAGGTCTTTTGGGCGGCATATTCAAGAAATAGTGGGGGAGAATGATCAAGAAAATCTATAAATTCGGTGGTGCCTCGGTGAAGGACGCCGATGCCGTGCGCAACCTGGCCGACATCGTGAGTCAACATAAGGACGAGGACATTATGCTTGTGGTCTCCGCCATGGGCAAGACGACCAACGCCCTCGAAAAAGCATTGGCCGACTTCCGCGAACACAACGGGCAACTTGGCATGGATGCCTTGCATGAGGTCATTGCCTATCACGACGGCATCATCCAAGGCCTTTTTGAAGGCAACACCGACCCGCATTTCGACGAAAACATCGCCGGTCTTTTCATCGAGCTTTGGGAGAAGCTGCAAAAGACCGATACGCCTTACGATTACCAATACGACCAGACCGTGTGCTATGGCGAGCTCATCTCGACTAGCATCATCCACGAATATCTCAACAAGCGCGACATCCCCACGCGCTGGATCGATGCCCGACAATATGTCATCGCTGAGGATGAGACCCACTACCGCGCCGCCAACCCCGACTGGGACGAGACGCGGCTCAGAATCAGCAAGTTGAATGATGAGCATATTCGGGGTATCGTATGCCTGACGCAGGGTTTCATCGGCGGCACCGCCGATGGCAAACACAGCGTCACCCTCGGTCGCGAAGGCTCCGATTTCACCGCGGCCATCTTCGCCAACTGCCTAGATGCCGAGGAAGTCACCATCTGGAAAGACGTGGACGGCCTGCTCAACGCCGACCCAAAACGCTTCGCCGATACGGTTCAGCTTCCGCACATCCCTTATTCCGAAGCCATCGAATTGGCTTTCTATGGTGCCACTATCATCCACCCAAAAACCATCAAACCGCTGCAAAACAAGGGGATAACACTGAAGGTGCAGTCCTTCCTCCACCCCGACCATGAGCCCACCCTCATCGACGGCGGCCATAGGAAAAACGATGAGAGCATCCCGTCCTATATCGTCAAGGACAACCAGACGTTGGTCTCCATCTCGCCGCGCGACTACTCGTTCATGGACGAGCGCAACCTGAAGACCATTTTTGCCGTCTGTGCCGACTTGAACATCCACGCCAACATGATTCAGACCTCCGCGCTGATGCTCTCCTTCTGCTTCGACAGCAACGAGCAGAAGTTGAAGCAACTGAGGGCCAGTCTCAAAGAGAATTTCAGCGTGAAGTACAACGAAGGCTTGCAGCTGTTTACCATCAGGCACTACCAAGACGGCCTGGAGAGCGACTTCATCAAGGGCAAGAAGATCCTGGTGAAGCAAGGGAGTCGCAGCACGATGCAGTTTGTTTTAGGCTAAGAGACAATACAAGCCACACTACCCAGCCTTTGCCCTCATGGCGGAGGAACATCCGCCATCTCCTTTGCAGAAGGGAATCCCTTTCGCATAGGAGATCGCGGATCAAGTCCGCGATGACGGAAAAGGCATAGGATTTTTTTCGAAAAAAATCCAACTGCTAACTGCTTTTTCCTAAATTTGCGGTCGCTTTTTACGACTCAAAAACACATCCTATATGTACAAAATCGAAAAACACCCCATTTTGGACATCCCGCAGGAAGACCTTGTGGAATTCCAATATGAAGGCAAGACCGTTAAAGGTCAGCGCGGCAAGACCATCGCCGCCGCCCTTCACCAAGCCGGTTATCCCGTCCACAGCCACAGTCTCGACGGTCGCAACCGAAGCCTCAATTGCGGCATCGGTAAGTGCGGCGCCTGCGAAATGCTGGTCGACGGTGTCGTGCGCCGTATTTGCATCACCAAAGTCGACGGCGTGAAGGAAGTGCGCTGCATCGACAAGGAAGC